>ERZ809209.1-NODE-1-length-354081-cov-67.014072_pt1 | contig 354081 bp, 280 predicted proteins | sample MGYA00520514_ERZ809209 | MGnify/ENA primary metagenome ERZ809209 (study PRJEB31576, sample SAMEA3212657) | Homo sapiens | biome: human-gut; feature: human gut; material: fecal | place: Sweden | collected 2012 ...
GTCTGCCTTTCTGCGGTGGCTATCCCTGCCGTCTGCTTACCCATATAACCCCACCCTTATTTTTTCCCTTTCGGTCGGTGGGTGGCGGGGCGGTCGGATACAAGGTTTTCCCGATAAATACGCTCGCAGCGAAGCGAGAGGAAGATTTATCGGGAAACGGCGCAGCCGCCTGACCTTTTAGCCGACATAAAGCCCCGTGCTTGCTTTGCCTTTGTAAACGGAAATGATTGCTCCGCTTTCCTCTGAAAAGAGGAATAGAACCTGCAATATATATCACCATAGTGATAGACTTGCATGTTTGCATGTTGGTATGTTGATATATCATCATGCTTTCCAACGGCTGTTGGGCTTGCCGTCCGAAACAACCGACACGAATACCTTCGTTTTCTCTTTTCGCCCGTGTATAATCCTTTCCAACAACACTTTGCGGACTTTCGCCGCCCCGAACGATTCAACACGGAAAGCGAGGGCGGCTATCGTTTCGAGGTTGTAAACCTCCGCGCTGTATTTGTCCGATATGCGGATAATGCGCTTTATGTCATATACGCTCAAAACTCCGCTTTTGCAGAGTGCCTTTATCCCTGCCCGAACCGTCGGGGCGATAACCCCGAACAGTTCGCAGATTTCCCGCTCGGTCATGGCGGTTGCACCTATATCGCTCGGCAGGGAGATATTGCCCTGCCCGTCCATCGTGATAATGTTCCTTTCTTCTTTCATCGGGATTCTGTTTTTAATTAGATGGCTCGGCAGATATTCTTCTCCATATCCTCCAACTTGTGCGACAAGGTTTCCATGTCTTGGCTTATCTTCTGGGCGGTGATTTTGGCGTAAATTTGGGTGGTTTTTATGTTCGTGTGTCCCAAAAGGCGGCTCACCGTTTCGATGGGTACGCCGTGCGACAGAAGTACGGTCGTGGCGTTCGTGTGGCGTGCCACATGGTAGGTCAAACGTACCTTGAAGCCGCATTGTCTGCCTATATCTTTGAGTATCTTGTTGCAGCTTCCGTTACTCGGAACGGGGAAAACATGACCGTCCCTTGCCAGCCCCTTGTACTTTTCGATGATACGCTTGGGAACGTCCAAAAGGCGGATGTTTGATTCGGTGTTGGTCTTCTTTCTTCGGGTGATTATCCACAGGTTGCCGTCGAAGAATGTTTGCAGGCGGTCGGCGGTGAGGTTCTTCACGTCCGAATACGCCAAACCCGTGAAAACAGAAAAGACGAACAAGTCCCGTACAAGTTCATGGGTGGCGTTCTTCATGGGTGCGTCCATGAGCGTCTGTATTTCCGTTTGGGTGAGGTAGCCCCTGTCCACGCTTTCGGGAGAGTTGATATATCCGGCAAAGGGATTGAACGGCAAACGCCCGTCGTTCCTCGCAATGGAAACGATGTGTTTCAACACAATCATGTAGCCCCACACGGTATTGGTGCGGCATTTCTTCTCCGTGCGCAGAAAATACTCGAAATCGTTGATGAACGTGAGGTTGAGTTCCTTTAACGGAATATCCTCACGCCTGTAGGTATGGGGCAAAAACTCCCGAATATGGTTGCAGACCGTCCGATAACGGGTAAATGTACCCTGCGCCCTGCTGTGCCCGACTTTCTTCTCAAATTCGGCGTTGTGCTGCTCGAACAGCTTCAGCAAAGTTTCCTGCTTGATGCCGATACCGAGATAGGCGTCTTTGAGTTTGGCGGCGGTAACATAACCGTCCGTCTGCATCAGTTCTTGGTAGCGGCGGTTTACCTCCACACGGATTTTATCTACCGCAAGATTGATTCTCTGCGCTTCGATGCTCTTGCCCGAAGCACGGTTGTTCTTCACGTCCCACAAGCGTGGGGGAACGTCCATCTTGCAACTGAACTGTTTAATTTCGCCGTCCACCGTGATACGGCACATTAAAGGCAGGTTGCCGTTCGGCTTCTCGCTGCCTTTCTTCACGTAAAATAATACCTTGAATGTACTACGCATAACTCACTCCTTTTTTTGATTACAAAATTAGTTATTAGTGAGTTACCGACAGCTATGTAAATCTACGCAAAACGCAGAAACAGAACTGTTTAGCAAGAAATCTGCACCCGTTACGGGAGTAACGAGGTGGTAACTGAACTTCTGCACCGTTTGGCTTCGAGGTGGTATTTCGTTGGCTCTGTCCCATAGAAAAACAAAGCGTAACGAACGCTCTATCAGCTAATTCGCTACGCTTTGCCCAAATTTACTTTTTCGCTATGTGTTTATTTTATGTAATCACTCATTTTTTTTAAATATAGGCAATAGGTTATAGCATAGGACTTTCCATGTCGTCAAATGGCTAAATACAACGTTAAAAAAAGTCGTTCAGTCCCGTTAAAGCACCATGCCGTTTTTAAGTGTTGTAACTTCGCACCGTGGTCACAAAGAAACAGGTCTCGCTAACTGACGAGTGAACGAAACCGCAAGTAACAACCATTAAAAACAAAAAACATTATGGCATTTCGTTATGTAGTAAAAAAGAGAATGGTAGGCATTGGTACCAAAACCGAGAAGTATGTAGCTGCTTCTTATTCCGTAGCAAATATTGATTTTGATAGATTATGCGACCAGGTGACCAGTCAAGGGATGGTGCCAAGAGGTATCGTAAAAGCCGTATTGGACGGTATGATTGACGCACTCTGCACCTATGCCAGCATCGGTGCAACCGTACGGCTGGGAGACTTCGGAAGCCTCCGACCGGGATTGAACGGCAAAAGCCAGGAGGATGCAAAGTCTGTAACGGCTGATGTCGTTTACCGCCAGAAACTGATTTTCGTGCCGGGACAACGTTTGAAGAACATGATGAAACAATCGGGCATCACACGATTGGTAACCGGCTCTGAAATCGTGCCGGACAATGAAGAAAATCCCGGAGGAAACGAAAGCGGAGGCGGCGGCAATGATGGTGACCAAGGTGAAAATCCATTAGGATAAACTGATAGAGTTTTATCAAGGAAACAAACAATTCCACAGAGGAGGCTTCATGACAAGTCTCCTCTGTTTATTTATATGACCTGTTTCGCTATCCATGCACAAGCCTCAGCATCAGCCAACGCATGATGATGATGTTCCAACTGATAGCCACAGCAAACAGCCACTGTATGCAACTGATAGTTAGGCAATCCCTTTATAGCACGACGTGATGCCTGCAAAGTACAATAAAACTCATAATCCGGATAATCCATGCAGTAAGTACGGAAAACAGCTTTCAGGCAGCTTTCATCAAAGGCCTTGTTGTGCGCTACCAATGGCAAGCCTTCAATGCGTGGAGCTATTTCCTGCCACACAACGGGAAAGATAGGAGCATCCTGGGTATCTGCCAACGTCAGACCATGCACGCGGGTATTCCAATAAGTGTAATACTCCGGTTCGGGACGGATGAGGCTATAATAATGGTCCACAATCTCTCCATCACGTACGATAACCACTCCTACACTACAAACGCTGGTACGCTGTTCGTTGGCCGTTTCAAAATCAATGGCAGCAAAATCTTTCATCCGATATGGTTTTATAGTCGCCAAAGATACGAAAAATTCACTCTGTTCCTTTCATTCTACACCTGGTTTCCATTATCTTTGTCCCCCGGACAAAGGCTAAAATATCATGGAACATCCACTTTCGCAATTCAAATATTGTCCGAAATGCGGTTCAGCCCATTTCGAAGTTCATAACGAGAAGTCGAAGCAGTGCGCCGACTGCGGTTTCGTCTACTACTTCAACCCCTCTTCCGCCACCGTCGCCTTGATACTGAACGAGCGCGACGAGCTGTTGGTGTGCCGCCGCGCCAAAGAGCCTGCCAAAGGGACGCTGGACCTCCCCGGAGGCTTCATCGACATGACCGAGACCGGTGAGGAAGGCGTTGCCCGCGAAGTAAGAGAAGAAACCGGCATGAAGGTGGCAAAGGCCGAATATCTCTTCTCCCTACCCAATATTTACATCTATTCCGGCTTCCCCGTACACACGCTGGATATGTTTTTCCGTTGTACGGTGGAGGACACCTTGCACTTCGAGGCGATGGACGACGCGGCAGACCTCTTCTTCCTCCCCTTAAAAGATATCCGTACGGAAGAGTTCGGACTCGGCTCCATCCGCAAAGGAGTGGGTATCTTCCTGGAAGACATACGGAAGAACAAAAGTGAATGATTATTCGTTCCTATTATGGTATATATCCTAAAAAAGCCAAACAAGTGTAACATTTCCGGGTTAAAACCCGTATTTTTGTAAAATACCTATTCTAACAAAAGAAGATGAAACATAAAATCTCCCGAATATTGTGCACAGCACTCTGTTGCGCACCTTTACTCGCCTCAGCACAAACAAGCGAGAAGAGTACTTCTCCCAAGCGACTCTACCAGGAAGGACAAACGCTGTTCCAGCAAAAGGCCTATGCTGCCGCCATCTCCCCGTTGCAAGCCTATGTACGCCAGATGAATGCAGACGGCAAGCCTCTGCCCGATACCGGCGAGCGGCAAGAAGCGGAATACATGCTGGTATGCGCCGCATACGAGCTCAGAGACCCCAAAAGCATAGACCTGCTCCGCGCCTTTCTGGACGAATATCCTGATACTCCCCATGCCAACCGCATCTATGCATTAATCGCCTCCTCCTATTTCTTCGAAGGCAATTATGACGATGCCCTCGCCATGTTCAACTCTGCCCGCCTCGACCTTCTGGGTACCGAGGAGCGTGACGACATGACCTACCGCCTTGCCACCTGCTATCTGAAGACGGGCAATGTAAAGGAAGCAGCCATCTGGTTCGAGACCCTGCGCAGCACCAGCAGGAAATATGCAGCGGACTGTGCTTACTACATCTCTTATATCCGATATACCCAAGGACGGTATGACGAAGCGCTCAGCGGTTTCCTGCCTCTGCAGGACAATGCCAAGTACAAGAACCTGGTCCCCTATTACATCGCCGAAATCTACTTGCTGAAGAAACAGTACGACAAGGCGGAAATTGTAGCGCAAAATGCTTTGTCGGCCCACCCCGACGGTCTGAGCTACACGCACACGGCGGAGCTGAACCGCATCCTCGGTACAGCCGAATACCATTTCGGGAAATATCACGAAGCCATAAAGTCCTTCGAGCAATACCTGGAGCACAATGCCGAATCTGCCACTCATAGAAGAGATGCCCTCTACATGCTGGGTATGTCCTATTATCAATGCGGCGTGTATTCCCAAGTTCCTGCCATCCTTGGCGAAGTGACTACCGAGAACGACGCTCTCTCCCAAAATGCCTACCTGCACATGGGACTGGCTTACCTGCAACTGGCCGACAAGACCAAGGCACGTATGGCCTTCGAGCAGGCTGCCGCTTCCAATGCCGACCCGAAAATCAAGGAACAAGCCGCCTATAACTACGCCTTATGCATTCACGAGACCTCCTATTCCGCTTTCGGCGAATCGGTGACCGTCTTCGAGAAATTCCTGAACGAGTTCCCGAACTCTCCTTATGCCGAAAAGGTCAGCAACTACCTGGTGGAAGTATACATGAATACACGCAGCTATGATGCCGCACTCAAGTCCATCGACCGTATCTCCCATCCCAGCAAAGCCATTCTGGAAGCCAAACAAAAGATTCTGTTCCAACTCGGGACCCAGTCTTTTGCCAACACGCAGTTCGAACAAGCCATCGGTTACTTCAACCAAAGCGTCACGTTGGGGCAATACAACCTCCAGACCAAGGCAGACGCCCTCTACTGGCTCGGCGAGTCTTATTACCGCCTGAACCGGATGAGAGAAGCTGCCCGCAATTTCAACGAATATCTGTCACTCACCCGGCAGAGGGATACGGAAATGTTTGCCCTTGCCTACTATAACCTGGGCTACATCGCTTTCCACCAGAAAGACTATTCGACGGCAGAGAACCGTTTCCGCAACTTTGTCCAACTGGAGAAAGGCGAAAACCCGACCGCATTGGCAGATGCCTACAACCGCATCGGTGACTGTAACCTGCACGTCCGCCGTTTCGAGGAAGCCAAGCAATACTACGCCAAAGCCGAGAACCTGAACACTCCCGCCGGAGACTATGCCGTCTATCAATTAGCACTGGTATATGGCATGCAGAAAAACTATACGGAAAAGGTGAGCATGCTGGACCGACTTGCAGCCAAATATCCCAACTCGCCCTACGCCATCAATGCCCTCTACGAGAAGGGACGCTCCTACGTACAGAGCAACAACAGCCGCCAGGCTATCGCCACCTTCCGCGAGCTGCTTGCCAAATACCCCGAAAGCCCCGTCAGCCGTAAAGCCGCCGCCGAAATCGGTCTGCTTTACTACCAGAACGATGACTATGACCGTGCCATAGAAGCCTACAAGCATGTGGTCACCCAATATCCCGGAAGCGAGGAAGCCCGCCTTGCCATGCGCGACTTGAAGTCCATCTACGTAGATGCCAACCGCGTGGACGAGTTTGCCGCCCTTGCCGCCCAGATGCCGGGAGAAATCCGCTTCGAACCCAGTGAGCAAGACTCGCTGACTTACATCGCTGCCGAAAAAGTATATATGAAAGGCGAAGCCACACCTGCCAAAGAGAGCTTCACCCGTTATCTGCAAAGTTATCCGGGAGGCGCTTTCAGCCTGAATGCACACTACTACCTCTGCGTCATAGGCAAAGAGCAGAAAGATGAAGAGGCGGTATTGGAACATGCCGGAAAACTGCTGGAATACCCCGATAACCCATATTCTGAAGAGGCTTTGCTGATGCATGGAGAAATTCTGTTCAACCGCCAGCAATATGACCTGGCATTGGCCGACTACAAGAAATTGCAGGCCAAAGCCACCACGGCAGAGCGCCGCCAGCTTGGCGCTATCGGTGTACTGCGCTGTGGAGCACTGATGCATGATGATGCGGAAGTCATCAACGCCGCCACAGCCTTGCTTGCCGAAGCCAAGCTGTCTCCGGAGCTCCGGAACGAGGCGTTGTACTACCGTGCCAAGGCATACCTCAACCAGAAAGCCGACAAGAAGGCAATGGATGACCTTCAGCTGCTGGCCAAAGACACCCGTACCCTTTATGGAGCCGAAGCCAAATATCTGGTGGCATTACAATGGTACAATGCCGGTAATTATGCCTCTGCAGAAAAGGAAATCCTTAATTTCATCGACCAAAGCACACCGTATGCCTACTGGCTGGCACGCAGTTTCATCCTTCTGTCTGATGTATATGTAGCCATGGACAAGAAGCTCGATGCACGCCAATACCTATTGAGCCTGCAGCAGAACTACCAGGCCGACGACGATATAGCAAGCATGATTAACGAAAGACTGGAGAAATTGAAGTAAGAAATATAGCACATTATGAAAAAGATACAATATATCCTCGCAGGAACTATGCTTGTCTCCCTCTCTTTGGGAGCACAAGCCCAGACACAACCCCAAGACACCACCATGAACCGTACGGTAGTCGTGGAACAAGAATATAATCCGGACATCATGGATGCCTCCAAAGTGAACGTGCTTCCCAGGGTGGAACCTCCTACCGTCAGCAAAAAGGCGGTGGAATATGACGCCACCCTGATGCCGGCAACCCAAATCCCCGCAGGTATCATGCAAGCCTATACCGGAAAAGAGACGCAGGCGAAAGCGCTGCCCGGATATGTACGCTTGGGATACGGTAACTACGGTAACCTCGATGTACGCGCCAACTACCTCTTCTCTTTATCCCCCAAAGACCGCCTCAACCTGACATTCACAATGGATGGCATGGATGGCAAACTGGACTTGCCGGATAATGGCGGGAAGTGGAATTCATTCTACTACCGTACCCATGCTGCCATGGATTATGTACATGCCTTCAGCAAAGTCGATTTGAATATTGCCGGAAAGTTCAACCAAAGCAATTTCAACTTCCTGCCCGACTTCGTCAGCAACAAGCAGAAATTCGTTTCGGGTGATGTACATTTCGGGGTAAGTTCCACGAGCGACGATATGCCTCTCCAATTCCGTGCCGAAACCAATTTGTTGGTCTACCAGCGCCAACACGACCTCATGGTGAGCAATATCAAAGAAAATATCGTGCGTACCAAAGCCGATGTCACCGGTTCCATCTCCGATGAGCAGACCATCGGCATGGCTTTTGCCATGGACAATACATTCTACAGCGACGGACGTTTCGAGAATCACACCGACGTAGACTTCAATCCATACTATCTCTTTCAGAATGACGACTGGAAAATACGTCTCGGCGCACACGTCGACCTGGCTTTCGGCTTCGGCAAGAAGTTCCGCGCCGCTCCCGACGTAGAAATACAATACATCTTCTCGGACAGCTACATCCTCTACGCACAAGGTAAGGGAGGACGGCTACAGAACGATTTCCGCCGTCTGGAAACCATTACGCCTTATGGCATTACAAACCAGCAGCTTGACAATACCTACGAACAGCTCAACGCAGCCATCGGCTTCAAGGCAAGTCCGGTCAGCGGATTGTGGTTCAACCTATACGGCGGGTATCAAGATTTGAAAAACGACCTGATTGACACTCCGACTGTCAAGTCCGACGGGATAAGCAATGTTTTCCTCACAGAAGACACCAAGAACCTCTATGCCGGAGCCGACCTGAGCTACAACTACAAGGATGTTTTCTATCTCGCCGCCAATGCCGTCTATCGCCATTGGACAACGGACTCAGACGGTTCTGATGTCGTAGTAAGTTTCAAACCGGCCGTAGAAGGCAATCTCAATCTCAAGGTACGCCCCATCTCCCCACTGCTTGTCGGCATCGGCTATCAGCACATCTCACGCCAAGGCGTGGAGGGCAACAAGGCAGACCCCGTCAGCAATCTCTATCTAAACGGCAGCTACGAACTCTTCAAAGGAATCTCCGTGTATGCGCGCGTGAACAACTTGCTGAACAAAGATTACCAGTACTACTGGGGATACCCTTCAGAAGGTCTCAGTTTCTTAGGTGGAGTAAGCTTCCTCTTTTAATAGAGGTAGCACAAGCCGAAGCTCTAATTTGAACAAAAAAGGTCATTTTTGCTAAATTCTCCTTATATTATAAGGTGGGAAGAATCTTTTTTTCCTACTTTTGCGGGCGAATTCAGTGGCGGGAGTCACTAAAAAACAGAAATTTATGCAGAAAAACCTTGTCATAGTCGAGTCTCCGGCGAAAGCAAAAACCATCGAGAAATTCCTTGGAAAAGATTTCAAAGTCCTTTCCAGCTACGGCCATATACGTGATTTGAAGAAAAAAGAATTCAGTATTGACGTAGACAAAGACTTCAAACCGCATTACGAGATACCGGCGGATAAAAAGAAACTCGTAACCCAGTTGAAAGAAGAAGCCGAGCAGGCAGAAACCGTATGGCTGGCTTCCGATGAGGACCGCGAAGGGGAAGCCATCGCATGGCACTTGTACGAAGTGCTGAAACTGAAACCGGAACACACCAGACGTATCGTCTTCCATGAAATCACCAAAGGTGCCATCCTGAAAGCGATAGAAAATCCCCGTGACATTGACATCAACCTGGTCGATGCCCAGCAAGCCCGACGTATCCTGGACCGTATCGTAGGTTTTGAACTTTCACCGGTATTGTGGAAGAAAGTGAAACCTGCCCTTTCTGCAGGCCGTGTACAGTCCGTAGCCGTCCGTCTCATTGTAGAGCGCGAACGCGAGATACATGCATTCCAAACCGAAGCATCCTACCGTGTTACCGCCGTATTCCTCGTTCCGGACACTGACGGCAAAACAGTGGAAATGAAAGCCGAACTGGCGCACCGGCTCAAGACAAAGGCAGAAGCCCGGAAATTGCTGGAGAGCTGTAAAGCAGCTACGTTTACCATCAGCGACATCACTACCCGTCCGCTGAAGAAAACTCCCGCCGCCCCGTTCACCACCTCTACCTTGCAGCAGGAGGCTGCCCGCAAACTGGGATTCACCGTGGCACAGACCATGATGGTGGCGCAACGTCTGTACGAATCCGGATTGATAACCTACATGCGTACCGACTCCGTCAACCTTTCCGAACTTGCCGTCAACGCCAGCCGTGAAACCATCTCCAACCTGATGGGCGAACGTTACGTACACAACCGCCACTTCGCCACCAAGACCAAAGGAGCGCAAGAAGCCCACGAAGCTATCCGCCCCACCTATATGGAGAATGCCAAGATAGAAGGTACCCCGCAGGAAAGAAAGCTGTACGACCTCATCTGGAAACGTACCATCGCCTCGCAGATGGCAGATGCCGAAGTGGAAAAGACAACCGTAACCATTGCTATCAGCAACGAGACGGAGACTTTCACTGCAACCGGCGAAGTGGTGAAATTCGACGGTTTCCTCCGTGTCTACCGCGAATCATACGATGATGACGTAGAAACCCAGGAAGATGAGGCACGCCTACTGCCCCCTCTGAAAAAAGGACAGAAGCTCGAACATGAAGGTATCACTGCTACCGAACGTTTCACCCAACACCCTCCCCGCTACACGGAAGCAAGCCTTGTGCGCAAATTGGAGGAACTGGGTATCGGACGTCCGTCTACCTATGCTCCTACCATTTCCACCATCCAGCAACGCGAATACGTGATAAAAGGAGAAAAAGCAGGTGAAGAACGCACCTACAATGTGCTTAACCTGCAGGGTAATGAAATAACGGACAACAACCATACAGAAATCACCGGAGCCGAAAAGTCAAAACTGATGCCGACAGACACCGGTATTGTGGTCAATGACTTCCTGATAGAGTACTTCCCGGACATCCTTGACTACAACTTCACAGCGAGCGTCGAAAAGCAATTCGACGAAATAGCCGAAGGTGACAAGCAATGGACCGCCATTCTGAAAACATTCTATAAGAAATTCCATCCTTCGGTGGAGAACACGCTTGCCGCGAAAACCGCCCACAAGGCAGGCGAACGGATTCTAGGAACAGACCCCGTCAGCGGAAAACAAGTGTCTGTAAAAATCGGACGTTTCGGCCCAGTAGCACAGATAGGTACTGCCGAAGATGAGGAAAAGCCCCGTTTCGCCCAGGTAAAAAAAGAAATGTCCATCGAGACCATTACGCTGGAAGAAGCGCTGGAGCTGTTCAAACTTCCCCGTACTCTCGGAGAGTACGAAGGCAAGAATGTAGTCGTAGGTGCGGGACGTTTCGGACCTTATATCCAGAACAACGGCTTGTATGCCTCATTACCCAAGACAATGGACCCGATGACTGTTACGCTGGAAGAAGCTATTGAACTTTTGCAAAAGAAACAAGAAGCAGAAGCCCAGAAACATATCAAGAAGTTTGAGGAAGAACCGGAACTGGAAATCCTGAATGGACGCTATGGCCCTTACATCGCTTATAAAGGCAGCAACTACAAGATTCCTAAAGACATCATCCCTCAAGACCTGAACCTTCAGGCTTGTCTGGAAATTGTGAAACTGCAAAGCGACAAGGATACGGGCAAGTCTAAGCGGACTGCAAAGGCGGTGAAAGCAACGAAAACGACTAAAACAACCGCCAAGGCAACTGCCAAAACAAGCAAGACAAAATAGGACTTAGTCTACACGTATAAAATGGGAGAAAGGAGACGATAATTTAAACTTCTATTATTTCTACCACAAGAATAAATATTGCACTATAAAAAAATAAGCCCGAAGAAGTATCCTCGGGCTTATTCTTTTATAGTACAATGTTTACATCCTATCCGGCACCTCAATTCCCAGCAATCCCATACCTAAGCGTACCACCTTGGCTACATTCTCGGACAATGCAAGGCGGAATACCTTCACTGCTTCGTTCTCCTCACGCAAAATGCTGAAGTCATGGTAGAACTGATTATATTCCTTCACAAGGTCATACGTATAGTTTGCAATGATGGACGGACTGTAGTCCTCACCTGCCTGCTTCACAATAGCGGCAAAGTCGGCAACCATCTGTATCAGTCCCTCTTCCTTCTCACTCAGTTCAATGCCGGCAGGCAACTGGGCAGGGATTTCGATACCGGCCTCTTTTGCCTTGCGGAGAACAGACTGGATACGTGCATAAGTATATTGGATGAACGGCCCCGTATTACCATTAAAGTCGATGGACTCTTTTGGATTGAATGTCATGTTCTTGCGGGCATCCACTTTCAGGATGAAGTACTTTAAGGCACCCAGACCAACGATACGGGCGATATTGTCTGCCTCTTCCTTTGTCAGACCATCCAGCTTACCCAGTTCATTGCTGGTTTCCTTGGCTGTATCAATCATCTCCGCCATCAAGTCGTCAGCATCAACTACTGTACCTTCGCGGCTCTTCATCTTGCCCTCGGGAAGTTCCACCATACCGTAAGAGAAGTGCACCAACCCTTTACCCCATTCGAAGCCCAGTTTGTCGAGCAGGATGGACAATACCTGGAAATGGTAATTCTGTTCGTTGCCTACCACATAAATCATCTTGTCGATGGGATAATCTGCAAAGCGGAGTTTGGCAGTACCTATATCCTGCGTCATGTAGACGGATGTACCGTCCGCACGCAACAGTAGCTTGTGGTCCAACCCCTCACCCGTGAGGTCTGCCCATACAGAGCCATCTTCTTTCCGGTAGAAGAAGCCTTTCTCCAGGCCCTCCATTACCTTCTCCTTACCTTCGAGGTACGTGTTTGATTCGTAATATATCTTATCAAAAGTTACACCCATCATACGGTAAGTCTCGTCAAAACCTGCATACACCCAGTCGTTCATCTTCTTCCAGAGCGCACGTACTTCCGGGTCATTGGCCTCCCACTTTACCAGCATTTCACGAGCCTCCTTCATCAAAGGAGATTCAGCTTCCGCCTTGGCTTTGGCTTCTTCCTCATTCATGCCTTCGCTTTGGAACTTGGCCATCAGTTCTTTCACTTCCGCTTTATAATGCTTGTCGAAGGAAACATAGTAATCGCCAATCAAGTGATCTCCCTTCTTGCCGGATGATTCGGGAGTTTCACCATTTCCGTACTTCTGCCATGCCAACATGGACTTGCAGATATGAATTCCACGGTCATTGACAATATTTGTCTTTACTACCTTATTACCGTTGGCAGCCACTATATTAGCCAGCGCATTTCCTAAAAGATTATTGCGTACATGGCCCAAATGAAGCGGTTTGTTGGTGTTGGGAGAAGAATACTCAATCATCACCAATGGAGAGTTGTCAGTAACAGCCACGATACCGTACTGCTTGTCCGCATGAATGCCATTCAACAATTCTATCCACGCAGAGGAGGCAATGGTCAGGTTCAGGAAGCCCTTGATGACATTAAATGCTGCAACCGAAGGCTCGTTTGCCTGCAAGTATTCACCGATTTCCTGGGCCGTCTGCTCCGGTCCTTTCTTGGACATACGGAGAAAAGGGAATACAACCAGCGTGAGGTGTCCCTCAAATTCTTTCTTGGTTTTCTGCAACTGCACTTGTGCGGCAGGAACATCCTGTCCGTAAAGCGCTTTCAGTCCGCCGATGACGGACGATACCAGTTTCTGTTCTATATTCATGATTCAAATGTATTTTCCTGCGTGCAAAGATAGCGTAAACCGAAATCAGTACAAAACAAGCAGGCTTGTTTTTATGGCCTCACAAGATATTCAACATACAAAGAGGGGACGCTCCTTGTAAAACGTCCCCTCTTTGTATGTTGAGTATACTGTTCTTATTCAGCTGTCAATTCCGTACCTGGTTTGAATTTAACAACTTTCTTTGCAGCAATCTCGATAGGCTTTTTAGTAGAGGGGTTGATACCCATACGCGCTCCTCTTTCCACCACACTGAAAGTTCCAAAACCAACCAATGATACTTTATCACCGGCCTTCATTGCCTTAGTGACTGATGCGATAAATGCATCCAATGCTTTCTTTGAATCAGTCTTTGACAAACCAGACTCCGCTGCCATAGCGCTAATAAGTTCCGCCTTATTCATAATGCTTAAAATTAATTAATATGTTACACAAAAGATATTTTTACTTTTCATCACAAACCTCCACAAAAATAGAGCAATATTTCTGAATATCAAATAAAAACATTAAAAAAATATTGGAAAACAACGAAAAAGAAGGAATAGAATCTGCTTTTTCTGTTATAGAACAGAATTTATTCGTATTTTTGCCGGAGAAAGCAAAAACAGGCAACTGTTTTTGAACTGTAAAATGAATTGAAACAACAGATTATGAATACTATACCTACTGTAACCAAGAACCTTTTAATCATTAATGTGCTGATGTTTCTGGGTACCATCGTCGCCCAAAGCTACGGCATCGACCTCGCCCAATATCTGGGATTGCATTTTTTCCTTGCCGAAGATTTCAATGCAGCACAATTGATAACATATATGTTCATGCACGCCGGATTCGCGCACATATTTTTCAACATGTTTGCTGTATGGATGTTCGGACGTATTTTAGAGCAGGTATGGGGGCCAAAACGATTTCTGTTCTACTATCTGGTGTGCGGTATAGGAGCCGGAATTATCCAGGAGGTGGTACAGTATATTCATTATGAGACAGTACTTTCCGCCTATGACAGCGTAAATACTGGCATGGCCATCATCCCGATGGAGGAATATCTCAATATGATGACTACCGTGGGAGCTTCGGGAGCAGTATACGCCATTCTGCTGGCATTCGGCATGTTGTTCCCCAACCAGCAAATGTTCATCTTCCCGTTACCGGTTCCCATCAAGGCCAAATATTTTGTTATCGGATATGCCTTGATTGAACTTTATGCCGGATTTGCAAACAGTGCAGGAGACAATGTGGCTCACTTCGCACATCTGGGTGGTATGGTATTCGGCTTTATCCTAATTATGTACTGGAGAAAAAAGAATAGAGGAAATGGCTACTATTATAACTGATTTGAAAGAAACCTTCCGTAGGGGGAACATTTATATCCAACTGATTTACATCAATGTAGCGGTATTCATACTTACTACGCTAACCGAAGTCATGTTCCAGTTGTTCAACCGGAGTATAGCAGGCGTATTCGAATGGTTGGAACTGCCGGCATCAGTCCTACGCTTCATCCTGCAACCATGGTCACTACTGACATATATGTTCATGCATGCAGGATTCATGCACATTCTTTTCAATATGCTGTGGCTTTACTGGTTCGGTGCACTGTTCCTGAGTTTCTTCTCTGCAAAGCATCTCCGGGGTGTATACATTCTGGGAGGAATTTGCGGCGGTCTGCTCTATATGGCCGCCTATAACATTTTCCCGTATTTCCGTCCCATGACAGACTATTCTTTCATGCTGGGCGCTTCTGCCTCTGTACTTGCCATTGTAGCCGCCACCGCCTATCGCGAGCCCAACTATCCGATACGGCTACTGCTGTTCGGAACCATCCGGCTGAAATACCTGGCACTCATCGTTATAGGCACCGATTTACTGTTCATCACCTCCAGCAATGCCGGTGGACACATCGCACATTTAGGAGGTGCGCTGGCAGGGGTATGGTTTGCCGCCAGCCTCAGCAAAGGTAGTGACCTGACCTCATGGATAAACAAATGTCTGGATACCTTAGTTTCCATCGTCAGCTTCAAACCTAGAAAGCCGAAAATGAAAGTACACTACGGTACTGGCAAACAAAAAGATTATGATTACAACGCACGGAAAAAAGCCCAATCCGACGAGATAGACCGCATTCTCGACAAATTAAAGAAATCGGGATACGAAAGCCTTACTACAGAGGAAAAGAAAAGCTTGTTCGACGCGAGTAAACGTTAAACCAATGGAAAATGGAAAACGGAAAATGAAAAATGAGAATATAACCGCCACTCTTATTTTCAGTTTTCACCTTTCAATTTTCAACTATTATAATGAAGCATCTCGGTAATTTTGTCGCTCTCCTGATTTTAGCGGTCAATGCCTTATTTACGGGCCTATTACTGTTCACCGCCTATAGTCCGCACATCCAGCCGGTCACACATCCGGTGCAATCGTGCCTGGGGCTGACATTTCCCGTGTTCCTGATGATAAATGCCGGCTTCCTCATTTTTTGGCTGGTCATCCAGCGCTATAGGTCGGCTTTGCTGCCCCTAATAGGGATGTTGCTCTGCTATTCGCAGATACGCACCTATCTGCCCATCAACTTCCATACAGACCACTTACCGGAAACAAGTATCAAACTGCTCTCCTACAACATTATGGGATTTGACGGTGCCGCCAAACAAGATGGCAAAAACCCGATATTGACCTATTTGAAGGAAAGTGGCGCCGATATCCTCTGTCTGCAGGAATATTCCACAGTACAATCCTCAAAGCATCTTTCGCAAAAAGACGTAGAGCGGGAACTCAAGGCATATCCATACCACCGCATCAACACAGTGGGTAGCGGAAAGGGACATACCAACAAGATAGCATGTTACTCTAAATTTCCGATTCTCTCGTCACGCATATTGGATTATCCCAGCGAATACAACGGTTCGGTACTCTATGAAATCAAGATTGGGGAAGACACGGTTACCCTCATCAACAATCATCTGGAGTCCAACAAGCTGACCAAAGCCGATAAAGTCGTGTACGAAGACATGCTGAAATCTCCCGAAAAGGAAAAAGTGAAAAGCGGCGCACGCCTGCTCATACGCAAGCTGGCAGAAGCATCGGCCATCCGTGCCCCGCAAGCTGACACTATTGCACATGAAATAGCCGCTTCACCGCATCCTTACATTATTGTATGCGGCGATTTCAACGATACCCCCATCTCCTATACCCACCGCACCATCGCCCAGGATTTGGACGACGCATTCACCCAATCAGGACGGGGGCTGGGCATCTCCTACAACCAGAACAGATTCTATTTCCGGATAGACAACATACTGACAAGCAAGAACCTGAGAGCCTACAATTGTACAGTAGACCGTTCCATCAAAGAGTCAGACCACTATCCGATATGGTGCTATATCACTAAGAGATATTGAAAATTAATACTTAACCATTTAATACTTAGAAAACAATGTTCAAGAAATGTATTCTAATTTTAGCAGTAAGTTGTATGATGTACTCCTGTGCCACCCAGACGGAAAGCAATCCGTTCCTTACCGAGTTTCAAACACCCAATGGCGTGCCTCCATTCGATAAAATCAAGTTGGAGCACTATGAACCCGCATTCCAGAAAGGCATGGAAGAGCAAAATGCCAACATCCAAGCCATCATTGACAATACGGAAGCCCCTACTTTCGAAAATGTCATTGTTGCCCTTGACAACAGCTCTCCCACCCTGGACCGTGTAGGTGGTGTATTTTTCAACCTGACGGAGGCCGAAACTACCGATGAACTGACAGCCCTTTCCATGAAACTGGCTCCGACATTGGCCGAACACGAAGACAACATCTCCCTCAACCAGGAGCTTTTCAAGAAAGTGGATGCTGTCTACAGCCAGAAAGATGCTCTCGGCCTGACCCGCGAACAACAAAGGCTGCTGGAAAAAACCCATAAGAAATTTATCCGTTCCGGCGCCAATCTTCCGGCCGACAAACAAGCCCGTCTGCGTGAGATCAACAAGCAGCTTTCCACACTCGGAATCACGTTCAGCAACAACATCCTGAACGAAAACAACGACTTCAAGCTTTATGTAGGAAAAGAGGAAGACCTCGCCGGACTTCCCCAATGGTTCCGCGAAAGCGCCATGGCTGAAGCCCGTGCCACCGGACAGGAAGGCAAATGGCTGTTTACCCTCCATAATGCAAGCCGCCTGCCTTTCCTTCAATACTCTGCTAACCGGCCGCTACGCGAACAGATGTACAAGGCCTACATCAACCGCGGCAATAACAATGACAAGAACGACAACAAGAAAATCATTACCGACATCGTACGCCTGAGACTTGAAAAGGCGCAACTGCTGGGTTTCGACTGTTACTCCAACTTTGTATTGGACAATACAATGGCAAAGAATTCCACCGCCGTGATGGACTTCCTCAACAACTTGTGGAGTTATGCACTCCCCAAAGCAAAAGCCGAAGCAGCCGAACTGCAAAAGCTGATGGACAAGGAAGGCAAAGGAGAGAAACTGGAAGCATGGGATTGGTGGTACTACACCGAAAAACTCCGTAAGGAGAAATATAACCTCGAAGAAGAAGAGATTAAGCCCTACTTCAAACTGGAAAACGTACGTGAAGGCGCCTTTGCCGTTGCCAATAAGCTCTATGGCATCACGCTGACAAAGCTCGAAGGTATCCCCGTCTATCATCCCGATGTAGAAGTGTTTGAAGTGAAAGCCGCAGACGGCTCACAAGTAGGTATCTTCTATGTAGATTACTTCCCCCGTCCCGGCAAAAGCGGTGGTGCCTGGATGAGCAATTACCGCGAACAACAAGGCAGCATACGTCCATTGGTATGCAACGTATGCAGCTTCACCAAGCCCGTAGGCGACACTCCTTCCCTGCTGACTATCGACGAAGTGGAAACTTTGTTCCATGAATTCGGCCATGCCCTGCACGGATTATTGACCCAATGCCAGTATAAAGGTACTTCAGGCACCAATGTCGTACGCGACTTCGTGGAACTCCCCTCTCAAATCAACGAGCATTGGGCTACCGAACCCGAAGTATTGAAAATGTATGCCAAGCATTACAAGACCGGCGAGGTCATTCCCGACAGCCTGATTGAAAAGATACTGAACCAGAAAACGTTCAACCAGGGTTTCATGACTACCGAGTTGCTGGCCGCCGCCATCCTCGACATGAACCTGCATAACCTGACTGATACCGAAGGTCTTGATGTCGTTGCATACGAAAAAGAAGCGATGGACCAACTGGGGCTGATTCCGGAAATAGCTCCCCGCTACCGTACCACATACTTCAACCACATCATCGGCGGTTATGCTGCAGGCTACTACAGCTATCTCTGGGCCAATGTTCTGGACAACGATGCCTTCGAAGCTTTCAAGGAACACGGTATCTTCGACAAGCAGACAGCCGACCTCTTCCGCCAGAATGTTCTGGAAAAAGGAGACAGCGAAGACCCGATGACTCTCTATAAAAACTTCAGAGGAACTGAGCCTCAATTAGACCCGATGTTAAAAAATCGCGGTATGAAGTAAGATTTGTGAAAAAAAAGCTATATTTGCAGCCTTGTATGCAACAGAATTTAATTAAAAAGTAATCATAATAAACTAAAAGTAACATGCAAAACAAAGGATTTGTAAGGGTTTTTGCGATATTGCTCACACTGGTGTGTGTGTTCTATCTCTCCTTCTCTTTTGTAACTCGCCATTACACAAGTAAGGCCAAAGAGTTTGCAAAAGGCGATGTGAAAGTAGAGCAGGACTACCTCGATTCTCTGGCTAATGAGAAAGTGTATTTCGGCAATTGGACGCTGAAACAATGTCGTGAGATGGAAATCAGTTTAGGTTTGGACTTGAAGGGTGGTATGAACGTCATCCTTGAAGTTTCCGTACCCGATGTCATCAAAGTATTGGCTGACAACAAGACTGACGAAGCATTCAACCAAGCATTGGTCACTGCCGCCAAACAAGCTACCACAAGCCAGGATGACGTGATCACCCTATTCGTCAGAGAGTATCACAAGCTTGCTCCGGGTGCTCCTCTTTCACAACTGTTCGCAACCCAACAATTAAAAGACAAGGTAACTCAGAAATCTACCGACGCGGAAGTTGAGAAAGTATTGCGCGAAGAAGTAAAGGCAGCTGTTGACAACTCCTACAATGTACTTCGTACCCGTATCGACCGTTTCGGTGTAGTTCAGCCCAATATCCAGAGTCTGGAAGACAAAATGGGCCGTATCATGGTAGAACTTCCGGGTATCAAAGAACCTGAACGTGTAAGAAAATTATTACAAGGTTCCGCCAATCTGGAATTCTGGGAAACATACACAGCAAAAGACGTTACTCCCTATCTGCAAGCTGCCGACACCAAGTTGCGTGCCATCGTTGCAAGCGAAACTCCGGCAGAAGAGGCAGACAGCGCAGCTACCGAAGCTCCTGCCGTAGCCCAAGCTACCAGCACAGCCGACAGTCTTGCCGCTGCTTTAAAGGGTGAAAACAAGACACAACCCGCTGACCTTGCACAAATAAAGAAAGAACACCCGCTGTTCGCAATCTTGCAAGTCAACCCCAGCGGACAAGGTCCTGTTGTAGCCTATGCCAACTACAAGGATACAGCTGAAATCAACAGATACCTTTCCATGCCGGAAGTTCAAGCCGAAATGCCGAAAGACTTGCGTCTGAAATGGGGAGTATCTCCTTATGAATATGATCCGAAAGCTCAGACTTTCGAACTTTATGCCATCCGTTCTACAGAACGTAACGGCAAGGCGCCTCTGGAAGGTGATGTAGTGGTTAGCGCCAAAGACGAATACGACCATTACGGTAAACCTGCCGTAAGTATGTCCATGAACACTGACGGTGCACGCCGTTGGGCTCAGCTCACCAAGCAGAATATCGGCAAGAGCATCGCTATCGTGCTGGACGGTTACGTTTACTCCGCACCGAACGTAAACAATGAAATCACTGGTGGTAACTCACAGATTACCGGTCACTTTACTCCGGAACAAGCAAAAGACTTGGCAAACGTGTTAAGATCAGGTAAGATGCCAGCTCCTGCGCACATCGTACAAGAAGATATCGTAGGTCCTTCACTGGGACAAGCTTCCATCAATGCCGGTATCATGTCATTCATCGTAGCATTGATTCTGCTGATGGTTTACATGTGCTCTATGTACGGATTCATTCCGGGTATGGTTGCCAATGGTGCTTTGGTGCTGAACTTGTTCTTCACGTTGGGTATCCTTTCTTCTTTCCAGGCAGCATTGACGATGTCCGGTATTGCCGGTATGGTGTTGGCGCTGGGTATGGCTGTGGATGCCAACGTATTGATTTACGAGCGTACCAAAGAAGAACTCCGTGCAGGCAAGGGTGTGAAGAAAGCATTGGCTGACGGTTACTCCAACGCCTTCTCTGCTATCTTCGACTCCAACTTGACGTCTATCATCACCGGTATCATCCTGTTCAACTTCGGTACAGGTCCTATCCGCGGTTTTGCCACTACACTGATTATCGGTATCTTGATTTCGTTCTTTACTGCCGTGTTCATGACACGTCTGTTCTATGATTATTTCATGGGCAAAGACAAATTGCTGAACCTGACATTCTCTTCCAAGATTTCCAAGAACCTAATGGCGAACGTACACTTCGACTTCATGGGCAGAAACAAGCTGTGGTTGACCATCACCGGAGCTGCCGTAGTTGTATGCATCGCTTTCCTCGCTACCCGTGGACTGAGCCAGAGCATCGACTTCACCGGTGGACGTAACTTCAAGGTACAGTTTGAGAACAAAGTGGAACCGGAACAGATTCGTGAACTTATCTCCAGCAAGTTCGGCGATGCCAATGTCAGCGTTATCGCTATCGGTACAGACGGCAAGACTGTACGTATCAGCACGAACTACCGCATTGAAGAAGAAGGTAACAACATCGACTCTGAAATCGAAGCATATCTGTATGAGACTCTGAAGCCGGTATTGACTCAGAACATCACTTTGGAAACCTTCATCGACCGCGAAAACCATACGGGCGGAAGTATCATCAGTTCCCAGAAGGTAGGTCCGAGTATCGCAGACGATATCAAGGTTTCAGCCATCTGGTCCGTTGTACTTGCATTGATTGCCATCGGTATCTATATCCTGATCCGTTTCCGCAATATTGCATACAGTATCGGTTCAGTAGCCGCATTGGCTTGTGATACCATCATCATCCTGGGTGCCTACTCTATCTGTTGGGGCTGGATGCCGTTCTCTCTGGAAATCGACCAGACCTTTATCGGTGCCATCCTGACAGCTATCGGTTACTCTATCAATGACAAGGTGGTAATCTTCGACCGTGTACGCGAATTCTTCGGCCTCTATCCGAAGCGTGACAGATTCCAGTTGTTCAATGACTCATTGAACACAACTCTGGCACGTACCATCAATACTTCACTGAGTACTTTGATTGTGTTACTGTGTATCTTCATCCTCGGTGGTGATTCCATCCGCAGCTTCGCATTCGCCATGATTCTGGGTGTTGTATTCGGTACAATGTCTTCTCTGTTCGTTGCATCTCCTATCGCTTACATACTGATAAAAGGCAAAAAGAGCAGTGAACTTAATGAAGTTTCAGAATAAAAGGATTTTACTATAATAATATCCCTAATTAAGGGGCTATCTATTTTCGAATAGCCCCTTAATTAGGGATATTCAGTAAATGTCATAAAAAAGTAAGATGGCATATGCAGATGATTTGCTCCTACCATCTCATATGCCATTTTATTGTATTTTCTCTCTCTGAGCTAAAATCTTATCCGTTTGGAAGAAGCCTAACAACTTCCTCTATAGGATTTCTGTTTTCCTGTTCCGTACTTTAATTTTCGATAGTGAGTAATACTGTTTTTGTGTACCGAAACGGCCTTCGAGCCTGGTGGCTTTGAAAATTCTATAAACAGAAGTTACTTAACACCTATTCAATACAAGCGATGATATTCAATTCTAAAACTTGAAGCATAATTGTAAACTTCAGCATGGCCAAGCGAAGGGTTACATTTGCCAAGTTGAGATTGATAGGACCCGGTACCTTTCACTGAAAAGATCTCTTAATCAAGCTTCATATCAGAATGAGAAACACGAGACCTAAACAATGCCAGCTAGGCATAAAACTGATTGGTCATTTCGACTCCTCCTTGTGATTAAGCCATCAGACAAACGTTACTTATGAACATTTTTAAGTGTTTTCCCAGGGACATCATGCAGTTTCGGGCGACTTGGACGTACGTTATAGATGTTCATCCATTTCTCAAGAATATCGCGTAATTCTTGCAGTTTCTGGCCATATGAGTTTTCCATTATCAGGTTTCTCATTTCCCCTCTGTCATTTTGCATATCAAACAGCTGTTCGCGATATCTTCCTTTATCGTAAAGCACATATTTATAACGTTCGCTACGTACTACCCAGCCCCTCGTCTTGCTACCGTCAAACCGTGTTTCGGTGATGATATATTCTTGATGTAAAGCTTGCGGATTTCCTTCCTCTGCAATTTTCCGGAAAGACTTTCCTGCTGCTCCCTTCGGCATTTTGGCACCTGCCCAGTCACACACGGAGGCAAAGAAATCTACACCGTTACTAATAAGCTGGGGTAACACTTTGCCTGCATTCTTCTTGCCTGGCAGCGTTACAATAAGAGGGATATTGATAATCTCCTCATATAAAGCAGACTTCTGGTTCCAACGATGGGCACCTATACCATCGCCGTGATCGCTGGAAAAGATTACCACTGTATTTTCCCAAAGATTATTCCGATCGATGGCATCAATAATCTTTCCTATTTCTCTATCTACTTTTTCTACCAAGCGATAATAAGTATATCGGTACATACGCCAGTCTTCGGGGGTAAAACCAGCGGTTGGATATACATTGTAGTTATTGATTCTTTCACTTTCAATGACGTCAGCATCATACGGGTTTTTGGCAAAATTGGCAGGCAATCCCGGACAATCCCGTATATCAGGTATATCAATATTTCCATAAGGGAAGTTCTGACGACGTGCATATTCGCAGATATTATGTGGGTTGTCATAGGAAGCCACCAAAAAAAACGGCTTTTTATGTTTGCGCGAGAGATATTCGGCACAAGCTTCTGCCAGCCCATCATCACTATGTTTATATATATTGTCGAAGCCATATTCTTTGTCTGGAACTTCGAGTAAAGGAAGATGCCATTTACCGCCATAGGCACAATCATAACCGGCATTCTTTATTAAAGTGCCCAGTGTTTGTGCCTTAAGAGAGTCGGGCATCGGTGATCCGTTGACAGACAGCCCTACTGCATCCGGATAGTACCCTGTAAACATAGCTCCACGTGAGGGGCCACTGAGTGGAGCTGTACAATAAGCGTTATTAAATAGTATACCGGCCGCTGCCAAACGGTCAAGGTTGGGAGTGTGCAGATCCGGATTTCCGGCACAGCTCATGGCGCTGGCCGTTTGCTGATCGGTGAAGATGTAGATGATGTTAGGACGTTCGATGGCAGAAGCCATAGAAGAGCATAACAACGAAAAACAAGCCAAATACTTCATTGAATTTTCTTTTACCATATTATTTCAATAATTCAATTTTGTTTTAAAGTGATATCATATTTCAAGTTCCGGTAAGGCATCAACCAGCCTTTTTTCTACTTTCTTTCCGTCTACCCGATCTATGATGGTCGTAGCACCTTTGTTTGAGTCATAATTGAAGTCCAGCGAAACACCGTTCTGTTTATTCTCTATATACAAGAACGCATTACCTTCACCTTCCAGATTACATTCGATAACCCATTCTTCTACTGTTATGCGGTTCCTTTCACGATTAATTACAGCATCGGCACGGTTGTTTCCATGTACATCAATCACATTGAGAAAACAGATTTTGCTGCAAGAAGCTGTCGTTGCTGTAAAATGATAATGATTGGAGAGAGTTTTGCCAAGTCGTTTTTTCCAATCAACAGCAGCCACAAAAAAGGTGTCTGTTTGCGCATAAGTCATTTTCTGTGAGGAGAACAGATGAGCTATAGATACTCCGTCTGCCTTGTTCTTTCCTAAGATGCGCAATCCGTCTTTCTCTTCAGCGACTTCCATGGGCAGTTCTACCGTATGCAGCAGATAATTCCATTCTACCGGTTCTTTACCAACCAGTTCGTCATAAACAACGAACAAACCCGAACGTCCCAGCTGAACAATATGTCTTCGAAAAAAATCCAGTTTATTCTCATCCCAACCTTTCTCCGGTGTATACTGAGTACCAGACAAGCGCCCACGTTCCAGCCACAACGGAGAAACCACTTTTCCATAAGCGTTAGAAGCATCACCTACAACGTAGGAGATTTCTTCTCCTTCATAATAGCGAGGAATCCATCCATAACCTTCCGTTCCAATCTTTTGTCCCATACCATTCACCAATATGGAATTATGGGCGCGAGTATTCCGATAAGCATACATGCAATGGTCATCTGTAAAGCCGGTACGATGTCCACTGCTATAGAAAATTGCCTTTCCACCAAAGAAAGTATTGAAGGCGTTTTGATTAGCTAAAGCATGGGAAGTGGCACCATAGGGGCTGCTACGGAAAGAGAGCATGGCATTGTTGGTGTGATGTCCTATGTCTGTGTTCATCAGTGCAGTGCCTGTCTGGCTGAAAACTTTGGACTGAGGCAGCTCCAACAGCTTACTACTATAAGCAGGCCTCTCCTTTTTTGTCGTACAACGATACCAGGTCAAGTCCGCCGGTTTGGCTTCAAAAGCTTTCGACAGAATATCAGGGTCTTCCTGCATAATTTCGTGTACATAAGCTGCCGCCCACGGATTGTTACATTCGCGTGCCAGCGCATCTGCATATCCTACGCGACCTCCATTCGGAGTGCGCTGTCCCTCATGCGAATTGCCATGTCCTCCGGATTTGGAAAAGGGAGGTTGCTGGTAAATGACATATAAAGCATTGTTGTTATACCACGGATCGGCAAAGAAATTGAAACCGGATATACGGGAGAAAAAGGCCGGTACCTCTATCAGTGTGCGTATATTTACATGAAAATATGAATCTCCATTATGCCAAGCACCATCCTTATTCAGTCCCGGAAGACGGGAGATCCATTCATTATAGCAATAATCTGCCCACACGGATGCTTCCGGAATCTCACCAACTGTGGCAAAGGCCGCCATTGTAAGAATGCGGAAAGTCATTTGCCATACATGATTGTCTGCAATACGGTTCTCCAGATGATTAACGTATTCATTATAGAATTTATTCCCGATATTCCGGATATTATCTAATAATAACTGTTTTTCTGACGGAGACAACAGGTTGTAGAACCCGTCGTACGCCGATGTGCTCATAGAGAGCAAAGTGGATAGATTGAAGTCACCTGCAAAGTATTTGCTTGTTTGCCAGGAAAGGATTTCACTCAACCGGTTGATGCCTTCACGATAATACTTCTTGTCTTTCGTCAGCAGATAGGCGCGTACCAATGCTTCCACATTGGCTTCTTCTCTATCCACAATCTTACGGCTCTCGCGGATAAGGGCTGACTCACGCTGTACTACATTGGTTAATGTAACTACATTTGTTGTATCTATCTCTTCCTGAAGATGCTTCAACGGATGAGAAATGCACCGGGAAGCTTTGTCCATATAGGCCTGAGCTTCCGGATTATTTTTATTCTTCGTTATAATTTCCTCCCAATCATCCGCATCCAATAATACGCGTGGGTGGTGAGACGTATATTTTGCCAAGACTTTCTCCAATGTGGGCGGATTAAATTCCGGTGTATCTTTACCTATATGGAATTGATAAACCGGTGACCATTCTTCTTTACCTCCAGGAGTGACGTAAGCATATTGCCAGTACCATTTTCCCTGAGCCAGGCACTGGAAAGGATTGAAAAAAGCCCAGGCGCGTTCCCCAATCAACACTTCCTTTTGAAAGTTCTTGTCCTGAGAAATACGGATCCGATAGACTACTTTCGGTTTTTCATCCACTTGTCCCGGAACTCCATCCAATACCGGACCTAAATGCGGGAATTTATCCGGCCACATAAAGCGCGGCGGATTCATCTTAACGCAAGCACCATTCGCAGGAGAGGGAGTTGCACGAACTTCGTGCATCAATGTCTCGCCGGAAACTGTTATGACAGCAGATTGCTCGGAACTGCCACATGCCATCAATAGGCAAAAGGCGGGTAAGCCTAATAATATCTTTCTCATTTCAGTATTTTATTTTTGTTTTTGAAACCAACCAGTTCTTTCAGGCTGACTGTCTTATTGTTGACCAGTGGATGTGCCCAAAAACCGATAAACGTAATATATCCCATGAAAACCAAGATAAGGAGCATTCCTATGCGTAATGAAGTGGTATCGGATAGCAGACTGACAAACAGCGGACCTCCTGCGCCTCCCACAATTCCGGAGCAAAGAATACCGGCAAAAGAACCGTGATTCTGGGCTACTGTGTTCAGAGCCAGTGAGAATACGATGGAGTACATCATTGAAATGCAGAAACCGATTGCCGGAAATGCACATACCGCAACTTTTGCAGAACCGAACAATGCGATCAAGAGTAAACTCATGGAAAGCAGTCCTGATATTTGTAGGAGACGTTTACTGTCTATCAGCTTCAGCAAGAACATACCAAATAGGCAACCGACGGTCATCGAACCCCAGAAATAACTGATACTTTGTGCACCGACAGTTTTTGGATCAATGCCATGATACTGTTCCAAGAAGGTACTCATAAAAATAGAGACACCCTGTTCTGTACTGACATAACAGAAGATTCCCAAAAAGAAAAGCCATACGTATTTTTGACGGAACAATTTTTTATAGGAAGAGGAGGAACCACTGCGTTCATCATCTTTCAATTCAATGCGCGGGAAATGAACGAATGACACAACGAGCAGCATAGCCAACAACAGTGCTGTAAATACCCAATACAGAGAAACCCAGGGAAGAGTAACCGGAGTAACTTTTGCCAGAATATCCAGCAAAAAGTTCTGTCCCTGCTGATAAACTTCCGGTTCCAGTGCATGTATCAGCCAAGTGTAAACCAAGGGACTGATAAAAGAGGCTACTCCGAATACAAACTGTGCCAACTCTGCTATAAACGCATAATTCTCCTCTCCGCCGACAACACGTTGCAAAGGGTTGATTACAGTTTGCAACATGGCCATTCCCAAACCAATGATGAAAGAAGACAGAAGCAGTATCAGGTAAAAAGGGAAACATGCAAACAAGGTAGTACCTATAAATGGCATTAGGAAGCCGGTAAATAGCACCGGCTTTTCTCCATATTTATCTATTAATATACCTGCCGGTATCGACATGATGGCATAGGCCAAGAAAAAAGAGGTCGGAATAAACCCTGCCATTGCCAGATCCTTCAGTTCAAAGTTATGGATAATGTCGGGGATTAACGGCCCGAGAATATTCGTAATGAATGAAATAGTAAACCAAAACATCATGATTAATGTCAGCATACTCCATTTCTTGTTACTTTTCATGATATATCGTTCATTTTAAGATTAATGATGCCGCTCCGATAAATCCGGCTTTATTACCCAATGATGCGGCTACAATTTCTGTATTTAAGGCACAATCGGCTATAACATGCTCTCGAACCACTTCCCTTATTTTCTCTAAATAGAAAATACCGGATTCTGTAACCCCTCCTCCCAATACAATCCGTTGAGGGCTGAATATATTGACAAATCCGGCAATTCCTCTTCCCAAATAGTAAAAGTGTTCACTCATGCATTCAACAGCCATCGGAAAATTTTCATGATACAGGCGGACTATTAGTTCTCCGTTTATTTCCATATCAAAACTCAGATTCCGCTCTTTAGCCAACGTGCTGAAATGCCTTACCAAAGCAGAAGTCGAGGCATAATGCTCCAGGCAGCCGATCGCTCCGCAGGCACAACGTTCACCGTTAGCAATCAATGGCACGTGTCCCAGCTCCGTACCCCGATTGGCATAGCCGTTGAATAATTTGCCATCAATGATGACGGCTCCACCGATGCCGGTTCCCACTGTCAGAAACACCACGTGGGTACACCCCCTCCCTGCACCATATTTCGCTTCCCCCAACCCCATCAGGTTGGCGTCATTTCCAACGACTACCGGTAGTTTCATCTGTTCTTCCAAAAGAGAAGCCACATCTATGTTTTCCCAACCGATAATATTTTCTGCACCTCCCAATACGATACGGTTCGTCTCATCTACAATTCCGGGTGTACCAAGCCCAATGCCCAATACTGTCCAGTTTTGTTTGGCAGCTTCATCTTTTAACAACATGACAGCTTTTATCAACTGCTCTATTACTTTTGCAGCTGAAACAGAAGCAAAAGAGGGTAATTTTCCCTCAAAGAAAGAATTACCCGCTTTATCCACCAAAGCATATTTTATAGATGTACCACCTAAATCAATGCCAATTGCATATTCCATAGTTTATTATATCAAATAAGGAAACATTATGTTCTTTCTACCCATATAGGAGAACTCCATGCCCATTGCTGGTCACGCTGGCGAACCCTGACATAGTAATAGTCCGTATCTCTTTCGGGTTGGGTATCCTCCATATAATGCTCAACCGTAAAGCAACTTTCCGGCATTGCACGGTTGAAGAGAATAGCCTCACTGAGCCACCCTATCATGAAATGTGAACGGGAACCTTCCAAAAGTTCACCCAACGAATGCTCAAATTTCTTGCCATTGAATTCGGCTGTAATCACGCCATCTTTAGGCATAGTCACATCCAGAATGACAGCTTGCGTGGCAGGAGTCGTGGTATTGGGGTTTTTGGAACTGTACATATCCAACTCTGCATCCTTACTTGTAACAGACACAATACGGTTAACTTTTGTCTCAAACTCAGATTCTCCCGGTTGCGGAGAAGTGAAAGCGGCGCCACGGAAGCAAGGTTCCACAGCATTGATAGTTCCTTTATTTATGGACAGCTTTCCTTGCCAATGCACATACTGCTCTTCGCGGTTCCAACCGAAATCAACTTTTACCTTGCAGCGTACCATATCTCCTTCCGGCATCTCGGGCAACAACGGACCGCTTAAACGAGCAATACACTTTCTGTTCTTAACGATGTCAATATAATCAATACAGCTACCTCCCTCCACATTCAGATAAATGCGGCGACTGTTTCCCCGTACGACATCGCCCGGGAACGCATCATTCAAACGAAAATCTATATTGATTTTATCACCGGTGGCACAGCATACATGACGGTTCTTCATGGCATCCCAGATTTTATCACGGCTCAATGATTCCGCAAGGATACCTATGCGACCGTCACCGTAACTTCCCGGATAACCTGCATGTTGGTCGGTCGAACCCATAATACCGAATTTTTTACCTTGCTCCAATCCGCATTGAATAGTACCTTCCCATTGGCGAGGACCCATGTCATGCAGATAACTGTAATCTCCCTGATCGCTTTCTGCCAGTCCATGGCGCGAATACATCTCTACAAACGGGGTCTGGTCTCCTTCCGTAAAGAAGTTCCAGTTGTATCCGCGATAGCCAGTCTGATATCCCATGTGATGCGGAGTTATGAATACCTTATGTCCGCGAGCTTTCCGTTTCCAGTCTTCAATGGAAGTACATTCCACCAGCGGTGCGTCCAAATCATAATTCAGAGCCACATGGTCGCCATGTTCCATGCTGTGCGCCTCATAACCAACAAAAGCCAGGAATTCTCCTTCCTTATTGTATTCATTGGTCATGGCGACATATTTCTCATAACCTCCCTCTCGCAAACGCTTGAAGGCACCGGTATGATAATCGATCACCCACTTCAGACGGGGATCATCGGCTCCGGGAATATCCGGCCACATGGCATGAGGAGTGACAGATACAAAATCCAGTTGTTCTTTGGCAGCCTCAAATGCAGAACGCATGTCGCCATGACCGTAGGTTATGTTACAATGATTATGCAAATCTCCCCAGAAATACTTCAGATTACTGGCAGAGGGCATGACTTTCTTTCCTGCAGCAGTTCCTTGCTGACATGCAGATAATAGGCTACCGGAAGCGGCCAGCCCGACAAGAGACCAGCCGGTATGCTTTAAAAAATTTCTTCTGTCCATAATTTAAATTTAGATTATCTGTTTTTCATCAATCGTCTGTCACCTTTGAATAACTCTTTGACCTTTTCATCGGGGTCATCATCCTTATACTGTTTTTGAATCTTTTTCAGCAATGAAATGAGTTCCGCTTGTTTGTCGGCATACTCCGGTTTACCAAACACACTGTTCAGTTCACTCGGGTCATTCTTCAAGTCATACATTTCCCATTCGTCCACATCGTTATAGAAGTGAATCAGCTTGAAGTCAGCGGTACGAATGCCGTAATGCCTTTTAACCGAGTGCTCTGCCGGATACTCATAATAGTGATAATAGGCGGCTTTTCTCCAGTCAGCCGGTGTTTTCCCCCCATTCTCCAGAATGGTCCTGAGAGACTGTCCCTGAATATCTGCTGGTATATCTGCTCCGGCAAAATCCAGCAGGGTAGGAGCAAAATCCACATTCATGGCAATAGCGCTCGATACACTCCCCGCCTTGATGGCCTTCGGATAACGGATAACCAATGGCATGCGCTGGCATTCTTCATACATAAAGCGCTTGTCGAACCAGCCATGTTCGCCCAGAAAGAAACCCTGGTCCGAAGTATAGATTATGATTGTATTGTCCAATTCACCGTTTTTCTCCAGATAGCCGAGCAACCTTCCTATATTTTCGTCCACAGCTACAATAGTTGCCAAGTAATCGCGCATATATTGCTGGTACTTCCAACTGATCAGTTCTTTCCCTCTTAAGTTGCCGCTACGGTATTCTGAAATACGCTGGGCGTATACCGAATCCCACTTATCTTGTACATCAGCCGGCATACGCTTGTAGACTTGATAGAGGCGATTGGTCGTATCTTTCAGCATTTCTTCACGGGTCAGTAGTTTCAGATCCCAGTCATTGGTCAATGTATGCTCGATGGACATATCCTGTTCTATAGCAGCAGAGCCTCTGCCTTCGTATGTATCGAAAAGCGTGGCAGGTTCGGGAAACACGGTATTGTTGAACATTCCCAAATGACGAGGAGCGGGCATCCAGTTACGGTGAGGGGCTTTCTGGTGATACATCATGCAGAAAGGCTTGCTTTTGTCTCTGTGTTCCAGATATTCGATAGCCTTGTCTGTAATAACGTCAGTTGTATAGCCCTGCTCTACAATCTGCTTTCCGTTCTCGTTGAAATCGGGATTGTAATAATCCCCCTGTTCATGTTGTCCGGTCAGGATACACCAATAGTCAAATCCCTGAGGCTCGGTAATCAGATGCCATTTGCCGACAATTGAAGTCTGGTAACCGGCGGCCTGCAACAATTTAGGGAAGGTCTGTTGGTTACCATCGAAAGTGCTGGCATTGTCTGTGAATCCATTGATGTGGCTGAATTTGCCCGTCAGGATACAAGCTCTTGACGGGCCGGATAAAGCATTGACCGCATAACAATTGTCCATACGAACACCTTCATTGGCAATCCTATCCATGTTGGGAGTCTGAAGGAAACGTCCACCGTAACATGACATAGCTTGCGTAGTATGGTCGTCCGTCATCATAAAGATGATATTCGGACGTTTCACTTCCTCTTTGCCGGAACTGCAAGCGGACATTCCGATGGCAGTCAAAGGCAGAAATATGTATGATAAACGATTCATTATAAAAATCTTTTATAACCCGTTGGCGGAATTTAAGAAAATCCGGACGATTGTGAACTGCAATAAGGCACGGAACAGCAATCTGCATTCCTTACAAATAATACAGATGCAAGAAATAGCAGTATACTGAACCTAATTCAGTCGTATATTGAATGCCATTCAGTCGTATACTGAATAGGGTTCAATCGTATACTGAATGCAATGCATCCAATAGGTACTGATAATCAAAATATTACAAAGCAGATTCATACCTTCAATATATTACAACAAACCATTAAAGTATCATTGCAGTCATTCCGCAGCGGTAATGAATTAATTCCGCCAACGGGTTATTATAGTTTATATTCCAATTGACGTTTCTTTCCGCCAACAGATATTTCTATTTTCACCCCATTTTCGTCAAATGCCTTGTTCAGGAACTTAGCTTTGAATATAGGGAAGGAAGCTGTATTTTTCGACGGATAAAGAATAGTTATGTAACGTACAGCGTCCGAATCCTTTTTATCTATATCAAAAGATACAGTTGTACGGGGTACTCGTAAACGATAGGCAGTTGAACGCCAGCCTTCTTTTTCTTTCATTGAAATTTTCTTCTCGGCAAAGCATTGCAGTTTCACGTTGCTTGGGCCGTCATAAACTGTAGTCAGCATATTATTCTTTCTGTCTATATTTACAGTACCTTCACACAAATGGTAGTTCAGATTCACTACTCCTTGGGCGTTTCCCACGGCTTCATCTACAATTACAAAATAAGATTGGTCTACAAAGAAAACAGAACGTCTGTGTTTCAAACCATCATAATGCGGATTCTCAGTCACCAGAATCTGCTCATTGCCTTCGGGCTTCCATAGTTTGGTGACAGACTGGGTTGTTTGCAGGTTTTTCCCATCCAATGTCAACGTATTGTGAGAACTTGTCCGGCGAAACCAATTACGAAGTTTCATTACTTCATCATCACCGGCATAGACGTAGGAGCCACTATCCGGGAAGAGATTCCGGCCATTGAACCAAAACTCAAAAGTTCCATTGTCCGGCTGGCAGTGCCATTCCCCTTTGGGACCGGCCTTTACAACCATTACGGTAGCATCCTGTTTCCAGCCGTTTCTGAAAGTAAAGAAACCGGAAGTCAGCGCACCGTGAGAAAGGTTGGGCAAGGGAGTGCCTTCACGACCTTCTGTGGCATAATAACGAATCCACTCACAATCAGGAAATAGCTTGAGCCAATCCTGATAATTACGGATTTCTGCCGGACGGTCTCCCAACTTGGCATCACTGAAACAGGGATTGCTGTAATCCGGAAAACAAATGTTGGCATAAAATTCAATCATACTCTTGACCGTATTCACGTATCCGGTGGGAAATTCTTGACGGAAGCCATTAACATCCGCCATGCGCAAAGCCTTGCAGAAAATGTTGATTGCCGCCAGATGATAATGTGGGTCCAATTCATATTGACCGCCATCCGGATAGACTTGTTTTTTAATTTCGCGGTTCAAAATGCTTATCCCACTTTTTCGCCATTCGCCTGCTTCCTTAAATTCGGGGAAAAACGCACCTGCATACACCATTCGCTGAGCTTCAAACAACAAGTGGTTACCCTGATCCGAGTAATTGCCAAGAATATGCAGTGCATGCCGGTGATAATTAATCAGAAATTCAGTCAAGAACTCCGGCGTGAAGGCCTTCGAAGAAACGAACAACAGAAATTGCAGCGTTTGATCCTGTAAACGGTTGCTCACCTCCAGAGGACGCCATGCAAAACGTACATTTTCCGCATTTCCCTTTACCTCGCCTGCGCTGACCAGTTCGTATTCTTCTTTCTCTACCTCTGTCAGAGGATTCTTTTTAATCCAATCCATATATTGGTATGCCCATTCTTTGGCATATTTCTCGTCTCCAGAGATTCGATATGCCTTACCCATTGGGGTGAACCATTTGTGGCGATGCAATTGCCAACGCAACTCATTGTCCTGTACCGGCCAATATTGCCAGTTGATATCTTTGCCGTAATTATAAGAAGGCTGATAGCCTTTATGCACAAAAAACGTATGTTCCAAGGCATCATCCGCCCATTTCTGTTCTTCCTTGGAAATCTTGATATTCTGCATATCGATATCAGGGTGTCCTATGCCGGTACGTTGGCGATAATAGTCCAATAAGGCTTTGGCTGCCTCGTCCCATTGTTGTCGGTCATATGCGGCTTTCACTTTCTCCAATCCCGGATAATCCAGATTCAGCAAGCCGAAAGCTTCCTTCCGCAACTGCTGTGCTTCCGCACATAATACAACCAACAGAAAAATAAAGCTAAGAATATACTTTGTTATCTTCATGGTATATTAATTTCGTTTATAGCGATTTATAATCAATTCCTTTTACTTGCATATATCGGACTAAAGCCTCCAGATAATAATAATCGGCATAATTGATAGGTGTATCAATTTCAGAACCATTAGGCAATGAACCTGTAGAGTGCATCAGAATAAATCCCTGGTTGGTGCCGACTTTTGCCAAGTAAGCATCGGAAGAGAGAGACTTGAGCAGTTTCTCGGCGTAATCAAAATAGACTTGTCCGTCCTCTACAAGAGTACTGAGCTCTATCAGGGCAGAAGCTGTGATAGAGGCGGCAGATGCATCACGAGGCGTCTCCGGTGTGTTCGGGGCATCGTAGTCCCACAAAGGAATCGCATCGTCAGTCTTTACACGTTCCATGATTAATGCCGCGATATTTTGGGCTTGCTGTAAGAAGGCTGCATCTTTCGACTCACGATAACAGGATGTATATCCATATACTCCCCAAGCTTGTCCGCGCGCCCATGAGGAATCATCATTTTTCCCCTGATGCGTACATTTCATTTCTACGCTGCCATCGCTATTGTAGCTTACTACATGGTAGGACGAATGATCGTTTCTAAAGTGGTTTTTCATTGTTGTCTCAGCATGTCTCAATGCGACTTCTTTATACTTGGAATCATTCGTAAGATGATTGACGTAAAACAATAAGTCCAGATTCATCATATTATCAATAATCACAGGGAAATTCCACTTCCCAAAATCCCAGGAACGGATACAGCCTATGTTCGAGTCGAAACGACCGCACAAATTATCAGCAGTCTGTACCAATATCTGACGGATAGTGTCGGCAGGAGACAGACGGTGCGCATTACCATAACTGCAATTCACCATGAATCCGATATCGTGTGTACCTTTATAATCTTTCAACGGATATAGGTAATTCGTAAATTTCACCGCATCTTTTTTCAAGTCTTCTATACCAGTCAACTGATATGCGTACCACAAGTTTCCGGGGAAAAAACCGCTTGTCCAATCATAGATGGAACTGCAATATCTACGGCTTCCCAAGGCATCTTTCACAGGTTTCATCCGCAAGGAGTCTTTAAAAGTTACAGGCTCTCTTTGTAACTGGCTACAGAGAAAATCCATATTGTATCCCGTCCAGATGGAACGGGGCAACAAGACTGAATCCCCTACATCCACCACTGTTTCTTCCAGTTGTTGCACAGAAGTGTCTATCGCGTTTTTCAACCAGCCGTAATCTTCCTTTGGTTGACTGGGTGAACAGCCAGAGAATCCCTGCAATGTAGCAACTGCGTAACAAAATAATAAAAATTTCTTCATAAATATATGCATATTCTATAGGTTATATCTGCTCAAATTATCATCCTTACATACAAGGATGGAGAAACAGTAAGATGTTTATACTTTCTCCATCCATTGTCAGTTCATACCCAGAAAATGAAATTACTCAAATCCCGGATTGTTTTCTCCATTCAAAGCCGCGTTCGATTGGATTTCGGCCAATGGAATGGGGTAAAGTTCATGCTTGCCTGTGGTAAAATTGTGGCCTGCTACGTAATTGGACTTAGCCCATTTCACCGGATTCCAATCTTTACGTGCAGCATCCGTTATATATTCATCTGGTCCCGGAATCCATGATTCCATATAGTTCTGAGCAGCTTTTAAAGATGCTTCCAGAATACCCCAGCGCAATAGATCATATTTACGTTGACCCTCGTAGCAAAGTTCAAAAGCACGTTCCCAATACAATGCTGTACGGAATCTGCCGGCATCATCACCATCCGGAATAAATGGCAAATCATACAATTTCGGAGCCTTCAACAAGCTTGAATAATTGGCTGTACTTATAGGAGTAGCACCGGCACGTACACGGACGTCATTCAATAATTTCCATGCTTCGGTTGTGTTGCCGATTTCGTTATAAGCTTCAGCTGCCATCAGAACAGCATCGGCATAACGCAACGGAGCATAATTGACGCCTGTATTGTTGGGATCCACAAAACCCGGAGCCATCCATTCTCTGCGCCATTTGCCCGGATATCTGTTCAGATTTTTGTTGATATCGGCAGAAGTATGCGATTTTTCCTGAGTTTCTTTATTTTTATTCCACTTGATAGCATAGTCCACGAAATTCACGTCACGACGTATATCCTTTATGCTTCCATCCTCATTTGACTCATAGAAAGACTTCCAATATGGTAATACCACAAAGAAAGCATTGGCACGTCCCATATAACTGCTTGTGCCGGGATAACTTCCCGGAGCATCTACAAGTGGCCCGTTGTAAGTTGCCCACACACCGGCATTGTCCTTCAAACCTTGGTTGGGTTCGAAAGCGATCTCCCAAAGAGATTCCTGATTGTCCAATGTCAGCTGAGAATAGTTCTTAAACAGTTGCTCATAACCACCTGCATAAAAACCATGGTAGCCTTCAGCCTTCAGAGCTTCCCATTCTTTAATCACCGCTTCAAAATATCCCTTTCGGGTAGTATCATCCGGACGGGTCAATTGACGCGATGAACAGTTCAGGCTATAGCCAGCGCGTTGCAAATAGACACGCATCAGTAAAGTATGGGCAGCACCGCTACAAGGTATTTCAGAAGAAGCCACTTCACGACCAGATTTCAAATATGTTTTTGCATAATTCAAATCTTCGATGATTTGGTCATAAATCAGCTCACGGTCGGTACGAGGTTTGGATGTATTAGCAAAACCATTCGTATATTCCGTGCTGAACGGTACATCACCAAAGAATTTCACTAGGTCAAAAGCTATGTAGGCACGGAGGAATCGAGCTTGCCCGTCAATTTCCTGCAGGTTTTTGTTTTCTGCAAAACCTGACATAGCCTCGATGCTGGCAATAGCCACATTGGCACGATCGAGAGCTTGGTAAGCACATCTCCATACACTAGCAATCCAAGTATTAGAAGCATTGTACAGATAGTGGGATATGTCACGGCGAGTTCCGTCCGAACCGGTTCCACGTACCATGAACATGTCGTCCGACCCAAAGAACGGCATGATATTTTGTCCATAATAGTCTGTAGTTTCAAGACAGTCATAGATTCCGACTACAGCCATCTGGGCTTTTCCTTCTGTCACGAAATAAGTATCTTTCTCGTAGAATGAGCTGGGCTTTTCAGTCAGGTCACAAGAAGTAACCCCTACAAGCATCATTGCGCCAAGCGCATATATCATTTTGTTTTTCATCTTATTATTCCCTTTTTAATTCTAATTAAAATGCTACGTTCACACCAAATACGAAAGAGCGGCTTCTGGGGTAAGCACCGAAATCGACACCGGGAGTTAACGCGCTACTCATGGTAGATACTTCCGGATCGAAACCGGTATAAGGAGTCCATGTAAACAAATTATTGCCCGTTGCATACAGACGCAATTTGGTCAGACCAATTTTATTTATCACTTTCTTGGGGAAGGTATACCCTAAAGTGATATTACTCAATTTCAAATAAGAAGCATCTTCAATGGCCCAAGAATGAATGTAGGTGTTGTTGGATCCGTTATCACCGAAATGAGCTACTGTTTTTCCCTGGTTCACTGCTGCCAGTTCTTCCGGATTCGTAATCAGTTCACCATTGGCATTAATAGTCACCCAACGATGAGCATCATCAGCTACCGACAGAACGTTTTTATTAGTAAGGGCAGTCTTGGTATTGGTCAACTTAGTAGCATTCAGTACTTCCGCACCATAGCTGTAAGTAAAGAAGATGCTCAAGTCAAAATCCTTCCAACTGAAAGTATTGTTGATACCGCCATAGAAATCAGGCAAGGCATTACCAATAATGGTCTTATCACTTTCAGTAATTTGGTTGTCTTCACTACCGTCCACGTTCTTAAATTTCCAGTAACCTGGCTGGATATTCTTCTTGTCGCCATGATAAGGTACACCGTCCTTCAATGTATAAGTTTTGGTTGTAGCATCGTAATTGAAGTCTTCCACCTGATACAATCCGTCAGTCACATAACCGTAGAATTGTCCCAATGGTTGATTTACTCCAATCTGATGGGATGCCCCCGCACCACTATAACCAAAGTTGGCCAGATACAACTGTACATCTTCACCTGTCAGTTTCTTAACCTTGTTCTTGTTGTGGGAGAAAGTAACCGAAGTGTTCCAAGTAAAATCTTTGGATACGATGTTTGCCGTATTGATAGTCAAATCCACACCCGAATTTTGAGTTTCGCCTGCGTTGATAACCATACTAGTATAACCGGAAGAGTTAGGCAGTTTGGCATTCAGCAGCAAGTTGCTACTGCGATTGATGTAGAATTCCGGCGAGAATGTGATACGCTGGTTCAAGAAACCAAAATCTATTCCTACGTTGAATGTCTTATTTGCCTCCCATTTCAAATCGGGATTAGGCACCTGACGAGAAGCATAGCCTGCTTGTGCACCGTTGCCATTGGCAGCAGTAACAGAATTCATAAGAGCAAGACTTTGATAACTACCAATACGATTGTTACCCGCAAGTCCATAACCGATGCGGAATTTTAAGTCGGAGAAGATTCCCAGATCCTTGATAAATTCTTCTTCGCTTAAACGCCATGCAGCCGAGAAAGCCGGGAAATATCCCCACTTGTTGTTCTTACCGAACTTGGAAGAACCGTCAGCACGGACTGAAGCAGTAAAAAGATATTTATCCATCAGGTTGTAGTTTATACGTCCAAAGAAGGAAAGCAATTTATCATCGTAGTTTTCACTGGAAGTGGGAACACCTGGAACACCCAGTGAGAGGTCTCCCAAACCTATTTCATCATTCGGAAACTGACTGGCACTTGCAGAAAAGCTGCGTGACCATCTTTCCACATATTCATGTCCGGCAATGACTGTAAAGTCATGAATTTTGTTTTTCCAAGAATAGGTCAAAACATTGGAAGTCTGAAAACTGCTATTTTCCAAATTAGTAATTGAACCTTGAATACTGGAACGCTTACCTGTAATAGACTCATCACCATAGAATACATCATTACGGCGAGTCTGATAGCGCATACCTACCGTACTACGGAAAGATAGTCCTTTCAGCAGCTTAATGGTAGCGCCACCATTGGCCTGGAAAGTACGCCATTCCCTATCGTTGAGCTCTTCTGCTGCCGAAATCAGCGGATTCTGCATAACGTTGCCATTATCATCTGCCAACAGAGGATCTTCGCCGTATAATAAATCTTCATCTACCCCCATAATACCTACTGTAGGACGATACTGCAAGATGTGCTGCATCTTGTTGAAGCGGTCACCACCTTCTGATGTACCCATGCCTTCCACACGCATCTGGTCGTAACTGATACGTGAATTTACCGTTAACCATTTGTTTATCTCATGATTCATGTTGAATGAGATGTTATGCTTTTTACTACCGCTGTATACCATAGCACCTTCTTCGTTGTAGTATGAGTAAGCCAGACTGTAATTCATCTTCTCCGTCTTTCCGGATACACCTACACGATAGTTTTGAGTAATAGCATTACGACCCAAGGTTTCATCTTGCCAGTCGATACCCTTGCGACCATTATATATGGAAGCGAGATCGCTGAACTTACCGTATCTCTCTTCCCATTTGGTCATACCATCCGCACCGGAATCTCCTGTACCCATTCTCCACAATGTACGTTCGTAATCCAATCTGGCAAATTCACCGGCATTAAGTACATCCAATTTGTTTGCAATCTTTTTGACACCGACATAACTGTCAAAAGTCACTGTAGCCTTGCCACCTGATTTACTACCATTCTTCGTAGTGATTACAACTACACCATTGGCACCACGAGCACCATAGATGGCAGTGGCCGAAGCATCCTTCAACACGTCAATGGTTTCAATTTCAGCGGGGTCGAGGGTAGACATACCGTCTTCACTGGGAAAGCCGTCGATAATGTAAAGAGGTTCGTTACTTTGTGTGATAGAGATACCTCCACGCACACGTACGGAAATGGAAGCACCCGGAGTACCTTCACTCTGCTGCACCATCACACCTGCCATGCGTCCGGTCAAGGCTTGTGTAACATCACTTACTGGCACTTTAGAAAGTTCTTTGCTGCTAACGGAGGTTACCGACCCGGTCAAATCTCTACGAGGAACGGCAGCATAACCAATTACCACAACGTCTTCCAGTAATACGGCATCAGCCTGTAGAGTCACATTGATTACACTTCGGTTATTGACTTTCACTTCTTGCGGAGTCATACCTACATACGAGAAAACCAATACATCTTTGGATGCATCATTCACTTTCAGAGTATAGTTACCATTTACGTCGGTAACTGTTCCAACACCGGCAACACCTTTAATGGTTACACTACCTCCAATCACTTCATATCCTTCACTATCAATCACCTTACCAGTTACTGTCAAACTTTGTGCGTATGCAGCCAAACTGACAAAAGCGAGGATAAACATTAAAAACAATTCTTTCAATTTGTACATAATAAATAATCTAAGGTTTAACTTTAGAATTTTTCTGATGACAAACATACGACAAGCACTAAAAAAAGTGCAAAAGTATTGTTTTTGTTACTTTTACTTTTACACTTTTTCCATACCAATATTGTTCACTACACACTATTTTTGTGCAAAAACAACTTCACAGATTACCACAAAAGGAAAATCATCCGATTAAGCAATAGCTTTATCTGCTTGGATTGCACGAAAAACAAATTGTACAAAACATCTTTTCAAGGCTTATTTCAAGAAATCAGCTCGTATCGGAGCAAAACAGTCAATCAAAACTCCAGGCTCCAGACAAACGCAGCCATGCAAAATATCCGGTTCAATATAAATACCGTCTCCCGCTTCCACAATCTTCTTTTCATCACCCACTGTAAACTCAAATTTACCACTTACCACATAAGTCGTTTGCGTGTGGTAATGCGTGTGAGGAGTTCCTATAGCCCCTTTCTCAAATTTGACTTTAACCAACATTACTTGCCCATCATAGCCCATAATCTGTCTGGCCACACCTTCACCTGCCGGCTCCCACGCTTTTTCTTTCTCTATAATAAAAGTATTGCTTCTTGTTTTCTTAATAGGACTATCAGGCACTCTATTATTGGCATTCAAACCCGTTACCGCAAAAAGAACTACTCCAATCATACATACACATCTTTTCCATGTTTTCTTTTTCATAATTAGTAAACTTTAGTTGATTAAATATATTATTCTGATATTGTTTCAAATTTATAAATAGTGACCTGCCGATATATTTCTCCCGGCAACAAACTTGTAGCAGGAAATTGAGGATTATTGGGAGCATCGGGGAAATGCTGCATTTCAAGACAAAATCCATAATATCTGCCATATTTCTTTTCACCATGACCAATAAGATAATCCATATTTGAATTTGGAATATAAAATTGCATTCCCGGTTCAGTAGTGTATGCTTTCAACACTCTACCGGATATAGGTTCCACTACGATAGCTGCCAACTCTAACGAACCTGGGTATTTATCCAGTCTATAATTCACATCATATCCTTTTCCCTTTTTCTGTACTCTTTTTTCCACCGATTGTGGAGAAGTATAATCATATACAGTACCCACCACAGGCATTAACTCTCCGGTAGGGATACCCATGGAATCTGTAGGAGTTATGGAATCCGCATAAATCCTATAAATATGATTCAACACGTTTCTGGTGCAACCTGTTAGATTAAAATAACTATGATTTGTAAAATTAACTACCGTAGGCTTATCCGTAGTAGCTGTATATTCCAGAACAATCTCATTATGATTAGTCAGTTTGTAAGCCATTGAAAGTTCCAGATTACCGGGAAATCCTTCTTCCAGATGAATACTGCTATATTTAAAAACCACAATAGCTGTATCTTTTACAACATAAAATGTATCCGTTTTAAAGATCCGATGACTAAAGCCGTTTGTTCCACCATGGATAGAATGCCCATTATTATTCTTTTCCAGGTGATAAGTCTGCCCATTCAAACAGAATTCCGCATTTTTAATTCTATTGGCAAATCTTCCTACCGTAGCTCCCAATTTTGGATGTCTTCCCAGATAACATTCCAGACTGTCAAATCCCAAAACCACGTGTTCAAAACGCCCTTGTCTGTCAGGAACAAAGACGTCCGTCAGCGAAGCGGCATAATTCGTCACTTGAACAGACATTCCGTTCGCATTTACCAATGTAAACATTTCTACAGTATCCCTTCCGCTAAGGATGCTACTGTTCTTAAATACAGATAGCTGGCATAAAGAGGTTTGCCCACACGAAACTGATAAACATGAGATAATTATTAACGCCCCAATTACACATGCCTTCATAACCAAGTAACTAATATCATTTCTTTCCATATTCTGTAGGCAAACAACCGATATACTTCTTGAAACGTGCCGCAAAATAAGAAGGAGTGTTATAGCCCACCATAAAACTGATTTCTGAAACGGTATACTTTCCTTCTTTCAATAACTGACATGCTCGGTTAAACCGTATCTTATGTATAAAATCAATAGCAGATTTTCCCGTTATCGCCTTTAATTTCAAATGAAGATTCGAACGGCTCATATTCATCTCACGCGCGAACTGTTCTGTAGAAAATTCCACATTATCCATATTTTTCTCAACAACAGCAATAGCCTTCCGCAACAGTTCCTCATCCATCGTATTGTTCGTAAGCTTTTCCGGTTTTATTTCCGTCATATTGGAATATCGCTCGAATATACGATAACGTGTACGCAGCATATTCAGAATCTTGGTTCTCAACACTTCCATAGAGAACGGTTTGGCAATGTAATCATCGGCTCCTACCTGTAAACCTTCCAACTGATACTTGATATCTACTTTGGCAGACAACATATAAACCGGAATATGGCAAGTACGTAGATTCTGTTTCACTAACTTGCATAACCTAACGCCATCCATTATAGGCATCATGACATCTGTTATAATCAAATCTACATCCTTGTCTTTCAGAATATCCAGCGCTTTTTGCCCATTCTCCGTTTCCAACATATCAAACAGCGCAGACAGACCGTTCACCAAGTACCGTCTCAGTTCCCTATTGTCCTCTACGACCAAGATAGTACCACGTTTACCGTTTACTTCATCCGTACTATCCTCTTCCCCGAACTTTTCGTCATCACCGATATAAATGTCATTTGCATTGGTGGAATATACACGTTGTTCTCCTTCATTCCCACTTCCTCCAAGCAACTCTTCTTGCGTATATACGGATTCATCCTGCGGCAGATAAATCGTAAAAGTAGAACCTTTACCAACTTCACTCTGTAGAATAATCCGCCCATGATGTAATTCCACCAGACGTTGAACCAATGAGAGCCCGATACCACTCCCTTCACGTCCATTTTCCACCTGATAAAAACGTTCAAAAATCTTTTCCTGCTTCTCCAATGGGATGCCAATGCCTGTATCTATCACTTGCAAGACAAGATTGTCACCTTCTATGTAAAGTTTCACAGTGATACTTTCGCCGACTTCGGTATATTTAAAGGCATTCGAAAGCAGATTATTTGCAATTAAATCCAGATAGTTCTCATCGAAAAGAACATTTTTATCTTGCAACTCTGTATAGAAGTTATAGTCTATATCCTTCCTTTTAGACAAACTTTCATAATTCATAAAACAGTTCAATATCCGCTTATAAGCATTGGAATACACAGCCCTGAGTTCAAATATCCCTAACTCAGCACGCCGGAAATCCATTAACTGATTAACCAAATGCAAGAGACGGTTGGTATTCCGCTGCACATAAAGCAACCGTTCATGCTCCCAATGCCCACTGATACGATCAAGTAATTCCTGCAAGGGCGCAACAATCAAAGTCAACGGAGTCCGTAACTCGTGCGAGATATTAACATAAAAACGGATTTTCATCTGGCTTATCTCTTCCCGCTTTTCTTTATCAAGCCGTTCCATTCGTATTTCAGCCTGCATACTCTTGCGTAGCCAGAAGAAGCGTACGATACCGAACACCAACAAAGCAAACGACAAAGCAAACAAGGAAAGCGCCCACCAAGTAGAATACCAAACCGGCAATATATGTATATGAAGTATGGCGGGTTCCTCATTCCATTTACCATCATTGTTTGCTGCTTTTATACAAAAAGTGTAATCCCCTGCCGGTAAATTGGAGTAAGAAACAAGGCTGATATCATTCTGCTTATACCATACATTATCATATCCCTCCAGTTTGTAGGTAAATGTATTATGTTTACCCGCTATATAATTGGAAACGACAAAAGAAATGGCGAATGAATTCTGAGATGAAGATAAAGTTATACGATTCACGTATGTAATACTTTCCTTTAAGATTCCGGTTTCATCATCCGGTAATACCTCCTTATTATGAACAAATAATTTATTGATTACAGGTTTGGGAGCATAAGGATTATCAATCAACGTTTCAGGACGGAATGAAGTAATGCCGTTGACTCCACCAAACAACATGTAGCCATTGTCTTTTCGACAATAAGCCCCAGCATTAAACTGGTTGCCTTGTAATCCGTCCATAATCGTGAAATTACGAAACTTCCCACTCTCCGGATTCAGGCAACTCAACCCTTGATTCGTACTTATCCATAAACGCCCGTAAGCATCTTCCAGAATTCCATAAATAACATTACTCGGCAGACCGTTTTCTGTGGTATATTGCAGGAACTGCTTATCACTCTCTTTCAAAGCAAACAATCCGTTACGTGTTCCAATCCACAGATATCCGGAAGATGTTTCATAAAAACAATTCACAAACGCTTGCTTCAACACAGAAGCTATCTGAAAATCCGTATTAGGGAGCAAAGAGGTACCTACCTGGTTAAAAACAGAAATTCCCATTTCTCCCCCAGCCCATATACGTTTCTTTGAGTCACAAAACAACAAGCGATTGTATTGCTGCAATTTGTGCCCGTCCTCATCTACATCAACAATCGTAAAGTTGCGTTTATCTATATCAAAATGCAATAAATATTCCAGCGATGCCACCCAAAGCCCCCCATACCCGTCTGAAATGATAGAATAGATATTATTGCTCGGCAAATTGCTATTGTGACGATTATAATATTCTATGTAACCGGATTTACGATGCAAAACCATCATTCCTCCGGCATGTGCCCCCACATATATTCTATCTTGTACCTCATCTACATACACCGTCTTGATATCCTTGAAAGGTACATCCAGATTGCCCGAATTGAATAGATAATTCTTATATAGCTGAGAGGCATTATCATAGTAATTCAAACCGCCATCGCTCGTGCCAATCCACAAATTATGCTTGTTATCCTCAACAATGCAACTGACCACATTATTACTGAGTGAGTTCAAGAACGGGACATGTTTGATACGCTGGAAACGGTTACACAAAGGATGATAATAATTCAGCCCTCCCCAGTAAGTACCCAGCCACATGCCACCCTGCGAATCTCTGAAAATACTCCGGACCGAATTCTGCGATAAACTTCCTTCCTGAATCTCAGAGCTTTTAATGGACGAGAAACAGTCTGATCCCTCCTTGTAGATATTCAATCCACCATAGGTTCCCACCCATAGGCGATTCTCTGTATCCAGTGCTAAAGAACGCACATAGTTTGAGTTCAATCCTGATTTCCCATCTTCATAACGATAATTCTTCAGCTCCTTTGTCTTCATGTCGTACAGATAAAGTCCATCTCCCTCCGTAGCCAGCCATATTCTATTAAACATCTGGCACAGAATGGCATGAACCCGGATGCCGGCAGGCATATCCACCAGTTTCTCCAAAATACCGTTTGACAAAGTATAAATATATACACCTTCCTCAGTACCTATATAGATACAATCATCCTGACGTACCAAAGCTGCCGGCTGCAATCCATGCAAAGAAGAGGATAATGTATCCGAAAGGAAACACTCTTTCTTTACATCAAAAAGCAGAATGCCTTCGGCAGTACCCAACATCAACCAATCTTTTTTTATCGGGATAATACTGGTCACAGCTACGTTCAAGCCATTTCTCTTATAATAATAATTGGAAAATTCATCTTTATAATGATTGTAAAGAGACAACCCCTCACGAGTTCCTATCCAAATCCGGTCTGAATCATCCATTGTGATGCAACGGGATATATCGCTGGCAATACTATTGGGATGGGTATATTGATGGCGATATACAGTAAAGTTGTAACCATCATATTTATTCACACCATCATACGTCGCAAACCATAAATTCCCTCCCTTATCCTGATTAATCGCAAAAATCGTACTATGCGACAATCCTTCCTCCAAACCAATATGGGAAAAGTGAATATCTTCAGTGATATCGGCATTCAACATGTAGGGGAATAATACTTCTAAAAGCACTAACAAATATTGCTGTATTTTCATGTTTGTAATCTATTATGAGGCAAATAAATAAAATACATTAGCAAAAGTAAATATTAATCTGTATTTTCTTGCCAATACTTTCCGGTATTATTCGCAAAGGTACAAAAGAGAATCCTGGAACCGGATTAAAGATTCGTCCATCACTATCTGTCGGTGCTACATCTATATATCCTGCTTCGCAAGTGATGTACAATATCCCCTTATTTTTTTTTATGGAAGCTTCTCGCGTACTTATCCTCACCTCTTCTTTGGGCGACGCGATAACTGGCAACACAAGGTAAGCCGAGTCATTGCAACGTTCCACGCTTATGCTCACTCCTTGTTCTGAAAATGCATAGTTCACCTCTACCAGTACTTCTCCCTGCTTTGGAGACTGTTGATTGATATCAACCAAATGAGAATTTACATTGAATCGGCAGAACCCGTTTTCTATAAAACAAGTAATGTCCGTATTCAAATCGTCCAGATTACTATATGCAACTCCATCCTGAGTCAATTCAACCCGGGGGGTACCTCCCATCAGATATTTACGGACATTGTCCTGCATATTGGGAGCTTCAATCAGTTTATACTGGTTCATAGTCGCAGCAAATATAGGTCCTGCCTGAGCATGCCACAACAACGAAAGGGCACCTCCCATTGGATGAGTCCCTTTCACTTTATATTCGGCATCATATCCGGTAAATGTGGCACGCCAATCTCCTTGGGATAAAAGCCACGTACGAATATCCTTAAAATGCTTCACTCCGTAAACGGAGTCACGGGGAAGCTTTTCCAAAGAAGTCATTTTCACAGGAGGCAGTTCCAAAAAAGAAGCCAACGCCTTGGCATGCCCAAATGTATGATGAATACAAGGAGAAACACCGGATGCAAAATAATGCATTCCTCCATAAAGAAGTCCACCATGAGTAGCCTTACTCAATAAACGGATATTGCGGCGAATGGCTTCCAGACATTCCGGATGACGGGCAGCAGCCATCAGATAATAACCTCCCATAAAGCCATCACTGGTACGCCCGCCCCAATAAGTCCATTTAAAGCTTCGTGTTCCCCAACTGTTGTCCCAAGCGCCATCGGGTAACATAAACTCAAGATGAGTTTCCATAGAACGTTCCACAAGCGAAAATAGTTCCATGTCGTTTGCCATCACTGCATAATATGCCATATTAGGCAGTGATTCTTCTACATTATAAAGCAAATCTACCGGACGGCAACCGTTTGGAGTTTCTGAGGCGATATTAGGTCCCTCGCCATACAAGAAACAGTCATTCGCGGTAAAATATTCTTTTAATCCGCGAGCTATCTCTCCGGCTTCCTTCTTAAATTCAGGCCGATTGCACATCTCACCGATAGCGTATAGTGCATAGGTTGCCGAAGCAGAATAGTTTACATTCATATTTCTCATGCCTTCTCGCCTTCGGCTATAAATGAAAGGATTGTTCATCATAAACTCACCAGCCTCTACCAATCGCTGTTTCCAATGATGATGGGTTGAATCATCCAATAGATGTCCGTGATAATGCAAAGCTTCATAAAGAGCAATCGCTGCAAATACCGTCGTACCGTTCCAATCCGATACATGTACATCGTTCATCCATGACCCGTCCGGACGGTGTACATTCTCCATCCACGCCATCAAGCGCTTGGCTCCGAGCAAATATTTTTGGTTCCCGGTCTTTTCTGCCAAATACATCAAAGGAAGTACGGCATCACCTATACGTCCATGCATACGGGCACATGCAGGGCACAAGACTCCTCCATCAAGTGCGGAATCGGAACAAGTGTACTGATAAGCCAGAAAAGCATCCATCCATTCCGTCAACAGCTTATCCGCTTCACTACGCAATGAATCATCAAAAGAGTTCGCATTTACATTCCGTGCTTGTCCTGCCAAAGATGATACACAAAACAGCACCATCATAAACAACATGTTTTTCATATCTCTTTCATGGTTAGATTTTAATGCTCAAAGTTAGTCCTTTGTTATCAGTATTTCACTCTCTTTTTATTCAATATCATGCCAATGGGCGTTTAAACCTCTTGTAATATTGTTGAATCAATGCTAATATTGTTGAGACCTCACTTGCCAAAACAATATTGGTACACTTTTAAACATAAGGAAGTCTCGGTTAAACACAAACGGACTACTTTAGCTGCGGGAAACAAATGTTCTTAATTCTTAATGCCTTATGAGACACCTACCTTTATTAATGTGTACTGCCTTCTGCGGATTGTATTCCACACAGACAAAGGCGGCAGACACAAAAAACGAAAAGCCCAATATTCTTTGGCTCACCTTTGAAGATACTAGTGCATACGAATTCGGTTGCTACGGCAACAGAGGAGTACATACTCCCAATGCGGACAGCCTTGCCGCCCGCGGCATACAGTTTATGAACGCATGGTCCGTAGCTCCCCAGAGCTCGGCTGCCCGTTCTTCACTGATTACCGGATGCTATTCAAGCACTTACGGCATGGACATCCATCCTGTGCCCTACGATACACCTGCTGACATCTTCTTTCCACAGAAATTACGCGAAGCCGGATATTACTGTACAAACAACAGCAAGACACACTACAACTCTACCACTGACAATAAAATATGTTGGGACGAATGTAGCAACAAAGCCTCATACAATAGTCCCAAACGAAAAAAGAACCAACCCTTTTTCGCTGTATTCAACACGGTAACCTCACACATGGGACGCATCCGAACTTTCCATACAGACGGACGCAGAGATTACACACGGGAAGGCATATACCCGGCACTGCTTTCATTGCCTGCTTATGTTCCCGACTTGCCGGAAGTACGTTCCGACTATGCCGGTCATTTAGAAGCAGTACAAGACGTGGATACCTGGCTGGGATTCTTCCTGAAAGACCTGAAAGAGAAAGGCTTGGATGAAAATACAATTATATTTTTCTTCAGTGACCACGGCGGTTGTATACCCCGTGGTAAAGGATATTTGTACGAAAGCGGTCTAAAAGTACCTCTGATTGTCTATTTCCCGCCCAAATGGCAACACCTGGCCAAGCAGGCTTCAGGCAAAGAGTACAGCTTGGTCAACTTCACGGATTTAGGGCCTACCGTACTTAGTCTTGCAGGGGTAAAACCACCCAAACAGATGCAGGGCAAAGCACTTTACGGCAAGTTTGCAAACAAAGAAAAACGCCAGATGCAATTTGCATTAGCAGCCAATCAATTGCATCATTTCATGCCGGTACGCGCCGTTACCGATGGGCGTTTCAAATATATCCGTAGTTATATCCCCTATCGTCAGTTTGCCCTGCGCAATTATTATCAATGGGGAATGCCTTCCAACAAAGCATGGGATAAACTAGTATTGGAAGGGCATAATACCAACCCTAACTGGAAACTGACTTTCGAAGCCCATCCGGCAGAAATGCTGTTTGACCTTGAAAAAGATCCGGATGAACTGCACGACTTATCCGGTACTCCCGAATATGCAGAAATCTTGTCCAAAATGCGCCAAGCACTATCTGACCATATTCGTGTCACCGGTGATTTGGGGTTCTTCCTTCCCACTTCACGCACCGGTCATATTCTTTACGACAAAGTGCGCAAGGAGAAATATCCTCTGAACGAACTTTATACTCTTGTTGAAACAGCTGGAACAGCAACCACCGCCTCTCTGTCTATGTTAGAAGAAGCAATTACCAATCCGCTATCCGAAATGAGATTCTGGGGAGTAGTAGGATATGCCAAACTTGCCAGAGAAAAGCAAATATCTTCTTGTCCGCAAGCCTTGTTGGCACTCCTCCAAGACAGTAATCCCTACATCGCTTCCGAAGCCGCCTATGCCGCAGCCTATCTGGGTAAAAGTCAAGAAAGCGTTGCCCGCCTAATTATTCCCACAGAGGAAAAATACAGAAAAATAGGGTACTCTTCACTGGAATGCTTATCTTTAGACCCTGATATGCGTGACTGTATCCGTCCTTTCCTGTCGGAGCTGAGAGAAGCCGCAGAAACCCTGCCACGCCTTGAAAACGAAGATGCCGGACTCATGGCGCGGGGAATCCTCGTGAACTTGGGTGAAATGGATATCCAAGACCTATATGGTCCTGAAGCTTATAAAAGAGGTCTGAAATTTAACTATGGTCGTAGAGCAATGATACCGTTGCCCAACTAAAAGGAATAAATTTATGCGTAGTACAATCAAAATCGTAATTTTATTGTTTTTCATATGTACTTCCATGTCCGGAGCTTCGTTTCCGGACATGGAAAAGTATATGCGCCAACATGCCTTGATATGGGAACAATTACCCATGCAATGGAATGAAGGTGCTTTTTTAGGTAATGGATTGGTCGGCATGATGGTATATGCCGATTCCACACTCAATGCATTAGTTTTCCATCTGGGACGTCCCGATGTCACAGATCATAGGAAAGCTCCCTACCGAAAAACCTCCATCGGCACGGAAGAGGCAGATAAAATGGTGGATTTTTGCAGACTTGATGTCGGTAAAATGCTATTATTCCCTGAAGGGAAGATACTTTCAGGCACTTTTTATCTCGACATTTACAATGCCGAACTGACCGGACACCTAAAAACAGACAAAGGAGACTTGACTTTCCACGCCTATACTCCCCAACCCGAAGAAGTGAATATCGTGGAAGTTTCCTCCGGAGTCCCTTACCGCTGGAAGGGGATTCCCGGGAACCCATGCTCTCCCCGCATAAGAGTATTTCCCCATTTGAAAGAAAAATTAAAATACAAGGACAACCCCGCACCTGTCGTCGACCAAAAAGACAAAGAAGGTAGTTGGGTACAGTCCTTGTTGGCGGGAGGAGACTATGCAACCTACTGGAAAGAGGTGCCGGGCGGAAAATCACGTTCCGTATTGTACGTGTCTACAGCCAATGAAGTGCCGGCTTCATCCCTCTCTCTTGCCAAAGCCATGAAGACTGTAGAAGCAACACAGATTACAGGAACTAAATTGTTGAAACAAAAGACACGCCAGTGGTGGAATGCCTACCACGAACGTTCTTTCCTTTCCATTCCGGACAAAAAACTGGAGAACTTTTATTTCATACAGATGTACAAACTTGCCACTTGTTCTCATCCGGATGGCCCGGCAATGGACGTAATGGGCACTTTCTTCAAACTGAGCCCATGGCCCAGTTTCTGGTGGAACCTAAATATACAACTGACTTATATGCCCATAGGACCAGCCAATAGGATGGAACAAGGCAAAAACTTCCAGCGACTGATGGATGAAGTGTTTCCTTCATTTGTCCGTTCTATTGAACCATGCAAGATAGGTGACTACACCTGGGCATTGCAAAACTATTATATGTACCTGCGATATGCCGGTGCTGACTGGCAAGATATCAAACAACAAGTAGTTCCAAAAGCACTGGACGCATTTGCCGTATTCGATAAAATACTGTGTTATAAAGAAAACACATGGCATCTCACCCATATTGAGTCTCCCGAATATGAAGGGTTCCAAAAATACAATGACAGCAATTACGGATTAGCTTCACTGAGCTGGTTGCTCCAAACATTGATAGCATGTCATGACAGAACTTCAAGCACTCATCCCGACTATGCACGCTGGAAAGAAATCCTGACACGACTGGCTCCATATCCCACCAATGAAAACGGTCTGATGATTGCCGCCAACAAACCGCTGGAGAAGTCCCACCGCCATTATTCGCACCTATTGGCCTTCTACCCTTTCCGACTTTTACATCCCGATGTACCAGAGAACCGTAAATTCCTGGAGAAATCCATCGAACACTGGTTGTCTTTAGAAGATGGGAAAGGATTAGCAGGATATTCCTATACCGGAGCAGCTTCTCTATATGCCTATTTGGGTAACGGTAACAAGGCTTACGAACGCTTGGCACATTTCATCAACAAACCAATCGGAATCAGCATTCTGCTACCCAATACATTCTATGTGGAAAGTCAAGGCAAGAATCCGGTAATAGAAACCCCATTAAGTGCTGCGGCCTCCCTTACTGAGCTGCTTATACAAAGCTGGGATGAGACTATACGTATCTTCCCGGCTGTGCCAGACCATTGGAAAGATTGTGCTTTCCATGCCCTCAGGGCGGAAGGAGGATTTACCGTCTCGGCTCAACGCCAAGACGGAAGAACCGAATGGGTCAGCCTGACCAGTGAAAAAGGACAACCTTGCCGTATACAGTTATCCGGATGGGATGCCGTCCATCAGCTATCTGCAGGACGTACCGTCTCCATCAAACCGCTGGGTAATGAGACCTATGAACTGGACCTGAAAACCGGAGAAAGCGTAACGCTGGCCCCTGACAAATCAACAAAATGCAAACTACGCCTTATCCGGGCAAAAAACAAATCCCAATCCAACTTCTATGGAGTGAAATCAAGAAAAGGTTTGCCCGAAATAATGGAATGGCCGGAATTAACTCCCATCAAGGAACGTGTGAATGTACAGGCCGACTCTGCTCGTATCCGACAGATTGTCGACGGCTGTTGGGTGGCCGTAGGTACCAATAAGTCCCATGCCATACAACTGGACTACTCCCGTCCCTTTCAAGGACAGCCTTCTTACCGTTTTGAGCTGAAACAAGATGACAACACTCTGGAAGGCTACTCTAAAGGAGAAACCAAAGGTCGCGCCGAACTATGCTATTGCTATGCCGTATCCGACGATTTCAAAAACTATCCGGCAGATGAATATCCCAATGCTCAAAAGATGAAGACCGTCTATCATTATGGCAAGGGAAGTTGCCCGCAAGGTTCATCCATGAGCTACACATTCTCTGTTTACATTCCACATACCCTTGACAAAAACGTATCTACCATCTTTGCCCAATGGCACGGCATGCCAAGCCGTACACTTGTGTCCGACCCTGATGGCAAAGTAATGAGACTCAGTACCAAGGAGTTTCTGGAACTGGAGAGGCGAATGATTTTCAAGAAAAATACGGCATATGATAAAATTATCAAAATCAACGCCCAAGGAGATACCCTCTACAGAGCAGGGAAACCGAACGGTTGGCTGATAGAACAAGGCGGTTATCCCCCGCTTGCCTTCGGCTTTTCACAAGGTTATTTCTACATCAAAGCCAATTCGGACCGCAAATGGCTGACGGACAAGACCGACCGCTGTAATGCCAATCCTGACAAGGCAGAAATCATGCATCCAGTCACCTCTACCTTCAAAACCTCGACAATAGCATATAAAATGCCATTCGAGAATTTCCCCAAAGATTGCTGGATAACTTTTCAGGTAAATATAGACTGGACCGAATATGGAAAAGAAAAAGAAACCATTCTTAAACCCGGACTTCTTGACGTAACCATGTCCTACCGTCAATCAGAAAAGGAAGTGAAAGAACATATCGTAAACAATGAGGAGATACTGATTGGCCGCAATGACGAAGAAGGATATTACTTCAAATTCGGCATATACCGTGTCGGCAACAGTACCATTCCGGTTTGCTATAACCTAGCCGGTTATAAAGAGCAGTTCCGAAAAGTAACGACAAGAATCACGCAATTTTAAATCCCATATTTTTCAACTCAACACAGAACGATTGATTTCTTGTTTTTTCGTAGAAAAACAAAAAAGGAAGAAATAATAGCCGAATTCAACAAGCAACAAAAAGCCCGCCACCTTAATGGAGACGGGCTTGAAAAGTAGCTCCGAGGGGAATCGAACCCCTATCTAAAATTTAGGAAAGTCTTGTTCTAACTCTAATAATCAGTGGATTACAACGGATATTGTGATTTTTGTAGAATATTTGTAGAAATAGTATGATAATTAGGCTTTCTACAAAGAAAATGGAAAACCCCACTTCTACAAAAAGAAGCGAGGTTTTCACTAATGCAACACCGATATAAATTCGGCACTGCAAAGATACAAAAAACGTGCGTACTTCTCAGTATGCACGTTCTGAAATGAAAAAAGTATTCTACAAAAGCTATTTTTTTAGCTCTATATATTCAGTATATGTAATTTTGTTGTGTGGATTTGAATTTACAACATCCATCTTTATAGCCTTCACCCCAAATCGGAAGAAAAGAAACTTTTTCGGTATCTTGTGTATGATATGGTGTAATGTATCGGCACTTTCTATCTTAGCGGATAATACTCCTTTATCAATAGTTCCCCTTAAATCTATCCAAGAATCACGCCATCGAAAATTTAAAAGAGTATCAAGCTCGTTGCGATACACTATGCTATCACGTACTTTTGTTTTTATTTCTATTTCCGTTTTAGTGGCTGTTGTTGTAGCTGCCTGAATGCGTTTGAGCTTTATATTCAAATCATCTACTGTTTTGGTAAGATCCTTGTTTTTCTTCTCCAGCTCATTTTTCGTCAGTTCCAGCCTTAAAACAGAAGCAGCGTTTTTCCCTGCTTCTGTTTTGTAGTGTTCCACATCTGAAAGTAATGCTGCTTGATTACTATCCAAGCGATTACGTTCTTTCTTTACGCTATCCAATCGTTTAAACAGAAAGATATTTGTTCCTACGAGTAAAACAAGCGCAATAAATAAAAATTTACGCATAATCTTCTATATATTTAAGGATTGAATCAACGTGCAACTGGATAATTTGAGCCTTTCCTTCTGGAGATAGTAGAAACTTGCAATCTGTTTCATTATCCATAAAGAAGTTTTCCGTTAAAACAGCCGGGCATGAAGTCTTTTTGAGAATGTAGAAATTATTTTCCCAATCTCCATCCCCATCCGACCAATCACCTCTAATTTTCCAAGTTCCTCCAAACATTCTATTAGCCATATCCCAGAAAACTTGCGCCAAATCATCAGCTTTTGTTTTTCCAGGACTGGTATGTATTTCCCATCCTGTACCCTTGCCAGTTCCAGAAGCGTTACAATGAATAGAAACAAGAAGCGTTTTTGTCTTACCGTATCGGGCTGCTATCTCGTTTGCTCTTCTGGCTCTTTCTGCCAAAGGTACGTCTATATTTTCCTTTACCAACAATTCAGCATCTATACCTTTTGCTCGTAATTGGTTATATACGCCTTTGGCAATTTCTCTGGCATATTCCCACTCAAATAACTGTGATCCGTCCGACCACTTCGGAGATCTTTTACCTGGTGTATTTTCTCCGTGTCCGTTGTCTAATAATACTTTCATACGTTTTTATTTTCATTTTTTTCGCTTAAACATTTGGTTACTCCAGCCGAAGCAAACAAAGCAGTGATAGCACCGACAAAAGCCGATAATCCCATAAGATCGGTTTTGATAGACTTGTTTACGATTACTTCATAAACCAAAATAAAACCGACAATAAGCAGAAGGAAGCACCCCATTAAGGTAACGGCAACAAGAAAAAAACTCTTGCTACTGTGCCCCGATCCATTTTTGATAAGTTCTTTCAGATATTCTGTTACTCTCATAACTTGCGCTCTTTTACTTCTGGAAGGATATACTGAATGTGCATGGCTGCAAAATGAAGTTTTTTTCTGATTGCTTCCTCATCAAAATCATCAGGGATGGATTCTGTAAAATCACAGACCAAAGAACCAACCCAATCATGGGTAGTATCATGTAATTTTTGAACGATTAAAGACTGTGTTCCATTGGAGCTAAACATAGCCTTTGCACGTGTTCCATCCAAACTATCAATATCACGTATCAGCATAAGTTCATTTCGAGCCATTGAAGCCGTAAACTTTGGAAGTTCAGACATCTTAATATCTTGCCAAAAGTCACTAATACGGGCAACCCCTTTAGCGGTAACTTCATACAAGATTGTGAGATAATGATTATCTCCTAAAGGATATGGTTGTATAATATACACACGATCACATGAAAGATCATTCAATACTTTATGAATTTCACCATACACACGAGCAGAGTTTTCACTTCTGCGAGTGCTTTTTCTTTCTAATTGTCTTTCAAGTTCTTTAGCCTTAATATCAGCAAGCCGATTATGCTTTAACTGATTATACGCAAACCAGCCCGTACCTAAAGCTGTTATACACGTAAATAATGCTGCCCAATCCATATTTTATTAAGTTATTGATTAATAACTGCAAATATAATTTATTTGGTGTACATATACACCGTTTAATACAGAGAATTATATTTTTGAAGCTATTAAGGCTTCCAATTTGTTTATTTCATCCCGTACACTCTGCCTTTGTTGGTGAAGATTCTCTATATCATACGGCATATCAAGCCCGATTAAAGAAGCCTCATAACATTTCGTTATACGATAATCACCTATAACGCTGTCATTGCTGGTAAGAGAGGCTTTCAGTTCATCTATCTTATTCCGAACAAGTTTAGCGTTAAATCTTTGCTCGTATTTATAGCTTATTTTATCTCCAGCGTCATAAGGTACAATACGAACACTATAGTATTCAGGACATTGTAATTTTGTATCATCCACAAGCTCTACATGTTTCCATCCTAAAGCGGACAACTCAGTTTGTTGCTCCTGGATTGATACTATTCTCGTTTCAATCTCTCCAGTTTCTTCATTTTTAAACTTCTCACTGTATTCCTCTAAAAATTTAGAAACAAGAGATCCGTTTTCGTTTATATAGCCATATTCAATCATAATATTAAAATTTATATCTACTAACTAACCATGCTGATTTTTTTACACCATCGACATACCCCACTGTAAAATGGAATATAGCACCCTGACCTTCGCCAATATCATAATAATCATTTTGGGTGTGATCATCATACAACACATTTCCGCTACGTGGGTAAACTCTCATATATCCTGTCCACCATTGCTTAAAAAATATAGTCCTACCAATCACACCATCAGAAGGGAGGTAAACGATTTGCTGGTTTATTGAATATCCAATAACCAAGCTGTCTGTTTCAGACAAATAAACAGAAGAAGAGCTTTCTTCTATAGCCTTTCTATGTAAAAATAGACCTGCTGCCATCAAATTCTGGAAGAAGCCACCATAAGCGGGGGCTGTGCCACTGTTTGAAGCTCTACCATATACGCCAGCTAAAAAGTTTTCATTGTTCCAATCACTTTTATTCACAGTACCAAATCCAAGCCCTACGATAGAAGCCTTATGCGTATAACCCAAAATAGCCGAAACAGCTTGTGTTTCTGCATTATTACAAAAGATACCCGTAGGCGACATATAGGCTACACGGCTATTGCTTTTACTTCGGGCTTCAATCAAGCCGTTATTCGCATCTATCGTAATTTTAGATCCCTGATATTGGCTTTCTGAATAATCACCACCAGAACGGCTGGATTCTATCAATATACGAGCCATTGAAGCATCAAGAATGATCTTATTACCATCCAAGAGTGTAGAAACAATCTTTCCACCACTCATAAACCAATCTCCGATATTAGCACCCTCAGCCAATAGCAAATTAGTTGCTATACTCTCAAACTCAGCACCGAAATCATTCCAATAAGCAGTATCGGTAGGTACATGATTTTGAAAGCCATTTCCGGCATCCACTCTGGCAACATAATAGTGTCCGTTATATTTTACTGCATCTACACGCTTTGAAGTACCATAGTAAACTTTAGAGCTGCCATAGACACCACGATAAACCATAGTCGGACCAGTATCTCCATTTCTACCATCCACTCCATCATACGGAGTTTGCCGGGCTGGTGTACTCCAGTTCTGTATCAATGAATTTGTTTCACCATTGATTTTTGCTACTGTAAACCATAAGTATTGCAAGTTTCCTACAGTTGGAACGGTTGTGCTCCATCCCGAAGGATTACGGCTCGTTTTACTCAGTGAAGGCGGTGTACTTCTGGAGCCATTAACAGCGTACCGATATTCAAAATAATCACCATTTATACCATCATCCCCAGTTTCTCCTTTTTCTCCAGTAACACAAATAGCCTCTGTAGTAATGCTGTTGCCGTTTGTGTAATTAATAACGGATCGTGTCCATATATACCAACCATTTTTCCAAGTTGGACGTGAATTAGACCAGCTACCATTTAAAAGGGAGGTTGCAGAGGATGATAAATAATATTGCTCAATTATTGAACTTATACCATTGCCTGTTTCTCCCTTGCCACCTGTGATACAAGCTGCATCTGTATATACTATGTCGCCATCCGTGTAAACAACTTTAGTTTTACTCCAAATGTAATATCCATCTTTCCAGGCTGGAGCTGTTGTCTGCCAACCGGATGTTGGTGCTATAGTATTACTGGATGATATGGCATACAGAACGTCTGTATTTGAAATACCCGCACCTCTTTGGGCTACAATAATCCAATAGTTACTATTATTTGGAGAAATACCTTTAACGGGATTCTTTGATACAAAACGATACATAGAATAGCCAGTTCCATCATCATAGATAACCTCATCACCCCAATAATAGGTATAAGAGTTGTCATATACGCCACGAAAACAACCTATAGGGCTTTCATCGCCACTTTCACTTTGCACGATTGTGCCTTTCAGACGTAATTTTTTATCTCCTTTGGTATTCCAATCAAAATAACTGTCTGAATTTCCTACACGAAAAGCGTTATTCACAAAGTCCATGAAATTTAGCCCATCGCTTGAAACGATTCTGTCTGTAGTTATTCTTCCTGGAAGTATCTCTGTAAATCCGAATAGTTCGACAAAGGAACGATCCTCTTCAAATTCACTGTTTAGAATACCTACAAGGAAATGATAATAACCCTCTACACCTTCCAGCTTGATAGCGTTTTTACTTAAGACGTATGATCCAGTAGTGCCATTTTTATTAGCCTTCACATAGAGATAATACCCTACGGTTTCCGTCAAAGTTGGAGAAGTGTATTTTTCAATATCCCAAAACTTATACTCACTGGCTTTATGCCCAGAAGAAAGTGTATCAATCCCGATAGTCATGTGCTGTAATATTCCACCTGGAGCCGAAAGCACTTTCTTTTTGCTGTCATAGGTAACGAGATATTCTACTTGTGTCGGATTGGTTTTGTTGTTCACGAAACGAAACTGCAAACTTTCATCGCCAACAAGCAAACTCATTGTTTGTACCGAAATCGGACTGATAGAGCCTGAGAAATGCAAAAGAGCGTCATTCAACATTGAAATAGTTTCTTTTGCATCCCTGAAACGTCTTTTTGTAAATTGAATAGAGTTTTTATATTGGTTATCGGTTTTAACCTCGTTACTCTCTATCTTGTTTAATTCGCTTGAAACCGTTACGCCAGTAGTAGTATTGGATAATTCAATAATCGGGCTGTAAGGTCTGTGTATATACTCCTTAATACTGGTAATCCTTATCTTTATACCTTCTGGTATGAATTGCGGATCTTTAAAGAGTATATAACCGCCCAATTTTATTTTGCCACCAATAGAGAGCCAACGCTTTTTGGAATAAATGCTATCCAATTCTCCTTTGAATGTGAATTTTGGATCTTCATTCTCATAAAGATATTTGGCTGCTTCCCTGAACATATCCCAGCTTGCACCTTCTTTCGTTGAGTTATTGCAAATGTACGCATCCGGCAACTGTATTCCGAACACAGCGTATTTATCCCCCAGGTTAGGCTTATATATGTCATTGGGCATAATCTGACCGTCTATTTCTTGTGGTGTTATCAAGAATTTACGTTCTTTATGAACATATTTAACTTCAAACTCTTTATTACTGCCAGCAAGCATACCAGACTGAAATATAACAGTCATGTTATTGCCTTCTATCACGTAATCCTCAAAATTCAGATCATCAGGAATAGAACTATCTATAAAATCATAGAAATTCTTTTCTTTATCAGAAACAACAACATTAGAAACACTGCCTACTCTTTTAGGTGAAATATGAGAACAATCCAAACTATCCTCTTGAACATCCGTAAGGGTTGTATCAGCCCGTTTTATATACAAGCCTTCCGCATCCGAAACGTAAGCACGCCCTTCATACTCCAATCTTTGATTTTTGGGCAAAAGCAATTCCTTAGATCCATATTTGCTAAAGTCTATGTTCTGCTCCCCACCTTGAACGTACAATATGGTAACTGGTCTATTTCCGTCCTTGTTGGAGCGTCCTAAACCTGGAACAAAACCTTTATCTTTCCCATATTCAAGAGGCAAAGGCTCACCCTTGTTATATTCAACTTTACGCAAGTGTATCGTTTTGATAGCTGGATCTATTTCATACTCCGTCTTAAACGTATCGGCAATAGTAGGCAAAGCCTCACTACAAAAGATATGGTTGTAGTTAATAGTCTTTTCTTCTGCTTCGATACATTCGCCAACCTTCCAACCGCTATCTCTCATGTTGAGATTATCTACAATTAACTGTAGATGCTCGTGAGGTTTTGCAGTGTAATCGAACTTTAAACGCTTAGAAACAATATCCCGGCATTTGTATTTACCCAATATTGCGCCTATGTCATACATTACAAGAGTGTATTCAAAATTCCGACTGCTTTTCTTCTTGAAGTCGTCAGGATCCATAAGGTAGTAAGTGATATTCTTGTAGATACAATAAGCTCCTACGGGAATGTTTATGAACTCTTCACTGGCAAAGTACAGATAAAGAGTGCCTACATTCTGTAAAGCCGTATATCGGTAGCTGCTTGTATCTACCAGAATATCAATCTCCTTGTTGTTGAAATGTATTTTCATGTTTACTAAGTGAATTGATAGATCTTACCATTTCCGCATTTCATCCCTTTAATCGTAGTGCTGAAAGGGAAAGCGTCTTTGGGGATCTGATCCAAAGTTTTCTTTAAAGAAGCTGCGTTTGTGAAAAACTTACCATCCGCACCATTGCTATGTTTAAATTTCACAAGGTATCTTCCTTCACCGTGCGAAGTCTTTACATCTGGAATGAAATCTTCTACAATGATCTCACAGTTCAGCACGTCCGAAATAGAAACCTGGCTACAGTTGAACATTTTACGTTCATCTTGTACAGTTACACCTAACTCACTAAACTTTTTCATCATAATATAATATTAAGTTCCTTACAATCGCTATCTATCATTTCTTTGATAGCTTTTCTCTTTTGCAAATATTCCTTGTAATCATCGGTAGCTGATTTTTCAGTAAGAATACCGAGCTGGGCAGCGTTATAATCATTGATAATCTTGGCTTCTTTATCCGAATCCCACAAATGGGTAATAACTGCCTTTTTCAGCTTATCATTTGTAACCATTCCCCAAACAACAACTTCGTTACAAGTCCATTTTGTAGTTTGCCCATTATCTCCAGCTTCTCCAAAATGGTTTTCTACTTGAACTTCCTGAATATCCCAACGGTATGTGTAAGAACCATTCCCGTTAGCCTCTAACTTAGAAGGCTTAAAATCGTAGTGTATCATATACTTGCTTTTTAATTATTGTTTTTAATAGATGCTTAGAATTACTGTATTTAGCCCAGCCAAACCAACTGCAAATAATTTGCTTGTATTCCATATCGGAAATGTGCTTTTTCTTATTCAGCTTGGCTGCCTTCCTACATAGGTTCTTTTTGATTCCCTTCCGAATAAGGGTATGGGTATGGTAAAAGACATACCCGACAAAATCAATACCTCTATGGCTATCAATTTTGAATACTTGAAACTTCCATTTCTTTTTTCCAGTTTTAGGATCCACTTTACGAAGTGATAGCTTTAAATTGTCATGCAGATATTCTTCAATCTCTATACGGAGTTTGTGAAGCTGTTTAGGATCATCGCCTAAAATCACAATATCATCTGCATACCTAAAGTAATATCTTACCTTCTTAACCTCCTTTATCCAGTGATCGAAGTAAGCCAGATAAATATTAGCAAAATACTGACTTAGATAGTTCCCTATGGGTACGCCATCGGCACTGTCTATAATTACGTCAAGCAACCAAAGCAGATCTTTATCTTTGATTTTCTTCCGTAATATTGTTTTCAAAATATCATGGTCTATACTTGGATAGAACTTCACTATATCCATTTTCAAGCAGTAAGTAGTGTGTTCTGGATCTTCTTTCAAAGCCTTCTTTACTTTATCTGCTGCTTTATGAATACCACGATCCTTAATGCAAGAATAGGTATCTTCTGTAAATAAGGACACCCATATAGGCTCCAGAATATTCATAATGGCATGGTGCAAGATCCTATCAGGATAATAAGGCAAACGGTAAATAAGCCGTTCTTTGGGATCTCTGATTATAAATACCTCATATTTAGAATTTACAAAAGTCTTGTTTTTCAAAGATTCGTGAAGAGCCAGTATGTTTGCTTCCCTATTCCTATCGTGTCGTTTGACACCATAAGAACGCAACTTGCCTTTTCTGGCTTTTTCATCAGTCAGGTGCAAGTTGTCAAGTGAAATAATTTGCTCGTATAAATTACTTAATCTCTTCATATTCTTTGTTTTTCGTACTCAGAGCCTTCGGTTTCCCTACCAGCACCTTTATGAGTTATGTTATCTTCTACCAATAGGTAAGGTCGTTGCTTCGTATGTTGAGTTAATTTTGAAAAATCATAGCTGAGAGCTGACATTCGCATTCGTATTCGAGGGGGTGTTATTCGTATTCGCATAACCGAAGCCTGCATGATCGCCATTATTCGTATTACCGCTGAAAAGGACACCCACCAGCAACCAACCTATATTTATTTGTTTATTAATCATTTAAGTTTTGCAGTCTAAACCTGGCTCGCTTCACGATTCAGGAATAAAACAAAGCCGAGAGCCGACACCCGCAGACGCATCCGAGGGGGCGTAAGTCGTATACGCAAAACCGAAGCCCGCAGGACCGCCATGAAACGTAGAACCGCCGAAAAGGACACCCCTAAGAGCGTTAGATCCTATATTGGTATAGAAGTAATCACACCAATAGGTAGTAGATCCACCTCCGACTACAGAAGCAATCAAATCGCCAAATTCACCGAAAATCATTTCTTTTGCATAACCTTCTGCACGTGCTGCCAATCCTCTAAGCGTATAGCCAGTGTAATTGCTATCATTGTATTTAGAAGGATCATCGCAAACATATACTTTAGAAGTTCCTCCGTCTGAATTGGTCTTCACTTCTATATTTACTCCATCCGTCCACTTCCAGACGTGCCCGAAGGGATTTTCAATACCACGATAGCGAGGTACGGTAAATACTTTGCTGCTTTCTCCTTCTGCTTTCTCTAAAGTGTAAGCTACTTCACCAGAAGCATTACCCAATTCATCACTCGTACCGCAAGGAATAATAGGATAATAACCACTAAAATTGTTCCACTTTGTTCCATCCCATGTAGTTACACCATTACCCAAACCACCCTGAGCATACCCGTTGCTATCTTTCTGGGCATTGAAAGCCAACTGGCAGTTAAGGTTTCCATACTCTATGTAATAGAGCCATGCCAAAGTGATATAAGCGTTATAGTCCATGCAGTTCCATTGCGTACCAGCTCCCCTTTTACGAGCAGCAGCACGAAAGTTTGTTCTACTCGTAGATGTAGCTGGCTTGCCTAATTGGGATTTAGGCAAAGCATCCCAATCTGCTTGGTTATTACCACCTCTGTAATCAGTCGAAGTATTTACTACAGAAGCCAGTTTACCAGTGCTACGTTGGATTGTTGCCTCATAAGCCGAGATATAGCATTTCTTTACGAAATGATAACCAGGTATTGGGTATTCACTGATTCGTACACCTCTTTTGTTTCCATTGGTATAAAATCTTCTCCAGTGAGCAGGGATTTCCACCATAACCATACCATTGGAACCATCCCTTTTATGCGCTTTCCAGTTGGTAGGGTTTAGGTATTCAATAACCTTGCCTTCATCTGATAGCAAACACCCTTTCATCTTGCTTTGAATTGGCAATGTTTTATGCAGTGTCATATTGCCAGTACGGGTAAGAACCGAAGAAGATACTGTTACATCTAATTCTACGCCATAACTACATTGATCCTCTGCATAAGGTAGCATAGCAGCCAGACCAGCTTGTTTGCTTTCTCCGCTTTTATCCAACACCTCAGTTGTGAGGTCGAAAGGGTTACTGCTGTCTGCTACTGGTAATTCATTTAATCTTTTGCCATTGTCGTAAGCTGTAATAATCTTTTTTACTTTAGCTTCCTCTTCTGCTGTAAGTGCCATATTTTTTATAGTGTTAAGAAGTTAAACAATAAAATTTACTAAGTTAATATGATACCACCAGAGCCGGATAAACGCATACCCTTACCAGAAGTAAACCTTATTCCTGGCTCCTGTACTTCAATCTGTATAGTTTGATAAATACCCGTATTTTCCGTTGGGATAACGTGAATTTTACTCATTCCTACACCGTTAATCATAAATACGCCATCAGGAGTGATAGACACCGCCCGATCATCACCGAGAAACAATACATTCCTACCAGTATCTACGGGAAGTAATTCTACCTCAACTTTGAAAGGCTGGGTATTCCTGTAAGTAACTTTTTTCGGGTAGTTTAGCTTCATGGAAGTAGGGATCAGCTTGTATTTTGAGATTAGCGATTCTTCCAGTTCCTCCAGCCTTGCGATAACTACCCTTGCATCGCCAGTAGCTTCATTTGCATTATCTTTAGCAGTATTGGCTTCTTCCGCCTTTTCGTGAGCTTCATTAGCTTTTGCGTTGGCATTGTTGGTAGCCTCTACTGCCTTACCTGCTGCGCTATCGGCTGCTGTAGCTTTTTCATTAGCCAGTTTAGCAGCGTCCTCAGCCTTTTTAGCTGCTGCTGTGGCGGTTGTTCCACGAGCAATACATTTCCACCAGGTAGTTTCGGTTAAAGCGTGTCCTTTGTTCCCGTCCTTGATACAGAGATAGCAACTATCATCCGTAGTAATGAAATCAAATGTATTATATGTGGTAGCTGATGAATAAGTTCCCTTATCCACGAAAGCAACCTTTCCTAATCTTATATTTCCTTCTGCCATATCACTTGGGGTTAAAAATTAAAAATCCTTCATTGTCAATATCAAACATATCAGCAGCTATATCATCCTGGTAATACATGATCAGTTCCATTGTATCGGGATCAATCGTAAAAGTAGGATAGAGAATACCGCCTTTTGCCAAAATCCCGGTATCTACATACTTCTTTTGCGTTTCATCCCATTTCCACCAGTTGCCATTTTCACCCATTTTCGGGGGATTATCCGCTTGTTCTTTTGCCCTATTTGCCTGAGTATTTGCATTGTTAGCTGCTGTTTCTGCCTTTTGTGCTTTCTCATTCGCATTAGTAGCTGCTTTATTGGCATTGGCTGTAGCACTTTCAGTTGCACTTTTTATCTCTTCCAATCCTTTTCGTGCATTATCCGCATTGGTAGCTGCTGTATTCGCTTTTTGAGTAGCCAAGTTTGCGTTGGAAGTAGCAGTTTTAGCCTGTTGGGCAGCCTCATTAGCATTATTGGTAGCCGTTTTCGCTGCCTCAGTCGCTTTATTTGCGTTTGAGGTTGCAGTGTTGGCACTTGAAGCAGCATTGTTAGCAGACTTGGCAGCTTCATTTGCACTGTTGGTTGCTTTTACAGCGTTCTCGTATGCCGTTTGAATGTATTCCAAACTTACTTTCACGCTGGTTTGTACCCCATTGATTAATTTAACTCCAATAGTGTACAATCCTTTCAGGTTATCCGAAAGTGTCAGCTCGCTTATTTTCTTCTTTTTAATAGCCATAGCTTTTCAAATCTATATAAAACTCACCATCTTCTGTAACTATCAATTCTCCAGCCTCAGAAGCAAGTAAATATTCATCCCCTCCAACTCTAAAGGCAGTAAATACCAACGTTAAGGTAAAAACGCACCAAACTTGATCGTCAGGGGAAAACAGACTTACTTTTGAGCTTTTGTAGTAACATGGGTATTCCTCGTAAGTGCTTTCAACGAACAAGGATCTTTCAGCCGTTTGTACCTTCACGCCTTCGCCTTCGTCTATTTCCACAACCTTTATCAGATCGTGAAGGAAAGCATTGTAATTTCTCCAGAACTCCGTTAGATTCTTAGCGATTAAGCAACAATTCAAGGCAACTTCTTTATGTTGGTACACTACTTGTTTGCCATCATAAATAGCCCCATTTTGGGTAGAAAGGTTACGTAACATATTTTTCTTCACTGCTGGAGCTTTAAGTATTTGTGCCTCGCTTCCTTCCAATACACGAATACCGTAAACGGAGAAATCTATCCCGTCTATTTCATACCCCTGCGTAGGTATATTGGTTGTCGATAAAGGAGCCGTATATTTATAATCTCTCAAAGGGAAATCATCTGCGAATTTTAACGAGAAACTTTTAGCACCGATATACAGAGCTACATTTACCTCTGAAACCAATCGGAGTTTACAAGTATATCCGATTCTTTTAAACTCAAAGGTATGGTAAGCTCCATCGGACAACAGAGAAATGAAATCTCCAGTCTGATACATACCTACTGCGTTGAACTTTATTTCAAGTTCTTTAGTATCAAGTTTAGGATCCGACAAATCCACTTCGATACCGTCATACTCTGCCCAATCATTAGAAACTTCTGGTGCTTTTAATGCCGGGAAAGCAACAACTTCATTATGCCCACCCTCAGCAATAAAAACCCCGAACCGAGTAAAAGCGTCCGTACCGTCTATGTATAAGTTATTTTTCATTTCCTCATTATTACACCTTTATCGTTCATGTTACCTATGCTTTCTTTCATTTCCTTTATATTGGAATTGATAGATTCCAGATTCTTGCAATAGCTTGTATTTTCTCTGATACCAGTTAATACCTCAAGAAATTTGGCACAATGGCTAACCAATGATTTAATACCTTCATTTATAGAATAGGTATGCCCTTGAATTGCAGTTGTTCTTCCGTTCAGCTCGTTTACGCTGTCCTGGCTTGCTGCTATGCCGTTATTGCTGGAAACCTCACGATTCTCTGTTTCCCAAAGGTGAAAGCCTTGTTTGTTTGCTTCTTCTTTCCAATGCTCCATCCATTGTTGGGCATTATTCATATCCGTACCGATACCTTGATAGAAAGAGGAAACCAAATCCCTTGCTTCCTTAGCTATTTCTTCTTCTGTTTTGCCGGATCCATAGATTTTCTCCAAATCCGCTTGTAGTCTTTTGAACTTATCAGAGAAGAATAAAGAGTAGGCAATCTGTTTACCCAAATCTTCCAATACAGAAGATCCTTTTTCTCCAAACTTTTCCCACGCATCTACACCGTCATTTTCAATAGCCTCAGTGATACTATCCATTATACTATCACCTAAAGAGCCAAAAGTACCCTCTAAGTAATCTCTTAGTGCTTGTTGGGCTTCTTCCGCTTGTTCTTGAAGGTCTATAAGGTTTTGCAACAAATTCCGATTCTCATCGCTCATTGTTTGAGTGTCAAGAATGGCTTGCGCTCTTTCTTTGTTCAGATTTTTTTCACCATCTATTAAATCCGGGTAAACCTGGAGTACCGAAGTATAAATATCATGCTGCTTTTTCCAAAACCAAGCTCCAGTAGTGTAACTTCCCGTTTTTATGGTTATATCATTAAGCGCACCTATACCCTGATTGTACGCATTTAATTTTGCATTGTATTCATCAAGCCCCCAGTTCCCTTTAGGGTTAAACTGAAACTGATAAGTTGGTTTATCCCCCTTTAGGACTTCTTTATATTCAGCTATCGCATCACGATATACCTCTATTGCATTGATAGCTTTTTCTATTTGATCTGTACCAAAAATAGATGTTGCTTCCTCCAAAAGTAAATTTTGCTCCATGAGCAATAAGTTGTACTGGCGTTGCATTTCCAGTTTGTTCTCGGCTACTTCTTTAAGTGCCTCTTGGTGTTCCTTTTCAGCCTTAGAGGACAACCCAAACAATGAAGTGATAAGGGAAACGGCTGTACCGACTATGGAAAGGATAACCGAAGCTCTTTCTACTCCTTTGATAGCTTCTGCACCAGTAACCGCCAACGCTTGAATACCCGTTATCATAGAAATTATACCTCCTGCGATATTGGTAGCAGCAGACAAAGCAGCTTTGGTTGCATCATCCATCCCGTCAAAGTCTGAAATGATATTATTAACAGTATCATCTACCTCATTCATCACCTTTAGGGTATCGCTCCACTTCTTTTTGTTTTTTTCAGCAGATGAAATGCTTGCGTCTTTTGCCTCAGCAACCTCTACTTTTTTCTCCAGGGTTTTAATTTGCGCACGAAGAGTAGCTTTTTCTTTATCATCCAGCTTGCCACCTTTTTTTTTCAGCGTGTCTTGGGCTGTTTGTAAAGCCTCCTTTAGCTGTCTTAACCCCATAGAGGATATTTGTTCTACCCATACATTAAAAGTCGCTTCACGAGTAGCTATCTCTTGATCTAAAGCGTCCAAAGCATCTTGTTTATCACTTTCAGCCTGAGCGATATTTTCTTCGGAGAAAGTAACTTGCCTTCCGGCTTTCTTATCTTTCTCATTAACAGCTCGCATTTCGTCAATATCTTGCTGAAAATTTTCCTCTATCTCCTTGCGCTTTTCCGCATAGGTCTGATACTGCTTTAGCATTTCTTCTATTGCAGTCTGATTGCCAGTAGACAATTTCTTTCCAGCAGCATTTTCAAGAGCTTTAAATTGTTGCTCATCCTGCTCTGATAATTGGGTGGTAGTTGGCTTAAACGTACCTTTTTTGCCCTGAGATTCCCATATAGTTTTTTCCCACTCTTGAATTTTGGTTAGCTTATCCTCCTTTTGACGTTTGATCTGCTCCATTTCCTGCTCATAGTTGAGCTGGTTTTGTTTCAATGTTTTAGAAAGTCCTTCCTTATAGGTGTTGATCTCAGCTTGCCTTACAGCAAATTCCATATCCTTTTTAATACGGATCTGCTCTTGTGCATTACGTTTTATCTCATCGGAATAATCCTTTTGAGAAGAGGACGTTTTTCTATCTGGTAACTTTTTACTCAGTGAATCTATACGTCTTTGATAGTCGTTGTATTCAGCACTACCCTTAACGGTTTCTTTCTGCTCCTGTTTCAGCTTAGAAATACGGCTCTCTACTTGGCTAATAATTTGCAGCTCGTTTTCACGTTCAAGAACGGTAGCCTTTAATTTAGCTATATAGCTTTCCTGCCCTTTTACAACAGCATCGGTTACTACTTTGCCATCAGACATTAAGCCGTTGTTCTCTTTGAGAGCCTTTTTGAAAGCCTCCAGTTTTTCTTGACCTTTAGTAATGGCTGCTTCTATCTCAGAAATGGATTTACCTTTGGTATAAAATACCTCTTCCTGATTACCCGTTTTCTGATTTTGGTTAGGATTCTCCCCGAAGCGTTTTTGAGCCTCTTTTATGATATTATTATAAATGCCACGAGCTTTGAATACTTTGGTTATTTCATCTTGCAAGTCATTAGCTATGTAGGTTTGCGCACCTATACCAGTCATGGGATCGCCAGGCAAGTATTTGGTTTCGTCAAACTGCTTTATAATATCCTGGATTTCTTTAGTAATTTCCCCCTTACCTTCCAGCACTGGCTTAATCTTCCAGTAATAAGTTTCCGCAAGGTCGATACCGTCTTTATCCTTCTTTCCCTTGAACTTATCTTTTAGTAGCTCTTCTACAGTTTCTTTGGCTTCTACCTCCTTATCCATGTAGTCATTAGAAGCCTCATTAACCGCTTTATCCATAGCTCTTGCACGAGCTGATTTTTCGGCTTCTTGCGTAATGATACGATAAGCCTTAGCCAGATCATCCAAAGCGTTCTTTTCATCCCCCAGCCCCTTCAAATACTCACCGTATTTGCTCATTATGGCTTCCTTTGCAGAACGGTATTCATCCGTACCTTCTTTGGCTGCTTTCAAACGTGCAAACATCGCATCAATTTGCAATCTTTCAGCTCCAATAACCTTTTCACTCTCTGATATGGCGTTATTTAGTTTTTCTTGCGCCTTTTCTGCGTCAGTCTGATAAGTGATAAGTTTATAAATACCATAACCGAGAGCTGCTATGGCTGCTGCTGCCAAAGTATAAGGATTTGCCAGCATAACGGCTTTCAACCTGGTAGCTACAGCCGTAAGCCTGAGCTTTGCAGTTGCCAACAAGTTTGTTGTAGTTACATTGGCTGCTTGTGCTGCTGTGTTGGCTGCTGTCTGAGTGGTATTCAATGTTTTAGCAGCCGTTTCTACCGCTACTTTCTTGGTGCTAAAATCACGTGTGGCTGCTTGGTATTGTAAGGCTGCTGTTTCTCTGGCTGTTTCGGCTGCGACTAATTTTCTTTCTGCTGCTTCTACTTGTTTTGCGGAGCCAGTAGCACCGATAGACATAAGTTCTGCTAATCTTTGCTTCTCCAACTCTTTAGCAGCAAGGTATTCGGTTCTCTTGGCTGCTACGGCTTGGCTGGCTGCTGAAACCTCTGTACGAGCTTTAGCTAAAGCTGCGGTTTGAGCCTCTATATTTGCTGCCATTTCAGCTTTTACGGCAGTTGCATACTCTAACGTGCCTTTGGTTAAATTCTGCTTTGAAATGGCTGCTTGCTGCTCTACAGTAAGCAATTTGCTTAGTTCCTCAGCTTCTCCAGTGGCTTTAATGGTAGTAACGGCATTTTTTGTAGCAGCAACTGAAATTACAGCAGCTTTGTACAAGCCATAAGTAACAATCAATTCTTGTATAGTTTCACCGATAGCCTCGTAGTTCTCTATAGCGGAGATACCAGTTTCCAGTATTGAATTGATTGTTCCCTCGTTAGCTTTCCCTACTTCGTTAAGCATTACAGAAATAGCATCGCTCATGTTGGAGATCTTACCCGTAATAGTCTTACTTTGCTCTTCCATCAGGTTGTAGAACATACCGCCAGAATTTGTAAGGTTTTCTATAACCTTCTGAACTTCGGGGAATCCTACCTTTCCTTCGGAAACCAAAGCCTTAACTTCATTTTCTGCTACGCCCAACTCTTTAGCTAATTCACGAATCATCGGAATACCTCTACCCGTAAATTGGTTAAGATCCTCAGCATATAGCCTGCCTTGTGTCATAGTTGTACCGTATAACCAGGCTATATCTTGTAATGGAATAGATAAGCCAGCAGCGATATTTCCTAACCGTACCAAAGTGTCATTCACTTTGTCAGCAGCTATACCATAAGCAAGTAATTGTTTTGCGCTACTTGACACACCAACGAGATCAAACGGAGTTTTAGCAGCAGTATTAACAAGCTGTGTCATTAAAGCATCAGCTTTAGCCTTACTGCCCAACATTGTATTGAAGGCAACTTCTAACTGTTGGTATTCGCCTCTTACCTGAGCTATCTTCTGAGCATATCCCAACGCTTGTTGAGCCGTGAAAAATCCAGTTGCAGCAACCGTTATTTTACGGAAAATATTGTCTATCCTGCTACCTTCCTTTTCGGCTGTGTTGCCTATGCTTCGGAAAAGAGAGTTAGATTTCGCCACATCGCTTTCAAATTTGGCGTTATCCAATCCTAAAGCCCACCATGTTGTACCTTCGTTGTTATTCATCTTCGTTTACGTCAAATATTGCGTTATTTACTGCATCCTGATTATTGGGATCATCACCATTTAGAATAATGCCAGTATCTTTTTTACCATCCTTCTTTGCTGAGAAAGAAGGCAGAACCGCATTATACAGACGAACATTGGCAAAACTCATTTTATATAGGATATAATCAAAAGTCAGATTATAAGCCTTTGCCATTCCTGCTACTACCGCCCAGATGCTATCGTTTCCTTCGGATCCGCTTCCCTTGCTTTTGTCGGTTGGAGAAGGTTTATCTCTATCAGGGAAGCGGTAAGCCCGAAAAAATCTCCTATCTCCATCCTGTTTATGATTTTAAGGGTAAGAGCGTTCACTTTACTTGGTGAAATTTGTTTCAAGATCTTATCGGATAAAACAGCCCTGTTATCAATCGTAACCTTTTTGCGTGTGCGTACCAAACCGAATAAAGACTTTTGAACTACGGTTGCTTCTGTAGTTATATTCTCAGCTCCTAAAATGAGAGTAGCTACAATATCGCCTAAAACCTTACAATCTTTCGCAATACGGAGCGATTCAAATGTAACCAGGCTTTTATCTAACTCTACTTTAGGAAGCTGAGAAATAAGTTCAGAGGCAAGGATAAGAGTAGCAATAGAAGGAGGTGCAACCTCGTATGTTTCTTGTCCTATCTGTATAGAATACGGCTTTTGTAAGATCGTATCAGACACAAGCCCTTCTATGTTGTCTTTTTCCTTGTTCATAGTTCAATTAACTTACAGATAATGATTCTGCTTTTTTATACTTCTCAATCATTTTACCCGTCTTGGGCTTCAATGAGCTAAAGATGTATTTTAGCATTTTACCCTTTGCGGACGACCATTCTTCTTCAACCTCAACAGAGCATTTACGCATGATGAATCCATCCAGCGTATCATCTTCAGGAGTAAGGCGTACTGCATATTCATCTTTTACAACTCCGTCCTCTTCCGGAATAGGATCCTCTGTGCCAGAAGGAATAAACACACTCATAGCAAGCTGCTTATAAGACTTTTGCATTTTTCGAGCTACCAGTTCATGCCCTTCTCCGTACAATTCTTGCGCACTTCCTTTTACAGTTGTAAGAAGAACTGTATTTTCTTCGGCTGTGGGCATTGTTTTGAAATTGGAAGGAGCTGCATCTTCAGCACCAGTTAGCCCAAATTCGACCAAGGGTTTACCCCATGTAATACCACTGTTTCCCATAACTTAAAATGTTTTTAGTTCAAAATTGATCTTTACGTTTACAAAGTGCATAGCTACCTTTTCTGCTTTGTAGCTTTTAATTGTTGCACCTAAAGAAAATCTGTAATCAGTAGGTTTCAAGGATCTAACAACCTCATCGGCTTTGCGTGCCAGATAACGGCATCTGCCAACATCTTTAACCAATACCTTACTGCCATTGTCTTTGTCGGGAACATAAATATTTACCGTTACGGAGCCAGTTTGAAACTGCCCATCCAAACCAGTAAGAAACGATACAATTATATCCTCTTCCATAGGGTTTAGATCTCGTGTTCCTTCACGATAAACGTTACCTTTTATTTCCTTTGCAAGTTGGCTGTTTGTGATAATGTTGAAAACGTCCAGCTCTATTTCATCACCTGTCTTATTCATTTCATTTCAAAGCCTAATTGTTTCATAATCTGAGGTACAAGTTTGTTAGCCAGCAGTTCGGAAGAAGTAAGGACATTATAATTACGGGCTTCTACATAAGCTGCGTAACTCATTCCAGTAGATACAATCAAGACAATACCGTTTTGATAGTTCTTTTTCAAGCTATCCAAATGCTTCTTTCCGTTTTGCCCACCTTTTGTGTTGGCAAAAGCACTTTCTTCCATAACTTCACCATTAAAAAGTACGGCATAACCGATAGAGTTTCTAAGGTTTCCCGTTCTGTCTGTATAGTTGCCGTTTAAACGGGCTTCTTTCAGACACGCTTCACCGACATAGATAAAAGCCTTAATAGCTCTACCTATAACGGCTTTCTTGGTATCATCAAGAAAGTTGCTAAAAGCACTATCCGGCGTTTTCTTCGTGAATCCCATCAAACCGTAATCTTTACTCTTCCTGAGCGATTAACAAACTCAATATCCTGTACTTCAAACTCACCCAAAAACTGTGTTCTATCATTGGTAAGTTTTACCGTATCAGCTTGAAAATCCCTACTTTCAATTAGGATCTCATAGCTTTTATCAGTAAACTTACCTTGTTGATAGATTGTGTTGCTATGCTTTACTGTTTTGTACAGACAACGTATAGGCTCACTCCATGATACGGTAGAGATAATCGGCTCACCGTTACCATCCAAACCGCCACCAGATAAAACCTTATACTGTATTGTTCCGTTGTATTGCATAACTTACCATTGGTTAGAACCGTCTGATACAGAAGATTCTTCGACAAAATCAGAGCTATCTATATTGTACTCCCTACAAATAGCGGAGATACTTTTATTAATACGATCCGCATCCCACCCGTCAGAAATTCCACTTTCCGAATGGCTGTTTTCAGTCATTCCCTTAACGACACTGATAGCAGCCTTCACCAGTTCAACATCTTTGGGGATGAAGTTTTTAGAAGGATCTATACCATTATCCAAAAGGGTAAATTCAAGTACATTCTGATCCGGGTAGAAGCCGGAACATATTTTAGTGCATAAAGCACGGATAGCGTCTAAATTCGTCATAGGTTACTCTTTACATAAGATTTCAGAAAGAGCCTTGTTTTGCTCTTCTGTAAGTTCACCGAGCTTGTTGGTGATTGCTTGAACGCCAGCATTTTTATTGATTGAAACGCCAATCTCAGCCAAAGCACCTTTTACAGCACCGATTTCAAACTCTTTATCAAAAAGGCTAATTTTTTCGGGTTTCTTTTCTTCTTTGTTAGCCTCCTTGATAGCAGAAATACTGCAAATTCCTCGTGAAACAAGATTATTTACACGATCCAAATCGCTTGTTGATAGAGTTTCACCGACTTGGTAGATTTTCTCCTTGTTGTCCTTGTCTTGGAACTTCTTTAATACTTTTAATGTTACCATATTGCATCGTTTTTAGCCGACCAAAGAAGCTGCTGCTGCCTTCTGATCGAATTGTTCTTTCGTATAAAAAGTTACTCCCTCTACTGCTTCTTCCGGCTCTTCAAAGCCTCTAACTTGCAAGCAGACAATACCGTTAATTTCAGTGATAACCGGGATCAAACGGGCAGATCCTTGTGTATATTCACCAGCCTTTTGCCCTGTAGATTCACCAGTACGCCATTTGGCTATACGAATACCGTTACCAGCATTCATGTAATCTACATTGTCCTCTTCAAACAGCTCGTTATCTTCAATAGAAGGCTGGATAAAGCCAATCTTTCCAGCAGGTTTAAATACAATCATATTGTGATTCCAGGGATCTAACGGCTCACGTTCTCCGTCCTTTTCAATACCCACAAGACGGGTGATCTCACGAACTTTAGGCAGACCGTTATCAGCAAACAAGGTGTTCAAGTCTGGGATAGTAACAACCTTGCCGGATTTGTCCTTACCGTAGGCTGCTTCTCGAATTGTAATATCTCTTCGGATAAATGCAAGCAGTTCAGGAGCCATCAGTAACTCTTCAAATACGACACCTTTGTTTTTGAACAAGGTAACGATCATGGTAAGAGTTAGAATAATATCCAACTTGCCAGCTTTTGAGTTAGCGTCATTCCACAATAAGGCTGAAACGAGTTTGTTAGCTTCATCCATCAGGTAATCAATTTCAAACTCACGTCCACCAGGATTGTTGATAGAAGGAATGAAACGACAAACACCGAAGTTTGATATAGCTTTCAGAATCATAAAATCAGCAGTATCTTTGCAGCCCAGATAAGCGTTTTCCACATCGTTACGCAAAGTCTTTTCAATCTGCTTAACCTTTTGACCGTCTTTCAAGAACGGAGATTTATAAACTTCCAACAACTTGCGGTAAGTGGAAGCCTTCATAAAGAACTTATGTCCGACACGTGGAATTTCTTCATTCCAAATATCAAAACCGTCAGAACGTCTTAACGGAGTGGGGGATTCATCACCGATCAGGGTTGCCATCACACGCAAATGATATTTGCCCATAATACCCTCAGCTCTCAAAGAGAGTTGCGGAGCCTCCCAATCAAACCACTCATCCGAATAAGTTTTCTGGAATAATGCTACTTCACGTTCTGAAGCCTTATCCAGTGTCTTTTTCCACGTTGCGAGAAAATCAATAGGTTTGCCATCTTTAAACAAACCAGTAAAAGTTGAATAAATAGATTTCATTTAGCACCTCCTTTTAATAAGTTTGCGACAATCGAATGTGAGAGTTCGCTTTTAAATAGCGTTTCGTGCTATCCTTCATGCTGTCGGGAATAGGCAAAACACGTCTTTCCATTACAGCATATTGCATAGTGTCCTCTGTAACATCTATGGCTGTTTCAAACTCTTTTACAGTAACTTCTTCGATTGTTAAAGAGTTAGGTTCACCAATAACAGCAGCATTAGTAGAGCTTTCAACAACCTCTACAAGCACATCATCTACTGCCAAACCTGAGATCTCAGCAGAAAGTGTAATTACATACGGAGCGTTTGACACACCAGGCTTTTCAATAGACACAATAGAAGGTGCATCTTCAAAAGTTCCACTAACGGATTTAGCTTGTAACAGCTTATCTCCAACAGAAAAGCAGGGTGAACAATAGCCATTTGAATACAAAGTGATAACTTTCTTATCCTTTGTGCCGATAGCTTTAACCTTCGCTGTTTTTACAATCTGTACCTTTCTTGTAACTTCATCGAAAATAGCGAGTGTTCCGGCAGGGATAATATCACCTACAGAAAAACGCTGTTTCTCCCGATCCAGATTAAAACCGCCTGGTACAATTTGCGGACTGCCTGTGAAAATCGGTTTTTCACCGACAAATGAGATTTTTGTTCGTTTCATTGTAAAATGATTTATTTAACAATAATTGATTCCAGCAACGCATCAGAAGCCTCTTCAACATTCTTTGCGTTTGCTGTTTTTACACTCTCTGGATCTTCCGAAATAAGGTTTTGAGTTATTAAGTCTTGTTTCAGACCAGCGCAATAAGCATCTGGATCCTCTTCATCAGGAATAACCAAACCTTTTCTTCTCCATTCGGGAATACCATGCTTGTTAAGAGCTGCTTGAACGGCTGTTTCACGATCTTTCTTAGCTTGCTCTTGTTTCATTTTATCCATTTCCGCTTGAAGTTCGGAGATCCGTTTGTTTGGATCGTTATCAGGTTCCTTTGGCTCCTTCGGTTCTTTAGGTTCTTTGGGTTCCTTCGGTTCTTTTGGCTCCTTTGGTTCCTTCGCTTTGTTAGCCCACCTGGTAGCTTCTCCTTGACTTTCTTTTGCCACATCCGCTATTTGGTTTGCTACTTTTTCGATTTCCGCTTCATCAGTAGAATCATCCTCAATGCTGCCACCCATTTTTTCGGTTATCGCAGTAAGGTACTTCTCTGATAAACCAGTGTCCTTACATAAGTCTTTGACTTTCTTAAAGAGTGTCTTATTCATATCAATATTACTTTAGTTATACTGCAAATGTAGGTAATATTTTCAATAACGGTGTATATATACGCCAATGTTTTTTATACTTGTTTTCTTCAAAATCAGAGCTATAATCCTAAAATATCTATTTTAATAAGTAGAATAAATCAAAAAGCATACATTCCCACAATGTTAAAAAATGCTTTTTCTGAAATTATTTTGCAGTGTTTTTGAAAAGCTATATATCTGATAATGATAATATTTCTATGTTTTACTTGGTAAATATTGGTAATATCACTTGAAAATATTACCTATTTCATTTGGTAATATTACCAATGTTACATATATTTGCAACGTAATAAAAACAGTTACACGAAAAGAATATAAAACTAAATACATTCAGATATGACACAGAAAGAATTTGAAGAAAGAACGGGTTTAAAACTATCGGCAGATGGTTATACGGAAGTAGAAGAGTGCTACATGAATACAGACCTTGATAAAGACGCTTTTTGTAAGTTGTGGATGGAGAACCCAACAGCCCTAAAAGAGATAGAGCGAAAGACGGTATTAGTACGTGAACTTTACGAAGAAAGAAAGTGCCTTACAAACCTTCTGATAGATCAAGCTGAAAAGTGGAGCGCATCAGATTTGAGAGAAAAGGCAATCGCCATGATCGGGGAAAAAGAGTATCTAAGAAGAAAGATCGCCAAAGGGTACAATCTTTGGGATGCTGATAAAAAATTACTTGATGAAATTCTAAAAAAATAAACTATGAAACGATACTTCATAAACGGAAAAGAAATTAGCGAACAAGAAGCAAAAGCTATTGAAGCAAGAAACAAAGAATACATAAACAGTAACGACATTTCGCTTTGGGCTAAATGTAAGTTTATAACAGTTATCAATAAATAATAACCAGTGGAGCTAAAGCCCCACATAATGCAACATCGGATATGAAAAACTTAATCAACATCAGAGTTTTACAGCATGATACAAACGATCAGATCCGTATCGGCATGGCTTATCCTATTATTGATCTGGATAAAGCGGAAAAGGATATAGTAGATAATTATGAGAAGAAAACCGCTTGGTGTGGTGGTTTTAAAGCTGCTTGTGAGAAATATTACCAACGTATTGCTATTGTTCGTGCGGACACGCTGGAAGTGATACGCCCAATTTACCCCAATAAATAATTATAGCCCTATGAATGAATACACATATATAATTTTCGATCACAAGGGAAAACGCTTGGGCAAAATTGAATTTGGGAAACGAATAAGTGTACCATCAGCCAGCGAGATTGAAGAAGCCATAAAAGACGGTTTCCCCAATGGAGCGACTTATAAATTAATCGTGCCTATAAACGTATGTATAAGCCAATAGAGATATGAAAAGCAATGTTTTGAGGTTTGATTACTGGTTTTCTTTCAATTATAAACGGTTGCGAAGTATCTTAGGATGGCAGCTAAATGAGGACGTTTTTCACGATACTTATTTGCTTCTGAGAAAGGATCTACTATTTATAGACTTGCCAATAATAGACTTTGAGCCTTTATTTTGGGGAATTTATAAAAGAGCCAGGCTTCGGAACATAGCTAAAGAAAACCGATACTACAGACCTAATGAGATATTTTTCCAGTTAATAAGTATGGAAGAAGGTTTATCGGTTGAGGAGCTTGTAGAGCCGGATAAACTTGCAAAAGATATTCTTTCCTTCATTAAGCATAAATACCCGAAAAATGATTATAGGCTATTTAAGTTAAAAGTTTATGATACCGGGTGCTCTTATAAGGATCTTTCAGATTATACGGGTGTTTCAGTAAGCACCATATACCGTAAAATCAATTCAATAAATAATGCTATCCGAAGTAATATAAGTTTTGTAAACCGATATTCATGTATAGCAATCGTATAATATTAAAATTTACCAATTATGAAACTTGTAATATACAATAAAGAAAACAGCCAGCCAGTAGGACAACGCAACGGAGAAAGGACTTTGAGATTTAATCGTGAAAATGGTATGATCTACATTTCTAAGTCTTTTGCTGCTGAATTAGGCATTAAGAATATAGATAAAGTTCAGTTTGCCAATGATGAAGAAAATACAAAGGACTGGTTTATTTGCAAAACCGATAGCGAACAAGGTTTTTCTATCAAGTACGACAAAGGCGGTATTCGCTTTATGAATAAGTTCCTAAGTAATAAGATACTTGATTGTGCAAAAGTAAAGGATAACGCTTCCTTCCTTATGGAGAAGGAGCCTATTACAGTCGATGGTACTAAGTATTTTAAGATAATGCTTTCTTCTCCCATAATTGTAAAGCGTTCACCGAGTAAAAAGGCAACTATAGATAAACGCTAAATAGAAAAGGTATGAATACATTTTACATGGTATTTGTGGAAGGGTGTGCTACCCCAGCTTGCAAACATGATAGCTTGGATAGTGCGGAAAAAGAAGCGAAAAGGCTTGCAACTCTTTTAAAAAAGAAAGCATACGTTTTGTGTACTATAAAATCAGTTGAAGATACTCAATACAAAATTGAGGATTGCCGACCTGGTGAAAGTGATTTACCATTTTAATTTATATGGAAAATGCAAAAACATAAATTCCCCTATAATTGGAGGCTTTCAGAAGCCAAATTCACGAAAGATAAAGGCAAAGTGTTCTCTTGTTTTGCGTGTGGTGGTGGCTCTACAATGGGTTACAAGTTAGCCGGATTTGATGTAATTGGCTGCAATGAGATAGACGCAAAGGTTAATCGGTGTTATGTGGCTAACCACTCACCCCGATATAATTTTTTGGAAGATATACGAACATTGAGAGAGAGAGAGAGAGAGAGCTACCGCCCGATCTTTACAATTTGGATATTTTGGACGGTTCTCCCCCATGCTCCACCTTCTCCATTGCCGGAAATCGTGAAAAGGATTGGGGTAAAGAAAAGAAATTCAGAGAGGGGCAATCTGCACAAGTTCTTGATACGCTTTTCTTTGATTTCATAGCTTTAGCAAGGGTATTACAACCAAAAGTTGTAGTAGCCGAAAATGTGAAAGGTTTACTTATGGGAAGTGCAATAGACTATGTTAGGCGCATATATAAAGATTTTGATAACGCAGGCTATTATTGTCAGCATTTCCTTCTTGATGCGTCAAAAATGGGTGTTCCTCAGAAAAGAGAACGGATCTTCTTTATTTGCATTAGACATGATTTAGGGATCAATTTTTTGAAGGTATCTAATCTGTTTAACGTAGAACCATATATAAACATGGAGTTTAACGAGGATCCTATAGTATATGGTGCTTTTGCGGATTATAAAGGAAGAGCCTATGAAGGCAGAATGAGAGAACTTTTTGAACTCAGGGAACAAGGGGATATAGCACTATCAGAAGCCTATAAAAAACTCACTGGTAAACGTGGCTTTTTTAATCAGCAGTTCTGTTATGAAGATAGAGTTTGTTATACATTGTCTGCACACCTGGATTCATTGATACCATTTAAGCAGCCCGTCTATCTATCCACTTCTGAGGTATGTAATATATCCACGTTCCCACAAGATTATAATTTTTGTGGTTTATCGCCACACTACATTTGTGGTATGAGTGTTCCACCCGTAATGATGGCTCAGATAGCCACACGTATTTATGAACAATGGTTGTCGAAATTATGAAAGGAATAACTAAAGCAGCAAAGCAAGCCAACGGACGAAGCCAGGCTTGCGCTACGTGTCCTCTAAATCGAAGTAGAGGTGTTTGTTTACCCGAAATACAAAGGGTTTGCTCAGATGCGTTTGTAGAAGGATTTAAAAAAGGTGTAAAATGGCTGCAACAAAAGCAAAAGGAGGTATAAAATGAAAATTAAATTGAATTGGACATACGCCAAAGGTGAGTTAGATACTGATACATTGAAACTTATTTGCCTACCAGCACGAGGAAAACGCTTGTTTGGTGCAGATGAATTGGATGCAGAACTTTGTATAAAGGACGGGATGAATTACCAAATAGCCGAAATTCATTTAGGCGATGTGGAAAGCTCAAACATTCTTTGTGAAGAGATCGCAAGACGGTTTAATGAGTTTGAGAACTGGCACGAGTGTAAAGATGATACGGAAGCTATGCCGGAAATCGGAACAAATTGCATCCTTCGTGTGGAATATCAGAATTTAGATGATGGCGAATGGTACACTGATTACCTAACATCTACTTGGGGGGAATTTGGTTGGGCAGAGGACTATTTGGAACGAATAACAGATATTGCCAACGAATATAGGATAACCCACTGGAAACCCATAAACAAACCGAAAGGAGTTGAAGAATGAAACGAGAAGATATTGAAAAAGTGGCAGATGAATTTGCCAATAAAGAGTACGAGATAAGCGATATTGACAGAATTCCTCTGTACAAAGGATTTTATCACGGTGCAGAATGGCGCATTAACAGCGTGTGGCATAATTCAAAAACGGAAGTTCCAGATGTAAATACTATTGTATTAGTTGAAAAAGAAGATGGTAGTATTTGGCAGTATAAAGTATTTGCAAAAAGTCAAATGCTGGGCTGGAAAAGATGGGCTTATATCAAAGACTTAATACCCAATGAGTAAGTGCCATTACATATACGATAAGCAAGCTGGCAAAGTCTTAATACCTTGTTGTTGGGCTGTTGTTTTGAGCAATGATATACGGGATTGTACTTGTAGGAATGAGGATCTTACGTTTGCTCAATTTGAACGTGAACGATATAACAAAGAACTTGAAAAGCGTAATTCTATCATAAAAGAGCTACAGAGCGAAAACAAGTATCTACATAAAGAACTAAAACGGCACGTTACTTTACTAAGTAAAAAGAAGTAGTATTTTATTTGTTATACTTAATAGAATAAACTATATTTGTATTTGACATGAGAATAATTAGAACACATTCAGGAAAGGAAGTCAAGATCTTTGCTGAAACTTTTGAGAACGAAGCATACGATCAGATTAAGAGGCTGGCTAATTATCCTGCCTATGAAAACTCTATTATACGAATAATGCCGGATAGCCATGCTGGTAAGGGGTGTACTGTAGGTACTACAATGACAATAACCGATAAAGTAACGCCAAACTTGGTAGGTGTTGATATTGGTTGCGGTATGCTTACTGTAGAATTGGCAGATCAATATATAGACTGTGAGAAATTGGATTCCGTTATAAGGGAAATGGTTCCCAATGGGTTTAATATACATGATACTCAAAAGGCAAATTTTGATTTTTCAAACCTACGATGTGCGAAGCAAGTAGATTTAAATAGAGCTTATCTCTCACTCGGTACACTTGGAGGCGGTAATCATTTTATAGAGGTGGACTATTCAGAAAGAAACCATAGGTACTATTTGGTTATTCACTCTGGTAGTAGAAAGTTGGGAGGCGATGTTTGTAAACACTATCAAAATTTGGCTGCAAATACAGAAAGCGATCGGGCGATTGAAGTACGCAATACTATTGCCAGATTGAAAGCAGAAGGCAGGGAAAGGGATATTCAGGAAGCGATTAAGAATATTTCAATTCCTGGTAAGAACAAAGAGCTGGCACATCTTTCAGGTGGTGATTTTCACGACTATATTAATGACATGGCAATAGTGCAACGTTTTGCTGTACTTAATCGTGCTACTATGGCAGCGATTATCATTAAGGGGATGGGATTTACTGAGGTAAATAGATTTGAAACCATACACAACTATATTGATTTTAGCCGTATGATCCTTAGAAAAGGTGCTGTGAGTGCTGAATTAGGCGAGAAGCTATTAATACCTATAAATATGCGTGATGGTTCCCTTATCTGTGTTGGGAAAGGAAACCTGGACTGGAACTATTCAGCCCCACATGGAGCCGGACGTTTGATGAGTAGGAGTAAAGCAAAGGAGTTACTTAGTATGGAGGAATACCAAGAATCTATGAACGGAATATATACCACTTCTGTAAGTAGAGCGACAATAGATGAAGCCCCACAAGCGTATAAGTCTATGGAAGAGATTAAAAATGCTATCACTGATACAGTTGAGATCATTGATACGATAAAGCCAATATATAATTTTAAAGCATCAGATTAGAACGCTTTAATAAATGGAATGGATTATGAAGTTACCGAAAGTTATTCATGTAGAATTGAGAGAGCCGTACAATGGAAAAAGACACTTCTATTTTGGATCTATTGCTGCGATCTTTGACGAGCTTTCAGAGGAACAAATAGGTATCAAGAAAGAAAGTCTTTGGAATGTAGATCTAAGTCGGGTTGAGTATCAAAACAAGTATTGTACAATCCGTATGGGCGTGCTTATAAGGAAGAAAACATTTAGAGGTAATACTAAAATTGGAGGTTAATATGTTAGGTGCAATAATAGGCGATATTGTAGGCTCACGGTTTGAGTTTAACAATACAGATAACTATAACTTTGAGTTGTTTACGGAAGAAAGCACTTTTACAGATGATACGATTTGTACTATTGCTATTGCGGACGCTATCAACAATGGGGAACACTACGAAGATACGTTACTGAAATGGTGTAGAAAATATCCAAACCCTAAAGGAGCATACGGAAGCAGCTTTGCACGTTGGATAGCCTCAGATACACCACAACCATATAATAGCTTCGGTAACGGTTCTGCAATGAGGGTTAGCCCCGTAGCTTGGTTCTTTGACGACTTATATAGAGTGAAGAAAGAAGCGGAAGAAACCGCTATCGTAACCCATAACCACCCGGAAGGCATAAAAGGAGCTGTAGCGATTGCGCACGCTATTTACTATTTGCGTACTACCAAAAACCTATCCGGGCTTGAAAACGAAATGCAAACGTACTATCCTATGTTTATGATCGGAAACTATTACTCTGGAGTATTTGATGAAACTTGCCAGGGAACTGTACCTATTTGCCTGAAAATTATCATTTCCAGTAATTCTTTTGAGGATGCAATAAGGAAGGCTATTTCGTGGGGAGGTGATAGCGACACTATCGGTGCTATTGTAGGATCTATGGCAGCAGCTATCTATGAGATCCCTAAAGAAATAGTAGATCATGTATTCAATTTGTTGCCTATTGATATGCTTGATGTTATAGGTAACTTCTATCATAACTTAAACAATAAATAAGATGGCTGATAACTGGAACAAAGCCGGATTCTTTTCTGGCATAACGGAAGATTATTCAAATTACCATTGGTACAAAGGAGAAAAAGAGAATCCGTATAAAAGTGATACTTTTCACCCTTTGGCTGCTTCTTTTTGGGAGTATGAGAAGGAGTTTCATTATTCCTACTTGGATGCTTGCGACACAAAAAAGCCTTTAGATGAAGCGTACAAGGAATGGAAAGAGCAACTATTATCAGAGCATTTACCAGGTAAAAGCCCGAATCCAGAAGGAGATACAACCAACTGGGAAAAATCGTTTGAAACAGGTAAGAGGGAGGTGTAAAGCCTTCCTCTTTTTTGTGTCGTGCCTAAATTAATAACATAAACGGATTAATTTTCTCATAAATAGCACTATATTTGCAGTTAGAAATAAAATATGAACTAATATAGCATTGGCTATTGTTGCGAGGATCAAGAAAACGACCAAAATTTCAAACAGCCCTCAGAAACAATGTGCTAATGCCTGCGCTATGGCGTGGGCATTACTCTTGTATGGGCTGTTGGGTACTTGGTCGTCCCTCTTGATCGTGCAGAGTAAGCCCACGTTTTTTTGTGGGTTTATGGGTAGCCAATTTTAATAGGTTATTAACCTCTAAATTGCACGATATGAAAAATTTATTCTTATTTTTAATGTGTCTTATAACTTGTAACTCTATTCATGCTCAAAAAATTGTCAAAGACGAAATAGATGAGTTTACAGGTAATCGAATAACTGAAACAAATTACATTAGCTTTAGTGATGGTTTTACTTGCGCTTTGCATAAAGTTAATAATACAATAATTTTAAAGACTACCTATAATTGCGGTGATAAAGTTTATAGCATGGAAAAAGGAGCCGATTTAATGCTCAAATTAGAAAACGATAGTATCATTACATTAAACAACGAAGAGGATGCCGTTGCTGAATATTGGAGTCTAAATCTTGGAAAAACCTTTATTGAGCATTTTAATCTTAAAACAAGATATATTATTCCAGATGAAGTATATACTTTGTTGAAAACGAATAAAATTCGGACGGTTAGATTTTACACTACAGATGGCTATATAACTGAAACTGTATCAGAAAAACGAGCAAAAAAAATACTGAAGCTATTTAGTTTGTTGAAGTAAAATTGTATGTTTTCATCTGTTGAGAGCTGATGATAGCTGCTTTATGGCAGTTCAGAGCCATTGCCAGCGTTGGTAATGGCTCTTTCTTATATCTCTTCCAGCTCAACTATCCAGCCTTTTCCAAAGCCATATTTTCGTGTTTCTTCCTGATAAACATTCAGCACCTTAAAACGGGATCCGGCACGAAACACAATTTCATCTTCACTTGCATAATGGGAAATGGCTTTTACATCTACACCCTTCTTACTTTTGATAACCAGCATTAGGTTATCTCCAAAGATAGCAGTTCTATCAATATTGGTAGTAGAGGACATGAAGGCTTTGTTTACATAGGGTTGCCCGGATGATAGACACGCTTTCATTTCTTGAATATACTTATCCAGCTTCATTGCGTCAAAGCTGATCCCTGAGAATACAGTACCATTATAGCGAGGCATTTTTTCTAAGGCAGCATTACAAGCCGGATAATATTTTTGGCATAATCCCCCATAATCTTGTATTTTGCCAAAGTACGGATCTACAATACCATAACCGTAATTATTACACCACTTGGAACCGTATGTATAGCGGTTTATCAAAGCAAGCTCATCTACGGATATACCCGTTTTTTTGCTATAACGCTCCATTGCTCCAGCTTCACTACTATAGTTCTGCCAGCGTCCACCGATGGCGTTATTAGCACTATGATTAACTGGCGCATTTATATACTCTTCCAGTGCTTTTTTTGCCAATTCCTCAGTTTCTCCATTCAGCTTAACCAGCTTGCCTTGTTTTGACACATATTTTAAAGCCAACTCCTTTTTATAATCAGCAAGCCGGACATAACAAGCACTTACTTCACTATTCCACTGACTGCCGTATAGATCCATAGCCTTATCATATTCAGATTGGAGCCTTGCTATTTCCAGCTTTTCTTTTTCTGTTGCGTAAAGATCCAAAGTGGATCCGTCTGCACCTTGTTTAACCAGCTTTGCGAGCCGAGCCTTTTCTATCTCTTGTATTTTGGCAGTTGCTTTTGCTGTCAAGGCTTGTATCTCATTTGCAGTAGCTTCATTGGCTATAGCCTCATTCAATTCTGCCAGAATCGAGTTTAACGGTTTACTCTTGCTTTTATAGTTCAAAATAGGCTTGGCAGCATTTACGGCTTGTTGGTATTGAAATTTTGCCTCAACTATAGCCAGCTCTTTTTTAAGCATTTTCACCATTTCGGGAGAAGTCGGGAATTTATTCTTTTCCTCAACCCAATTAGCCTCAAACTTTAGCTTCTTGATTTGGTACTCCAAATCACCAGTAGAGATTTTGGCTTTGAAAGAATCGAAAGCCTCATATAGCTTTTGTACGTTTTCTTCCCCATATTGAGCAACCAGCCCTTTGTAGTGTTTTTGCTCAGGTGTGAGAGGATGCAAGATTTCTTCTATATCCGTATAGTTATCCTTGACGAAATAGGGTAGAGTGCCTTTTGTTTTGGCTTCATTCATGCGATCTTCGTTATCCTTTACCCATTGCACAAATTCATCTGGAAACTCCGTTATTTGCCCTTTCTTGTTTATTTCTTCATCTTCTCCAGCCAGGATCTTGTTAAGCATATCCTCTATATCATCTTCACCAGCTAAAATAGGGATCATGTAGCACCGACAATTCGGATGCCAACCAGTCCATTTAAACGTTTTGGGATATTTGCCAGCAAGCTCATCGCAAATATCATGGCATGGGTGGTTGTTTGACAGCTTGATTTCATAGCCAATTATAAAATCTAATTGCCCCCATCGTTCAAAATCAGCAGTTCTGTAGGCTATATTGGTTTCTGTACGTGCCAAACGTTGGGCATTACGGTATGAAGATCTATATACACCACGTCCAGGATGATATTTCTTTGGGTTATCATCTACCCATTTATAACTTTCGGTTTCTTTGTCATATACCCTACGTTTCCATACACGACCATACACAGTATTTCCGTTTTCATCCTCACCGACCTTTATTCTGAATCTTCTGTAAAAGCGATCAGGATCTTGTAGGTAGGTCTGTATTTTGGAAGCTAACTTGTTGGCTCCTGTACCCTCTCCTATAGCCAAATCCAAGCAGTTTTCAAGCTCTTCTTTAAATTGTCCTGTGTACCTCCATACCTTTTGTGATAGGCTTAGCCCTTCTTCTCCAGTTTTCCGAGCAAAGAAAGCGTCCATAGCCTCCATATTGCGCTTAAAGAATCGGGCAAAGTGGTTATCATTGATAGAGTTTTCACCGAACACACTTTTTATCAGCTCATCGTTATGTTGGTTGGAAAGCAGCCATTCACTTTGCACGTCATTCCTTATCTCTTGATACAAACGGCTGTACATTTCTCTAAATATGGCTGTAGCCTCATCACTATAGCCATATTCGGAGAAAGAGAACGGTTTACCTTCTTCCAACTCCGTACCTTTTACCAGGTTAATAATCTGGAGTAAGTAGTTTTGATAAATCGCACGTACATTAGCTGCGTACCCTTCTGTACGTTTAAACAGCTCTTTTTGTAGCTGCGTGGAATTGACGAATTTAGTTTTTGCCATTGCGCTTTAACTCAAAGTGTTCACAGTGATCTTTGTTTAAGAATTTAGAGTATTTGAAGAAAGGACACCGACAAAGGAAGAACTCACCTTTATAATCTTTCTCGTGCCAGTCGTAAGAGTGCTTGCAATCCCTACAATGGTACTTTGTGTCTGATAGTTTTACTTTCTTTGCCATTATTCACCTCCACCGAACACATCTATTTTGTTTAACTCCTGCTGTTTAGCTATAGCTTCTAAATCTTCCTGCTTCAAACGCTCAATTTCCGTTTTTGCATCTTTGATAAGGTAGCTCATTTCCACATAAGTTTGTCGGCTCATCGCTCCATCGTTATACTGCTTTGATATATCAGCAAGAATATCGCTCACATCTTCACCGAATGGCTCTTGAAACTCATGCCCTAACTGTAATGCTTCATATTCGGCTTTGTGCTGGTAGTCCAAAACATTACCCAGAATAGCACGTAGCAAATTACCCGTTCTATTCATGTAATTATCGTGGGTTTCCTTTCGTTTCTCAGCCTTAATCACTGCAAGCAGCATTACTTTTCTGATAGCTTTAGCAGATAGGTTGCCTAAACTCTTCATATTGTCAAAATCTATGTTAGGAGTGAAAGATTTTGAGAGAATATGCTTATCCAGCCGTTCATATTCATTTGCCTTGCTTTGTGAAGCCTGATCCCATGTAAGATATTCAACCTTGCCACCCTCCTTTAGAATGAATAGTTTTGCCTCTTCTTCTGCTTTAGGCAAGCTGTTAAGCACTTCTGCGGTTGCTACCATTGCCGGGTTAGCAAATCTATCATTTACATCTGCATCTGTTGATTCCATGCTTTCTACACGGTGTATCATGGGCTGTGTTCCTTCATGCTCTAACTCTTGTTCAAAGAGGATAACGGGAATTTTCCCTATCACATTAGGGATTGCCTTCACTTCCCAACCTACACTAACACGCTTACAGTAGTAAACCGTATCATCTTTGTAAATATCCACATGGTAGATGCTCCGATTGCCGGATTCATTCAGATAATACCCCCAAGCAAAAGCAGTCATACGCTTATACTGATCTTTGATAAGGTAAATATCATCACCGTTTTGTTTAGATAACACATTCAATAATACATCTGGTTTTCCTTCTTTATTTCGGAACACATGAAATAGCATAGCGGAAGTACCCTCAGCACCAGCAACACGTTTAGCCTCTCTTACATTGGCGTTGAAGCGTAAATGCTCCAGCAGTTTTATATATTGCTCAAAAGCATAATCAGTACCTTTGCTTCTTTGCGTCCATTTTACGGGTCTGCCATATAAGAAAACAAGCGCAATTTCATTGATGAAAGACTGATAGGGGATAGGAATTTTCCAACGCTTTTGCCATCTAAGAAAATTCCCTTTCTTATCATAAACGGCTTTATCCTGCCTTTTCATAACCTCATGGTTTTCTACCTTGTACTCCAGCAAGGCTTTTTCAGCAAAGCCGGAACGATCTTGCATATAGTTCAAGGCTCTTGAAATATCCTTAGCCTCCAACAAAGACGTAAAATTTTGCTGATAGCCTACAGCAGCTTTTACCTCATTCTTGATAACATTAAAAAATCCCATAATTCAAATTTTTAAATAACTCCTAATCTTGCTTCTATATCATCTGGTATATCATACTCGTTATAGTCAAACCAACAGCGCATTAAAAACACATCTCGCCAGTCTGGAGAACATCTAATTTCCTGCTTGATTTCCTCTTTCGGTTTTAGCTTTAATTTGCCTTCTCCGTCCACATCCCATGTTTGCAACTGCTCCAGTTCAAGGATAATTTGCTCTTTGTCTGCCGAGCTTAACAGTTCCTCATTGATCCCAATCTCTGAGGCGTTTATGTGTTCTGCCAGCTTGTAACCGCATTGTGTTTGCAAGTTTTGGTAGTTCTCATCCTTTAAAGCACGACTGTTATTTACAAAGCCTTGTATGTCGCAATTATCCACCACGCCACCGCCTACACCGTCCTCATCAGCGATACACCGCCATTTAGGTATTCTGTATTTTTTCTGGAAGTGTTGAATACATTTCTGTATGTCCGTAGTTTTACTTAGTGGAAAGCATTTTAAGTCTATGATCGTATAACCATCCCAAACGCAAATCCGGGCGTAATCGGATCCAAATCGGGCTATATCTGCTGTTATATAGTTCTTCCCAGTGGTTATTGATAGCAGATTATTAAAAATGGCTGTAATCGCATCGTGAGAACAAAGCGCATTGGGGTTGTCGTCATACTCCCAATTACCTTTTAGCAAACGCTCTCTTTTAACCTTATCTTTGGTTGTTCTCAAACCTTCTATGTAGTCTGGATCTATGAAGGGGTTTTCTTGTACCAAACAACCCAGATAGTACATATACTCAGGCAATATACCTTTCTTGAATGGAGTGTAAAAGGTATCATACATCCAGTTCTTTTTAGGGTTACACGTGATAAACAACTTTCGTTTTAACCCTAACTCATTATTCAAGTGGCGACCTACACGAGTTTTAAGAGTGTCATAAGCACCGAAGTTTACTTCTCCACCTTCTTCTATCCAACCGCCAGTATATTCTATAGATCCGTATCTTTCATAAAAAGGATCTCCAGGCTTATACATCAAATCCAGCAAATCTATACGGGATCCGTTGTAAAACTCTATATAGTTATACTGCCCATTATATTTGTACAAAGTATCTTCTACTCCGTATTGGTTACAAACCTTATAGAACGTTATTAAGGTAGATTGGGTAATACGCTTTAACTCAGCTCGACCAATAAACCATTTGGAACCTGGATAACAAAGGCACATAAAAAGAAGCCAGGCAGCACCAGTCCACGACTTAGCACCACCAGCACCACCACCATACAAAAACTCTGCGTGCTCATTGTCTGTAAGGATCTGCAAAGCCTTTTCCTGCTTTTCGTGCTTCTTTCCATCCTTAACAGTAATGAAGTCAAAACAACCACGTTTAAACAGCTCTATTTTGACTGCAAGAGCCATTGGTATTTGTATGTTTTTATTTTTTGCCATTCATCTTTTCTAATAGTCCATGATAAACCAAAAGATCTTCGGTTGAAAGTTTGGATAGATCCGGCTCCAGTCCACCAGACACATTAGCGTTTATATCCCCTTCTATCGGTTGGGCTGCTTTGCCAAAAATTCTATCGAATATCATTTCAACCGTTGAAGTCCGACCAAAGCGAATATCTGTGAAGATTGCACTGATAATATTGCACACCCAAATAGGAGTAGTGCTATCTTCTCTGTTTGCGTCAGCCATGATTTTATTTAGCTCTCCTTTGGAGCGTTCAAGAAGAAACCGAATTGTTTTATAATAGTCCTCTTTGCTCAGCTCATAATCTACTTTTTTACCTGTAAGCTCTTTGAGCTGTTTATACATTGAGGGCTTCCGACCATTTTTCTTTGGCTGGTTTTCGCTTGTGAATCTATTCCCTATGTTATTGCCTTTCTCAAAGAGTGCCATTCCGTTGTTTATTCGTTGTTTTTGGTGTACATATACACCAATTAAGGAAAGAAAAAATCAGATAGGAACTCCCACCTGATTAATTCTTTACCTGGTTAATTTATCATTGTTCCTTTTGTTCCTGCTCTTGGTACTTTGCCCAAAACCAGGCTATCATATCACCGTTGTAGTTGTCTATGTAATCATCTACAGCGTCCAACTCATCCGATAATGCTTCGGCTTTGTCTATTACGTCATTGAAGGCTTCTTGTTCTTCTTCCGTAGCCATAAACGGATCGTACTTTTCATTTAGCTGCTTTTGAATAAGCTGCTTTTGCAAATCGGTTAATTCTATTTTATCCATAGCTCAATATTTTATTGCATTTTCCGCAAATATACGTTATAATTTATACTTCTTGATTATATCTTTAGCTGCTTTTGTGTACTTATCTGCCTTACCATGAACGGCTTTTGTACATACTTCTGCCCAGAACTCGTTTACATTGGTTTTGGCATATTTACCATAACCTTGTTTCGACTTATCATTACCCCATTTCTTATAAAGGCTGTTTATGCTTTTACTTGCTGCCTTTGCATTGGGGCTTGTTAAATGGTTGTTCCAAGTTGCGTGCGCCAGCTCGTGAGTTACAATATGTGCTACTGGCTTGTTGGTTTTCGTCAAGTGTCCGCTTTTGTAGCCTTTTTCAGCCCATTTAGCAACGCTTTGGGTTGTGGTGTTTTTCCCATTGAAAACGGATTTATTCAAAACGACTTGTTTAGATACTCCATTTTGGGAAATATGCACTCCACCCGTACCAGCCTCCAGTTGTCCGATCTTAATATCTTTCTGTCTTACTCCCAAAACAGAGTGAAAACGTGAGATACTTTCTTTTACAGTCTTGTACACCTTCGGGTTCTTAATTGAAGCCAAAGGTTCCAGTTTGCCTACCTTACCTTTGTAGTTTGAATCGCCATTCGGCAAACCTCCATTACTTCCGCTTGTTTTTGCCATCTTTTTTTGAACTTTTATCGTTAATAAAGTCCTGGACGTAAACCAGGCTGTTATCTATGCAAAACTTTCTGATCTCATCACCACCGCCATACACAAGCAAGTTAGGAGTTTGCAAGCCGGATATTTCTTTGGCTACTTCAAGCTCTCCTTTCAGATATTCCAACCGACCAGCATAGCCACGAGTGAAAAAAGCGTTATACCCTTTTGGTAAGCCCAGTTTATTATACTCTTTGAACTTCACAGAAACATTCAGATCTGCGTACACCTTGATACCGCACTCTTGAAAGTATCGGCTTATCCAACGTTTCTTGTAAATCTGTTGTAAACCGTAAGCTATCGGGGTTGTATCGTAAACGGAAAGGTTCGGCTCTACCAACGCTTTTACACCACTGATTAGCACCTTGATCGGATCTTTCCAAATAGCTTCAAAGCGATAATCATCTACATAGAAGTGGTAAGTAGCAACATCTTTCCTTAATCGGCTATCAGCTCCCCAGGGGGCAAAAGGCAAAAGAAGTTTTCCGGCTTGTTCTTCCAGCAACAAATTAGGAATGTCAAACTCATTATTGCTCTCATACAAACAATCGTTAAGCATGGATCTGTAAAAATCCTCTTTTTCATCCGCTATCGGATCATCTTCTGATCCTTCCTCTTTCTCGTTGTCCTCTTGCTCTTCATCGGCTGCTTCCTCATCTTCCGGCTGTTTATCCTCTACTGGAATATCTAAACCGATAAAAGAGAAATCAGCCTTGTTGCTCCAATCTCCAAGCTGTAGCTTTTCAAAATCCCATTCACCGTTGTTGATGTTATCCCTTAGAACTATATCCGCTTCCTGCTCTTCGGTCAGGTTGTGGTACAAGATTGTCGGCACTTCCGATATTTTCAGCTTCTTTGCAGCCTTTATCCGTTGGTGTCCTGCCAGTACATATAACTTTCCTTCACGCTCAGATAAGGCAATAGGGCGGTGCTTCCAGAAACCATTTATGCGAATGGAATCTACCAAACGCTCTAAATCTCTCTTGCTTATCTTTCGTGGGTTGTCATCCAACAGAGTTAGATCCGAGATTTTACGGTAAACAATCTCTATCCCTTCCATGTTAAACCTCCTTTTCAAATTCAGGAATACGGGCAATCTTTCTGAAAGCCTCCACAAAGCGCATCAACAGATAAAGTTTCCGCTTCCCTAAAAACATAACCTTATGCCCGTCCGTCATTCTGCCTACAGCGTAAAATTTTCCTCTATAATGCAATGGCAACGGGAATTTATCATACACATAGATACAACCGTTCTCTATACTCGTGATCGTTGCCACCCTATTAAACTTACCATCCAAATATACGGTAATAGATTTACCTGGTGTAATCGGATCATACGGTAGGAAAAGATTTGCAAAGTGCATAGCGGTAATGAATACCGCTAAAGCACCTGCTACTATAAAGATAGTTGTCGTAATAGTCATAATATCAATGTTATCAATTAATGCAAAGATATAAATTTCGGTGTATATATACACCAATAAAGAGCAAAAAACATCTAAAAGCCAAATACTAACATGGCAGCATCCCTACTATGCTCGTTGGTTTGCTTTTTCCATCCCGTAAGCTGCTTGAAATATTCCTGGCTCATCTTTGTTATATTCCGTTTAGGAGCAACCATTTCAAACTCAACACCAAGTTCGGTAAGGTAATCTTCCCAAATTGTAGCATCACGTTTTACGGATCCTACACCTTGTAGCCTCTTCCGTTCCTCTTCACGTGTCATTCTCTCTGTACCAAACCAGGTGCGTTGTCGTGGATCCTCCACTCTTACTATGATTTTATCGCCTACACCCGTCTTTTGCATATCCGCATAAGACTGAACAACTGCCATAGCCCTATGAATAGGCATTTGTTTTACCATTTCCAAAGAACGCTTTCGGTTATCCCAGATAGCAATCCCGGTATGTACACCTGTATCAATCCCTATATAGATCATGCTTCCCTTTCCTCAAATTCAACATCTTCCGTATCGCCAAAAGAGCCAGGAATCTGATAAAGCACTACGGTATTATTGCTAATCTGCTGCTCCCTTGAAGGCATTAGCATTGTCATAAGATAATTATTCGGAGCGTATTTATAGCGAATCTCCTTAATCATTGGCAAACCTATAGGGTGTTGGCTGTGAATAGCAACGCTCAGAAGATTATCAGTCATTTCAACTTTGACAATAGCGCAACCGTGAAGGAATGTACCAAACCTATATTCCCCGAACTCATCTTTTGTAAACGGATCGCTTTTTGCAGTTGATTCAAGTTCTTTTATAAACTCCGGGTTAAGTTTCTTCTTTTTCCAATACTGAGGAAGTTGAATATTAATCTTTTCCATAACATTACATTTTATATGGTGAAACAATATCGTAAATAGATTTGCATACTTGAATGTCATATAAGGCATCATGTAGTCGGCTTTCGTCTATTTCTATACCGAGTGCCTTTGCTACAGTTCCTTGCTTGAAATTTTCCATCTGTGAGCGTTGAGAAGCCAGATAAGGAGTTGCCAAAACCATTACATCTATAGAATTACTCCAGAAGTAAGAACCGAAATATTTATCCCCATTCTGTAAAAACCATGCACGGAGAAACTGGTTATCAAATGAAGCATTATTATAACCAGCAAGGAAAAACTTATCCTGCTTATTATACTTATCCACGTATTTATTCAAAATAGCCGTAAATTGTCCGTACACATACCCCATTGCCGGATAAGATAGGATCTGCTCTTTGGTTACACCAGCCACATCTAAAGCCTCTTGCACTATTTCCGCTTTAGGGTTAGGCTGTACCTTGAAATCAAAGGTTTCTTTTACTTCACCGTCTATAACGATCATACCGCTAATTTGGTGGATCCCATGTTTGTTTACTAACGTTCCTGTAGTTTCCAGGTCAAAAAACACTACTTTCATTTACTCAATTTTTTATATTGTTTCATTGCATTACTCAAACTCTCTGTTTTATCCAGAAGGATAGCCAGCTTATCCACATCTACCATAACACCGCCATCCAGATAAGCCCACACCTTACGGAGTGCCTGAGCTATCTCTTTGGCTTCCTTAGCCTCTTTCTGTACAGCGTTAATCTCTTTATTGGTAACAGTCCTTTTCCCTTGCTTTTCGGCTAATTCTACGGCTTTTCTCGTGGCGTTTACTTGTTCCTCTTCCGTATCGTAATTGGCTACAATGTCCTTAGCAGCAGAAGCCGATATTTGTTTGTTTATAATACGTTCCTGAATCTCTATAGGGAGATCCATTAGGGATAAACATTTACTCACAAAAGCCGGAGATTTTTTAAACTTTTCAGCTATCTCATTTTGGGTATATCCGAACTCTTCTTTAAAGCGTTTGAACATGATACCGCACTCATATTCAGAAAAACGCTTTCCCTCATTTCTCATCATCTGCTCGATTAGAAGCTCTTCCGTACTTGTGTCTTTAGGCAGCTTCAAAGCCTTAATGTAAGGAATGTTTGTACCCTCTTCAATCGCAAGCATGGTAGCCCGATAGCGTCTTTCACCATCCACCAGCTTGTACCGTTCTATACCGTCCTCATCTTTGAAAGGAAGTACGGTAATAGGGTTAAGAACTCCTTTAGCCTTGATTTGCTCCTTTAATTCCTCTAAATCGAAATCTCTACGAGCATTGAAATCATCCATTACCACTATGTTACGTGGATCTATCTGGAAAATATCAGTTCTTTTTGTTGCATTAGTTTCCATTATTTCGTTGTTTTTTCGTAAAACTTACATGGCTTCTTTCTTGCAGTTATCCTCTTAGAAAGTTTACAGCAATACATCTGACCGACTTTTGGATTACTCCAGAAGTGCTTACACTCGCTACAATGCCTATCGTCATTCATCACAATACTTTGAAAACGTGGAACACAAGCGAACCACCACACATTTGAAAAGTTCCTATGTATTCCAGCCTATCACTGTCTGGAACATTATGCCCTGTGCCATGCACTCTGATATGCACATTCTCTTTTTCCGAATTAGGATCTACCATAGCCCATATACAAGGAACTCCGTTCTGATTCTGTACTGTCAGGATCTTAGCACCAACTGGCATTACAATATCCTGATCGTCTGTTATTTCAATCGCATATTTATAAATCTTCTTCATAGCTTTAGTATCTAAATCCTGTAAAATGAATAACTACACCTTCAAAAACATTCTCTTTGTTGTTCCCGAAAAACCATTCTACAAAGTCCTCTACGCTCAGACCATCATTTTTCGCTACTTCATGGATTGAAACTTTCTTGTTGTCTATCCATATTTCAGGGTAAGCATCCTCAGAGCTATATGTCATGGTTACGTGTTGCAGTCCGATTTTGGGTAATTGGGCTATTTCCTTTTGCTCCGAATTATACGGTCTGCCAGTCCATTCACGTATTGAAAGATATTTTTTACCAGAAACAATATCTTTATACCGTCCATCCCATACATTTTTTGCGTTGTATCGGATTGTATGGATCTTACTTTTGTCTTTCAACTTCTTTTCAAAGTCTGTAGCTTCGCCAGCTTTGCTATGAGTTACGGGGAAAGACTTGCATAAGGTCAATATTACTTTTTTCTTTTCCATCTTAATTGTTGAGTTTTATATATTTACCAGGTATATTAGAATATTCCAGTATTTTTGCGTTTTCCTCACCAAAGGCTATAAGAACGCTACCGCACCCTGGGCTATCTCCTTGCGTACCATCTGGTCGATAGAATTTTATTCTACCCTTCACAAACATTATTGCACTTGCATTTGGGAAAATGAGATCTTGAAACATCTTGCTATCACAGCGATTAAAAAGCAATGCTATACCGTTGTTGTTCCTTACCATCTTTTCCACAAATCGCTCAATAAGAGGACGTGAATACGGAGGATTTAACCATACTCTTACCCCCCCCATTCAGTTTTTAAACCATCCTCAGAAGGCGTTATATGTCTTTTGGCGGTGTTCCACAAACGGTTTTCAGGAGCGCATGGATCAAGATCAAAACTCCCTAAAGCGTCCACTATCCATTTGGGAGTGTACCACTCATCCGTTGTCTGCTTACTTCGTTCAAAACTCGTATTCATAATGTTTACTTGGTAAATTTTAATATTCCTTTCCGTGTTTATTTTCCCTGCCTTCGTTGTAATACATCTTTTGCTCAATATGCCACAGTAAGTTAATTTTGAGAATTTCGGATAATCTTCGTATCTGGTGAAGAGCATAGTTAATCTGTTCTTCCTGAGAATATTTATAGTTCACCAAATCTTTTACGATAGCATATATATTTTCTGTAAAACTTTTCTTAGGAGTAACTACGTGTTGCAAACAGAATCTATTTAAATTCAGATTATTTGCTCCGGCAAGATCCAGTAATCGAATAGCAGCATTCGCTAATCCATCTTCTACTGTATCTTTCACATACTCTTCAAAGTTTTCTCTGAAATACTTGTTTTCATGGTGGAAAGTACGATCATCGAATATTGTTTCTTTTCTGTTGGCTGGTACTCTTGCAAACTTATTTCTTCTATGGGCGTTCACAGCTTCCATAAGCTCCGAAATAACCAGGCAAAGAAAGTGCTTATCGCTTGGTCTGCCTTCCCAAAATCCATGTTTTACAGCGTTGGAATGGGCTTTGTCTTTTAACTCGTTCCAATTTATCTCACTCATTTTCTATAACTCTTGTTTTGGTAATAAATACGTTCAAACATTTCTTCCATCCGATCAGCTATTCTTATACCGTAACGTTCCCCAAAATCGGAATCTTTGAGATTGGAAGTTGCGATAGTGAATAACTGTCTATCATATCTGGCATAAAGCAGTTCTACCACTGGTGAGAACTCGTTACCCCAACTTTTTACACTTGCTGGTTCAGTTCCTATATCATCAATAAAAAGCAGTTCTTGATTTTTGAGCTTATTGAAGTACATAGGATCATTAGCCACATTTTTTGCCAAATCCAAAGCTGAAACCCGGAATACACCTTTTCGCTCACTGGATATGGAGCTATTGTGTAGAATACCGATAAGGTTACAAATCGCCTTGCCTAAAGTAGATTTGCCGGATCCTACTATTCCATATAGCAGCAATCCTACTTTATAATCGCCAGTAAGCCATTTTGCAGCCTTTTCTATTTTCTCCAGTGTTCCTTTATCTTCCTGAAACGGAATACGCCTTTTGCGCACCTCATGCTGATAGCACATAAGCAGCATTTCCTGAACCGTTTCCTTAGAATATCCTTCTATTCTAAATCGTGTTTCTGTAGTCGTTTCCAGTTGCCGATCCAGGATCTTTTGAAGCTGATTCTTTATGTTTATATCCATACTTTTGTATTTCTTCGTTATATCTATTTACTACCCAGTTTAGTATCGCTCTATAGTCAGAACTATACTTTTTCCCTTTTGATCCTTTATAGTTATCAAGTATTTCAATCATCCGTTTGGCTCCTTCCTCAGAATATTCAGCGCATAACTTAGCGTATTCATCCCTTGTTAGTGTTACGAACTCAGCATACTTGTATTTTTTTGCCTTCTCAGCCTTTTTTTGCTGCTCTGGCGTTAAAGGTGGTGGGCTTTCTTGTGGAAACAGTAAAACTTCCTGTTGCGGTTGTTGGGGCTGCTCTTGTAGGATCGTTTCTGCTTCTGCTTTTGGAATGAAAACCCTTGCCTTAGTGATCTCACCCCCTTTCTTACCAGCCAGCCTTCTTTTCTTACTTATCAGGTTGTCTTTTACCATACGCCTACTATAAATAGCTCCATCTTCCCGAACTTCACACACCTTGTTTTCTATCAAAGAATCTACCCATTTAGAAGATCCTGAGCAATCCGTACCTATTATACGGGCTATATCTTCTTTCGTACAAGGCTGTCCGTTTGGCATAACCATAACACCACGTTCTACACTTTCCCACATATAGCATAACATATCCATCCACAAACCCCTAACGTCTGGTGGAAGTACCCTTAATTCAGGACACCTCAACCAATCGCCAACATAGAAAGGCATAGGAGTTTCTTGTTTTCTTGCCATAGAGAGAATTTTTAAGGAAGCCGGGATAATTCCCAGCTTTCCTATAATCATGTTTGAACGGTTACACTTCCAGAATTGCAATATCGGGGGCAATATCCTTGATCTTATCCAGCACTTCATCAATACACTTATCTCTGTAACTTTCCATCACTTCATTTGCTCCTGGCGAAACAAGTTGCAAAAACACTTCTCCATTTGTCAGATAATGATCGAACTCTATTTCGATAGGCTGTTTTGCAGTTCCCTTGAAGATAGCCATGTTTACGGTAAAGCTCTTCGGTAAATTACTTTCTACCTGGCAACGGTAAACATCAGCAACGGAGCCAGAAGGATCTCTTTGTTTCTCAATCTCTGCCTTTGCTTTTGCATTGAAGTTTTTGAGATTGGAAACAAGTACCATGCACTTTTCTTTATCTTCAAACAAACCACGATTCAGACGCAAGAATTGTCCTAATTTGGCAGGGATCCAGCCCTTTTCACCATCATTAATACCGAACTTCTCAAATGTTTCAGATACTTCAACCGTACCAGTGAACGTGTTTTTATTGTAATAATCATCTTCGTTTACAGTGAGCTGAATTGTCATTTTCTCACGATTCACAACGACATTTGCACGTTTCTGATCTACAGTATCTATTCGCTTGGAAAGCCATTCATACGGAGTGGAGATAGTGCCGGAAACACTGATCTTTTCCGGGGCTTTGGTTGCAAGCGGTTGTTGTGCTTGCGCTGCGTCACCAAGTCTATAAACTACTTCAATAGGTTTCTCTCCAGTGTAATGTTCGATGTTAATGTTCAAACCTTTGTTTTTTTCTTCCATAATGTTTTAAAACTTAAGATGTTAATAAATTAATTATCTGTGCCAGTCAAGCGCACTGCCATTTGAATTGTTTTCTGCCTTTCTTCCGGCTTCATAGGTCTTTCCTCCAGCAAATAACCGTCTGGCGTATAGTAACCTACTCTTCCTTCGTCTTGATCTATGAACTTGTAGCACTCACCTTTAATGTACTCACCGCCTTTTCTCAAATCATCAAGCATTTTTCCGATCCGTTCTTGCAGTGGCTTCATTTTTCCTTTGAAGTCAGCTTTAACTACATCAAAATTTTCTGTCAGTTCTTGCATCTGTATCTGAACTTCTACAAGGTTAGCCCGAAGCTCATTAGTTTCTTCCTGAGAGAACTTTGAGAGATAACTTTTCTCTACGACCTCATCGCAGCTATCACGTAAAATTTGCGCTCTTTGCTCCACTGGAGTATCAGCCAACATTATATCTTTCATTGCAAAATAAGTTTGATTATTAATGAATTGAAGTCTATTTGAAAGTGGTACTTATTCAAAAGAACAAACAGTAAGATTGCGATTCCTAATATGTTATCTATAATTCTCCATGTAAACCACTTCTTAGGGATAAGGCTTAAAACAATCAATGCAAGAAAACCTATCCATTGAGAGCTTATTAAACCTATGAAGCACAATATAAGGTAGATCCAGTTGCACATTCTCCAAACAGCGAAAACCGGGCTTATCTCTGTGAGATCGTTTTTGTCCTTATACTTTTCCACAGCAGCGAAAACTTTTTTGCAAGCTGCCAAATTCAGCACTTCAAAGAAAAGGCAGAAGGCTATCAGTATATAAAATATTGTTGTCATTCTTGCACCTTCTTTACATTAAACATCAAATAATCAAACCACAATTCAATGAATTGCTGCCCGAAATACTTTGCTTTCTCTCTTGATTCTTGCCAAAGCCGAGAGCCGACAGACGCATACGTATCCGAGGGGGCGTCATTCGTAAACGCATAACCGAAGCCCGCACGATTGTTTAGAGCGTCAATAATTGGAATATACACAAGCCCTTCTGTTTCTTTGATTTCTCTCTCAGTCCACAAAGCAAACCAGGGGAAATAGAAACGACTGTTACCGCTTGCATCCGGTTTAGGCTGGTAATTCTTACCCCACAAAGCCCGGCTGATTGTTTCAAGTTTGATTAAGGCAATAATGCCTTTTCTTACTCCAGCAGAGCGCAAAGCCTTCTCGTCAATAGGGGAACACTTTAAAGCAGCACACGCATCCTCATAACTTCGGATTGTCGTGTAATCATCAAGGGTAGGAGTTGGTTTCTTTTCACCTTTGCAGAACAAGGCTACCAACACGTTTTTCACTTCTTCACTTTTAGCAACGTCTAAAGCTGCCTTTACTTCAATCTCAGTAATTTCAATTACTTTCATCTTTTAAAGATTTTAATCGTTTGACAATTTTGTTAGTTAATCGTATCGCATTATCCACTCTGGTACTTCTACCTTCGTGTGGGATATTTTCTATTAGCACTGGAATAAGCCGGATAAGCTCATTTACCAAGTAGTTAGGTATCTTTTTCATCGGCTTTCCTCCAGTTAGGATCGGGATCAGGTATTTCTATATTCAAGTATTCCAAAGCGTACTCTCTGAGCTTCTCGCAATATGTTGAGAATGTTAGCGTGTCCATTGTTGCAGTTGATCCGGGAAACTCTATAATTTCACCCGTATGTTTGTTTACTACTTTGTCCTTAGTCATTTGAGCCTTAAAAAACTCGTGTACTTGTTCCACGCTTGTAAACTCCCATCCGGCATTAAGCAACCCATCTAACAGCATTGGATAGATGCACCCCCATAGCCAGCCGTTTTGATCGTTGGAGCGTGGCTTCCTAACCTTTTTCACTATTACCTGGTAAATCCCATCTACCGAATGAGAAAACAAGTCGTATAATGGTCTGAGGTTGAATAGTCCACCCTTCTTTTCTATCAAAACTTTATTTGTCATATAGCTGTAGCTGTTTTTCTAAACTCTTTCTAACTGCGTGTATGGCTCCTTCTCTACCTTCAAGGCTTCTCAGGTAATCTTCCAGCTCCTTACGTGTTTCTGCGATATAGTAGCCTTCACTCGTGGCGATCAGCCCAATCACCATACCCGAAAGCCTAATATGGTTGATAATCTTTCTTATTCGTGGACTATCAATTTTACACCCATAAGACTTTAAAGCCGAACACATCGCTTTATTTGTAATCGCTTTAGATTTACCTACCTTACCGTGAAGCCCTTGTACTATGAGAGGCAGAATAACTTTGTCCTCATAATCGGTTAGAGGTTTTGTTTGCTCTGAAAATCCTTGTATCATACCTAAAAATTGTTTAAGGTTATACTTAAACCTGGTTTAGCAGCATAAACCGCCTTTCCAGTAAGTTTTTGCACCTCAGATACAAATAAATGCTCATCGCTGTTATTAGACGAGAGGTGTAAAAGAACTATGTTTGCAACGTTGCTCAAATCGTTTTCTTTTAGAGCTTGTTTGCAACTTTCCAGCTCCATGTGAGAAACCATTAATCTGTTTCTTTGCGTAGGAAGGACACGCCCGGCATTAATGCTTTCTATCAGTTTCGTATCAGAGTAATTACATTCAATCAGTATATGATTCAATCCGGAAAAAGTATATCCAGACTGGCAACTATCCGTTAAAAACATAATACTACCACAATCCGGGTGTTTAATGAAATAGCCAACACAAGGTACATCATGGAAAGCAGGGAAGGGGATCACCCGAAAACCACCAAGCAGATAGCCCGATCCTACTTTAATGGCTTTTACTCTGGAACCTTTCAATTCCTTGCTTTCTATCACTTCTGGAAGAGCCAATACATGAAAGCCACAATCTACCATTGCCTTAGCATATTTAGCATGATCGTTATGCTGATGAGTTATTAAGCAGCCTACGACTTTGCGAATATTGAAATCCAAAGCCTTTTTTACGTCTATGAAACGTATTCCAGCCTCGATAATCAAAGCCTCATTGCCGTTATCCAGTATGTAGCAATTACCACTGGACGAGCTGCCCAAAACTCTTAATTCCATTCCCATTAGAAACCTGGCTTATTTTCATTGGAAGCCGTTGCAGTATTGGCACTGGTAGTAGAAACTTCCTCAAAGCTAACATCTGATACATCAAAACGTTGTGTTCCCATTGTGGGCATAGCGTCTGTATGCTCTTCCGCACCCTCAACATCATTTTCAAATGCTTGTTGCATTTCTATAGAGAGATAGCCGTATTTACTAAGTAAATTTCTGATAACGGTTTTGATAGCCATCCCATGAAAATTACCGAGCCATCCAACGGTTTTACTGTCTGCCGAGAAAGGCAGTTCGGCAAGTTTCATAAGGCTTTCTACGGTTGTTTCCTTCTTTAACCCTTTGGAGTAGCGTTTGGCGTGGGTAGCCATTTGTTCAACAGTCATGTACAACGTCTTAGAGAAGCCGTTAAGCAATTCAAAATAGCAGAAGTAACCTATGATCTTATCAGACTTCTTTTCTCCGTCAAAAGCGATCTCGCCAGTAAGTTTGTTCACTTTACGAACTTCACCATCAAAAACGACATCTGCGTTAATGGTACGGTATTGGTTGGATCTTTCCGCAAGCTGAATATAACCCTTGTACCCCAGTTGAAACGTTGGCTCCATAACCTTGATATACTTTTGGATAGGCTTACCGTCTGAGCCTATTTTGGGCTTACCTTTTTCGTCCAAATCATCTACTTTTTTGCTATTATTGAAGGGGATAATGAAAGCGTACCCCAAAGCCTTATTGATTGGCAACTTCAAAACAGCAGCTTTCAGACATTCCGCTACAACCGCTTTCGGCTCGCATAATTGTAAATTTGAATCCGAGTTGTATAGATCAATAATGGAAGCAACAAATGTGGAAGCATTCTTAGAAAGCGCATTTTTAAATTGTTCCATTACAGAAGGAGCGTTAAGCATAGTTTTCAGCACATCTATTTTTTTTGCCTGTGCTGGCATTTTCGTTGATTGGGTACTAACTACTTGTGTACCACTTGAATTTTCTTGTGTCATAAAATTATTATTTAAAGTTGTTTGTATTCTTCCATTGTTCCATTTCCGGCAACACGTATCATCAAAGATTTATCTTTGCTAACCACGAGGTTTATTACTTGCGACATGGTAGGTATAAGATCGTTCACACTTTCCCGATTATCAATGAAAATGGGTGCTGTGATACCTACAGATCGACATATAGCGTTTATTATATCCAGCCCAGCATTGATTTTTGAAGCATTGTTTACATCGGCAAACGGCACACCATCTACAGAGCAAAAGCAGGTTATAGCCTCATTCCCATTCAACTTTTCGCTAATAAACGAGAACTTAACCAAAGAGAACATTCCGTTAATACGTTCCATCAACTTGTTGTCTTTTTCTTTCTGGAAGTCTTGTACCAAAAACTCCAAACGTTCTTGTTCTGCCAGAGCTTCATTGTTTTTATCTCTTCTATCCTCCAGATCCTCAATAACTTTATTGGAACGTTCTATAGTATCACGTTTACCCAGCTTCTTATTCAGCTCATCTATAGCCTCAGAAAGAATAGCCTTAGCTTCTTTCAACTCTGTTGTGTCTATAGGTTTGGCTTCTGCCTTTAACTGGTTTTCAAGATCTACGATTTCATTACTGAGAGAAAGCCAGGTAGGATCGGAAAGAATGATCTTTTGTGTATCTTGTTCTTCCGGCATATTCCCTTTACATTCATTGATATTATGCACCAATATTTCTTTCTCGTTACTCAACTGAGTTATAGCAGCTTGAATAATTGAACACTGCTTTTTAAGCTCTTCAACTTTTGCAGCTTTTTCCTTGCCTTCATTTTGCACTGCTTTCAGTCGGTTTGCCTTGTTGAGATTAAAGTTGTCCTGTAATTCTTGTTGCTTGGCTTGAATATCTTCTACCTCCAACTCTCTTTTACAAGTCGGGCAAATAAAAGCTCCTTCCGGGTACTGTAACGTTTCCGCATCTATGGCATAGAACTTACCTCTCAATACTTCCAAATCATTATTTAGAGCTTCGATAGTAGCTTTGATACGAGAATGATCCTCTTGTTTACGGGATATTTCAGCATCCTTGCTTTTAACTTGATATTCCAGCTTTGAAATATTATCCAGTACGTCATGGTAGGATTTATTGGCATTTTGTCTTATCTCATTTTCTCTTTGCGACTTGGCAAGTTTTTTGTTCCCGATTTGCTTTTGCAACTCAGATTTGGCTTTGAACTCTGCTTCTATCTGTTTGCTTTTATCGGCTAACTGGCTATCAATATCTTTAATTTTCTCTTTTTTGTCGGCTATTTCCTTCTCCAAAACCGCCCAGTCCTCACTTTCAGGCATTGCATCACGTACCGAATCAATTCTACCAGGAATACCCTTTAACTCATCTTTGATAGCTGATTTCTTAGAGGCTATTTCTTTTGCTAATTGCTCTAAGGTTCTGCCTGAAATAAGACTAATCAGCTCTTGAAACTTTGGATTGATATTGGCTACTTCCTCATTCGTAACGTTACCAGCCATTTCAAGCAACATAGCTTTCTGATCTTGCGCCTTCATGGTCGGGAAATATAACGGGTTAGTAATCATTCTAAAAACATCTTCCGGCAAGATCGCTGCTACTTCCGCATCATACTCCTTTTTCGTTTTGAGTTTTACACCATTCAAATAAAACTCTGTAGCATGGTTTTGAAGGACACCAGCGTTTACACCACTTCCCCATTTTTCAACATAGTTACGTTGCAGTTCAACATCTCTGCCATTGATAGACAATACACCAGTTACGCTATGTACAAGGTGTAAGATTGGTTTTCCATCTTCTCCCAACGTTTTAATGTTAAAGTTGGTATCAGCCCTATTCGTGCTGTCCTTCCCAAATAACAGCCACAAGAACGCATCTTGAAGCGTTGTCTTTCCTGTGCCATTTCCACCACAGATAAAGGTATTTTTATCTGTAAACTCTACTGTTAGATCCTGAATTTTCTTGAAATTCTTTAGGATCAATTTCTTTAAGAATACTTCTTTCATAATTTGTTTATATAAGTGTCTATTTTCTCTGTCTTTTCGATAGTTAATAATTCAGCTCTGGAGTATAGTATTTTGGAGCGTTTCTCTGCTCCATTCCTTGTAGGGTGTACAAGTTGCTGGCGTACCCACCGTTTTACACGAGCCTCACCGAATGATTTATAAGCCTCCCTTTGGGAAATGAGATCTTTTGCCGGAAATACCATTTTTGCGTAATTGGCAGCTCCAAGCTCAGCCATATCTTTACAGAGATTTTTAAGCTCGTATAGCTCCAGTACAATACCCATTATCTACATTTCCTTTTCCGTAATCTTTTAGCCCTCAACATTTTTCTGAAATAGTGCTGTACGCTTTCTGTATTGTACTGGTTATCTGTATAAAGTACATAGAACATCAGGAAGCACATAGCCGTAAATAGAAGTTGGTGCGAAGCTGAGAACGCAATAGCGCATACCAGGCAAGTAACCCCTAAAGCACCGAATATGGAGCAACCAACCAAATTTAAAAACGTGTCCGAACTCATATCAATGTTGCATTATTGTTATTTGAATAAGTTGTTTTGCATAGCATACCGCATAAACTCAGGGAACGAGTGTACACCGACTTTTCTAAAACTGTTTTTTCGGTGATTATTAACGGTATTCAAAGAGATAAATAATTTGTCTGCTATTTCTGAATCTGATTTGCCTTCATAAAGCAGCCTCATCACTTCAAGCTGTCTATCCGATAGCTTTGAATTAAATTTGGGGGCGCAAATGATCTTATCGCTTTTACACTCGCCACGTAGAGGACACCCGACAAATTCAAAACGGAAATTCCAGTTCTCATCAATATCTATCACATTATCGTATAGACCAAAGTTGCACTTTATAAATCTCCGTACAGCCAAAAAATCACGGTAACGCTTATTTTCAGAACTCTTTGAGTAAATTTCCATTAAAGCCGTATAAGCCTCAGTATAAAATTCTCTCAGTATTTCCAAGAAAGCCTGGATAAACTCAGTATCACTTTCTCTAAGTTGCCTTTCCGCTTCACCTAAAGGACGCATAGTAACTTCGCCTTCTGGTGTGGTGTAAAATTCGATAGGTTTCATATTACGATGCTTCAGGGAATAAATACTTGGCAGGAACTTTAAACTCTTTCTCTAAAACAGATTGCGCCAACGCATCCGGCTTTTGTGTTCCAGCGATCCAACACCGCACGGTTTTTACGGACTTCTTAGTAATCTTAGCCACCTTTTCTACAAATTCAGTTTTAGGAGCTTTGATACTACTTCTTTCGGGCAAATTCTTATACATTTGCGTAAAAGTAGGATAGTCTTTTTCTGTTAATTCGCTCATTTTCATTTGAAATATTATCACTCCTATAGGTTATTTTGCCTATATTTGTGGTGTTATTGCTTTTATTACGTTGCAAATATATGTAACATTGGTAATATTACCAAATAAATCTCGTAATATTTTAGTAATATTTCAGAGGATATTATCATGTTATATTTTAAAAAGTCAATAAATGATTGATTTAAAAAGACTTAGGAAAGAAAAAGGAATCACACAGAAAGAATTAGCTCAACTTCTTTCATGTGGGCAGAGTTTTATTGCCAACGTAGAGAATGGCAGAAGGGATTTACCACCCGTCAAAATAGAAATATTAGAAAGGAAATTTGGTAATATTTGCAGTTATATTACCAATGATATAGAAGAGATAAAGCCGATAGAAAATAAGCCTAAAACCATTGCGCCAAAACAACATTCACAGACTGAAAAAATGGAAGTATCTACAGATATTCTGTTTGCTGGTGCAGACGCTTTTTCCAGGCAGCTAATACAGCTAATGAACGAGAAGCTGATAGCACCCTATTCTATGATTACCGAGAAAGAAAAAGAGATAGAACGGTTAAATAGAGAAATAGGTCGCCTCGAAGCATTGTTAGAGGTAAGCAAAAAAATGAATGCCCAGCAGGAAGATGTTGCAAAATGTGCAGATGCCGTATAGTATTTGGCTTTAAACAGATTAAATATTAGAGTATGGAAGATTATAGCAAACTTGTAATAGAATTGTACAGAGAGCAATTCTTGGCTTATACAGTAGGTTTACCCGTAAACGTAGATAGCATTTTCAGTGTTCAAGATTGCCTTCTTAAAGCGATTGATAAAGCAAAGGTTAATAATGAGCCTACAGATTACCTGGTGAATTTGAAAAATGAAGTTGATTTTTTGAAGTACCAAATTCTAAGATAATGAATAATGCAGAAGCTAACAGACCTATTGCAAACCGTTTCTTTGAAGCCTTTGATGCTCTTGTGGCAATGGGTAAGATAAAAAGCGTGAGAAGCTATTGTGATCCCAACGGTGTAGATAGGCGAAATATGGAGTTACTTCGTAAAGATCCTACACGAAACTTACTACAACCATTTTGGCTGGTTCCTTTGATTACCGAATATGGTGTTAGCGCAAAATGGCTTCTTACTGGAAAAGGTAAGATGTTAGAAAAATAAAGCGATACTTTAAACAGTGTCGCTTTTTCTTTTCCCCTTAACAATCCCCTATATATACTCTATTATTAATATATAATCTTCTTATTATTATATTATATATACCCCCGTTTAAGTTTTGCTTAGGCAATTTGCTTAAGCAAAAGTGTTTTTTGTGCAAATCATCACAAAAGCCGTTTGCGCTATAATAAACTGATAATCAGTTATATATTAGTGGTTTGATATGCAAACATACGGACACAACAAATTTTGCTTAAGCAATTTGCTTAGGCAAATCTTCAAGCAAAAATAACATTTTGCTTACCTTTTTGCTTAGGCAAATTGCTTAACCAAATTGCTTAGGCATTTTGCTTAAGCAAAACGCAAAGCATTATACACCAACAAATTACACTTTATTGGTGTGCTGTTGTATCATCTTCATTTTGCCTAAGCAAATTGCTTAAGCAAAATAGTTTTCTTTGTACTTTTTCATTTATAGGCTCCTTAGTTTCGCTGATATTTATATTCACCAGGTTAATTACTTTCCTGTTCGCTTGATCTATAGGATCCCATGATTTTTTTATGTAGATGTCCGTTACCCTCATACTATCATCAACATGATTAAGAGAAGTATGTACGGTGTATTTATCTACTCCTGCATCATTTAAAGCTATAGTAGCCCATGAGTGCCGAGCTGCGTAAAACTCCAAATCATCTACACCAACTAACTTTCCTACTTTCTTTAACCCCTTGTTTAGAGCCGTACTGAAAGTATTTACATCTGCATACATCGTATAAAACCTGAATACCCTTTTTCCTGTAGGATCCCGATATTTATCTACAAGAGCTTGGTATTCCGGTTCTACTTTGATTGAGATTTCAGCTTTATCAATGCGTCTTTCTTTGGTTTTTATTCTTTGGTATGTAATACGTCCGTTCCTATAATCTGTACAATTATATAAGTCTATAGCATTCATGCCAATTAAACCAAAGCTCAGCAAGAACACATCTTTTGCAAAATTGAATCTATTAGTACCGGGCTGGAGTATCTTAGTATATTCCAAATTTGCAATAGCTTGTATTTGCTCAACCGTCAAAGCTCGCTTTCTCGTTGCCGGAAGTTTCGGGAAATCAATGTGAGAAAAAGGGGAATAAGGTATTCGGATAACTCCAGCATCCTCATCGTTGAACTCTTTTTTCGCTCTGTTGTATATAGCCCTCATCCTATTTAAATAGTTGTGAGTTACATACCCCCTTGTTACATTTGGCTGTTTGTTTATCCAATCAGCCCAATTTTGCAAAAACTTAGCTGTTATTTCGGATAACATAACCTTTTCCCGACCAACAAACTTAACCAATGATCTAACAGCACATATATAGGTATCTGCATTACCTCCATGTCCTGCTTCTTTCATTCGTTTTATTTCCTTCCAGGTGTAGGCTGCAATATCAAGATCAAATTTTTCATTCTCATTATCGGTAGTAATGATTCTGATAATTTGCTCCATAGTCATACTGGTTTGCCTTTCACCCCAACGATCCAAACGTTTACGATACGTCCTTATCATTTCATCAGTAAGATCTATGTAATGCTGATTTTTGATTTTAAAGGTTTTCTGGGTAATATCTTCCTTATATATAAAATAAGGTGTAGCCAGGTATCGCTTTTCTCCGTTGTGTGTTACACGTATCTTAATATTATAGGTTCCGTCCTTCTTTTTTTGATGGGCGTAAACCTCCGCTTTAAATGTTGCCATAACTTTTGTAGAATATTTGTAGAACTATTTACTGCAAAAGTACCTCACTTATGCGGATTATGCGGTAACACGATCACTACCAAAATCTGTCATTTTGTACCCCCGATGGGAATCGAACCCATATTTTCGGTTTAGGAAACCGACGTTCTATCCGTTGAACTACAAGGGCTTATGCAGATTTGCACAAATTTTCAAAGAACTATTGCCTATCATTCAAAGGATAGATTGGGCTGAAAAATCGGTTACTCTTTAGGAAATTCTTGTTCTATCCGTTGAACTACAGAGCCTCAACTGATAATCAGCGGAATATGTAGAATATTTATAGAACTTCTACACTATTTTTACACGACGCAAGCTGATTACGGATGCAAAGATAATGTATTCTGCCGATTTTCCGAAAAAAGTTTTGTTAATCCGATTAACTTTCCGAAATTTGCTGCCTATGTAAACGGAATAGTAATCCTCAAATAATCTATAGTAATTCGTAAGTTATGGCAAACGACATGATGGTCAAAGAACTGGAGCAAGTGGTAGTCCGCTTCTCCGGAGACTCCGGCGATGGTATGCAGCTCGCCGGCAACATCTTTTCAACAGTTTCGGCTACCGTGGGCAATGATATCAGTACATTCCCCGACTATCCGGCAGATATCCGCGCCCCGCAAGGCTCACTCACCGGTGTTTCCGGTTTTCAGGTACATATCGGTGCAGAGAAAGTCTATACCCCAGGTGACAAATGCGACGTATTGGTAGCGATGAACGCCGCCGCACTGAAAACCCAATATAAGTTTGCTAAATCCACTGCTTGTATCATCATCGATACAGATGCTTTCCAGAAGTCAGACTTGGAAAAGGCCGCTTTCAAGACCGATAATCCGATAGAGGAAATGGGTATTAAGCAGGATGTCATCGCCGCCCCCATCTCGAAGATGGTGAAAGACTGCCTTGCCGACACCGGAATGGACAACAAGTCCATGCTGAAATGCCGCAATATGTTTGCAGTAGGCCTGGTATGCTGGCTGTTCAACCGCGATCTGAAAATAGCCGAAGATTTCATCCGCGAGAAATTCGCCAAAAAGCCCGAAATTGCCGGAGCAAATATCAAGGTCATCCATGCAGGATATGACTACGGACACAACACCCATGCTTCCGTAGCCCATACATATAAGATTGAAAGTAAGACTACCGTTCCCGGCAGATACATGGATATCACGGGGAACAAAGCAACTGCTTACGGTTTCATCGCCGCAGCTGAAAAGGCTGGCTTGAAGCTGTTCCTCGGCTCCTATCCCATTACTCCGGCAACCGATGTACTGCACGAACTCTCCAAGCACAAGTCTCTGGGCGTGATGACCGTGCAATGCGAAGACGAGATTTCCGGTTGCGCCACTTCTATCGGCGCCGCTTTTGCAGGTGCGCTGGCTGTGACCTCCACTTCCGGTCCCGGTGTCTGCCTGAAATCGGAAGCTATGAACCTGGCAGTCATTACAGAACTTCCGCTGGTTGTGCTCGACGTGCAACGTGGCGGTCCTTCTACCGGTCTGCCCACCAAGTCAGAGCAGACAGACTTGTTGCAGGCATTGTTCGGCCGCAACGGTGAAAGCCCAATGCCCGTCATCGCCGCCTCTTCACCCACAAGCTGTTTCGACGCAGCCTACATGGCAAGCAAAATTGCACTGGAGCACATGACCCCGGTCGTATTGCTGACCGACGGCTTTGTTGCCAATGGCTCCGGCGCCTGGAAGCTGCCCAAACTGGCAGACTATCCCGCCATCACCCCTCCCTACGTGACTTCCGAAATGAAGGACAACTATACTCCGTACAAACGCAATCCCGAAACAGGTGTCCGCTATTGGGCCATCCCCGGACAAGAAGGCTATATGCACATCCTCGGCGGTCTGGAGAAAGACAGCAATACCGGTGCCATCTCCACCGATCCCGAAAACCATGACTTGATGTGCCACCTGCGTGCCGAGAAGGTTGCCAAAATCCCCGTACCTGATGTAGAAGTGCAAGGCTGTGCAGACGATGCCGATTTGCTGATTGTCGGTTTCGGCGGTACATACGGCCACTTGTATTCGGCCATGGAAGAGATGAACAAGGCAGGCAAGAAGGTTGCCCTCGCCCACTTCACTTATCTGAATCCGCTCCCCAAGAACACGGAAACCGTTCTGAAGAAGTACAAGAAGGTGGTAGTTGCCGAACAGAATCTCGGACAATTTGCAGGTTATCTACGTATGAAGATAGACAACTTCACCCCGTACCAGTTCAACGAAGTCAAAGGACAACCGTTCGTCGTTGCCGAGCTGGTCGCAGCGTTCAATAAATTAATTGATAATTGACAGTTGACAATTGATAATAACCATGCGTAATATGCGGATTATCAATGACCAGCCACCAATTATCAACTATCAATTATCAACTATCAATTAAAAAAGATTATGTGCGAATATACAGCAAAAGACTATAAAAAAGGACAACCCCGTTGGTGTCCGGGTTGTGGTGACCACTTCTTTCTGGCTTCACTGCACAAAGCAATGGCAGAAATCGGCAAAGCTCCTTGGGAGAATGCCGTCATCTCAGGTATCGGCTGCTCCAGCCGTCTGCCCTATTACATGAATACGTATGCGATGCAGACCATCCACGGACGTGCTGCTGCCATCTCTACAGGTGCCAAGGTTGCCAATCCCAACCTGACGGTATGGCAAATCTCCGGCGACGGTGACGGTCTGGCCATCGGCGGTAACCACTTCATCCACGCCGTACGCCGTAACATCGACCTGAACATGATTCTGCTGAACAACCGCATCTACGGTCTGACCAAAGGTCAATATTCTCCGACCTCTCCACGTGGTTTCGTCAGCAAGTCGTCTCCCTATGGTACGGTAGAAGATCCATTCCACCCGGCAGAGCTTTGCTTCGGTGCCCGCGGCCGTTTCTTTGCCCGCGCGGTAGCTACCGATGCTCCGGGGACAGTGGAAATATTGAAGGCAGCCATGGCTCACAAAGGGGCTTCCGTTTGCGAGATTCTGCAAAACTGCGTTATCTTCAATAACGGTACGCATGACTCCGTAGCCAAAAAGGAAGACCGCGCCAAGAATGCTATCTACTTGAAACACGGCGAACCAATGCTCTTCGGCGAGAACAACGAATACGGACTGATGCAGGAAGGCTTTGGTCTAAAAGTCGTGAAACTCGGTGAGAACGGCATTACAGAGAAGGATATCCTTATCCACGATGCCCACTGCATGGACAACACCCTGCAACTGAAGCTTGCCTTGATGGAAGGTCCCGACTTCCCGATTGCACTCGGTGTTATCCGCGATGTGGAAGCTCCTACTTACGACGATGCTGTTCATGAACAAATCGAAGAGGTGTCTGCCAAGAAGAAGTATCACAACTTCGAGGAATTACTGATGACGAATGATACGTGGGAAGTAAAATAAACCACTAAGATTTTTGCATAAGTTGCTTCCACACTTCCACTCATCTGCCGAAATTTCTTATCCAACGGCATTTCAGATGCTGTGGAAGCAACTCAAAAGTATGGAAGCGCATTTTGCTTCCACACTTTTGAGTTGCAATATTAATAGCTTGTATCATTTCTTATTAATATTATGTTTGCACGAAACAAATAAGGTGCAAACATGATATTAATTTCCTAAAAGTAAGAGTACCTCCCTATCCTTTCTCTCACAAACCGCAGGCTGATAGTTCCTTCGTTCGAGTAATCCTTCCCAGATAAAGGTCAAAAACACTCCCACCCTGAAAAGAAAATGCAACCACTGCAACTGCACCAGATTTTATTGCAGCGATAGAACAGACCTCCGACGAACAAGACTTCAAGGGAAGAGAGGGAAATTGTGGAATACCTACTGTGGATTTTTTCCACATCTCCACACCACAAACACCCGAACTTTCCTTTTTCCCGATAGAAAATAAGCAATTGATTATCAATATTATTCATCCTTAAAAGGATAGTCTGCCTTTCGTTTGGCATACCTCTTGCTAAAATATCCGCCGAAAGGACGTAACATTTATAATAAGATAAATCAATTATTTTTCAGTAGTATGAAAATCAGGATGAGAAAACGGTGTGACATTCCACATTCAGCGTCGCACTTCCAAAAAAGTTTGATTATTGCAAGTTGGTTATTAACATTTCTTTTCACCGGAACAGCCTTTGCACAAGAGAACCGAACCATTACAGGCATTGTAAGAGATGTAACGGGAGAACCGCTTATCGGTGCCAGCGTCATACAGAAAGGCACCAACAACGGCGTCATTACCGATGTGGACGGCAACTTCACACTGACCGTTCCTGCAGATGCAACACTCTCTATCGCTTACATGGGCTATGCTACCCGGGAGATAAACCTGGCAAAACGAAAAAAGCAAGGCGACCTGAAGATTACACTCAGCGAAGATACCCAGCAACTGAAAGAAGTCGTAGTAACGGCAATGGGTATCAAAAAAGACACGAAACGTGTCGGCTATGCCATCAGTACCATCAGTGCAGACGAATTGGTAAAGGCAGGAGCACCCAACTTTGCCTCTGCCATGTACGGTAAAGCACCGGGAGTCCGCATCACACAGACACAAGGCGGTTCTGCCGGAGCTGTCTCCATCAACGTACGCGGACTGACTTCCATCACTGGAAATAACCAGCCACTCATCATTCTGGACGGTGTACCCATCCGCAACGGCGGCACGGGTAAAAGCACGGACTTCGCCGAATTTGGCAACGACGGACAAATCCGTTCCAATGGTCTGGTAGACATCAACCCAGAGGACATCGAGAGCCTCAGTATTCTGAAAGGAGCTTCCGCCACAGCTCTCTACGGCTCGGAGGCTGCAAACGGTGCGGTAGTCATCACTAGCAAGCGCGCCAAAAGCGGCAAGCTGACGGTGGACTTCAATGCCCAAGTCATGGCAAACTTACCGGCTTATCTACCAAAAGTACAGACCGTATACGGGCCGGGAACCTACAACACCGCATACAGCGATTATGAGAAACAGACGGGAGGCTTCTATCAGAGAACCCTAAACGGACAAAGCTACAAAAGCCTCCGTTCCACCACCTTGTCCTTCGGCCCGAAATACGACGGCAGCGAGGTACTTTACTGGGACGGGAAGATGCGCCCCTACCAGGCACTGACCGACAACCCGTGGAAAGAGTTGTTTCGCACCGGCTGGACCCAGACTTACAATCTCGCCATCTCACAAGGGACGGAAACCACCAGCAACCGCTTCTCCTACACATTCATGGACGAGATTCCCAATGCCCTGACCGGAAGCTTCACCAAACACAACTTCAAGCTGACCGGTTCGTATCAACTGGCGAAACCGCTGAAACTGGAATACTCCCTTAACTACATCGTACAGAATGTAGAAGACCGCCCGCAAACCTCGCTCAACCTATACAGCGGTTTCGGCAACATGTTCTCCACCTTCCTGGACATTCCCTATCTGAAACAAAGTTACGTCACCAGTCTGGGATACCGTAATACCTTTGTCGGAGGAAACGCCACGCTGACTCCTGAGGAATCATGGGCCTACGACCCCAGTTACGCCACCGGAGTGAACAACATGCTGTGGAATATGTACCATCACCATAGCGACGAGACAGAGAATCGGCTCATCGGTATGATTCGCCCCACCTGGCAGATAACCAACTGGCTGAGTCTGCGCGCCCAGGTTTCAACTGATATCACAGATGTGAAGCAAACACTGAAATATGAAAGCGAACAACCCAATTCCCTATACGACCCCAACGGTAGCTTCCAGTCCATCAACCGCCGTTACGACATTGTCTATGGAGATGTTATGTTGAACTTCAACTATAATATCAACCGCTTCGACATTGCCGCCACCGTAGGCTGGACCGGACGCTACGAAAATATGAACAATATGAGGGTCTCCACCAATGGCGGGCTTGTCACGGAAAACTGGTTCGACCTCAATGCCAGCCGCTACACGCCAAGCAGTACCCTGCAACGTATGGAACTACTGAAAACCGGCTATATGGGTACACTAAGCCTGGGATGGGACAACTATCTATTCCTTGAACTGACCGGACGCCAGGAACGCTCGTCTACCCTAAAAGACCAGAGCTTTTTCTATCCTTCCGCTAATCTGAGTTTCCTCTTCACCCAAGCCTTCCACATGCCGTCATGGTGGAACTATGGAAAACTGCGCCTCTCATACGGTATCGTAGGAAATGCTCCTGAAACCTATACCGCCAATATCGTCTACGAGCAAGGTTCGGACAACGGATTCACCTGGAACACCATTCCCTCTTCATGGGGGAATGCAGATATCCGTCCGGAAAAGAAGTACGAATACGAGATAGGTCTGGAAAGCAAGTTCTTAAACAACCGGTTGGGTATAGATGTATCTTACTACAACAACCGTGTAAAGGACCAGATACTCTCCACACCGCAACCTTCCACATCAGGCGTAAAGAATGTGTTGATGAATGTGGGCGAGGTAGCCAACCACGGCTGGGATATATCAATCAGTGCCACTCCCATACTGACCAGAGATTTCCGCTGGGACCTGACAGCCAACTATGGTGTATATAAGAACAAAGTAGTGAAACTGGCCGATGGAGTGCCCTATCTGGAAATACTCAACTCCGGAGGCAGTGGAATAAAAATACAAGCTGTGGAAGGCCAGCCAATGGGTGACATCTATGCGCAGGTTCCCCAGGTGAACGAAAACGGTGAGTACCTCGTTTCCGATAAAGGGCTTTACCTCAACCAAACCGAATTGCAGAAAGTCGGCAACATCAATCCGGCAGGCGTAGGAGGTCTATTCAACTCTTTCTCCTACAAGAATGTATTCCTCGATTTCAGTATCGACTTCCGCATCGGAGGAGATGTCATCAACGAAATGAACCAATATGCCACCGCAGTGGGTCTGACACCCGAATCCCTAAAGTACCGCGATACGGAACACGGCGGACTGTCCTATTACTATCCGGGCGACAACAATTCCAGCGGAATTCCGGTACAAGTAGACCCTTCCACGGGTGCCGGCCCCAACGGAGAGATAATCTACCACGACGGCATCATCCTTCCGGGTGTAGTGGCCTCCACTGGCGAAAGAAACACACGTATCATTCCGGCAGGCTATTACTACAACACCACCTATAATTGGGGAACGGAGGCCGAACAGCTGACATACCGCCATTCGGTATTCGACAATTCTTATGTCAAACTGCGTGAATTGACCATCGGCTACCAGTTTCCCGAAAAGATAATTTCCAAACTGGGACTGGGCCGGCTGAGTGTGTCGGTCTTCGGACGTAACCTCTTCTACTTCTACAAAGCACTGAAAAACTACGATGCGGAGTCGTCCGTCGGAACATCCTGGGCCAACCAGGCTACCGTGGGAAGTTCTACCACAGCTACCCGCAGTTTCGGTGTTTCACTTCGTGCAAGTTTCTGACAAAACAACCATCCAAAAAACAAAAAAGAGTATGAAAAAGACAAAGATATTATCCCTTGTTTCATTGGGAGCATTCCTCTTGACAACATCAGGCTGTACGGATTATGACTTCGACAGCAAATACGAAGACCCCTCCAAAGTAACCCAAGTCACCATCAGTAATCTGATGGTAGGAGTCTTCCAAAAAGTAAAGGACTATGATGTTTATGAATACAACCGGTTCTTCGGATTCGATTCACAGTTTACGGGCAAGTATGCACAAACCTTCGGCTACTCCAACACTACAGATATGTATACCCCCGGCTATATACCCGCCATTGACGGACAGTGGGACAATGTGTATTCGGCACTGGCCCAGTTCCGCAAGCTGGAATCTCTCTACAAAGAAGAAAGCGCGGCAGAGCAAGCACAGGATGAGGCATTCTATCTTGCCGCCAAAGTACAGCTGTACGATTTTTTCGCCGCCACAGTGGACGTTTTCGGGGATATGCCTTTCTCGGAAGCTTGCATGCTGCCGCTTACCAACGATGTAGGTAAATCGTATGCTCACTATGACAAGGCCGAGAATATATATAAAACCATTCTTGACGAGCTCAAAGAAATTGCTCCGCGGTTCCGCTCCATCCCCACACCGAGGAACTTCAATACACAAGACTTTATCAACAACGGGGACATGGACAAATGGGAACGTTATGCAAACTCCTTGCGACTGCGCCTTGCCATGCGCGTAGCCGCGCAAGGAGACTTGCAGACGGAAGGCCGTACCGCCATCAAGGAAATCCTGGAAAATCCGTCGGCCTATCCGTTGATAGAGGAACAAGAAAACAACATCCTCATTGTCAACCAGAAGTCTGGGCAACTGAACTTCACTGCAGGCCACGGACTGGGTGACTGGGTAACCAACCGACTCGCTTCGGGCGCCATCATCGACCGCATGCTGGGCCATGGCAACTACGATATGACCTGCAATGACCCACTGAGCGGCGTTTATGTGAAAGGAGAAGATGACCCGCGCATCCTACTCAACTTCAATCCCGTGAAGATTACCAACCAGAACACCGGTCAATTGGACGAACACCGTTATCTGGGCACAGACCTTACCGTGGCAGATGAGCTGACGGAATATTACAACTCGCAGGCACAAGACGAAGTCAATACCAGCAACACCGGTTTCTCACAAATCACGCAGAAAGGTTTCTTTTGGGAAAACGATAAATTCGACATGCTGATAATGGCCTCACCCGAAATCCATTTCCTAAAAGCGGAAGCCTATGAAATGGGGTATGGAGTGGCAAAGAATGAAGCAAAAGCGGAAGAAGAGTTCAAAAAGGCTGTCAGCCAATCCATCACGCTTTACTACTATTACGACTCGGTAAGTACGGGTGAAAACGCGCGCCGGTATAATGCCCCCACTGCCGAAGAAACAGCCTCTTTCGCTGCTGCCAAATGGAACAGCACGGAATATGCAGACAAGCTGGATGCTATCATTACCCAAAAGTGGCTGCATTTCGGTTTCCTGGCCAGTCGCGAGGCATGGAGTGACATCCGACGTACCGGCTATCCGTCCGGCCTGGTCTTCCCCGAAGTGGCCGGTACCATCACAAATGTGCCGAACCGCTGGAGATACCCGAATACGGAAGTCAACTACAATCCCTACTATAAAGAGGTGTCGGCCGAAGACACTTACTACCACAAACTGTTCTGGGCAAAATAAGGACTTTGTTTGCAAACCCATTCTGCCCGGAGAGTGTACCATAACTCACCACGGAATTACACGGATTAACACAGATTATCTTTGGAGTTCTGATAATAAAGAACTTTTAGTTATGTTGATCCGTGTAATTCCGTGGTGAGTATGTATTTACCTCTCAGTTTCTTTTATTCCGAACTATATCCTTCCTTTTTAGAAATCTTAAGGATTGCCCGATAGGGAGATTGCAGGAAACCACTGTCTTTAATGAACGACGGATAAACATCGCTTCCGCAAAAACTGAACTATAACATAACGGAGTAAATGAAAAAACATTCAAATGACTTGATTGGCGACATCGTGAAAGCCTTCGGCAAATATGCCGACCGGCCGGCATTCGTCATCGAAGACACTGCCTGCACTTATGGAGAGCTGGCAACTTGCGTACAGAAAATATCCTCCCTATTCAAGGACAGAGAAGACAAAATTATCGGCATCGTCGCGGAAAACAGACTGGAAACATACGCATCCATACTATCTGCACTGATTTGCGGAAAGGCATACGTCATCCTCCATCCTTCCTACCCCAAACATAGGAATGACAGAATTGCCGGCTTAGCAGGCATCCGCCTCGTGCTGCATACCAAGAATATCCATGTCTTGAACCTCGACACCCGGAATCTGGAACTGATATGCACCTCCGAAATAGAGCAGGCAGAGAACTCCACCACGTTCCACGCCGCAGAAGACATCCTCCATACGGCAGAAGAGGAAAATGCCTACATTATCTTCACTTCCGGAAGCACAGGCGAACCCAAAGGAGTGCCCATCTCCCGCCGCAACCTGAATGCTTTCTATACCGCCTATCACCGCCTCGGCTGGCAACTGGACGAGAACGACCGGATGCTGCAGATGTTCGAACTCACTTTCGACGTTTCCATCGTATCCTTTCTGTATCCGCTGACGCTGGGTGCTTGCATATACACCGTTTCTCCGGAAGGCGTGAAATACATCAACGTAATTGAAACTCTGGAAAAATACGACCTGACCTTCGCTGCCGTAGCCCCTTCACTGCTCCAGTTGCTACATCCCTATTTTCCGGAGATACACCTTCCCGCACTGAGATATCTGGTGGTTACTGCCGAGGCATCTGACGCGGAGCTGTTGGGTGCTTTCAGAAAATGCGTCCCCAATGCCTCTTTCATAAACCTATACGGACCGACAGAGGGAACCATCTACTGCACTGCCTACCGGATACCCGTCACCTCCTGCAAGCATCACAACGGCATGACCGCTATCGGAAGGCCTTTCGAAGGCATCGATGCCCTAATTATGGATAACGACGGTCGCCCGCTGCCTACCGGAGAAACCGGCGAACTATGGATTAGCGGCAATCAAGTGATGGGTGGATACTGGAATGCTCCCGAAAAAAACGGGGAATGCCTCGTAGAGACCGCCAATGGAAAAGTATACTACAAGACGGGAGACCTCTGCCGGATGGATGCCGACGGTGACATCATCTATTGCGGACGAAAAGACTCACAGATAAAGATACAAGGATTTCGCATTGAGCTGAGCGAGATTGAACATGTGGCAAAAAACTTTTTCAACGGTGAATGCCGTGTAGTCGTCATTCCCAAATACGACAACGACAACCAGTGCGAACTGCATCTCGTCGTAGAGAAGAAACAGCTCGACAAACAGCAGATAGAGGAATATCTGTGTAGCAGGCTTCCCTACTACATGATTCCCAAACATATGCATTGTCTGGAACAGTTTCCGCTGAACACCAGTAGCAAAACAGACAGAAAGAAAATACAAGAACTAATTTAAACTTGACAATGGATACACAGACTATTTTGAATGAAATGAGCCTCATCTTTCGAGAGGTACTGAAAAGAGAGAACATCGTACTTGACAATGAGACCACCGCCCAGGATGTGGAAGGATGGGATTCACTGACCAACATGCAACTGATAAACAAGATAGAGAAGAAATTCAATGTACGCTTCACCTTCAGAGATATTGTAAAACTCAAAAACGTGGGAGACATCTGCCATGCCATTTTAACCAAAACCAACTAGGAAATGTCATTCATATCCCTGAACTTCGTCGTACTGTTTGCGTGTACTTTCATTCTATACCATACGCTTCCTTCACGATTCAGAAAAGCGACCTTACTGACAGCCAGCTGCCTCTTCATAGGCTTCTACCACCTCGCTTTTCTGATAACGGCCCTCATCCTCACGCTTACCACCTTCTACCTTGGCAAATGGATAGGACAGGCCAAGCGGGAAAGCGGCATGAAGGGAATTTATTTTTCAGGTGTGTGTTTTCTGGTTGTAAGCTGGTTGGCATTCCGGTATGCTGACCGGCTTACAAACTGCCACATTCTCTTTCCACTGGGAATCTCTTTCTATACTTTCCAGGCCATTTCGTACCTGACAGAAATCTACTGGCAAGAAGAAGAACCGGAAAAGAGCCTGCCCGACTTCATGATATACATGCTCTTCTTCATGAAGTTCCTTTCCGGTCCCATAGAAAGAGCAAGTGACATGCTCCCCCAACTGAAGTCCTGCAAAGCCACGGACTATACATCCATGGTCTACGGAATGAGACTGATTGTCGTGGGACTAATAAAGAAACTGATACTGGCCGACTCCATCGCCCCATACATAGACGGTGTCTTCGGGTCGGTATACACAGCCTCGGGCGTGCAATTGCTGATGGCATGCCTCCTATATCCGATAGAGCTGTATGCCGACTTCTCCGGATATACCGACATCGCATTGGGAGGAGCGCGCATGCTGGGATTCAAGCTCAGCCCAAACTTCAACCGGCCGTTCATTGCACAGACCACTGCCGACTTCTGGCGCCGATGGCACATGTCGCTTTCATTCTGGGTACGCGACTATCTGTACCTCCCGTTGTCCTCGAACCTGCGTGGATGGGGACAATGGGGCGTATTTCTAAGTCTGGCGCTGACCTTCACGGGACTGGGTATCTGGCATGGTGCCGGATGGAACTTCGCTGTCTACGGACTAATTCAAGGTGTCATCATCTTCTACGAGATGAAGACCACAGCATTTCACCGCAGACTGAAAGCCCAATTGGGAAGCCGCTTATATGCCACATTATCCGTCGTAAGGACCTACCTACTTTTTGCCGTATCTCTGATATTCTTCCGGGCGGGCTCCATGGCCGAAGCGTTCCACTACATCAGCCACCTCTCCTTCGGCGTACATTACAGTTGGAAGGAAATGAACATCGGAATGCCGGACCACAACAGCATTGTGGCAGGAAGCGCACTCGTACTGATATTGGTTTACGAATATTTCATGTCCAAGCATGATTTGCTAGAAGCCCTCGGACGACAGCCGGCAGCCGTAAGATGGAGTATCTATTATCTGCTCGCCATAATACTTTTCACACTGGGACAGTTCAACTCGGACAGCTTCATATATTTACAATTTTGACAATAAAGACACATGATGAAGAAAAACAGCGAACGGAACGCAGCCATACGTTTCATGAAAAAGCTCTTTATCCTTTTTATCCCTTTTATAGCTCTACTGGCAGTCTATTTCCTGGACGACCCTTTCATGGTCCTAAAGAACTATGAACGATACGACCAAACCCCGGTTGTACTAAACGAAGGGCACGTGGGGTGGCAGATGTATCTGAACAACCGGGATACCATCCCCATCGACTCCTATATCATGGGAAACTCCTGCACTATGGCCTATCAATGCCATGAATGGGAGAAATACCTCCACGGCGGAAGAGCCGTACGGCTATTCGGAAATGCCGAAAGCCTTGCCGCCGTCTGCCTGAAGCTGAAGGCACTGGACAAGGCAGGTGCAACAATCAAGAACCTGCTGCTGATTATCGACAAGGAATCATTGCACAACGACCGTTGCCTGACCGGACATTCCAACATTCTGCCACCCGCCATATCGGGAATAAGCAGCTTCAAGTTTCAGAAGGAATTCTGCCAAGCCTTCTTCTACCCGAACTTTCTCTTCCCCTATCTGGACTACAAGCTGTTCCATACCTATCGCCCTTACATGAAAGGGGTTATAAACCCCTATGGCTCCACCCGAAACCCGGTAACCAATGACGTGTTAAATCCCAGAGAGAAAATGATAAAGGAAGAGGGAGATAAGTACTGGGAAAACCGGAAAGGAGAATTCACCAAAGAGAAAATGAAGAATTATAGAGACGGGAAATACCGGGAAGCCCCCCAAGTGCTCAGGGAAAAGCAAATCAGCTTGTTGCAGGAAATAAAGTGGATTTGCCGGAAGCATGATACCGATGTGAAAATCATTATCAGTCCCGACTACCTGCAGGTCAACATAAACCATGCCGACGTAAAGACGCTAAAGCGCTTCTTCGGAAAACGGAATGTGTTTGATTTCACCGGTATCAACGAATACACGGAAGACATCCACAATTATTATGAACCGGGGCATTATAGGCCCGCACTTGGAAAAAGGCTGATGGAAAAGATATATGAACCTTATATCTTGTCACCGAAAGCCAGATCTCCGGCATCTCCCAGCCCGGGCACGATATAGGAATGCTCGTTCATCTCCGGGTCGATTGCTGCACACCACAAGGTCACTTCATCTCCAGGGAACAGCTTTTCCAGATGCTCTACGCCCTGCTGGCTGGCTATGACACAAGCTATCTGCAACTTGGCCGGCATCCCCTTGGTGACGAAGGCCTTCCAGGCCAATTCCATACTTTCTCCCGTGGCAAGCATCGGGTCTACAATCAATAATGTCTTCTTGGACAAATCCGGAGTAGCGATGTATTCGATGTGTACATCCACCGTACGGCATTCCTTATCCTTATAATAACGGTAAGCGGAAACAAAAGCGTTCCCGGCATGGTCGAACATATTCAAGAATCCAGTATGCAAAGGCAATCCGGCACGGAAAACAGTGGCAATCACCACCTCGTCATCGGGTGTGCTGACCGACGCCACCCCCAAGGGAGTCTGTACCTGCTTGACAGAATACGTCAGTTCCTTACTCATTTCATACGCCATTATCTCTCCAATGCGTTCAATATTACGGCGGAAACGCATACGGTCGCCCTGGACTGCTACATCACGAATTTCTGCCACGTATTGGTTCAAGACAGAATTTGTCTCGGCAAAGTTGATAACCTTCATAATTATAGAATGTTTTGATGTGCAAAGTAAACGAATTTCACCCAATTTGCAACATTCAGTTAGCAGATATTGTTATGGTTTTATAAAAGATTTCCTATTAGAGAAAAATTTCTCTAATAGAGCTTTTCTTTAAAAAGAAAGTATTACTTTTGTAGGCGAAAAACAAGGGACCTGCTGAAAAGCAGGAAAAAAAGAGCTTTTCTACACCCGTTTTCCCTTGTAAATCAAAGGTAAAAAGAGATTAAGGAAAGAGATTATAAACCAAATACCAACATTTTAAATCATTAAAAGAAATGGCAAATTTAGATTTAAGCAAGTACGGTATCCAAGACGTGAAGGAAATTATCCACAACCCGTCTTACGATGTACTGTTCGCAGAAGAAACCAAACCAGGTTTGGAAGGTTTTGAAAAAGGTCAGGTAACTGAACTGGGTGCTGTAAATGTAATGACAGGTATCTATACCGGTCGTTCTCCTAAAGATAAATTCTTCGTAATGAATGAAGCCAGCAAGGATTCTGTATGGTGGACTTCAGACGAATACAAAAACGACAACAAACCTTGCTCTGAAGAAGCTTGGGCTGACCTGAAGGCTAAGGCTGTAAAGGAATTGAGCGGCAAGCGTCTGTTTGTTGTTGATACCTTCTGTGGTGCCAACCCCGCTACTCGTATGAAAGTACGTTTCATCATGGAAGTGGCATGGCAGGCTCACTTCGTAACTAACATGTTCATCCGCCCGACTGCTGAAGAACTGGCTAACTACGGAGAACCCGATTTCGTATCATTCAACGCTTCTAAGGCAAAAGTTGACAACTACAAGGAACTGGGTCTGAACTCTGAAACAGCTACTGTATTCAACTTGAAGACCAACGAACAGGTTATCTTGAACACTTGGTACGGCGGTGAAATGAAGAAGGGTATGTTCTCTATCATGAACTACAAGAACCCGTTGCGTGGTATCGCTTCTATGCACTGCTCTGCCAACACTAACATGGAAGGTACTGACTCTGCTATCTTCTTCGGTCTGTCCGGTACTGGTAAGACTACCTTGTCAACTGACCCGAAACGTCTGTTGATCGGTGACGACGAACACGGATGGGATGACGAAGGTGTATTCAACTACGAAGGTGGTTGCTACGCTAAGGTTATCAACTTGGATAAAGAAAGCGAACCCGATATCTACGCTGCCATCAAGCGTGACGCTCTGTTGGAGAATGTTACAGTAGCTGCTGACGGTAAGATTGACTTCGCTGACAAGAGCGTAACAGAAAACACTCGTGTTTCTTATCCTATCTACCACATCAATAACATTGTTAAACCGGTTTCTAAGGGTCCTCACGCTCACCAGGTAATCTTCTTGTCTGCTGACGCATTCGGTGTATTACCTCCGGTATCTATCCTGAACCCTGAACAAGCTCAGTACTACTTCTTGTCTGGCTTTACTGCTAAGTTGGCTGGTACAGAACGTGGTATCACTGAACCGACTCCGACATTCTCTGCTTGCTTCGGTGCTGCTTTCCTGAGCCTGCATCCTACTAAATATGCAGAAGAATTGGTTAAGAAGATGAACAAGGTTGGTGCTAAGGCATACTTGGTTAACACTGGTTGGAACGGTAGCGGCAAACGTATCTCTATCAAAGATACTCGTGGTATCATCGACGCTATCCTCGACGGTTCTATCGACAAGGCTCCGACGAAGGTTATTCCTTTCTTCGACTTCGTGGTTCCTACTGAATTGCCTAATGTAGATCCGAAGATTCTTGATCCTCGCGATACTTACGAATGCGCTTGCCAATGGGAAGAAAAAGCAAAAGACCTGGCTGGCCGCTTCATCAAGAACTTCGCTAAGTTCACTGGCAACGAAGCAGGTAAGGCTCTGGTTGCTGCTGGTCCGAAGCTCTAATCTGACAATAAAGTTAGAAACATATGGAAAAGGTATCTCCTCCGGGAGATGCCTTTTTTCTTTTTTAATATCTCTATCTCATTGATAATCCGAAAGTTTTAGTAGTTTTGCAGAAACCATTATTCAAATAAAGCAATATGAAAAGTATCAAATTGATGTTGGCAGGCGCAAGTTTGTTGCTGCTCTGCAGTTGCAGCGCCCAAACCCAGAAAGAGACCCAAGTTGCCAATGCAAATGAAAGCAAAGAGAATGCGGTGATTGAAACCATCATGTCACGCCGCAGCATCCGCCAGTACAAACCGCAAGCCGTGAATCGCGACACCATGCAGATTATCCTGGATTGCGGTATCAATGCACCCAACGGACAGAACAAGCAATCGTGGGAAGTGCGTGTAGTGGATAACCCGGATTTCATCAACGGCATCACGGAAATCTACAAGAAGGAAAATCCCAAAGCCGCCGAAGACCCGAAATTCAAGAACATGTTTCGCAACGCTTCTACAGTAGTATTTATTGCCAATGACCCGTCTTATGACCTTTCGCAGATTGACTGCGGACTGCTGGGTGAGAATATGATTCTATCAGCCTGGTCCATGGGAATCGGTTCTTGCTGCTTGGGCGGTCCCACGCGCTTCATGACCTCTACTCCGGCTGCTGCCGAATACCTGAAGAAACTGGATATTCCGGAAGGCTATCAGCTACTTTACTGTATCGCTTTCGGCTATCCGGACGAAACGCCCGCTGCCAAACCCCGTAATGCGGCAAAGGTAAAATTCATCGATTGACTTTCGTTTGAATGACGACAATAAAAAGGAGTGCCTCACCTTTCGGCAGGGCACTCCTTTCATATATAACAACTAAAACTCTTCTGTTTATCAGTCTTGTTTGCGCGTTTACGCTCAAGCTCATCGAGGATAACCTTACGCATACGCATTGATTTAGGAGTAACTTCCACATATTCATCCTCCTTGATGTACTCCAGTGCCTCCTCAAGAGAGAACTGTACGGGAGGAATCAGACGTGCCTTGTCATCCGAACCACTGGCACGCATATTGGTAAGCTTCTTGGACTTCGTTACATTAATCACCAAGTCGTTGTCATGGGAATGCTCGCCCACTACTTGGCCTGCATAAACCTCTTCCTGCGGGAAAATGAAGAATTTGCCGCGGTCCTGCAACTTGTCAATGGCATAGGCAAAAGCCGTACCGGACTCCATGGCAATCATAGAACCGTTGGTACGCCGTTCAATCTCACCCTTATACGGTTGATATTCCTTAAAACGGTGTGCCATGATAGCCTCGCCGGCAGAAGCGGTCAACACATTGGTACGCAGACCGATGATACCGCGCGACGGCATGTCGAACTCAAGATTTACACGTTCGCCGGCACTTTCCATCTTCACCATTTCACCTTTACGACGGGTCACCATATCAATCATCTTGCTGGCATATTCTTCGGGAACATTGATGGTAAGCTCTTCAATAGGTTCGCATTTCACGCCGTCAATCTCCTTGAAGATTACCTGCGGTTGCCCTACCTGCAACTCATACCCTTCACGACGCATGGTCTCAATCAGTACGGAAAGATGAAGCACGCCACGGCCGGAAACAATCCACTTGCCGTCTTCCTCGCTCTTGCGCACGCGAAGTGCAAGATTCTTATCCAACTCCTTCATCAAACGGTCGTGGATGTGGCGGGAAGTAACAAACTTACCTTCCTTACCGAAGAACGGAGAGTCATTAATGGTGAAGAGCATACTCATCGTAGGTTCATCAATGGCAATAGGCGGCAACGCTTCCGGATTTTCGTAATCGCAGACCGTATCTCCGATTTCGAATCCTTCGATACCTACCAACGCACAGATGTCACCGGAAGACACTTCCTGCACCTTTACACGGCCCATACCTTCGAATGTATGCAATTCCTTGATTTTTGATTTCACGATACTCCCGTCACGCTTTGCCAAAGACACATTCATGCCTTCTTTCAATATGCCACGGTGTACGCGGCCCACAGCAATACGCCCGGTATACGAAGAATAATCCAGCGAAGTAACCAGCATTTGCGGTGTACCCTCCAACTGTTCGGGGGCAGGAATATTCTCCAAGATACAGTCCAGAAGCGGATAAATGTTATCAGTCGGCTGCTGCCAGTCGGTACTCATCCAATTATTCTTGGCAGAACCGTAGATAACGGGGAAATCCAGCTGGTCCTCGGTTGCATTCAGGCTGAACATCAAGTCGAACACCATCTCGTACACTTCTTCGGGACGGCAATTTGGCTTATCCACCTTATTCACAACAACGATAGGTTTCAGACCAATCTGCAGAGCTTTCTGCAATACAAACCGTGTCTGCGGCATAGGACCTTCGAAAGCATCCACAAGCAGAATGCATCCATCCGCCATATTCAATACACGTTCCACTTCACCTCCGAAGTCACTGTGTCCCGGAGTATCAATAATGTTAATCTTGGTGTCTTTGTAGTTGATAGAAACGTTCTTTGAGAGAATCGTTATACCTCGTTCACGCTCCAGGTCATTGTTATCCAACATTAATTCACCTGTGCTCTGGTTGCTGCGGAAAAGGTTTCCGGCCAAAAGCATCTTGTCAACGAGCGTCGTTTTCCCATGGTCCACATGGGCAATAATTGCAATGTTTCTAATCTTTTGCATATAATACCTATTATTTTCAAGCGACAAAGTTAGTGATTTTGGATTAGATATGCAGTATAGATATGATTTTTTTGCTGAATATCATTGTGATATAAAAGTTTATCCCTATCTTTGCAGCCCCGAAAGGGAATATTTATAATAACTTTTAATTAAACATTATGTATTTAGACGCTGCTAAAAAGCAAGAAATCTTCGGCAAATACGGAAAGTCTAACACTGATACTGGCTCAGCTGAGGCTCAGATAGCTTTGTTTTCCTACCGTATTGCTCGTCTGACTGAGCACCTTAAGCTCAACAGAAAGGATTATAGTACAGAAAGAGCTTTGACTATGTTGGTAGGTAAACGCCGTGCGTTGCTGACTTATCTGAAGGACCGCGACATCACCAGATATCGTGCTATCGTCAAAGAACTCGGCTTGCGTAAGTAATCTACTTGCGGCAAAACCATTAAAAAAGGAAGTTTTCCAAAAGGAAACTTCCTTTTTTGTTTATAATCCGATTTATACCTAATTTTGTATCCATGAAAAGAAAAGTATCAGCAGCAAATCTTTCGATAGCAATCACTTTTCTATTGATACTGCTATCATTCGGCTTCGGTTATCGCAGCTATTCGCAGGCAGAACAACGTGTGGTCTCTGACCTGAACCAGGCACTGCAACGCACAGTATTGCAGAACAAGGGATTATGGTTGAATGCGGACACAATCCAGACTTATGCCAAACTACAAGAAGTGATAGGTGCCCCCGTTTCTGTAAACGGTTCCCACAGAGCCTTTACCGAAGCATTGTCCATCACCGGATTGAAAGATGTCTCTACCCTTTCGCTGCATATACTGAAAAAGAACTCTCCCGCCACCGTATTCAATGAGATTCCTGCCGGATGTCTTGCCAGCGACACATTGGTATGGCTCTCCACCACAGCCGATGCATCTGGACTGACACTTTCCTTCCGGGGATATGCCCGTTGCTCAGCTACCATGCTGTTCAGCTTATCCAAGCAGACAATTCCGGCAACATTGCTATTGGCCGCCCTGCTGTGGGGAGGATTCACCTTTTTCTATTTCCACCGGCACACAAAGACTAATGCCAGTAACGGGCAGCAACAAGAAAACTTCATTACCTTCGGCAACCTTTCGCTTTCCCTCCAGGAAGCCTGCTTCTATAACGAACAGCAGGAAAAGCTAAAACTCACCCCCATGCAGTACACACTGATGGAGATGTTCTACCTTTCTTCCTCACACCTACTTTTCAAATCCGACATCTGCCAATCGCTATGGCCGGGAAAAGACAATGCAGACGAAACGCTTTACACATTGATACGGCGTCTGAAGCCCATTGTCGAGGACAACAGCAACCTCAGAATAACAACAGATCGTGGCCGCGCCTACGGACTGGAAATAAAAACCTAAACATTATAGAATCATGAAGACTAACAAACTTATCCTATTAGGGCTAATCTGCCTAACTGTCGCAATGCCGACAACCGCCCAAAACCGTAACGAAAAGAAAGCGCGCACTGAACGTGCTGTAAAAGAAGCTATTGCTGCTAAACAATACAAAATCAACGTAGATCGGATGCAACCGATGAGAGGCGGTAGCCGTAACCTGACCACCAACTATACACTGGAAATTAGAAACGACTCCGTTTTCTCTTACCTGCCTTACTTTGGAGTGGCCTACAATGCTCCGTATGGAGGAGGCAAGAGCCTGAATTTCAATGCATCCATCACCGGATACACAACCAGAGCACTCAAAAAAGGCAAAATCCAAATAGACTTCAAGACCCGTAGTGATGAAGACAATTATGAGTACCGCCTCACCATCTTTCCCGATGGTTCTACCAGTATCCATGTGCAACCCATGAACAAACAGTCCATCTCGTTCACCGGAGAGATGGATACAGAAAAGTAATCATCTTCCCCCTTTAAAAGGACAAAAGAAAGTATTGTTAGTCTATTGTCAGGCAAATGTCAGACAACTATCCGCTTTTTATTTCTTCCATCCCGGCAGAAAGCGGATACCTTCGTGTCCCGAAATCAAACAACAACCGGAACATGAAACAGATAATATGTATTCTTGCCCTGCTCCTAATGAGCGTCACGACAACAAAAGCACAAACCAGCCCGGCAACACCCTCCATCCGAGGTAAAATTCTCACAGAGGAAAAGCAACCGATAGAGTTTGCCAACATCGCCCTCCTTTCCGAAGATTCCACCTTCATACAAGGAACGTGTAGCCGAAGCGACGGTAGTTTTGAACTTCTCCCTCCCGCTCCCGGAAACTATCTACTACAAGTTTCTTCCATCGGTTACAAACCCCTTTGCCAGCCTTGCCCCACCGGGAGTACCCACAACTGGATATTGCAAACCGATGCCGTGCTACTTGCGGAAACCGTCATCACCGCCGCCCGCCCCGTTTTCCGACTAAAGGGCGGAAAGTTGGAGACAAGCGTACGGCAAACCCTGCTCGCATCCTTGAATGATGCCAACGACGTATTGAAACATATCCCCGGACTACGCTCCTCTGATGAGGGGTATACCGTTTTTGGCAAAGGGACACCGGTCATCTATATAGACAACCGCCTTCTGCAAGACAACTCCGAGCTGCAACGCCTCTCTGCCGCCGATATTGAAAAAGTGGAGCTCATCACCAACCCGGGTGCAGAGTACAATGCTACCGTTAAAGCCGTTGTACGCATACGCACCGTACGTAACAAAAGAGACAGTTTTGGCGGTAATTTCCGTGCAGGAATCACCCAACGGAGACGCAGCAGCCATTACGGACAAGTCAATCTGAATTATCAGAAGAAAGGACTGGCCCTGCTGGGCATGCTGTACACCAATTATGAAAACAGAAAACGCCACCAGGAGGTTCGCTACCAGATACCGTCCGAAATACAATGGGATGTAAATAACCGGGTTCACTTATATAATAAGGGACTACTTGCCGGAGGAAAAGCAAGCGCCAGTTACGACTTCACCCCCCAACACAGCCTCGGTGCCTCCTATGAGTTTCATCGTACCCCCGATTATCACAGCAGTGACCATTCGGCATATACCGTCCGGGCAAATGAAGAATTGGCCGATCACACCATACATTCCTCCCAAAACTTGCAGCAAACCAACCGGCACCAGCTGAATGCCTACTATCAGGGCAGCATAAAGCAACTCCACATAAACTTCAACACCGACCTGGTATACGGAAAAAGTTATAATCACCAGGAGGCTAAAGAAGAAAGCCAGACCGAAGGCAATCGCGACATCAGCTCTTTCAACCACGCCGACAACCGCCTTTATGCCGCCAAGTTGATTCTGACCCATCCCCTTTGGAAAGGTGAACTGAAGACCGGTGCCGATTACACCTTCATCCGGCGAAATGACAATTTCCTGAACCGGCAGCACATACTTCCCGATACAGACAGTCGAATCGACGAAAGCAAGTCCGCCGTCTTTGCCGAATACTCACTGACATTAGGAAAAATCAGCCTTCTTGCAGGACTGCGCTTCGAGCATGCCGTCTCCGACTATTGGGAGCAGGAAAAGTACGTGTCCGGTCAAAGTCGTACTTACAATGACTGGTGCCCCAACCTATCGGTAGACTTTCCTCTCGGCAAAGCCCAAGCCAATCTCAGCTATACAGCCAAAAGCAACCGCCCCAGCTTCTTCCAGCTACGTAGCACACTGAGTTATAACAACCGTTTCATCTACGAAGGCGGAAACCCACTGCTCACCCCCGAAACCAACCACGACCTGCAGTTCACGGCCCTTTACAAGTGGGTACAATTCGGACTTAACTACCAATACCGCCGCAATGCCATTGCCTTCATGACCAAAGAATACGAGGACAATCCGGATGTTGTCATCTTCACTACCGGAAATTTCAAACGGATGCAGTATCTCACCGCCTCTGCCCATCTGTCACCCACCGTCGGCATCTGGAAACCGGAGCTCGGCATCTACTTCGCCCAACCGTTCTTCAAAGTCACCAATCAAGGCAGTAGCAAGAATATGAACCGCGGCAGCATTTACCTCTTTCTGCAAAACAGTCTCCAGCTTCCGGACGAGTGGATTCTCTCCCTTGATGCCGACTACCAGAGCGAAGGCAACTTCGGCGCCATGCTGCAACGTTCCTATTGGGGCATAAACGCCGGCATCCGCAAAACATTCTTCAACAAAAGGCTGACGCTCGGACTGCAAGCCAATGACCTGTGGAATTCCCGGTATGGCTCCTTCATGCTGTTCGGTCCCCGGCTGACCTATACGAAAAAGGCAAACCCGGACTCGCGCAGCTTCTCCCTGAACCTAAGCTATCGTTTCAATGCAGCAGGCAAAGCGTACAAAGGAAAGCACGTATCGGAACAAGACTTGAAGCGGCTATAAACAGAACTTTGGGGAAGAAAGAGAAACAGAACAGAAGAATATTATACAAATAAGCCGACCACCGGAGATATTTCAGCAATATTTTCCCTCAGAATGTTGCATCAAGTAAAAGTTTCTCTTATTTTTGCGGTTTAACAGCTATAAATTATAACCTTTAGACAGAAAATACTATCATTATGGATACCAGCAAAATCGTAGGAGAAAAAATAAAATCACTCCGTGAAAGCCAATCCATCAGTATGGAAGAACTGGCACAGCGTTCGGGACTTGCTATCGAACAGATTGAACGTATAGAAAACAACATCGACCTCCCGTCACTGGCTCCCCTCATCAAGATAGCTCGTGTGCTGGGTGTACGTTTGGGAACTTTTCTTGACGACCAGGATGAGAACGGTCCCGTGGTCTGCCGTAAGGACGAGTCGCAGAACAGTATCAGTTTCTCCAACAATGCCATCCACAGCCGCAAGCATATGGAGTATCATTCACTCTCCAAATCCAAAGCCGACCGCCATATGGAGCCGTTTATCATTGATGTGGCCGCTACGGACGACAGTGACTTTGTACTCTCCTCACACGAAGGCGAAGAATTCATCATGGTGATGGAAGGGACCATGGAAATCAGTTACGGCAAAAATACCTACCTGCTCGAAGAAGGTGACAGCATCTATTACGATTCCATCGTTCCGCACCACGTACACGCCTATGAAGGGCAGGCAGCCAAGATACTTGCAGTAGTTTATACACCAATTTAAATTAATGGAAAATTAAAAGGTGAAAATGGAAAATGATAAATACTTTCTATTTTCACCTTTCAACTTTCCACTTTCAACTTCCACATCATGTTATACGAACGTACCCTCGGCCAATGGTTGGAACATTGGGCCGAAACAACACCAGACAAAGAATATATCGTTTACTCTGACCGCAACCTGCGCTTCACCTGGAGCCAGCTCAACCGCCGGGTGGACGACATGGCCAAAGGACTTATCGCCATCGGCGTGGAACGGGGAACACACGTAGGTATCTGGGCAGCCAATGTACCCGACTGGCTGACTCTATTATACGCTTGCGCCAAGATAGGTGCCGTCTACGTAACGGTAAACACCAACTACAAACAGTCCGAGCTGGAATATCTCTGCCAGAACTCCGACATGCATACCCTCTGCATCGTCAATGGCGAAAAGGACAGTGACTTTGTGCAGATGACCTATACCATGCTTCCGGAACTGAAGACTTGCCAACGCGGACACTTGAAAAGCGAACGTTTCCCTTATATGAAAAACGTCATCTACGTGGGGCAGGAGAAGCACCGGGGCATGTACAACACGGCCGAAATACTTCTCTTGGGCGACAATATAGAAGACAGCCGCCTGAATGAACTCAAAAGTCAGGTCACTTGCCACGATGTAGTGAACATGCAATACACCTCCGGCACTACGGGATTCCCGAAAGGCGTCATGCTTACCCACTACAACATTGCCAACAACGGTTTCCTTACCGGTGAGCACATGAAGTTTACCGCCGATGACAAGCTCTGCGTCTGCGTACCATTGTTCCACTGCTTTGGCGTGGTACTTGCCACCATGAACTGCCTGACACACGGCTGTACAGAAGTAATGGTGGAACGCTTCAACCCACTGGTAGTGCTCGCCTCTATCCACAAGGAGCGCTGCACGGCACTTTACGGCGTACCCACCATGTTCATTGCCGAACTGAACCATCCGATGTTCGACATGTTCGACATGTCCAGCCTCCGTACGGGTATCATGGCAGGTTCCCTCTGCCCGGTAGAGCTGATGAAGCAGGTGGAAGAGAAAATGTACATGAAGGTAACCAGCGTTTACGGGCTGACCGAAGCTGCTCCCGGAATGACCGCCACCCGGATAGACGACCCGTTCGATGTACGTTGCAATACCGTAGGACACGACTTTGAACATACGGAAGTAAAGGTTATCGACCCCGAAACCGGAGAAGAGTGTCCCGTAGGCGTACAAGGTGAAATGTGCAACCGCGGATACAACACCATGAAGGGTTACTACAAAAACCCGGAAGCCACAGCCGAAGTCATTGATGAGAACGGCTTCCTGCACTCGGGAGACCTTGGAATAAAGGACGAGGACGGCAATTACCGCATCACAGGACGCATCAAGGACATGATTATCCGCGGTGGTGAAAATATCTATCCCCGCGAGATAGAAGAGTTCCTCTATCAACTGGAAGGCGTAAAAGACGTGCAGGTAGCCGGTATTCCCTCTAAGAAATACGGTGAAGCCGTAGGCGCTTTCATCATCCTGCACGAAGGAGTGGATATGCACGAATCGGATGTACGAGACTTCTGCATCGGCAAAATATCCCGCTACAAGATACCCAAGTATATCTTCTTCATCAAAGAATTCCCCATGACGGGAAGTGGCAAGATACAGAAATTCAAGCTGAAAGACCTGGGATTACAGCTTTGCAAGGAGCAGGGGATTGAGATTGTGTGATAATAAAGGATAAGAGATAAGGGGTTAGCGATTAGGGATTATTTGGGGCCGCATAGACTTTAATATAGGCATAAACCCATCCTTAATCCCTAATCGCTAACCCCCTTATTTTTCTTCTTTTTCCGGATACTTCATATTCTCCTCTTTCATCTGTTCCAAGACCTCATGCAGGTATTTGGCAGACTCCCATTTAGCCATCGGAAGGTCGTGGAGCAGGTAGTTGCCGCAATCTTGCGGAGCGGCACCGGGGACTTCACCTTCATATTCGGCAACAAAGCGGAAGGTGTCCTGCATCAGCGCCAGTATGTCCTGCGGCTTCAAGTCACCTTTCATCAGCAGATAATTACCGGTGAGGCAGCCCATGGGGCCCCAATAGATAATCTTGTCCTGCCACTGCGGGTCATTACGCAGGTAGGTGGCGGCAAGATGTTCGATAGTATGCAGAGCACCTTGTCCCAAGGCAGGCTCACGGTTGGGCTCTTTCATACGGATGTCGAAAGTAGTGACTGTTTCTCCGTTCACTTCATCCTGGCGGGATACGTAAATACCGCGCAACAAGCGGATGTGGTCAATTGTAAAACTGGGAATCTTCTTCATGAGTTATGAGTTATAAGTTATGAGTTATAAATTGCTGGGAAGGGTGGAGAGGAAGGTCCATATCGTGAGGAACGAACGCTCTGCCATGGTTCCCCAGAAATCGGCATACTGCGAAGCATGGTCCTCTACTCCGGGTGTGTCGCTGATGATGCGGAAGCTGAGAAAAGGAACATTGTACAGATAGCAAATCTGCGCAATGGCGGCAGACTCCATATCAACGGCAAGACCGTCGGGGAAACGTTGCTTGATGGTATCCAGCTCCGTACGGTTGGTGATGAACTGGTCGCCGGTACAGACAAGTCCACTGTGGATGCGGCTTTCCATTCCGGCTTCGTTCAGCGACAAGGCATGTTTCAACAGAGAGGAACATCCCTCGTAAGAGGCGGGAAAACCTTGCACTTGTCCGTACTCGTTACCGTCGCCGCACCAGACGTCGTGATACACCAGACGTTGGCTTGCCACTACATCCGTCACCTTCAGGCAAGCATCAATGCCGCCCGCCACACCGGTGCTGACGATGCAGTCCGGAGAAAAGCGCCGTATCAGTTCCGAAGCTCCTACCGCTGCACTCACCTTACCGATGCCACATTGCGTCAAGATTACATGGTTACCGCCCAATGTACCTTCCACATAGCGGAAACTACCATCGCCCGACGTATTCTTATCCTGCAAGCGCTCCACCAACCGGCGGTGTTCGCTGTCCATTGCACTGATTATCCCTATTGTCATATCTATAATAATTTAAGCTTGCATATTACCATTAAAGCACTTTAATCTTTTTTTGGAAAGGCAAAGGTACAACATTCTGCCGATAACGTGACAATAACAATCTGCATTTATGTATCTTTGCCACAAAAGCGAAGATAGGCTGCACCTCAACAAAACTTTTTCATGCAAGCATGAAAGTTCTGTATTCGGTTTGCACTATCTTTGCCTCACAATTGATTAATTGATAACTCATAACTTATAACTCATGAAGAAGCTTCTTCCCGACCTTATTGCCATCTTGGCATTCGTCCTTCTTTCCTTCGCCTACTTCTTCCCGGCGGATATAGAAAACCGTATTCTCTTTCAGCACGACACGGCTGCAGGAGCAGGGGCAGGACAAGAAGTCAAGGAGTATTACGAACAGACGGGCGAACGCAGCCGTTGGACAAACTCGCTGTTCGGCGGTATGCCCATGTATCAGATAGCCCCTTCGTATGACTCCACCAAGTCACTGCAGTGGGTACAGAAAGCCTACCAACTCTTCCTGCCCGACTATGTGTGCCTCACATTCATGCTGATGCTCGGCTTCTACATCCTGCTGCGCGTCTTCGGCATACCGGTCTGGCTGGCCGGACTGGGCGGTATCATGTGGGCATTCTCGTCCTATTTCTTTATCCTGATATCCGCCGGACACATCTGGAAGTTCATCACCCTTGCCTACGTGCCGCCCACCATAGCGGGCATCGTGCTCGCCTATCGTGGGAAACTGCTGTGGGGAGGCATCCTCACCGCCTTGTTCGTGGCCCTGCAAATCACCTCGAACCACGTGCAAATGTCCTATTACTTCTTCTTCGTCATCCTTTTCTTTGTGGGAGCCTACTTCGAGAAAGCATGGCGTACCAAGACATTGCCCCAGTTCTTCAAGGCAAGTGCCGTACTGATTGTGGCAGCCCTCGTCGGCATAGCCGCCAACGTATCCAACCTCTATCACACCTATGCTTACAGCAAAGAAACCATGCGCGGCAAAAGCGAACTGGTGCAGACCGGCGACGCTGCCAAGCAGACCAGTAGCGGGCTGGACCGCGACTACATCACCCAGTGGAGCTACGGCATCGACGAAACACTGACTCTGCTGGTGCCCAACTTCAAAGGCGGAGCATCTGCCGCCCTCAGCCAGAGTGAAACCGCCATGAGCAAGGCAAACCCGATGTACAGCAGTCTGTACGGCTCACTGACACAATATTTCGGTACCCAGCCCATGACGTCGGGTCCCGTCTACGTCGGAGCCTTCGTCTTGTTTCTGTTCGTACTGGGATGCTTCATCGTAAAAGGACCGTTGAAGTGGGCATTGATAGGAGCCACCTTCTTCTCCATCGTCTTGTCCTGGGGCAAGAACTTCATGCCGCTGACGGATTTCTTCATCGATTACGTCCCGTTGTACAACAAGTTCCGCGCCGTGTCCTCCATCCTTGTCATAGCAGAGTTCACGATACCTTTGCTGGCTATCTTTGCCCTGAAACGCCTGCTCGAAGAGCCGGAAATCTTAAAACAGGAAAAGAAGCCCCTCGGCATCAGCCTGCTGCTCACTGCAGGCATCGCCCTGCTGCTTGCCGTTGCCCCGGGCAGCATCGGCTCCGGCTACGTGCCCGCCCAAGAGGCACAGATGCTGCAGAATGCCGTCAACCAGCAGATGATACCCGCCAACGAACTCTCCGGCATCCTTGCCAACTTGGGAGAGATGCGTGCCGAACTCGTCAGCAGCGACGCCCTGCGTAGCTTCATCATCATAGGCATCGGCTGCAGCCTGCTCTGGCTCTATGCAAGCGGCAAGCTGCGCAGCTCGCTGACCATTGCAGGTATCACCATACTCTGCCTGGCAGATATGTGGGGGGTCAACAAGCGCTATCTGAATGATGCCCAGTTCGTGCCCCACTCCATCCGTACGGAAACCTTCACCAAGACGAATACAGACGAGCTGATACTGCAAGATACCAGCTTGGACTATCGTGTATTGAACTTTGCCACCAGCACCTTCGATGACAACAATACCTCCTACTGGCACAAAAGCGTCGGCGGTTATCACCCGGCCAAGCTGCGCCGCTACCAGGAAATGATAGAGCATCACATCTCTCCCGAAATGCAGGCGGCCTACAAGGCCATTGCCACCGCCGGAGGTGAGATGGACAGCGTGGATGCCAATAAGTTCCGCGTACTGAACATGCTGAACACCAAATACTTCATCTTCCCTGCAGGACAGCAAAGACAAACCGTTCCCATCCTCAACCCGCACGCCTACGGCAATGCATGGTTTGTAAACAAGGTGCAGTATGTGAACAACGCCAACGAAGAGATTGACGCCCTGGACAGCATCATACCCACAGAGACAGCCGTAGTGGATGCCCGCTTCAAGGATGTACTGAAAGGCGCCACGGAAAGTTATAAAGACAGCCTCTCCAGCATCCGCCTGACAAGTTACGCACCTAACCGCCTGACGTACGAAACAAACAATGCCCAAGACGGTATTGCCGTATTCTCCGAAATCTATTATCCGGACGGCTGGCACGTAACCATCGACGGACAGCCTGCCGAACTGGCACGCGCCGACTATATCCTGCGCACAATGTATGTTCCTGCCGGACAGCACACCATAGAAATGCGCTTTGACCCCACCAGCCTGCACGTGACGGAAGGCATCGCCTACGGAGCACTGGCACTGCTGGTGATAGGTATCATCGTGGCAGTGCTGATAACTAAAAGGAAGTATGTAAAGGCATAAAAAAAATATCATATCATTCCCCCACAAGCACCCGACGCATTCCGCTATTCATACCCTGATACGGAATGCGTCGAGTGCTTATGTCCGTTCCGTTATTCCCTCATGTTTGTTCTGTCATTCCCTTATGTCTGTTCTGTCAACCCCTATATATTGATGAAAAACCACGGCTGTGAAGCATATTCTTCACAGCTGTGGCACGTCTTCTTCACGACTGTGGAAAAGGCGTACCACAGCCGTGCGCACATGATAAACCCAAAGGCTTCTCAAGACAAACCACCGTGCAAAACACAACAGAAGCCTATGTAGCACACAACGGAAGCCTATGCAAGAGACAAGAAAGCCCGGTCAGATGCGCAAAAAAACCGTTTCTACCCTCCCGGGTAAAAACGGTTCAAGTCAATAATACATGAAAAAACGCTATTTAGAGAGAGTCTCTTCTATAACGGAATGGTTCTCTTCCTTCTTCACTCATCATCAGCAGTTCTCCGAACTGACATCAAAGTTAGGGAAGCATAACAAGAACAACAAATAGAATCTACGAAAAGGCATATCTCATCGACAGAACGGAAAAGAATGAACCCTACAATAGGGAAAAGAATGAAAAAAAAGCTATAAACAGTCGGCAGAACGATATATTTCAGTAACTTTGCTAACGTGAAAACAAGCTGCACCCCAGCATAAAAAAATGAACAGTATGGAAACTACCAGACAAAATAAAATAGCCCGTCTCTTGCAGAAGGAACTGAGTGATATCTTCTTGTTGCAAACCAAGTCCATGCCCGGCATACTGATTTCCGTCAGTGCCGTACGCATCAGCCCCGACATGAGCGTGGCACGCGCTTATCTCAGTATATTCCCCTCGGAGAAAAGCGAAAAAATAGTCAAGAACATCAACGGAAACATGAAATCCATACGCTTTGAACTGGGTACCCGCGTACGCCACCAACTACGCATTATCCCCGAACTGAAGTTCTTCGTAGACGACTCACTGGACTATCTGGAACGAATTGACGAACTGCTGAAATAATGTCCCTTCCCTTCTTTATAGCCCGCCGCTACCTCTTCTCCAAGAAGAAACACAATGCCATTAATATCATCTCCGGTATTTCGGTGTGTGGAGTGGCATTGGCTACGTTGGCGTTGGTATGCACCTTGTCCGTGTTCAACGGTTTTCAGGACATGGTGGCAGGCTTTTTCACAGCCTTCGACCCGGAACTGAAAATCACCGCCCGCGAAGGTAAGGTTTTCGACCCGCACGAAGCGTGCATCCGGCAAGTACACGCCCTGTCCGAGATTGACGTGTGGACGGAAACACTGGAAGAGAATGCCATGGTGCAGTACAAGGACCGCCAGGCAATGGCCGTCATCAAGGGAGTGGAGGACAATTTCGAACAGCTTACCTCCATCGACAGCTTGCTCTATGGGACGGGAAAGTTCCTACTGAGCGACTCGGTGGTGGACTATGGTTTTCTGGGTGTGGAACTTATATCCGAGTTGGGCACCGGCATTCAGTTCGTAGACCCGTTGCAGGTCTATGCCCCCAAACGGAACGTACGGGTAAACATAGCCAACCCCACTGCGGCTTTCAACCGGGAGTATCTCTTCTCGCCCGGCGCCATCTTTGCCGTCAACCAGCAAAAATACGATTCACGCTACATACTGACGTCACTCGACTTTGCCCGCCGTCTGTTCAATTATGACACGGAAGTCTCTGCCATCGAGATGAAACTGAAACCCGGTTCCAACATCGGCTCCGTACAAAAGAAAATAGCAGGCATTCTCGGCGACCGGTTCATTGTACAGAACCGCTACGAGCAGCAGGCCGATGTTTTCCGCATCATGGAAATAGAGAAACTTATCTCTTATCTCTTCCTCACCTTCATTCTGGGTATCGCATGCTTCAATGTCATCGGTTCGCTGTCCATGCTGATACTGGACAAACGGGAGGACGTGAAGACACTGCGCAATCTGGGTGCCGATGACCGGCTCATAGCGCGCATCTTCTTGTTCGAAGGCAGGATGATTTCTGTGTTCGGCGCCCTCTCCGGCATCGTTTTAGGATTGTTGCTGTGCTTTCTGCAGCAACGTTTCGGGTTGATTTCATTGGGGGGAGGCAATGGAAGTTTTGTAGTGGACGCTTATCCGGTAAGTGTACATGCCACGGATATTATTCTGGTATTCTTAACGGTCATCACTGTAGGCTTCTTGTCCGTATGGTATCCGGTGAGATACCTCAGCAAGCGGCTGCTGAGAAAAAGATAAAAAACAGTTACTTCTTACGGATAATCGTCAATCCGTCACGCAGGGGAAGAATGACTTTCTCCACACGCGCATCCCGCGCCACCAAATCATTGAAGGCTTTGATACTGATTGTTTGCAGGTCTGTGCGATGGGGGTGTTCTTCCAGCACATGGCCATCCCACAAGGTATTGTCGGCAATGATATATCCACCGCCGGAAAGGCGGGCGAGCACCATTTCATAATACTCTATGTATTTACGCTTATCTCCGTCAATAAAGGCAAGGTCGAAAGTGAGGTCCAGTTGCGGTACCAGCTCCAAAGCATCACCGATGTAGAACCTGATTTTATCCGCGTAATCGGAATTCTCCAGCCACGGACGGGTGAAGTCCTCCTGCTCGTCGTTGATTTCAAACGTATGCAGCATCCCGCCCTCTGGCAGTCCTTCTGCTATGCAAAGTGCGGAATATCCGCTATAAGTCCCTATCTCCAGCACCTGCCGGGGACGAATCATCCGGACAAACATCTTGAGCATACGCCCCTGCAAATGTCCGGAAGCCATGCGGGGATATAGCAACTTGACATGCGTGTCGCGATAGAGCGCTTTCAGATAATCGCCCTCATCATCAATGTGCTGCAAAATGTATTCGTCAATCGTCACTTTGTTAATGGATTATAGGTTAGGGATAAGGGATTAGGGGTTAGGGGTTAGTTCTGCGCACAATTATTAATTAATCATTAACCGCTAATCCCTAACCCCTTATCCTTAATCCCTTATCCTACAAGTATCTGTTACTGTTAGGCAGCACACTATCTTCAGCATGTTTCAGGGCATCTTCCACCACGTTGATTTCGAGGAAAGAAGTGCGCGTACCGGCTTTACCGCTACTCAGGTAGCCCACCATGTCCGTAGGACATAAACGGCCTTCCTTCAACAAGCGACGCAAGGCTGCAAAGTAATATTCCTGCCCGTTGGCAAGTTCGGGCATATAGATAGCTTCCACACCGTAGGAAAGGGCAAGGTGCCGCATGGTCTTTTCCTTGTAGCAGATGGCCAATACCGGATATTTGCCACGGAAAGCGGCAAGGTTACGGGCAGTACGGCCGCTGTAACTGTCGGTGATGATTGCACGGATTTTCAGTTTGGTGGTAGCCTTTACCGCTTGTTTGGCCAGGAACGCAGTCACGTCGTTGCTGTTCTCGTCCAGCGGAATACGGATATCGTTGTCAGACAGCTTGTCTTTCTCCGCTTGGGCGGCAATCTTGGTCATCGTCTTCACCGCTTCTACCGGATACTTTCCATAGGCGGTTTCACCGCTCAACATCAAGGCATCCGTACGATAATAGATGGCATTGGCAATGTCCGTTACCTCCGCACGGGTGGGACGCGGATTGGAAATCATGGTATGAAGCATCTGTGTGGCAACAATCACCGGCTTCTTGGCAAGAATACACTTGCGGATAAGCACACGCTGGATGCCCGGAATACGTTCCTGCGGAACTTCAATACCGAGGTCACCGCGAGCTATCATCACACCGTCGGCTACTTCCAGGATTTCATCGATATTATCAACGCCTTCCTGGTTCTCAATCTTAGCAACAATACGGATATCGCTGTTATGAGCGTCAAGAATCGCCTTGATGTCGAGTATATCCTGCTTATTGCGCACAAAGGAGTGGGCAATGAAGTCTATGTTCTTCTCAATGGCATAAAGGATATTGGTGCGGTCCTTCTCAGTCAGAGAAGGCAGATTGATGCGGACGCCGGGAACGTTGACGCTCTTGCGGCTGCCCAGAGTAGCCTCATTCTGTACTTCGCAGAGCAGGTAGTCGGGGGTCTTCTCTACAACAACCAACTCCAAGTCACCGTCATCAATAAGGATATGGCCGTCCACATTCAAGTCTTTGACGAAATGGGGATAGGATACCGAGATACATTCACGGGTAGTCTCCTGCTCCGGGTTGCCTACCACCTTCACGCGGTCGCCCGCCTTGAAAGGAATGGGCTCAGCCAGAACCGTCGTGCGGACCTCCGGTCCTTTCGTATCCATCAGGATAGCGATGCGGTTGGAAACCGAACGCACATTGTTAATCAACTTCTCGGCACCTTCACGGCCAAGATGTGCAGTATTCATACGTACAACATTCATACCTGCATCGAACAACTGCTTTATAAAATCAACATCACAGCGCTGGTCAGAAATCGTTGCGACAATCTTCGTTTGCTTCAATAACATAATCTATATACCTATTTTATTTAATAATCTTTTAATGCCTCCATGGCCAGACGGTAGGAGTTCAGCCCGAAACCGAGAATGACACCCTTGCAAGCGCAGGAAATCATGGACACATGACGAAAAGCCTCGCGGGCATGTACATTAGAGATATGCACCTCAATCACCGGAGAAGTGACCGAACGGATAGCATCTTGCAGAGCGATGGACGTATGGGTGTAAGCACCCGCATTCAAAATGATGCCGTCCACATCAAAACCTACCTGCTGAATCTTGTCTATCAGCTCTCCCTCAATGTTGGACTGGAAATAGTCAATCTGTACATCCGCATATTTCTTACGGAGTTCGGCAAGGTAGTCTTCAAAAGTAACGCTACCGTAAATGGAAGGTTCACGTTTGCCCAAGAGATTTATATTGGGGCCGTTAATAATCTGTATCCTCATAACACAATTTTTTATACCTTTGCGGTGCAAAGATAGTGCAAACCGAAAGCAGATGCAAATTTATTTGCAATTTGCTGAAATGCAGCCTATTTTCGCGAAGCAAAGGTAGAAAAAAGAAATGAAATCAGAAGAAAAATCCACGAATAAGGAGAAACAAACGCTGATAATCAGAAAGTACCACCAGTATCTGAAACTGGAAAAAGCACTCTCACCCAATACAGTGGATGCTTACCAAACAGACTTACAGAAGCTGCTGCACTTTCTGGAAGGAGAGGGTATCGCTATCCTTGACACTACCCTGGATGACTTGCAGCATTTTGCCTCCGGACTGCACGACATCGGCATCCATCCCCGCTCGCAGGCACGCATCTTGTCGGGCATCAAGTCATTCTTCCATTTCCTCGTCATGGCCGACTACCTGGAGGGAGACCCCAGCGAACTGTTGGAGGGACCCAAAATCGGATTCAAGCTTCCAGAAGTACTGACAGTGGAAGAGATAGACCGCATCATCTCCGCCATTGACCTAGGCACAAACGAGGGGCAACGCAACCGGGCCATCCTCGAGACTCTATACAGTTGCGGCCTACGGGTATCGGAACTGTGCAACCTGAAAATCTCCGACTTGTATTTCGACGAAGGCTTCATCAAGGTAGAAGGTAAGGGCAGCAAACAGCGCCTTGTACCCATATCGTCCCGTGCCATCAAGGAGATAAGGAACTGGTTCGTGGACCGCAATGGAGGCTGGAAAATCAAGAAGGACTTCGAGGACTATGTATTCCTGGCACGCTGGGGCAAAAATATCTCGCGCATCATGGTATTCCATCTCATCAAGGAACTGGCGAAGAAGGCCGGCATCACCAAAAACATCAGTCCGCACACCTTCCGCCATTCCTTTGCCACCCACCTGCTTGAAGGAGGCGCCAACCTGCGCGCCATACAAAGTATGCTGGGTCACGAATCTATCGCTACAACAGAAATTTACACACATATTGACCGGCACAGATTGCGCAGTGAAATCATAGAACATCATCCCCGCAATATAAAGTACCGCAAAGAGCGGGAAATTCATTAAATTATGATAAAATTGCTGCGCGAGTTAACAAACTGTAATAGGATTTAATATCTTTGCGTTGTTGTGTCCATGCCCAAACAGCACACTAAAATGGAATAGACAAATTTCAATTACAAACAATTAATTTATACCTAAAATGACTAAGAAATTGTATCTGCCGTTTTTAATGGCAATGATTGTTGCATTAATGACATCGTGCAGCAAAAAGATGGGTGAATTGTCATCAGATTATTTCACCGTAACTCCTCAAGTTCTAGAGGCTGTAGGTGGTAAAGTTCCCGCTACAATCAACGGAAAATTCCCCGAAAAGTACTTCAACAAGAAGGCTGTGGTAGAAGTAACCCCCGTACTGAAATGGAACGGTGGCGAAGCCAAAGGCCAGTCTGCTGTATTCCAGGGCGAAAAAGTAGAAGGTAACGACCAGACTATCTCTTACAAGATGGGCGGCAGCTACACTATGAAGACATCTTTCGACTATGTACCGGAAATGGCCAAATCCGAACTGTATCTGGAATTCAAGGCTACAGTAGGCAAAAAGACTGTCACTATCCCTGCTGTAAAAGTAGCTGATGGTGTAATCTCCACTTCTGAGATGCTGGAACAAACATTGGGCAGCGCTAACCCCGCCAATGGTGACGACGCTTTCCAACGTATCATCAAAGAAAAGCATGACGCCAACATCATGTTCTTGATTCAACAAGCCAACGTACGCGCCAGCGAATTGAAGACTGCCAAAGAATTCGGCAAAGAAGTGAAAAACATAGACGAAGCTGAAAACAAGAAAATCAGCAACATCGAAATCTCCGCATACGCTTCTCCCGATGGTGGTGTAGGCTTGAATACTACACTGGCTGAGAACCGCCAGGACAACACGGCTAAAATCATCAACAGAGATTTGAAGAAAGCAAAAATCAATGCAGCAGTAGACACCAAGTATACGGCTCAGGACTGGGAAGGCTTCCAGGAACTGGTATCCAAATCAAACATCCAAGATAAAGAATTGATTCTTCGCGTTCTTTCCATGTATCAGGATCCTGAACAAAGAGAACAAGAAATCAAGAACATCTCTTCTGTTTATAAGACTTTGGCTGACGAAATCCTGCCGCAACTGCGTCGTTCACGCCTGACTTTGAACTACGAAATCATCGGTAAGTCTGACGAAGAAATCGCAAACCTCGCCGACAGCGACGCCAAGCAGCTGAACATCGAAGAATTGCTGTATGCCACCACCTTGACTAAAGATGCTGCCAAGCAAGAAGCCATCTTCACAAAAGCTACTCAAATCTACCCGAACGATTTCCGTGCTTACAACAACTTAGGTAAACTGGCTTATCAGGCTGGTGATCTTAACAAGGCTGAAAGCTACTTCAAGAAAGCTCTCTCCATCAAGGATGCTCCTGAAGCAAACATGAATCTCGGTCTGATTGCCTTGACCAAGGGCGACAGAACAGCAGCAGAAAGCTATCTGAGCAAGGCTTCCGGTTCTAAGGAACTGAACGAGGCATTGGGTAATCTGTATGTTGCTCAAGGACAGTACGACAAGGCTGTCAGCTCATTTGGCGACACTAAGACTAACAGCGCTGCTTTGGCACAAATCCTGGCTAAGGACTACAACAAGGCTAAGAACACACTGGCTGCTATCGAAAGACCAGACGCTTATACTGACTACCTGATGGCTGTACTTGGCGCAAGAACCAACAATACATCTATGGTAACCAGCAGTCTGAAGAATGCCATTGCAAAAGAACCGGCTTTGGCAAAGAAGGCTGCTTCTGACCTGGAATTCGCCAAATACTTCACTAACACTGACTTTATGAATATCATCAAATAATAAAGGTTAGATTGAAAAGAACGTGCCCGGCATAGAAATATGTCGGGCATTTCTTTTTATTCACACCAAAAAGAAGTATTTTCGCGACGAAGTATCAGAAAAAGAACCGGAATGAAGAAAATCTATCTTGCATACCTTCTGCTTATTATATTGTCTGCCTGCGGCAGCAAAAATACAAATTCAGTCTACCTAAATGGTGAAATCAAAGGGCTGGGGAATGATACCCTTTATATATATGGTACGGACAAGTTCTATAACCGTATGGACACTCTGCTTGTCAAGGATGACAAGTTCTCTGCAACCCTCACCACCGACACACTTGCCTCTACATGGTTGCAATTCAGTGACGGTACGGAATATCCGCTTTACCTGGACAAAGGAGACAACATAAAGATAAAAGGTTCTGCCGCCGAACTTACTTCACTGGAAATCACGGGGAATGTTCCCAATGAAGAACTGACCGCCTTTCAGAAAGAGTTGAAAGGTTTGAGTACTCCCTCGGAGAAAGCATTGGAAGAAAAAGCAGAAGCCTTCATCAACAGCCATCCTTCTTCACTGGTAAGTATCTATCTGCTGGAGAAATATTTCGTGCAAAAACCGCAACCGGACTTCTCCTTAATCAAAGAAATGACAGAACACATGACCGGAGGCCTGAAAGACCGCCCATATGTGGACGAACTGCTTGACCTTATCCAAGAAGAAGAGAAGGTATCCGTCGGGAAAACCATCCCTTACGTCAACCTGCCCAATGCCAAAGGCACACAAATCAGCCGTACTAGCTTTAAGGACAAATATCTGTTGATACATTTTTGGGCATCTTGGGACCCGCAAAGCATGGAAGCCAACGCTGCCCTGCGCCGGATTTACAAGAAAGAAGAAAAGAACAAGCTATTCGCACTCTGGGGCATTTCCTTGGATATCGACAGAAAGGAATGGGAAGAAGCAATCAAAAGAGATACCCTGAAGTGGGAACAGAGTTGTGATTTCTCCGGATGGAACACAGCGCCCATCAAACAGCTCGCCATACAAGCATTGCCTGCCAATCTGTTCCTTAGCCCTTCCGGAAAAATTGAAGGGAAGAATATGAGTGAGGAAGACATCAAAAAGAAACTGGAGGAGATAGAGCAAAAGGAAAAAGAGAAGAAAGAGAGTGAAAAGAAACTCAAAAAACAAAACCGACGGTAGCCTATCCTGCCATCACTAACCCCTAATCACTAAAAACGTGCTCATAAAAGTTTTTGGAGCGGCTGTTCAAGGTATTGACGCAACCCTCATCACCATTGAAGTCAACAGTTCCAGAGGCTGTATGTTCTATTTAGTCGGTTTGCCGGACTCTGCGGTCAAAGAAAGCCATCAACGTATCATATCTGCTTTGCAGGTCAACGGCTACCGGATGCCGACCAGCAATATTGTCATCAACATGGCTCCGGCTGACATCCGCAAGGAAGGTGCAGCTTACGATTTACCTTTAGCCATCGGCATACTTGCCGCCAGCGAAGTTATCCAGTCCGATAAGCTGGAACGCTATCTGCTGATGGGTGAACTAAGCCTTGACGGCAGCCTGCAACCTATCAAAGGAGCACTCCCCATTGCCATCAAGGCCAGAGAACTGGGGTTTGAGGGTATGATTGTACCGCAACAGAATGCCCACGAAGCGGCAGTAGTAAACAATCTGAAAGTGTACGGAGCGGGAAACATCAAGGAAGTTATAGAATTCTTTAATGGCACGCAGGAATTAACCCCTACGTTAGTCAACACCCGCGAGGAATTCTATTCCCAGCAGAGCAACTTTGATTTCGACTTTGCAGAAGTAAAAGGGCAGGAAAATGTGAAACGAGCCTTAGAGGTAGCTGCTTCGGGCAGCCACAATATACTTCTCATCGGTTCGCCGGGCAGCGGTAAGTCCATGCTTGCCAAACGTCTGCCGTCTATACTTCCTCCCCTCTCTTTGGGAGAGAGTCTGGAAACGACCAAGATTCATTCTGTTGCCGGAAAGTTGGGCAAAGACGGTGGGCTCATCTCGAAACGCCCGTTCCGCGACCCTCACCACACCATTTCTACGGTAGCGATGACCGGTGGAGGAAGTTTCCCCCAACCCGGTGAAATCAGTCTGGCACATAACGGCATTTTATATCTTGATGAACTGCCAGAGTACAGCCGCAACGTATTGGAGGTTCTTCGCCAACCGCTGGAAGATAGGAAGATTACCGTGTCACGCATCCGATGCAATGTAGAGTACCCGGCAAGTTTTATGCTGGTAGCCTCTATGAATCCGTGTCCATGCGGGTATTACACGCATCCCACCAAGGCTTGTGTATGCAGTCCTGGACAAGTACAAAAGTACCTGAACCGCATATCCGGACCTTTGCTCGACCGTATCGACCTGCAAATTGAAGTCACCCCACTCCCCTTTGAAGAGATGGCAGATTCCCGCCCCGGCGAATCGAGCGCCACCATACGCGAGCGTGTGATACGTGCCCGACAAATTCAAGAAGCAAGGTATGCAGACATTCCCGGCATATATTGTAATGCCCAGATGAACAGTAAACTGCTTGCTCGCCACGCCCGTCCGGATGACAAAGGACTTGCCATGCTCAAAACTGCCATGAACCGACTGAACCTTTCGGCCCGCGCCTACGACCGTATATTGAAAGTATCACGCACCATCGCCGACCTGGAAGGCTGCGAATTGATACAGCCGGCACACTTGGCGGAAGCTATCGGATATAGAAATCTGGATAGGGAGGGCTGGGCAGGATGAAAAAGGGATTAGCGGTGAGCGATTAACAGTCAGCCCCTTTAATCCCTAATCCCTAATCTCTAACCCTTATTTTTCTATCCGAATGCGCGCATCCACCGCTATCACCTGCTTTTCAGTCGCCAACAATGGATTGATATCCATCTCCTTGATTTCCGTTGCAAAGCGCAGCAAGGTGGAAAGCCGTACAATAATTTCGGCAAATTTATCTTCATTCACTCCCTTCTGCCCACGCGTACCTTTGATAATCTTATAGGCACGCAACGAGTGAATCATGGAGTAAGCCTCCTCGTAGGACAACGGTGCAAGACCGGAAGATATATCCTTCAGCACCTCCACAAAAATACCGCCCAGACCGCAGAGTACCACATGTCCGAACTTCTCTTCATATTTGGCACCGATAAACAATTCCGTCCCTTTCAACATCGGCTGCACCATGATAGCACTAGCTTCGGGAATCTGCATCATACGGTCGAATTCCAATGCCAAATGCTGTTCACTCTTGATATTGAGCACAACACCGCCCACATCCGACTTATGCACCGGCCCCACCACCTTTGCCACCACCGGGAACCCCGTGCGACGCGCAAAGGCAAGCACTTCTTCCTTGTTGTCCGAAACAAACTCCTCCACAATAGGAATACCTGCAGAGCGGAGCAATGCCTGCACATAGTGCGGGGCGATATAACCGTCCGCAGGAATGGAATCTATAATCCGGCGGATACGGGGAACATCCACTCCAAAGAGCTCGATTTCATTATTGGCAGGCCGCGGGGCATTCATTATCCGCGAAAGTGCCGTGCCGAGAGTCACCTCATCGGCAAAGTTCACATGGCCCTTTGCCAGGAAAGCGGCAACCTCGGCTCCCGCCGTATTGATGGAAGGAAGAATCGGAAAAATCGGCTTCTTGCAATGCAGCATCTTCTCGTGCAGCACATCATACATTTCAAACATGGTCACCAGCCCCGGAGTGCCGAAAATAGCCATTACAGCATCAATATTGTCAAACTTCTCCTCACAATACTCCAGACAGAGGCGCAGATGTTCCGGCGTACCCGTAGCCAGAATATCAATGGGATTCCCCACAGCCGCACCGGGGAAAAGCTTACCCTTAAGTTCCTCCGCCACCGGTCCTTCCAGTTTCGGAACATTCAGTCCACCCTTACTCAATGCATCGGTCAGCATCACTCCCGGACCGCCGGCATGGGTAATGATGGCGAAGTTTTTCCCTTTCAGTTCCGGCAGTGTGAAGATACAACCTACGGTCGTCAACTCCTCGCGCGAATAGCAACGCACAATACCCGCCTTACGGAACAAAGCCTCTACCGCCGAATCGCTACTGGCAATGGCCCCCGTATGCGAACTCGCCGCCCGGCTGCCGCTTTCGCTACTGCCCGCCTTGATGGCCGCAATCTTGCAGCCCTTCTTGATGAGCGAGGATGCATGAAACAGCAGACGGTCGGGGTCACCGATACTCTCTATATAAAGAAGTTTTATTCTGGAATCCGCTTCCGGATTGAAGTGTTCGTCCATGTATTGCAACACATCCTCCACGCCGATTTGCTTGGCATTGCCCACAGACCATACAGAGTTGAACTGCAATCCCTTGGTCACGGCGCTCTCCAATATGAACACCGCTGTGGCACCGGAGCTGGAAATCAGGTCCACCCCTTGCGGATGCAGTTGCGGGATGGGCTGGCTGAATACACTGTGATGCCACGAGTTCATAAAACCGATACAGTTGGGGCCTATCAGAGAGGCTCCATACCGGTTCACCGTTTCCAGTATGCGATCTTCCAGCACAGCACCCTCATGGGTCTCCTCACCAAAACCGGCAGAAAGGATAATGAACGCCTTCACCTGCTTCTCCGCAGCAAGCATCTCCACCGCATCGGGACAAAGCGCGGCAGGTATGGCAAGGATGGCTAGGTCCGTATCGGGAATGTCCTTCACATCCGCAAAGGCAGCAACACCCTGCACTTCAGTCTCTTTCGGATTCACGGCACGAAGCTCACCGGTATATCCGCCGCTAAGCAGATTTTTCAGGATAGCCCCTCCGGGTTTGTGTACATTGTTGGATGCCCCCACTACCACAATACTGGCCGGGTGAAGTAATTGGCTTGTTATCATAGTCTGTTTTACATTAAGTTAATGATTCATGCACAAATATACATTTTCCATACATAAAAGCAATCGGTAAAAGAGAAAATAAGCTTAATCCCTTTGCAAAATATAAATAAGTTTACGGAAGTATATATATTTGTGCCGTCAATAACAATACGCAGAAAACTACCCTATATGGAAAGCCGTGTCAAAGAGATAGATTATCTGAAATGCATCTTCATCACCCTGATGATTATCTTCCACCTTGTATATATAGGCGACAAGTATCCGTATGCGAAACAAATCGTCTATACGTTCCACATGTCCGCTTTCTTGATTATTTCGGGCTATCTGGCCAATAACCGGAAGGATGCCCGAAGCTTTCTCCGCAAGTTTCTATGGATTTTCATTCCGTATGCCTGCATGGAGGCGGCCTATACGGTGATGTCTCATTTCCTGCCCGTACGCGAAAGTGTAGATGCCATTACTCCTACCGTATTGCTCGACAAGATATTCCTCCATCCGATGGGGCCTTACTGGTATCTGCATACACTGATTCTGTGCAGCCTCATCTATTATATCACATTCCGCTATGTAAGGCTGTCGGTTGTCTCCCGGCTGGTTGTGACCGGTGTCTGCCTGTTTGCCCTTTCCCATTGGGGAGGATTGATGAACTTCTCCAATGCCCTCTATTTCCTTATCGGCATGACAGTGAGCCAAAGCGGGCTTCGTTTTACACAAGTCTTTCGCGCCACAACCTTCGCCATTGTTCCATTCGTAATACTATGCTGTTTTCCCGCCAATCTGGATAGGGGTACTCTGGCAGGAGTCGCCATCACCTGGCTTTCCATCAGCCTGCTGTTGGCAGCCTACGGCTATCTGCCGGTACAAGCCAAACGGCTTTCCTTCTTTATAGGGCGCAATACGCTGGTCATACTCCTTTTCTCACCCATTTTCACCATTCTGTCCAAGGCGTTTCTGCCCGTGTTCGCCTTCGACCCTACGGGGATGCTGTTCCTTGTCACTGCCACCGCCTTCACTCTTAGCGGCTGCATGGGTATGGCGTGGGCTATGGACAAGATGCACGTTTCCAGATTCTTCTTCGGGAAGAGGACTATATTGTGCTGAGACGGTTCACGTCTTCGCCCACAAAGGGAAGTTTCACCACAAACTCCTTTTCGTCCTTAAGAATCTCCACCAGCGTGCCGTATAGGGCATACTGCCGCTGCAGGTTCTTCAATCCCGCTCCATTACTGGCCACATAGTTGCGCAACTGAAGATTGTTGCGTACCGTAATCCTTTCGTTTCCTATGGATATATGGACTATCAGCGGCGACTTCTTTGTACTGATATTATGCTTCAAGGCATTCTCCACAAGCATCTGTATGCTGGCAGGAATGACGAGACAATGATGATTCCGCAAATCATCTTCTATCTCCACATGCAGCGCATCGCCAAAGCGGATATGCTCCAGGTATAAATACGACTCTACGAACGACAGTTCTTCCTGCACGGTCACCGTAGCTCTGCCATGCGTAGTGAGCAGATAACGGTACACCGTAGACAGCTTCTTGGCAAACCGGTTCGTCTTTTCGGTATCCTGATAAGCAAGGGAGGCAAGGACATTCAGACTATTGAATAAGAAATGGGGATTAATCTGGTTTTTCAGCACCTCGAACTGATACAGCGCCTTCTCCTTCTCGATGACAGCCATCTGCTTCTCCATCTCCGAACGTTGCAGGCTATAGAAGAATATCTCTATCTGCAGAACGATAATCCAGTTCCACGGCACTACCGGCAGGGAGCTTCTCAAGATATGCCAGAAATTTCCATGCCCGCCCATCAGCAGGAAGTTCAAGATGTACGTCAACAGAACAGCCAGTGCAGTGGTCAACACGATATCCACCAGAATCCTCACCGCATTGTTGCGCTGTTTCAGTCTTTTATATATCAAGTTGATAACCCCAAAGTCGATGAACCCCAGCCCTATGCACAAAGGAAGATTCAGAAAGAACTGCACCATGATATTCGCATACCACGGCTTACCGCTGATGACGTTATAAACGCACCCTATGACAAGCAACGAGACGGAAACCGTCAGTATAAAAAGGAATATGTATCTCTTATGCCTCATAACTTATAACTCATACCACTCCGTCCACCCATTTCAAGAAATCGGCCACGCGACTGCGGCTCACCAATACCTCGTGCGGGCACTCCGGCTCGAAGTAAAGCTTCAAGCGACTGCCGAAGTACCTGGAACTCTTCCGGATGGACCTAATGTTGGATATGCAGCTCCTTGAAACCCTAAAGAAAACATCCCTATCCAGCATTCCCTCCAACTGGTCCAGCGAGTAGCTGATGATATACCGTTTCCCGGAGAAGAGGTGCAGATAAGTCAGCTTGTCCTCACTATAAAAGAAAGCGACATCCGGAGTTTCTACGTAGCGGAAGGTATCGCCCACCTGCACCAGAAAACGGTTCTTCTTGTTGGCTGCCAAGTAGCCGAGTTCCAGTTGCCGATATTCGGGAGCCGCAGAACGGAGGGCACTGTTGTGCTCGAACTTGCACAAGGCTGCTTCTAGGTCGCTTTCTTCAATGGGTTTCAGCAGATAGTCGATGCTGTTTACCTTGAAAGCCTTGATGGCATATTCGTCGTAGGCGGTGGTGAAGATAACGGGCAAATCGACGGGACACTGCTCGAATATCTCAAAGCTCAACCCGTCGGACAAGCGGATATCTACAATCATCAAGTCCAGGCTGCCCTGACGCAAGAGCAGTACAGCCTGCTCCACGCTCTCTGCCCAGCCCGCCAACTGCCAGGAAGGGCGCAGCCGTTGCATCATACGCTTCAGCTCTTCGTAGGCGAAGCGCTCATCTTCTACTAATAAATACTTTACCATAAAACGTGTCTGTTATTGCGACAAAGATACTATTTTACCTCTTGTCTTTACTAAAATGGCATTTGTCATTTCAGCGTATACCTGAATCCCACCGTCAGGCGCAGAGTCGGTCTGAAGCAAGGCTCGTCCTCATCGTTCTTGAAGTTATTGAGAAAACCTTTCAAACTACGGTCCGACATACTTATTCCGCGTATCCAGTTACCGCCCACTCCCAGATAAACAGCCGTCTTCCTACTCAACTGGTACGAAGGACTGATGTATGACCTCAGCATGACGGTAGAATAGATTTTCGATTTCCCGTCGACTTCCATCACGGCAGACATGCCGTCCATATCGAGGGCGGTCAGTTCCAGCTTCAGCTTCTTGTTCAGCCAGGTGGCGACGGACACTTTCATGCCGCTGGACATATCCACTTTCAGCTCATACCTGCCGGCATTCCTCCAACTGAAGTACATCATGGGCAGTATCATCGGGATACCGTAAGAGTTCGTCAACCCCGCACCGATGCCCAAGTCGAGGTTCTTCCGCAGTTTATAGACAAAGATGATTGCTCCATTAGCCAGTAGGGTCTTCATGGAAACCCCGTCCAACGGGGCATAGACACCGCCGCCCACAGAGGCTATGATACTCCACTTGTCGGACAGGGGACGGATGTGGGAGATATTCAGACTGGCATTCAACAGATTGTCCGGATTCAACTCCCGCGCCTGCCCCTTATTATGGAATACGCCATAGGCAGCATTGACGGTTGCCGACCACGCCACCAGCCTGCCCTTGTCGTCATGCCTGACGGAAAGCGGCAGGTTATACCTTCCCGATACCATCATCAAGCTGCCCGAACCATACTCGTTGCCGAGGTCATCCTTCAACGAACTTTCGGGCAGATAGTCGTAACTGATATAGCCTTGCCCCCGGCAGCAGAACGGCCACGCCGCAAGCCACAACACCAATAGAATCACAGAGTTTGTCTTCATGGGAATATGCAAATGTTTTCTGCAAATATAGGCCTGCGGCAAGTAAGCGGGAAGCATTTACGGACGGGATGCGGAATGGGGAGGACGAAATGCGGAAACCGGAAGGCGGAATGATTCCATGTTTTACGTTACGCATTTCACGTTACGTAAAATACATAATATTTTCGGGATAAAACAAATATCAGGTGAAGCACCCATCAATCTCCAAACTAATTGTACCTTTGCGGAACTTTAAACAAAAAAATGATGAAAGAAGAAACTTTCGATTATTCCAAAGTTCCCCATAACTTCGGCTTATGCGCTACTGACACATGCCCTTATACTGACACCTGCCTGCGCCGGATTGCATATACGTATGCACCCTCAAACAACATCTTCCTATATGTACTGAATCCGAAAGCAATAGAGTCCACAGCGGGAAAATGCAAATATTATTGCTCGAATAAGAAAGTGCGCTATGCCAAAGGCTTTATCCATACGGCAGAAGCCATCTCTGTCGGCCAGTCCGGCACGTTCCGCTACCGGCTCATCGGCTTATGGGGTATCCGAAGATATTATCAGAAGCGGAAAGGGGAAACTTTGCTCTCACCAACCGAGCAGCAACAAGTCATTGCAATTGCCCGTAACTTAGGACTCCAACGGACGGAGTACTTCGACGCTTATGTAGAAGAGTACGACTTCACATGACAGCTCCGGTCACCTCACATGATAACTCCGGTTACCCCAAACGGTAACTTCATTTACACTACGAGGTAAAAGGCTTTACACTATGGTGTAACGACCGTTACAATATGGAGTAACGGCCGTTACACCCTATGGTAAACGGCTTTACATTAGAAGGTAAACAAGCGGTAAATACAATACGCTGATTTAAAGGGAAGTATTCAGTATAAGATTATGGCAGTATTTCACCTTCCGCTGTCACCTTTACGTAGATTTCCCTTTCCCCTTGCTCCATCTCTACCAAAAAGTAACTGCCATCGGGAGTCTCAATAAAGTCGGCATCATCAATGACATAACCGGGATGGGCAGCCGTAACGGCGTTCTTCACTACATCTTCCAGATGTCTCTTACTGATATCCCAGATAGTATAGGCCCATGCACCCTCAGCGGTGAACATCACATCCTTGCTGATACTTCCGTGCACGATTTCGACTTCCGTCATACCGTTCTTTTCTTTTTCAATATCCACAATGCGGGCATTGGGATATTTCTCTGCTATAAAATCTTTGATGGCAGCGGAAATATCAGAAGGGAGATAATCTTCGGGAGAACCGCCGTTGTGCGCATCGGCCACTTCCTTCACCAGAATGCCGTCCTCCGAATAATAGAGGTCCATTTCCTGATTACCTTTCTCCACTTCGATGATGTAGACAACAGCCATTTCCTTACGTTCCAGCTTGTCTACATCTTCCACCTTCCATACATTATAATAGGTACTACTCTCGTAAGAGCTTCTCACCGGAGCGGGAAGGTCTGCATAACGGAGGTCGGTTTCGGTCATCTGCCATACACCGTCTTTGGTGAACCAGGCCTCCTTTTCGAAATTGTCCTCATGGAAATCAGCCACATAATATGCACCTTTTGTTTCCCATTCTATACGCTGGGCATTGGGATGCTCCTTGGCCAACGCATTACTCAGTTCCGCGGGCACGGAGATTCCGTCGTTGTCGTCATCATCACAGCTTTGCAAGGCAAAGGCAAACACGCCTAACGCCAATAATAAGAAGTACTTTTCCAGTTTCATAGTCATTTCGTTTTTTTACATTATCAATACCAAGTTTGTTCATTTTGTATGGCAAAGATGAAGCCTAAATCTGGAAAGAATCTGGAAGAATACTCATATTTTGCAGAAAACAGCTATCTTTGTGCCACTAAAAGCGTTCATAACAAAAGAGATACATAATAACACAATGGAAAAGAAATTCAAACGTACCACCGTGACCTCGGCATTGCCGTATGCCAACGGCCCGGTTCATATCGGACACCTGGCAGGCGTTTATGTTCCTGCCGACATCTACGTCCGCTACCTGCGACTGAAAAAGGAAGATGTAATCTTCATCGGCGGCTCCGACGAACACGGAGTGCCCATCACCATCCGCGCCAAGAAGGAAGGCATCACCCCGCAAGACGTGGTGGACCGCTATCATACGCTTATAAAGAAGTCTTTCGAAGAGTTCGGCGTCTCCTTCGACGTGTACAGCCGTACTACCTCAAAGACGCATCACGACACGGCTTCCGACTTCTTCCGCAAGCTGTACGATAAGGGAGAATTCATCGAAAAGACCAGCATGCAGTATTACGACGAAGAAGCCAAGACCTTCCTTGCCGACCGCTACATCACCGGCGAGTGCCCCCACTGCCATGCCGAAGGCGCTTACGGCGACCAATGCGAGAAGTGCGGCACCAGCCTCAGCCCCACGGACCTGATTAATCCGAAGAGTGCCATCAGCGGCAGCCAGCCCGTGATGCGTGAGACGAAGCACTGGTATCTGCCGCTGGACAAACACGAGGAATGGCTTCGCCAATGGATTCTGGAAGACCATAAGGAGTGGCGTCCCAATGTTTATGGCCAATGCAAGAGCTGGCTCGACATGGGCTTGCAGCCGCGTGCCGTGAGCCGCGACCTGGATTGGGGTATTCCCGTTCCCGTAGAGGGTGCCGAGGGCAAAGTGCTCTATGTATGGTTCGACGCCCCTATCGGCTACATCAGCAACACCAAAGAGTTGCTGCCCGACACATGGGAGAAATGGTGGAAAGACCCCGAAACGCGTCTGGTACACTTCATCGGAAAAGACAATATCGTGTTCCACTGCATCGTGTTCCCCGCCATGCTGAAGGCAGAGGGTAGCTACATCCTGCCGGACAACGTGCCGAGCAACGAGTTCCTGAACCTGGAGGGCGACAAGATTTCCACTTCACGCAACTGGGCGGTATGGCTGCACGAGTATCTCGTTGACTTCCCCGGCAAGCAGGATGTGCTGCGCTACGTGCTGACCGCCAACGCACCGGAGACAAAAGACAACGACTTCACCTGGAAGGACTTCCAGGCACGTAATAACAACGAGCTGGTTGCCGTTTATGGCAACTTCGTGAACCGCGCCCTGCAACTCACCAAGAAGTACTTCGACAGCGTAGTGCCCGCCGCAGGCGAACTGAACGACTACGACCGCGAGACGCTGAAAGAATTTGCCGACGTCAAGGCAGAAGTGGAGAAGTTGCTGGACGTATTCAAATTCCGCGACGCACAGAAGGAAGCGATGAACCTTGCCCGCATCGGAAACAAATACCTGGCAGACACCGAGCCGTGGAAGCTTGCCAAGACAGACATGGAGCGCGTAGCCACCATTCTCCACATCTCGTTGCAGTTGGTCGCCAACCTTGCCATTGCTTTCGAACCGTTCCTGCCCTTCAGCAGCGAGAAGCTTCGCAAGATGCTGAACATGGACAGCTTTGACTGGGCAGAGCTGGGACACACCGACCTGTTGCCTGCCGGACATCAGCTGGGCACCCCCGAACTGCTGTTCGAAAAGATAGAAGACGACGTCATCCAGGCACAAGTAGACAAGCTGCTTGCCACCAAGAAGGCAAACGAAGCCGCCACCTACAAGGCAAACCCCATCAAGCCGACCATCGCCTTCGAAGACTTTGAAAAGCTGGATATCCGCGTAGGTACAGTGCTTGAATGCGAGGCAGTGCCCAAGATGAAGAAGCTGCTGAAGTTCAAGATTGCCGACGGGCTGGAAAACCGCACCATCGTCAGCGGCATTGCCCAGCACTACAAATCGGAAGAACTGGTAGGCAAGCAAGTGCTGTTCATCGCCAACCTCGCTCCACGCCAATTCAAGAACGGGCTGGTAAGTGAGGGAATGATTCTCTCTGCCGAGAATTATGACGGCTCGCTGGCGGTGACTTCACTGCTGAAAGAGGTGAAGCCGGGCAGCGAGGTGAAATAAAACAGTAACAAGGTAACGAGTTAACAAGGCTACAAGGAGGAAGGAAAAGCCTCGTGGCCTTGTTAACTCGTTGCCTTATCAACCAATAAACTATGTCCGATACATCACTCAAAGAAAAAACAGCCAAAGGCCTCTTCTGGGGAGGATTCAGCAACGGCATACAGCAGTTGTTAAATCTGGGATTCGGAATAGTCCTTGCCCGTCTGCTGGATGCTTCGGATTATGGTATGGTAGGGATGCTTACCATCTTCTCCGCCATTGCCGCCGCCTTGCAGGAGGGTGGGTTCATTTCGGCACTGACCAACCGGAAGGAGACTTTGCACAAGGATTACAACGCCGTGTTCTGGTTCAGCCTGATGTGCAGCACTACTATATATATATTACTCTTCTTTGCCGCACCGCTGATTGCCGACTTCTACGATACGCCCGAATTGATACCGCTGTCACGTCTCTCCTTCCTCGGATTCGTCATCTCAAGCATGAGCATCGCACCGAGAGCGTATCTGTTCAAGAATCTCAGAATCAAGGACACTACCGTCATCTCCATTTCGAGTCTGATAGTCTCCGGCATTGTGGGCATCACACTGGCTGTCAACGGATTCGCCTATTGGGGTATTGCATTGCAAAGTATCTCATTCGTCACCGTGATGACGATTCTTAACTTCTACTTCTCGCGTTGGAGACCCCGCTTCCGGTTCGACTTTACACCCATTAAGGAGATGATAGGGTTCAGCAGTAAGATAATCATTACGAATATCTTCACCATAATCAATAACAATTTGTTTTCCGTCTTGTTGGGTAAGTTCTATTCGGAACGGGAAGTGGGTAACTTTACGCAGGCAAACAAGTGGAACGGCATGGGACATACCACGATTACGGGCATGATAAACGGCATTGCACAACCCGTCTTTACCCGGGTTGCCGACGACAAGGCACGGCAACTTGCCGTATTCAGAAAGCTGCTGCGCTTCACCGCCTTTATCTCTTTCCCCGCCATGCTGGGATTGAGCTTGGTATCGAAAGAACTGATTATAATCACTATCACGGAGAAGTGGCTGCCCAGTGCCGATATCTTGCAACTGTTATGTATTTGGGGAGCATTTATTCCCGTCATCAATCTGTTCTCCAACCTGCTCATCAGCCGGGGGCATTCTTCTATCTATATGTGGAGCACCATCAGCTTGAGCCTGCTGCAAATAGTAGCTGTATGTGCCATATACCCATACGGGTTGGAGTGGATGCTGCGTATTTTCGTCATTATCAATATCGGCTGGCTGTTTGTATGGTTCCGTTTTGTCAAGAGGGAGATAGGATTAAGACTGCGCGATATGCTGAAAGACATCTCTCCTTATCTCTCCCTATCCATTGTACTCGTAGTGTCAACTCACTATGCCACTCAGCCCATAGAAAACCTATACTTAAATATGGCAGCCAAAATCATTATGGTAGCTGGGCTTTATGCACTGGTTTTGTGGAAACTGCAATCTACCATCTTCCGGGAAAGCATTGAATTCCTCTTAAAGAAAAAAAGAGCATGAGCCGCATAGCCTACATCATATCCGCCTACAAGGATGCCCCACACTTGGCACGCCTGGTTGCCGCACTGGATGACCGGGCAGACTTCTACGTGCACATCGACCTCAATGCCGATATACACCCTTTTGAAGAAGCCTTGGGAGACAAGGTTACTTTCGTGCCCCGCCACCGGATAAGCTGGGGAGGATGGGAACAAGTGGAATATCAGAAAGAATTGCTTGCCGCCGTATTGCACAGCGGCATCCCCTATACCCGTGTAGTATGCCTGAGCGGGCAAGACTATCCGTTATGGAACAACAACGCCATCCACCGCTATTTCGAGGAGCATCAAGACACTGAATTCATCGGCGGTTTCAACCTGACACACTGCACCGTGAAACAGCAGTTGCACAAGATAACCCATTACCACCCTTTCCGTGACCTGCCTTGGAAGAGTATATGGTGGAAGAACAAACTCATCGTAGCATCGCGCAAGCTGGCACAGATACTCCCCATCCGGAAAGCCCCTTTTGCACCCTTGGAAGGCAAGCAGGCAGATGTCTATTTCGGTTCCGACTATTGGGCCATCACGTTGCCCTGCGCACGATATGTATATGAAAAGTTGTGCACGGAGGAGAAGCTGGTGAAGTATTTCAGAACCAGCTTTGTACCCAGCGAACTGTGCATACAGACCATCGTATTCAACTCCCCTTTTGCCTCAAAAGGGCTTCTTTTAGAGGGAGAATACCCCGGACTTACCCGTCTCACCCCCTTGCACTACATAGACTACGGCGTATCCATCCGCGTGATGACACTCGAGGACCTGCCGGTATTGCGGCAGTCTGGAAAGATGTTCTGCCGAAAAATAGTAAGCGGCACATCAGACAGATTAGTGGAAGCCATAGAGCAGACAAGAAGAGAATAAAAAGAGAGTTATCCCAACAGATATGCCACTTTATCCCAACCGGAATGCTGCAAAGAAGCAATTAATTCGTATTTTTGCAGCATCACATTTCTATTGATACAATGAAAAAGAATGTAGCAGTCATATTGGCAGGAGGAGTCGGTAGCCGCCTGGGATTGTCCACTCCCAAGCAATTCTTCAAGGTAGCGGGAAAAATGGTCGTGGAGCACACCATCGATACTTTCGAAAGCAATCCACATATTCACGAGATAGCTATCGTATCCAATCCTTTCTATATCTCCGATTTCGAATCTATCATCATCAAGAACGGATGGAAGAAGGTCAAGAAGATATTGAAAGGCGGACAAGAACGGTATCATTCCAGCCTATCCGCCATCAAAGCCTACGAAGACACTGACGTCAATCTGATATTCCACGATGCCGTACGTCCGTTAGTGAGCCAGCGGATTCTGAATGACGTTATTGCCGCATTGGAAACCTACAAAGCTATTGATGTGGCAATGCCCGCCACGGATACCATTATACAAGTCAATGACAGATTCATTCAGGAAATCCCAGACCGCAGCAAACTGATGCGAGGACAGACTCCGCAAGCATTCCATCTGGAAACCATCAAGCATGCCTATGACATTGCCTTGCAAGACCCGGCCTTTAAAGTGACCGACGACTGCGGCGTAGTAGTGAAATACCTTCCGGAAGTACCGGTTTATGTAGTGAACGGTGAAGAAAGCAACATGAAGCTGACCTATAAGGAAGACACCTATCTGCTGGACAAATTCTTCCAGCTGCGCAAAAGTGAACTGAACACCTTGCCCATCGACCAGGAAAACAACCTGAAGAACCGGGTTGCAGTCGTATTCGGCGGTAGTTACGGCATCGGCGCAGACGTGGCTCAGCTACTCAAAGAGAAAGGAGCCAACGTATTCTGCTATTCGCGCAGCATGAACGGAACGGATGTAGGCAACAAAGAGCAGGTGAGCAAAGCCTTGCAGGAAGTGTACCGCCAATGTGGACGGATAGACTACATTATCAATACTGCCGGACTGCTGAATAAAGAACCTCTGATGAGTTGCGACTATCAGACCATCTGCAACGCTGTGAACACCAACTATATGGGTACTGTCAACGTGGCACTTGAAGCCTTCCCCTATCTGAAGGAGAGCAAAGGTAAACTCGTATTCTTCACTTCCAGTTCCTACACTCGGGGGCGTGCCTTTTACAGCATCTATTCATCGACCAAAGCCGCCATCGTGAACTTTGTGCAAGCCATAGCACAAGAATGGGAACCGTTCGGCATCAGCGTGAACTGCATCAATCCGGAGCGCACCAAAACACCTATGCGTGTCCATAACTTCGGCATCGAACCGGATAACACCTTGCTGACCTCCGAGCAAGTAGCCATTACCACCATACAGTCACTGCTTTCCGAATTCACCGGACAAGTCATCGACGTAAAAAGAGAAGAAGTATGAAGAACCAATACCTATCGGACTACGTTGCCGACAACCTACGCGCCTGCCAACTGAAGCAACTTTCCATACTGAAAGAGGTGGACCGCATCTGCCGGAAACACAAGTTAAGCTACTGGCTTGACGGAGGCACACTGTTGGGAGCCATGCGTCATGGAGGATTCATCCCCTGGGATGATGACATAGACATCGGCATGACACTGGAAGACATGCAAGCATTCATGAAGGTAGCCCCCTCCGAACTACCCGACACACTGTTCCTGCAAACCCCGGAAAGTGACCCTACCAGCAAAGAGCCCATCGTCAAGATAAGGGATTTAAACTCAATCTATATTGAAGCAGGAGATACCTTCAGCGTAGAGTATCAGAAAGGACTATACGTAGATATATTCCCTTTCATCGACTACCCCACCGTGCCCCGCCCATGGGCAAAGAAGCTGTGCAAAGGCATCTCCGTCAGTTACTCCATCCTACACGCGCAACACTACTACTCGCTGCGCTCCTTTGCAGAATTCTTCTACTTCGGCATGAAGTATGCGCTTTTCAAAGGGATATGGGCAATGCTCTGCCTGGTACGCCCCAAAGGGACCTATCTTTCGAATATACTCATCAATAACGGATACGGCATCATGCACCGTAAAGATTCCGTCTTTCCGCTCTCCACCATCACTTTCGAAGGAAAAGATTTCCCGGCACCGGGCAATGTGGACGCCTATCTGAAAGATTTATATAAAAACTACATGGACATTCCTCCCAAAGAGAAGCAGATAGTCCATGCCTGCTATATTCACCCGGAACTAAAACCATTGCCATGAAACCAGCCCTTGTAGATGTATCTGTACTGATCCTTTTCTTCAACCGCCCCAAACTGCTGGCGCAAGTATTCGAACAAGTGAAGAAAGCACGCCCCGCACGACTGTTTCTCTATCAGGACGGCCCGCGCGGCGAGCGTGACATGCCGGGCATAGAAGCTTGTCGCAAAGTAGTGGCAGACATCGACTGGGAATGCGAAGTACACCACAACTACCAAGAGAAGAACTACGGCTGCGACCCATCGGAATACATGGCACAGAAGTGGGCATTCTCCTTGTCGGACAAATGTATCGTGCTTGAGGATGACGACGTGCCTGCCGTCTCTTTCTTCGGCTTCTGCAAGGAACTGCTCGACAAGTATGAGCACGACACACGCATCAGCATGATTGCCGGATTCAACAACGAGGAGATTACACCGGACATCACTTCCGACTACTTCTTCGCCACCACCTTCTCCATCTGGGGATGGGCGAGCTGGCGGCGGGTGACGGACCAATGGGATGAATTCTACACCTTCCTGGACGACAAGGAGAACATGCGGCAACTGAAGAACCTCATCCACACACGGCGCTACCGCAAAGACTTCATCTACATGTGCCAACGCCACCGCGAACACGGGAAAGCCTATTACGAAACCATCTTCCACGCTTCCATGTTGTTCAATTCGGGTCTGAGCATCGTGCCCACCCGCAACATGATAAACAATCTGGGAGCCACTGCCGACTCCACCCACTTTGCCGGCTCCGTGCACACCATGCCGCGCGGTTACCGCCGCATCTTCACCATGAAACGCCACGAAGTGGAGTTTCCACTGAAGCACCCTCGCCACGTCATCGAGAACACAGCCTACAAGGATAGCGTTTACCGCATCATGGCATGGCGGCATCCCTGGATAAAGATTGCACGGTCGTTCGAGGAACTGGCGTTGAACCTACGGTACGGCAACTTCACCATCATATGGCAAACGCTGCAAAAGCGTATCCGGAAATGGACGAAACAAGACCGGCATCTGTAACAAGAAAAAACATTCAAAAAAGAAGAAACGAACAACAGTCATGAGAGTACTACTTATCAATACCTCCGAACGCATCGGCGGCGCAGCCATCGCCGCCAGCCGTCTGATGGAATCACTCAAGAACCACGGCATCAAAGCCAAGCTGCTGGTACGCGACAAGCAGACCGACCAAATCTCCGTTGTGTCACTGGACCATAACTGGCGCATGGTGTGGAAGTTCGTCTGGGAGCGCATCGTCATCTGGAGCGCCAACCGCTTCAACAAAAAGAACATCTTTGCCGTGGACATAGCCAACACGGGGACAGACATCACCTCACTGCCCGAATTCCAGCAGGCAGACGTCATCCATCTGCACTGGATAAACCAAGGGATGCTCTCGCTGAGGAATATCGAGAAGATTCTCGCCTCGGGCAAGCCCGTCGTCTGGACCATGCACGACATGTGGCCCTGCACCGGCATCTGTCACCATGCCCGCGAGTGCACCCGTTACCGGCAGGAATGCCACAACTGCCCCTTCATCCACGGAGGCGGAGGCAAGCGTGACCTTTCCTACCGCATCTTCCGGAAAAAGCAGAATCTATATCGCAACCGTCACATCAACTTCGTCACCTGCAGCCGCTGGCTGGAAGAACGTGCCCGGACAAGCGCCCTCTTCTGCGGACATGCCGTGACGTGCATCCCCAACCCCATCAACACCAACCTCTTCAAGCCCCGCAACCGACAGGAAGCCCGCAGCCGTTGCCTACTGCCGCAAGACAAAAAGCTCATGTTGTTCGGCTCGGTGAAGATTACGGACAAACGGAAAGGCATCGACTACCTGATAGAATCGTGCCGACTGCTGGCTGACAAGCATCCCGAACTCCGGGAACAGTTGGGTGTCGTCGTCTTCGGCAACCAATCGCAACAACTGGAAAACCTGCTTCCATTCAAAGTCTACCCGCTGAACTTCGTCAGCAACGAACACCAACTGGTGAATATCTACAATGCCGTGGACATCTTCGTGACCCCCTCGCTGGAAGAGAACCTGCCGAACACCATCATGGAAGCCATGGCATGCGGCATTCCCTGCGTCGGATTCAACGTGGGCGGCATCCCTGAGATGATAGACCATCTGCACAACGGCTACGTGGCACAATACAAATCCTCGGAAGACTTTGCCAACGGCATCTACTGGACGCTGACCGAACCCGACTACCCCAGCCTCTCGGAACAAGCCTGCCGGAAAGCCATCTCCCACTATTCGGAGAACGTCGTCGCCAAGAAATACATTGACCTTTACAACAAAGTGACCGGAAGAAATGCATAACCACCCCACCCCGAAATTCAGCATCATCACCGTGACCTACAATGCCGAAGCGGTACTGGAGGACACGATTCAAAGCGTTATCTCGCAAACCTACCACCACGTAGAATACATCCTTGTGGACGGTGCGTCCAAAGACGGCACGCTCTCCATCATCGACCGTTACCGCGACCGCATCACCCGCATCGTGAGCGAACCGGACAAGGGACTGTACGACGCCATGAACAAAGGCATCCGCCTTGCCACCGGCGATTACCTCTGCTTCCTCAATGCCGGCGACAGCTTCCACGAGGACGACACCTTGCAGCAGATGGTGCGTTCCATCTCCGGCAACGAACTACCCGACGTGCTGTACGGCGAAACGGAACTGGTGGACAAGGAAGGTCACTTCATCCGCATGCGCCGCCTCGCCGCCCCGGAAGTGCTTACCTGGCGAAGCTTCAAGCAGGGCATGCTGGTCTGCCATCAGGCCTTCTTTGCCAAAGCTTCCCTTGTAGAACCCTACGACCTGCAATACCGCTTCTCCGCCGACTTCGACTGGTGCATCCGGGTGATGAAGAAGGCACGGACCTTGCACAATACCCATCTCACCCTCATCGACTATCTGGAAGAGGGAATGACCACCCAGAACCGGCAAGCATCCCTGCGCGAACGCTTCCGCATCATGGCGCGGCATTACGGACTGATGAGTACCGTAGCCCATCATGCCTGGTTCGTATTACGGGCCGTGATAAAGAAATAGCACAAATTTCGAGGACAAATATACTTTGTTCCCGCAAGACCTATACCTTGCGGGAATCTCCCCTATACCCAGCTCTCTACAGTATAGGAGTGAGTACCCAAAACATCCCCATGTTTTCACCTAAAACATCCGGATGTAATGGGGCAAAACATCCCCATGTTTTGGGGTAAAACATCCGGGTGTTTTGGAGAAAGACATCTGGATGTTCTGCATATTAAGTCCTATACCGTGAGGGGCTAAGTCCTAAGACGTAGGAGATTAAGTCCTAAGGCAAAGGAGGCTGGGTAACTGTAAGCAGCGCCTTCAACTCTTTTACCCCTTCCGAAGCTCCCTTTTGAATGACATGTATCGGACGCATGACGTGCGTGTCCACCGGCTTGGGGTCTATCAGATACACTTCGGCGGCACGGGGCACGTAGTTCAGCAGTCCCGCAGCGGGATAAACGTTCAGGCTGGTGCCGATGATGACGAAGATGTCCGCCTGCTCCACATACCGGATGGCAGTCTCAATCTCCGGCACCGACTCGCCAAACCACACGATGAACGGGCGGAGCTGCGTACCGTCGCCCGCCTTGTCGCCCAACTTTACTTCATATTCCTCCGGCGCCAGTTCCTTGACGAAATGCGGATTATAAGGGTCGCGGCTGGAACAAACCTTCGTCAGTTCCCCATGCAAGTGTATCACGTGCGTACTGCCGGCACGCTCGTGCAGATTATCTACGTTCTGGGTGACGACCGTTACATTGAAATCCCTCTCCAGGTCGGCAACGCCCAGATGCCCGGCATTCGGCACCACATCGAGCAACTGCTTGCGACGTTCGTTATAGAAATTAATGACCTGTTCCGGATTACGTGCATACCCCTCGGGAGTCGCCACCTGCTCCACCGGATATTTGTCCCATAATCCGCCCGCATCACGGAATGTGCTGATGCCGCTCTCGGCGCTCATACCAGCACCCGACAATATGACCAAGTTCTTCATTTTCCGCTCCTTTCCTTTATTAAAGTAAGACAAATATAAGAAGAATGTTCAAGTTGTGATATAAATAAGAAAAATTAAATACTTAAAAGCCTTATCATTCAAATAAAAGACGTACTTTTGCCACTCATAAATTTGCAATAGACTGGAAAAGAAACCAATCCGGTCGTCAACAAAAGAATCTTATGGACAAATTCAGTTATGCTATCGGCCTTGGAATAGGTCAGAATCTTTTAAGCATGGGTGCCAAAGGCATTGCAGTAGATGACTTTGCACAAGCAATCAAAGACGTTTTGGAGGGCAACCAGACGGCAATCAGCCACACAGAAGCCCGTGACATCGTCAACAAGTACTTTGCCGAACTGGAGGAGAAGATGAACGCAGCAAACATAGAAGCCGGCAAAAAGTTCCTGGAAGAGAACAAAAAACGCGAGGGAGTTGTTACGCTTCCCAGCGGACTTCAATACGAAGTTATCACAGAAGGAAACGTCGGTCACTATGCCAAAGCAACCGACCAGGTACAATGCCACTACGAAGGCACACTGGTTGACGGAACGCTGTTCGACAGCTCCATCAAGCGCGGCCAGCCTGCCACATTCGGTGTAAACCAAGTGATACCCGGTTGGGTGGAAGCCCTTCAGCTTATGCCCGAAGGTGCCAAGTGGAAACTCTACATCCCCAGCGACCTGGCATACGGAGCGCAGGGTGCCGGCGAGATGATTCCTCCCCACAGCACGCTCGTATTCGAAGTCGAATTACAGAAAATTTTATCTAAATAAACAAACAAGTAAAAGCAAAATGAAAAAAGTAACATTTCTCATGGCTCTTGCAGTAGCTGCCGGCATGGCATCTTGTACTGCTCAAAGTCCGAAAGCTGATTTGAAGACGGACATCGACTCATTATCTTACGCCATCGGTATGGCACGTACAGAAGGTTTGGACCAGTATCTTGCACAACAAGGCATTGACTCAACCCAGATGTCAGAATTCCTGAAAGGTTTCAACGAAGGCGCAGCCAAAATCGATAAGAAAGACGTGGCTTACATGGCCGGTCTGCAAGTAGGCCAGATGGTCAGCAAGCAATGGGTGGAAGGCTTCAACCAACAAATCTTCGGCAACGACTCCACACAGAGCATCAGCCGCGAAAATCTGCTGGCAGGTTTCGTAGCAGGTGTCATCGGCAGGGGTGGTGCTATGGATATGATGAAAGCTCAAGAGTACATGCGTACTCAGATGGATGCCATCAAAGAAAAAGCAACTGCAGAAAAGTATGCTGACAACAAAGCTGCCGGTGAAAAGTTCCTGGCTGAGAACAAGGCTAAAGAAGGTGTAGTAACTACCCCGAGCGGTCTGCAATACAAAATCATCACCAAGGGTAACGGTGCCGTTCCTGCCGACAGCAGCAAGGTGAAAGTAAACTACAAAGGTACGCTGATTGACGGAACAGAATTCGATAGCTCTTACAAGCGCAACGAACCTGCTACTTTCCGTGCCAACCAGGTAATCAAAGGCTGGACAGAGGCCCTCACCATGATGCCCGTCGGCTCTAAGTGGGAACTCTATATCCCCTACGACCTGGCATACGGTTCAAGAGAAACCGGTAGCCAAATCAAGCCGTTCTCTACTTTGATATTCGAAGTGGAACTGCTGGGTATCGAGAAGTAATGTAACAATCCGAAGGGAGGGGCAAAACCCTCTTGATACTTCTTTTAGGCGCGGATTACGCGGAATACGCGGATTTGGTAAACTAAATCCGTGAAATCCGCGTAATCCGCGCCTTATCGTTACCCCTCACTTTTATTCATTTTTCCGTCCCTTTTTATAGATAAATTAAAATAAAGTCCTATATTTGCTTACTATTTGATAACAACAAGAACTTTACTTATTTACTATTATGGAAAAAATAGACAATCTTGACCGGCAGATTCTGGAAATCATTTCCCAAAATGCCCGTATCCCTTTCAAGGACGTAGCTGCTGAATGTGGCGTGTCACGTGCTGCCATCCATCAACGTGTACAGCGCCTGATTGACCTTGGCGTTATTGTTGGCTCAGGCTATCATGTAAATCCCAAGTCCCTTGGATACAGAACCTGCACTTACGTAGGAATCAAGCTGGAAAAGGGCTCCATGTATAAGACGGTAGTTGCTGAGCTGGGCAAGATTCCCGAAATTGTAGAATGCCACTTCACCACTGGTCCGTACACCATGCTGACTAAGGTATATGCCCGCGACAACGAGCATCTGATGGATTTGCTGAACAACAAGATGCAGGAGATTCCTGGCGTAACCGCTACCGAGACCTTGATTTCCCTGGAACAGAGCATCAAGAAGGAGATTCCTATTTGCCCCGAGAAATAACGAACAACAATGGATTTCTTGAACGAATATCATCTGTCGGGCCTTGTCATAGGTATCTGCACATTCCTCATCATCGGCTTGTTTCACCCCATAGTTGTGAAAGCCGAATATTATTGGGGCACCAAGTGCTGGTGGATTTTCCTTTTACTCGGCATCGGCGGCATCATTGCCTCCCTTTATACGGAGAACATCATGATAGCCTCCCTTTTGGGCGTCTTTGCATTTTCCTCGTTCTGGACCATCAAGGAGATATTCGAGCAGGAAGAACGAGTGAAAAAAGGCTGGTTTCCCAAGAATCCAAAACGAACTTATAAGTTCTAAGGACAAAGGTTATAAGGAATTTTATCCAAAAGTCTTGCATATTTCAATAGAAAATGCTACTTTTGTCCCCGCTATCCAAGCAAGGATGCATCGGACTTGTAGCTCAGTTGGTTAGAGCAACAGACTCATAATCTGGAGGTCCCTGGTTCAAGCCCAGGCTGGTCCACTTTCAAAATCAAGGAGTTACGAAATTCGTAACTCCTTTTTTCTTACCCTTGCGTAAACAATGCGTAAACAAACTGTTTGAGTTGGCCATGTTTAACACATAGAATTTCAATGATGCTCCATGCAATCCTGTAATATCTTTACCCGAAGTTTTGTTAGTGTGACGACACTTTGCGATTAAATAAACTCAAATATACTCCATTTGTATATTGATTTACAGAATAATGTTGTAACTTTGCAAATGCAATGCATTTATGGCGAGCCATGACCAAGAGGTGCTCTTTCCTAATAAGGAAAAGTGAGTTTGTCTAACCTTCGTGGGAGGGTCATCCCATTCCGATGAATCGAAGCGTAGAGGGAGTATTAGTCGGAGAATACTCTATTTCAAACAATACGTGAGAGTTGCTTCAGGGGTTGAGACCGATTGGCAGAAGCCCGGTTACCAGTCAGCGACAGAAGACAACGAGATTGCACCGCTGCATATAACGACAATGTTTTTATCCGTCAAGGGATAGGGACTCAGTGGTTATATGCAGCGTTTTGTATATGTACGCCTCACATTGCAAAGCGGCTGTATTCAGAGGTTATGTTGAACATAAACAATGAATGCAATGGAAAAATTAACCAAGTCATTGTCTCTTTTCAAAGAGCGTAACTGTTCTGTCTCTATCGTGTTGGATTCACGTACCCGCAGAAAGAATGCGTGTGAGTTTCCATTATCTATTCGTTTCACGATTGACCGCAAGTTCTTCTATTTTACAGTTGGAAGCTCTTTTACTGGGAAAAAGTTCTCGGACATCTGCAATGCGACGAAATGTAAAAGCGAGAACTACAAACTTCAGAAAGAGTGGAAAGATACTATTGCCCCCAAGTACAAAGAAATCTTGATGAATCTGAACAAAGGCGGCATCCTGACATTTGAGATGGTACGTCAATGTATCATGGGTGAAGAAGTGGTGCTATCCAAAGAGGACATAACCCAATCACAATCCTTTATTAGTATATGGGAGCAAGTCATTCACGAATTGCGTACAGAAGACGGAGGAGCACGTTTCACCACCGCAGAAAGTTATGAGTGTTCTCTCAAATCATTCAGAAAGATTCTTGGAGAAAATGCAATTAAGGGCTTCTGCATCTGTGCAGCAGAACTTCAGAAGTGGAAGGATGGTATGCACAATGGAGTTAAAGACGAAAATGGTGCGATTGTCGGTAAAATCAGCGACACTACGGCCGGTATCTACTTGCGCTGTTGCCGTGCTGTATGGAACAGGTGTGTGCATGAGGGCTACCTCAAAGATGTGCCCTATCCTTTTTCCAACAAAAAAGAGAAAGGGCTTGTGAGCATTCCCAAGAGTGCAAAACGCAAGCAGAGCTTCTTGAACGTAAATCAGATGACGGAACTATACAACCTTTTCGTATCAAAGAAGTATCCAGAACATTGGTCGGAAGAATATGTGCAACGTGCGCATTATTCATTGGGATTATTTCTTGCCCAATATCTTTGCAACGGTTTCAATATGGCTGATGCTGGCCGCTTGACCTATAATAGTTATTATTATCAGACAAATGGCAAAGCTTTCCGCTTCAATCGAAAGAAAACATCCCGACGGAGCGCTGACGGCTCAGAGGTAATAGTCCCTATCATCCCTCCCTTACGATATATCTTGGATGAGATAGCTGCACCTCCGACTCGGGACGGTTTTGTGTTCCCCGATATATTAAAAGGAGCGGAAACGGAAGAGTTACGCCGCAAATACACCATGCAAGAGAACTCAAACGTGAAAGACCGCGTCATTAAGATTTGCCATGAGGCATTGAATTGGGATAAGTCCATCTGTCCGTCCGGCACATGGTGCCGACACTCGTTTGCTACTAATCTGCATAATGCCGGAGTGGATATGGATTATATCTCTGAAAGCATGGGGCATTCAACTTCTGATCATGCCATTACCCAAATCTACATTGAGCATTATCCTCTTGATATACAGATGCAGAACAATTCAAAACTGTTAAACTTGGAGAATTCTTCTGAAAGGGATGCTCTGTTGGCGAAGCTGGCAAGCATGTCCACAGAAGAACTGCTCAAATTATTCAGACAACCTTAATCCGTAATGCTGATGATAAATTTCATAGAAAGGATAAAATCCTATTCCAAAAGGAAGGATGCGGCTGATATGGCTATCCGTGCATGGAAATCAGCTAACGAAGAAGTGTATGCTGACTTTTGTAAGCGCATCGATGCTGTGGCTAAAGGCAATATGTCTGTTCTGATAGATATGTATCAGATGATGCGTGACTGTACACCATCAGAAGCTTTGATTATGTACAATTGGCTTTCTGATTTTGTAAACGGGAAAGGTGTATCAGGTGTCGAAAATCAACAGTGGGCTAGCCAATATACCGAGACCATCGCCAGATGTATCACCAACAAGTGTTTGTGGATAGGCATCAATGTGAAAACAGGCGCGGTAGAACTGCTTACTTCTCCGAAATCAGGGCTGCTGATGGTTCATTCTGAAACACCTATTGAAATATGGAATCGTCTGCCGCAGGAGTTAAGGTCCTACTTGATTGGGCAATTAGATATGTTCATGAGAAACAGCAAAGGATGTTATCTGTTGAGTAAGCTGGAAAGGAAAATGGTTTACCAGTGTCTAACCTATATCTCTCAAATAGTTTTCCTCTCTCATGCGGTGTTCATTGGCGAGTTCATGGCTAATCTCTATGACCGTGTAATGGAAAAGAAAGAGGACTTGGCTTATTGCATGTATTATTTCGTGGTATTTGACCACGGTCTTTCACGTATGGCCAAGTCACTCAACCGCCTGTTGAACTGTGAAGAGGTTGACAATGGCGATATGCTTCTTGTAAAGTCATGCGTTACACTCCTTGTCAATGAAAGTATTGAAATGGGTACAGAGACCAAAGCTGATTGGGAAAACACTGCTGAAAGGTGTAACCCAGAAGTATGGAAGGAGGTGATGTTTGCCTTACGAAAAGTAAAAGGCAGACGTGGAAACAAGAAAGTGATACAGTCATTGGACGATATTCTTTTGGGTGACAAAGAACGTATTAAGCAGGGTATCCTTTTGTTTCTTGAAGAGAATACAGAGGACATAAGTCTTGCCTATCTGTTGAAATCATTGGTAAAGTCCGGCAAGATAAAAGCGTCCACAAGATACATGACTTTCCACCGTGCCATAGAACAGTTCTCTCAACGGCATTATGGGCATGACATTCCGCAGAAGCGATACGGGGAAATCAAGGAACTTACCTTGAACTCGCCTCAAAGAGGAAGCAGTTACACCAAAGCTAAACGAATGATTGACCAATGGACGGACTATTTTATCAATAACGGGTAGTTGGGAAATCCAGCTATCCGTATTTACTTTGCAAACAACTGTTGTAATACGGTCGGTTAAATTAAGGTATAAATAAACCGACCAACACACAGAGTTTCATACACTACCTTTGCTTGTGAAATCGGTTTCACAGAGTTGAGCCGAGGCTTAAAGTATTTAATCATCAAACAAGTAAAGGTATGGAAGAAAAACTCAATCTTAACCAACTACTCCAAAAGCCCATCGCCATGATGACGGGTGAGGAGCTTTGTTTTCTCATCACTAAAAGTGTGGAGAGTACAGAAGCGGCCACTCCCCAAGTGGCATCCAAAGGCAACTACTATGGCATAGAGGGTATCGCCCGTGTATTCGGTTGTAGCGTACCCACCGCCAACCGCATTAAGAAGAGCGGCATCATAGACAAAGCCATCACGCAGATAGGACGAAAAATCGTAGTGGATGCAGACCTTGCATTGGCTTTGGCAAAGGAATCTGGTGGCATCCATATCAAAGAATAGCGGTATGGAAGAGAATTGGAAAAAGAATCTGGCAACAGACAGTTACGGGAATCCGGTTCGTTCCATCAGTAATCTCCGGCTTATTTTCACACTGGATGAGAATCTTAGTCAGATAAGGTACGATACCTTCTGTCAGGACGATGTGTGTTTCTGCCCTTTGTTCCGCAATGTCAATGGTAACAAAATTGATGAAGAATCAGCAGGAAAGATACAGGACTATCTGGAAAGAACATACAGAATACGCCTGACGCAGAACAAAGTATTTGAGATACTGAAGACCACTTCTTCTGAACGGAGTTTCAATCCTGTACAGGAATTCATCACACAAGAGACATGGGACGGACAACCTCGCATAGCCACAACCATCATAGATTATCTTGGAGCCGAGGACAATCCGCTTGTCAGAGAACAGACAAAACTTTGGTTTGTGGCGGCTGTAACTAGAGTATTCAATCCAGGTTGCAAGTTTGACAACGTATTGACCTTGCCCGGTCCCCAAGGTATCGGTAAGAGCACCTTCTTCAAAGCTATTAGCGGTAAGTGGTTCAACGACTCATTTTCTTTCGCCAGTGGTGACAAGGAGAAAGTGGAGACCATAACCAATGGCTGGATTATTGAAATCAGTGAGTTGAATGGTTTGAAACGAGCGAACGATGCAGAGGCAGCCAAGGCTTTTCTAAGCCGTTGCAGTGATTATATGCGTCCGGCTTATGGGCATAAGGTGGTGGAGTTCATGCGGCACAATGTTTTTGCGGCTACCACCAATGAGGCAAACTTCCTGCAAGGAGACAATGGAAATCGCCGATGGTGGATTATCTCGGCCAAAGGCAATGGGCATGTGTCGGATTGGCTGGATAAACTACAGTGTTCCGTTCCTCAGCTTTGGGCAGAGGCATATACCTATTATAAGCAAGGAATGAAACTCTACTTGTCGCCGGACATGGAAAATGAGGCCAATGAAGTGCAGATGCAACACTCCAATATCATTGCTGACCCCATCATAGAGGACATAGAAATGTATCTGGAGCATGAGGTTCCCATCCAGTATGCAAGTTGGATGATTCCTACACGGTTGGCTTATCAGAAAGGAGCGTACTCGGAACCAAATTCTACAATGACTTTACTCAATATGGTTTGTGCCCGACAGATTATAGAGGAACTACCCAATGATTTAGTCAGACGGAATCCATTAAAGTACACTTCGCAATATATCAACCGCCTGATGTCCACGATTCCTAATTGGAAACGGAGTGAGCAGGAGAAGGTCAAGGGCTTGCACCCTGCCTATTGCGACAAGACGGGACGGACGAAGCACCCGTGGGTAAGGGTGGACACTCCAAGTGAAGATTCTGGTACAGCACTGCCAAGTGAACAGGATTTGCCATTCTAATTTCAAAATAAGGGAAAAGAAAAACTGTGTCCTATGTCCCCTTGTCCCTTTTGCCCTCGAAAAAAGAATAAAAACATAAAGTGAGCAAAATAGAAAATTATAAGAAACGCTTGGGACACGGGACAATATAAACCAACAACATGAGAAAAGAAGAACTTATCAGACAGCTACAAGAGCGTGACCCGCTGCTGGCAAATGCGGTCAGCCACATGGTTGCGTATGTTCAAGACCGTTACCCTTCCACTTTTCCGAGCAAGGAACAGACCGAGGCGGTGAACGATTACCTGCGAAGTGTCCATGCCGATGGGGACGGAAGTACATCAGAACGGAATTGTGAACACCGCCGTATCGCTTCACAGAACATTACCATTGCCGCCATCCGTGTATTGGACAGCCGACAACTGGACAGGCTTCAAGATGTGCTTGACCACATTGCATACGACAAGGAGTATTATATGCCGGAGAGAGGATGCGGAATGCACCGATGACTTTCTCTTTTGGCTGCACCATTTATAAACCATCTTCAAAATTGACAGACGATGAAAACAAACTTGAATTATTGTATAGTGCTTTCGTCAGAGCAACTTGCATATCTGGCAGGGAGCAAGTATGGCATTGACCGCATGAAAATTCTACACCAACTTATCGAAGCGGCAGTGCTGAAAGAAAACGATTATGCCATAAAAGGATTTTCCACAACCTTACAAGTGGGGCAAGCCATCCTTTCGGAAGTGGATTTATCCTGCAAGTTAGGCTATGACAAGAAGACCATATCCCGTGTACTTGACAAGATGAACCAGTTGGGAATTGTCGCATCCACACAGGGCAACCGAACAAGCGTCCACACGCTGAAATGTATATCGGCATGGATGTTGGATGGCAACCGAATAGACAATCCTTTCTATGTTCGACTAAAAGACCGGCAAGAAAAAGGAGCAAATGATTACGCACAATCTGATGATATGGTAACCGTCTTACCAATGACTCCACAGGAGAATTCGGATAGCCGTATGGAGAGAAATTTACCCAACTCGAATGAGTGTAGACAAACAGAAGTAATGAATGAAACCTACGTTTCTGATGCAGTTTTTTCCTTCGTAGGCAAAATGCCTATTATATCAGACGAAGGCTAACTGCTCTCTCCATTTTCTTCTGTTCCTACCAATTCGGCTCCTCCACAGCCTACGGCAGGGGAAGAATCTAATGAGGATATTTCGGCAGATAGTCAGATTTAGTCATATTGGATATGGCGATGATGCCTATGTTTTTGTGTGGGGTCTTACAAGAAGTTCCTATGTCGCACAAATTCGCTTCGCTTATTCGTACCACATAGGCATATTCCGGCAGTCGCAAGCTCCCACCGTGCTGACCATTTTTATTGATGTTTCACCCATAACATAACAGAGCATGAAGAAGAAAAAGAATACCAACAAGGAAGTTAATGAAGAAAATGAGAAGAAAGTTACAAGGCGCACTCTGCGGCTTGAAGCCAGGGTGACGGAACAGGAATATACCCAAGCGGCAGAACTTGCCAAGACCTGCGGCTTATCCATGAGCGATTACGTGCGCCGCACCGCCTTGGGGCAGCACCCACGGCAACGGTTGTCTGAACGTGAAGTGGAAGCCCTGTGTTGTCTGACGGATGCAAGGGGTGACCTTATCCGTATTGCAGCAGCCGTGAAATCCATCCAAGCAGACAAACGGGCAATGTATTTCAGCGATACCCGATTTGTAGAACAATGGATGAGAGCCGCTACCCAGCTTATCAATCGTTGGAGCCAGATAGAAAATTACCTTACTGAATAAATTTTATGATAGCAAAAGCTTCTACCATATCGCATGGCGCAAATGCCATAAGGTATTCCGTCAATAAAGACAGAACGGATACAGTCAAAGCCAACCTGTTGCCCGATGACATTTCACCGGAAGCGATGTACGGTCGGATGATGCTCGTGCAGAAGATGTTTGCCGAGAAAATCAACAAGGGCAGACCTCTTGGCAGGAACGTGATAAGAATTGAGATTTCCCCAGCCGAGGAAGAAAGCCAGAACTGGAAGATGGATGATTGGGTACATTTAGCAAACGAGTTCATCCATGTATTTGACTCCATAGACCTTTCCGAGAAGACCAAGCGAGCATCATCAAAACAGACAAACCTCAAAGGTTCGCAGTACATCGTTGCCTTGCATCGGGATTCCAAAAGTGGTATACTCCATCTGCACATTGATGCCAACCGTGTGGACATGGATGGCAAAATCAACGATAGTCATAAGATTGGTAAGAGGGCTGTCATGGCTGCGAATATCATCAACGAAAGGCGTGGTTGGGTACAGTCTGAAGAAATCGGCATACAGCACAGACAGGAAATCACAAATTACTGCATGAAGATACTCCGTGAGATGGATAAGTTCAGTTGGCAACAATATGCAATGGAGCTGACAAAACGAGGCTATAAAGTGCATCTGCAAGAAGATGATAAAGGCAAAGTTTATGGTTATTCCATCAAACGTGGCAACTCCAATTATAAGTCATCCGTGTTGGGTGTCGGTCGAAACTTGACTCCATCAAAGATTGAGGCTACTTGGGCAAAACTGCATCAGCAGGAAAGGAAGTCTGAGTCAACAAAATCTATTCCTCAACAAACACGGTCAGCAGATATTACTTTTATTTCACAGCCTGTTATAAAGCATTACGATATTGCGACAGACGAATATCACAGTTATCATGTGGATATTCCCGAAGCCGCTGACAATATTATCCAGCAGGAGTGTTCTTTGGAGGAAGCTCATCCGTTGGCCAAGATTGAAGAGATACAACACACGGCTCTTTTACTCTTTGCCGGGTATTTGGATGCAGCCACAAGCATGGCGGTTTCAAGTGGCGGTGGCGGTTCTGATACAGGAGGCTGGGGAAGAGACAAGGACGAAGACGGACTTAAATGGGCACGCCGCTGCGCACGAATGGCAAACAGCATGTGCAAACGCAGGAGAGGACTTCACAGATAATTCACCTTTTATAAATACAAGAACATGGGTATAGGAAAATCAAGGGGCACATCGCCCATAAATGTCAATAACATGCTGGAGAAGGTTGAAATCAACCAGCAAATTGAGACTGAAAAATCAGAAGTGGATAAACTTCTCGTAGAGATAAGAGAGGCAAAAGAAACACTGATAAAGTTCAATGAGGATTTAGAGAAGGCCATCGCTGCAGAAAGCCACATTGAGGGTGAGCTCAAAGCTGCTGTTGGCAGTTGTGATAATATAGTCAACTGCATCTGCAATGCTATAGTAAAAGCAGAACGGGACACGAACTTTAAGGCAACCATCACTCCTGAGCAACTTGCCCAACTTAGACAACTCATAGACCGTTCTATAGAAAGTTGGAATTCGGTGTTGGCAAATCACCGTGCCGAACAAACGAGGCTTATCACCGAGCATAAATCCAATATGCGCAAAATTCTCAGACAGAATGAAGGCGTTTGGTACTCGGACTTCTGGATGAAAGTCTTGGTGATATCCCTGCTTGTTTATACAATGGGGTTGGGACTGGTTGTATATTGTGTCACATGAAGCATCGCACATGATGATACTATCAATTTTACATAGTTCCTACACCAAAATTTAGATATAGTATGATTTATATGGTTTACCCTCCTTTTATGGAAATAATAAAATCAGGGGGGCAATAATAGATTAATTTTCGACAAGCAGTCAGCATTATTGCAATTTCACAAGTCTTTTCAGAAGATTTTTATATCTTTGCATTTAACATTAAGAAATTTGCATGGAGAATTTAAATAGAATTAAAGGAGCATTGGCTGATGCTGGCAAAACAGGTGTTTGGCTTGCAAGTCAATTAGGAAAAGACCCCGTAACGGTTTCAAAGTGGTGCACAAACACCACACAGCCCGATTTGCAGACATTGGCAAAGATTTCGGATTTGTTAAAGGTCAACATTAAAGATTTGTTGATCAATCGTAACATTTATTAATTGCTGACAAAATCAAAATAAAATGGCATGAGTTGTATTAATTTCAACGAGATATCTTCGTTAATCACAAAGTGGCTTCAGAATTCCTCTATTGAATCTCTACAATTTACAGATAGCAAATTGGTAGAAAAAGCAATTGGTATTGTACTTTATCCCCATCAAGATAATGAAGATTCTTTATTTTTACAACTATGTGCTTTGAACTTTTTGAATGCTGTTATAAAAACAGAAGCATTCAAAAATAAATTGTCTAATGACTTGATCAAGTCAAACGCAGCTAGACTGATTAAGACAGTTGATGTATTAAAAAACGATGAAATCTCATACTATTATAGTAAAGAGGAATATTGTTTATATATCAAGCTTGGAAGTATTGTATTTAGTTTTCATCATGTACCATTAACAACTGACGTTTTAAAAGCAAGTTTTGCGCCCCTTATTAAATGGCCTGGCATTCGACTTCAAAGAATAGCGCAGCCTCTGTTAAACTATGCTCTCTCAATGAATAACGAAATAGAGACAACGCCCATGGACATAAATGATGTAATAATAGACGAAGTTGTTGATTCTTCTTCTGTAAATGGCTTTAATTCTGAAAAAATCTTCAATAACGAAAATAATGCTACAGAAGATAATGGTATTGTTTCGGTTAGTGCTCAACGGAAGAACGTTCTTACAGCAATCGAAAAAAACACAATAAAACAACGCGTACTTTCTACCATTGATTCATATTGTTCTCCAGATTCAGAAGGATGGTACGCCTTAGTCGAAATTGCTCCAAAGCTCAAGAATAATGGCATTGATTACACAGAATATGGCTTTAAGAAGTTGACTTTATTTTTAGAAGCTGTATTTGAGAATTCTATGCAAAGAAGAAATGAAGGAACTATGGTATATTTAAAATTCCCTTTGAATAACAGTCAAGCTAACTCCAACTCACAATGTATATTAAAAAAAGTGGATAATAATCAAGATTGTTACGATATTCTGAGTGGAGTTCAGGTGGGCGATAATGTTGAAATAAATAGTTTTGGGAACATAAAAGCTGGTATAATTAGTGTTCTAAACAAACATTTTGTTCAACTTGAATTAAAAGGTGGTCGTTCTATTAGAATTAAATGTGATTCAATAGACAGTATAGAGTCTGCGTTTTTATTTAATAACCTTATTGACCTTTCTTTTGCCAACGACATTATTAAAAACGTTCTTTTGTCAGAAGGATTATATACATCATCATTAATCAGGACGAATGCTACCATAACAATGGCAGAAAGTCGAAGAATATGGTTAGTAACCGACGATGGAAAGAATACTTCTTGTTCAAAAGTAAGTCTTATAGGAATTAATAAAGAAAATCTTATAAAAGGTCAGCGAGTATTTGCATTTCCATTTAAAGGCGAAAAGGCATATTGTGTACTAATGGAGATGACATATTATGAACTCTTTGAATGCTTTAAAAAGTTAATTTCGCAAAAGAAAGATAATAGTAAGGATATACAAAGAGCCCAGATATTTAGTCTTTTGAGATTCATTTTGGAGAATACTAATGCTCCTGAGAATCAAACTAAGATTAAACAGCTAAAAAAACAACTTAAATCATCTATTTCGTCACCATCTTTGTCATTAGATAGTTATGCTGACGATGACACATCTGATACTATTGCCTCTGTGATAACATCTACTAATAACCAAGAAGATGATTCTGCAGAGGTTCAGGCAGCTAATAACAACATTGAAGAAATGATTGATAAAGAACCCAATAAAAGAAAGTCAGAAACTTCAAATGTGGAAATATATAAGCCGGAATCAACATCATTAGAGGGACCAAAGGTTATAGGATATATTAACCTTGACGAAATCCGGGATCCCAAGAAGAAAAACAAAAATGCATCTGAAGAAGAAAAGACTAAAGATACTGTTATGGTTGGCTCCAAGAGCGAAATGCTACCATCTATGGGCAAAATTCTAAGGATGGGTCCCATGTATGGATGGATAAGCCAGAATGATCAAGAAGACAACTTGTATTTCAATACAACAGAACTAGTTTCTTATGCAGGTATTATTGAGGCTCCTTGTGTAGGTGATGAAGTCATATTTACACTGGGGCAAAATGCTCGAGGTTCAATGGCTGTATGTATCCATAAACAATGTGCCCGTGAAACTATTGAAGAACTAATTGAAAAAACTCAACGATATGACCCCAAAACTTGTGCTCGTCTAAAAAAATATATCGAAGATTTCGACAACTTGTTTACAAATACGATTGAGACTAACGAGAATCTTACATATTACCTAAATAGGATTGGAGTAAACATTAAAATGCCATTTTCTCCAAATGATGCAGAGAAACTATTTGCCGAAAAACTTTCTGCTGAAGAATACGCGAAGGGAATAAACTTGTTGATAGATGAAGTTATAAAAACTGATCCGTCAAAAAGTTATAATCTTTTTTTAAGATCCTTTAGCTATACCAAATCGCATAAAATGTATGATGTGTCAGAGTCTCTTATAAAAAAGGCTCTTGTTGTATTTGAAAAGCAAGATGGTAAAACAAAATATTTTAAGGGATTGCTTAATACTATTAATACCTTGTCAAATAGAATTGAGATAACTGAGAAATCAATAGATAACATCATCAATTCTATTGGTCAATCATCCGTACATTTACCTTTGTATGTAAAAAATGCTATTCTGAATCACAAAGATTTTAACGGAATCACCCCAGATCAGGAAACAATTAGAACCGGATTGTATAAAGAAGAGTATATTGATGAGGTAAAGGATTATATAAAACAAAACAATGCAAATGATTTAGCATATCTTACTTTAATCAAGCTTCAATTAGCTTTCCACACTGTTGGGTATAACCCAATGGAAGATGTTCTCAATTTTCTTTTAAGCCGAGCCAAGAACATTTTAGCTATTGGAGATGAAAAGTTGTATAGTGAAGTTAGATATCTCCTTAGATTATATTATCGTAATAGAAACTTTGATACCAACTTGGACTATACAGTTGGCCTGTACCTTATGACATTAGGTGAATATACTCCATCTGACATTGAAATGTATACGAGTATGCGGAGGGTGCGAGAAGTACGAGCTGGATACAAACTTGCAGACTTGTTCAAGAAGGCTGTTGAGAGTGATGTTGACAATAAGTTAGACCTTGCTATGCTGTCTTGTTCTAATCCTGCGATTAGACAACGAATTTTGAAAGAATATGAAAGCTTAGGTAAAAACTTTGATAGCATCGACGAGTTTCCTTCGCTACTTAAAGAGTTAAATAATAGATACATACAATATTCTACCGATCCTAGAATTAATTTCATGTCTTTTATTTCGTATCTTCAGACGAGTACAATATTACTGAATAGCGAAATGAATATTATTGAAAATGATTTTGACAAGATAGTATCTTTGGTTACAGATTTTAATATAGGTCAAAAATATACTTCAATACTTAATGCTTATAAGAATATTGATCAAAAGATTGCTAATATCACATCAAAACTATCTTCTAACCCCACTGAAATAGGATACGAAACTCTTTTGCCGTCTTTGAGTCTTTTGAAAAATAATATTTACTCAAAATTTGTAGAAATAGAGCAAAGGGTAAATCCTACAATCACCATCTCGATTTTGGAATCAGTAGTGTTGGAAGATTCCCAATCATCAGAATTAAAAGTTGAAATTAGGAATTCTAGCGATAGTGCTCGTGATGTACATATAAATAGGCTTAAAGCATTTGGAGGCGATCTGACAGAGGCTAATACTGTAAACATTGATGTAAGGCTTTCTGCGGATGAAGAAAAAACCATAAGCATAGAACTACATATGTGTGATAGGGTTTTCAATGAGAACGCTGCAGAGGTAGAGTTTGAAATAGATTACGATGATATTTTCATCGCAACAGATCAGCGTGTACACGAAACAAAGATTGAAGGACGAACTATAAGATTCAATAAAGAAACATTTACTGAAATTGATAATAAGTTCCGCCATGCATCAGGTGGAGAAGAACTTGAGGCTGGCGATTCAATGTTCTATGGTAGAGAATCACTTATTGTTAACATTCAAAATGCCATATTAAACGGTTCTAAAAATCAGATCGCAATATATGGACAGAAACGTTCTGGAAAAAGTTCGTTGCTTAATCAGATTATTGGTAGGCTTGAGTCTACTGAGAATGGTTCTGTAATATGCGGTAAATTTAGTTTACAAGGACTCCCAGACGAAGAGTCTAATCCTGTTAATTGGATACTGAGAAATATTGCATATTCGTTATTACGTGGGATAAGAAAATCTCGTATCAAAAACATCGATAAGTCTATTTTAGAATTATTCAAGACTGAGTCTGATGCGTTTACTGCTTTAAGGGAATTTATAGAATACATAAACACGATTGTCGAATTGCAAAATAGTCACTTTGTAATTCTAATTGACGAATTCACTTACCTTTACCAACTAATTAAGGACGGGAAAGTCAGTGAAGACTTTATGAGAAGGTGGATTGCTCTCATAGAAACTCCTGATATCAATCTACAGACAATTGTTGCTGCACAAGATACCCTACCACATTTCATGAATGAAAGCTATGCTTCGAATTATTTCAACAAATTCAGCAAAGAGCCTCTGTCATATCTGTCTAGAGAGGAAGCTATTCAGCTTATTAAAGACCCAATCAAGAATGTTGTATTTCTTAATCATGCAGAAGAACTAATTTATGAATACACATCTGGAAGTGCATTCTTTACACAGATTTTCTGTACTAGGTTAGTGGATTATCTTAACTTCAAGAAATCTCGTACTGTAGGGAAAGAAGAAATTGAAACTGTTGCCAATCGTCTATGTACAGGAACTGACAGACTTGAACCTTCTACGTTTGAGTGTTTAACTAAAGAAGCCGATGGCTCGGATTTTTATGAGAGCGACAACAAAAGGATCCTTAAAGCAATCGCTGAGCAAACTAGGGCGGGCGGACATGTTAACATGGAAGATCTTGATGTTGATATGCCACAAGAACACATTAAAGAGGTACTAAACAATTTGTATTCACGTAGAGTCATTTCTAAACAAGGTGAAGATTATTCTATAAATGTTAAACTATTTGTAAAATGGATACTCAACAATTAAATGGTTTTAAGACTATGAATCTTTATAGAAATCCTTTTGCTTCTCCCACAGAGGAAGCAATAGGAACTGATTTTATTGGTAGAAAATCTGTATTAAAGAAAATGCATGAATATATTATTAATGCAGATAAAATTTCCAATTACCATATTGTTGGCTTGCCAAGAATCGGAAAGTCATCTCTCTTGAAAGCCTTCAAAACAATGATTCAAGAGAATCATTATTCACATGATTTGGTTGTTCTCTATATATCATTAGACGAGTGTGATAATTCAAATGACATGTGGAGAATAATTGGAAAGGGCATTCGCAAAGAACTAAAAAAACAATTTCATTCGAGTGATAAATACACTAACTTTATTGACGAATTGGATTTTGAGGATGTTGACGAGAATAATATTGATTACGAATATGTATGCTCCGTTGCTAGATGTATGAAAGCATCTGGTTTCTTGGGGTTAATCTTGATAGATGAGTTTGATAACTTTTCTACGATAGCAACAAAAGGAACTGTTGGACAGGTAAGAACTCTGTTTAGTGGTTCTGAATATGGACTTCGGGCAGTTGTTGCATCGAGACGAATGGTAGAAAGAATTGAAAAAGAGGTAGAAGGAGCTTTGAATTCTAACGTTTCTATTCTTGCATCAACTTTTGTTAATGGTTATAAGCTAAAAGCCTTCAATGAAGATGACATGAAAGATTATTGGGTATCGATTGAAGAGAAAATTGGTGTCGCTGTGTCAAATAGATACAAGGAAGAGATCGATTATTATGTTGGAACTCATCCCTGCTTACTAAATTTACTAAACGGAAACTTTTGGGCTGAAAAAGAAACAAAAAATTACATTTGTGATGATGATTCGAATTTAAAACTTAGCGAAGAATTAATAAACAAATTACATGATTCTTTTAATTGGGCAGTATGGAGAGATATGGAAAAATGGCAATTATTGCGTTCTCTTATCTTGTCTACATGGGGACCTGATGATGAAATTCCAAACAGCGAATTATCAGAATTGGAACGTTATGGCATTATTGACAAATCTCAGTTTCTTTCCGAATCAAGTGGTCCGATACGAATTGCTATTTCTCGTTATTTTACCGAATGGATGAATCTTAAACGATATGTTTTGCCTTTTGGCGACGAATGGTCAAAAGCAGAAGGAAATATGAGAAAGATCGTCAAGTGTTTTTGTGATGATATGTATCAAGGATATGAATCTAAGATGATTAGTCATTTAGAAACTAAGAATGCAAATACGTTTGAAAAGAATGTTGATCCAAGATTCACAGCAAAAGGCCGCTTTGATGCTATGAAGAATAAAATGAGTAAGGCTATTAACAAGTATCCCGACATGTCATCTTCTATTATTGACTATAGTGACCCATCTGACTTGCCAGAGATATTCTTCAAGCGTGAATGGTCATGGTTTCAACAAATATTCTCAAAAACTTGGGATGAGTGGCGAGAAAAATTTGCAACTATGAATGAAATCCGCAATATAAAATTGCATAATAATCAAGGGGTTCCTCAAGTCCGCATTGAACTCGCAAAGAAATACTGCCATGAAGTAAATGAAAGAATAGAGTCATTTTTATCTATACGTGGGATTATTATTTAAACATGCAACGTAAAAATCTCTTTGATGGCGAGAGCTATAAGGCTGAATTTGCTATAATAACCTATCGGTGGCTGATGAGCCGTCGATGGGTTACTAATGCAGATATTATGGCAGATAGGTTAGGGTGCTCTATAGAAGAACTACCAGCAAATTTATCCAATTGTGATGGTTATGGCGAACTAAAGAAGATAGTTTGTATTGTAAAGAAAGCCATCCGCGACAAACTGGGTGTTCACAATAAGAATGTTGACGATTGCTTTGAGGAAGACGGCAATAATAAGAACAGGCGATTCCGTTACATAGGCAAGGATAATGACCCTCTCGCAGAAATGCGTAATGCTAAGGCTATCAACAACCTTCGTCAATACTGGAAGTTCTGTCAAGGTTCTGCTGGTTTCTTTCCAAAATCATGGTTGGAGTACTTCTTCAAGGATTGCCAAGATCTGCTTGACATAAAAGTTAAACGACAAAAAGGAGAACAAGTAATAAGCGCAAGTCTTGACCGCATTCTAACCAACATAGAGTACTTGCCTTCTCTGTATGAAGCCATCACGAACAAAATGGTTATGGAGATAGACTATAAGCCATTTGAAGAAGAAGTAATCACACTAATGTTCCATCCACATTACTTGAAGGAATATAATGGCAGATGGCATCTTTTCGGTCATGCAGACGGACGAGTTCCAGAATATGGTTATAACATAGCTCTCGACAGAATACAATCAAAGCCTCGTGAAAGAGGCAAAGTTGAATATGTGCCAGCTCCGAAGCACTTCTATGATGCGTTTTTCAAGGATATAGTTGGCGTAAGTCATAGAAAAGATGCCTATAAGGAACATATTGTTATACGTGCGCGTTCATTATATATTTATAAATTAATGGACACAAAACCTCTTCATCAGAGTTATGCCGTTGTGAAATCTTTCGGCACGTATGACGATGGAGAGTATGCGGAGTTCTCCATTGATGTAGAACCGAACAACGAATTCTACGGACGCATACTTCAGATGGGAGCAGGATTAGAGGTTGTTTCACCAGATTCCGTTCGGAAAGAAATTGCGCAACGAGTACGTGATTTAGCCAATTTGTATCCTCACGAAAAATAGCAGAATGGTTCCAAAATAAGAGGAACCATTATACTCACTTCCACTTGATTTTATTAACTAAAAACGCGTTACTTTTGCAGCGTCAAACTTCGACACCACCTCAGAGTTGACGCTGCAAATCGTTGGTGGGGTACAACAAAATCTGCGCACTATGAAACAAGCAACAAACAGCAGCAAGAACTCTATGAACAAGAAAGCAAGCCAAAAGCAATTCGCAACAAACAGGAAGGCAGAAGCAAATGCTCACCATAAGGTCAACAAGAAATGGGAGTTGATAGAGAATACCCCTCGATATCGCTCTGCATTAGCAAAAGAAGTGTGTGAAACTATCACCAAGAAAATAGAAATAGAAGTCCTAAACGGAATACTCCTCAATCTAAACATCAGGAGTCAGGCTAAGACTCCAAATGTACAGAACCGCATACTGAGACGTATAATCGAAAAGCGTCAGACACAAGCAAATCACAAGAAACATGGACGCACAAATGATCTCACCTCGATGTACGTTTCCATAATCTGCACAAGCCGCTGCATGGAAGCCATTCGTAAGAAACGGGTTGCCGCATAACCTAACAAGAAACAACGTATTGGTTCCAAGTACAAAGGAACCAATACTCTTGAAAAAGGTTTAGGTCGGTACATAAAAACCATATAACTTCGCACTGCAATTCCGAGAGAGTTGGTTTTGTTTATACATTATTTATCAAAACAGAGGTGGCGGCCCATTCCGCTAAACAGACAAAATCGAAAGAATATGAATACATCACTCGCACTCGTTGCCGCAAAGGCACTCCCAGCCCTCTCGGGCAGTTCCCTCACCTACAACCCAGAGAAGAACGTGTTCCTCACCCTTGGTTATACCAGCGCAGCAGGAAATACCTACTACAAAGCAATCCGGTTCTCTAACCGACTGGCCGTATATTACCACATAGGTGAAGGATATGCTCACACCTTCTTGAACGGCATTACGCTTTTCGCATGGAACGGGCAGAAAGCGAATATCATTGCACAAAAATTTTGGGGCGGCTGCAATTGGAGATGCTTCAACGAGCGAACAGCCAAAGAGGAAAGCATTGTCATGCTGAAGGACTTTCTTGCAGGACAGGCAAAGGCTATGGGAAGTATCATTGCTGACAGCCAGCTACTCGCCTTCTCCAGAAACATGATTGAAGAAACTCAGCAGAAGTTGCTCCAATAAGCTGATAAGCAAGAAAAAAGTAACCAAGTCCATAAACCAAGAAAAACTGACAAGAGATGGCATCACTTGCAAAAGCAATCAACAAAGACTTGTTCGACAAGATTCTGCCAACATTTGGCAACCCAAGAGTTCACGTCCCTGTGTGGGATGAAGGTCAGAAAATGTTCCTTTGCGAGGAATATGAAAGTGGTAACGGACATCGCTACTACAAAGGCGTACGATTCTGCGACCGTATTGTCATTGTGGAGAAAGTGGGGCTTTACCACACTTGGACTTACATCGACAGCATTGAGGTCTATGCCTTCAACGGTACAAGACTGGAACTTGTGCAGAAACGTGACTACGACAAGACGTTCCGTAACGAAGAATTCATCCGTCAAGAGTCGGAAACCATGGTATGCAACTACTTCGAAGGCGTTCTGAAAGCACAGAGGTCAGCTATGCCAAAGGAACAGCTCGAAGCACAAGCCAAAAGCATCATCGAAGGGTGCTACAAGAGTTTTCTCGATAACGACTTCAACACACGCCTCACCCAAATCCTTCCACAACTTGAACAGAAATAGAACATGCAGAATACCCAGATAGACCCACTGAATCACGAACAGCAACTTGCGTATGAACTTGTTGCCAACACAAATTCCAGTTTCTTCCTAACGGGACGTGCTGGTAGTGGTAAGACAACCTTCCTCCACAACGTTCAGAAGTTGGTTGGGAAGCAGTTCATCACTCTTGCCCCAACAGGTGTAGCAGCCATCCTTGCCGGGGGTGACACCATTCACTCTTTTTTCGGTCTTCCGATGGAGATTTGTACTCCTGGAACATGCGGAAAGATGAACGAGGCAAAAATCCTCACTCTTATCCATGCAGATAGCATCATCATTGACGAGGTATCAATGGTAAAATGTGATGTGATGGATGCTATCGACTATACCATGCGCAAGGCTCTCAGAAACAACACTCCATTCGGAGGTAAGCAAATGATTTTTGTTGGCGACATGTTCCAATTGCCTCCTGTCGTAAGGCAAGGACCAGAAAAAGATCTGTTGAAAGACTTGTATCACACGGAAGACTTCTTCTTTTATAAGTCGAATGCCATTAAGCGCATGCGACTCGTAAAGATTGAGTTTCAGAAGGTGTATCGTCAGGATGATGCACACTTTCTTCACATTTTGGAGAATGTGCGCATGAATAAGGTAACTCCAGAGGACATCATGCATCTTAATGATCGCGTACGCGTGCCAAATGAGGAAGACGGTGCTGTCATCACCTTAGCTTCCATCAACAAGACTGCTTACAAGATTAACCTTCAGCGACTGGAGGAGATTGAAGCAGAGGAGTTCGTGTACGAAGGTACTGTTGACGGAACTTTCGAGGAGAAGCGTTTTCCTGTAGAACTGAAACTTCGCTTGAAAGTTGGTGCACAGGTGATGTTCACACGCAACGATCTGCAAAAACGTTGGGCAAACGGTACGCTCGGAAAGGTGACCAAACTCACCAAGGACGAGATAAGCGTCACGCTCAACAATGGCGAGACGTATGTTGTGCCTTGCTGCTCTTGGGAATCGTATAGCTACGACTATAACAAGGAAGAACGTAAGATGAAGAAGGAGTTGACAGGTACCTTCACCCAATATCCTCTGAAACTGGCATGGGCAATTACGATACACAAGAGCCAGGGCATGACTTTCGACAAGCTTTCGCTCGATCTGAGCCGAGGGATGTTCGCAGCTGGCCAACTCTATGTGGCACTCAGCCGTGTACGTACACTGGAAGGTCTTTATCTCTCAAAAAACATTATTCCTCAGTATGCTCACACTAGCCGTGAAGTCCTTACTTACGCAAGCGAGTACAATAACGAACAGCAGATCGATAACGAGATTGAGAGCGGAAAGGCAGTTTATAGTGCTCTTCAGCAAAATGACTACGACGAAGCAGCAAAGCAGTATCTGATGCTCGTGACAAAGAAAGCTGAGAATGGCGACTTCAAGGAGGCGATGCAGCAGGCAAAACGTTTCCTGGACATACTAGTATGTGACGAGCACCTGTATGGTTTGATAGAGGACATTCCGGAAAATCTTCTTCATACGAGCCATTGGGCTCCGAAATTCATTGCAGCCTTGCTGAGTCTTTACGCTCAGAAATACAAGGATGCCTTGATTCTTATCGGCGAGGTTCTTGAAAGACATCAATGTGCAGAGGCACTATACATTAAATCGCGTGCCTTGGCAAAACTTGAACGCTACACAGAAGCAGACGATACCAACTGCCAGTTGGCGAATGTGTTTGAAATGGCAACACCTGATGCAAAGGTTCTTTTCATGATTGCCATACTCAATGAGATGCACATAGGAGACCCTGGACTTGACCTTATGCGAAAGTTGGTGGAAGCACGACCAAAGTACGACCTCGGCATCCTCGCCTTGCGCACATTGATGCAGAGACATGGTTTACAACTCGACAAGTTGTCGGACAATAACTGTGAGTTAGTGGACCTTTTCAATTCTGATGCTACAGAAGAGGAATTCCTTACCGAACTGAAGGTGTGCCGCAAGAAAGCACCTAAAGCAATTACTTACCTGATTCGTCGAATCAAGAAGCAGGTATTCAACGAAGAGCAACCCGTCGATGAGTGACGGGAAACTCTTCTCATACCTCAAAATAGAAACATAGAAAAACTAAGGCGCGTTTTCCTGTAAATATATGTGGCTATTTTTTATTTCTCCTATATTTTTGATTGCTGGCATTAGGGTGCTCAGGATTGGTCATTTCGAGATAGCCAGCCTCGACAAGGGCCATGATGTATGTCTGTATGTTCTTGCTATGATATGTCACACCCGCTCTTTCGAGAATTTCCTTGCTGCTACGTGGTACACTACAGAAGTTTACTATATCCCTCTGCTTATTTGTTATTTTAGGACGTTTAGTGTCAGAGTCGGCATTGAAAGTGTCAGAGTCGGAATCTAAGTCAGTGTCAGAGTCTGTATTAAAAGTGTCAGAGTTGGTATCTAAGTTGGTGTCAGAGTGTCCAAGTTTAGTAACTAAGTTGCCATTTACTTGGTTACTTTCTTCGGTTGCTTGGTTACTATTTTCGCCAACTTGGTCACTTCCTTTGCTAACTTGGTTACCTCTTGGCCTATTTATCGTAATCACGAACTCATTAGTCCTGTCATTGTTGCTGAACGAAACATTCATATCCTCAGATAAGGCACGAAGCATACCGCTACCTGCTCCTGTGTAGGGAAGCAAGTGGATGGCATTTGTGAAGAGGAACATATTGCGTGGCATGGAAGTTCCCACAACAATGTCATCTATGGTAAGCCCATTGGGAAGAGTTCCGGGACTGTGTATCTCCACCCTATCATCAAAAATGAAGATGCGGATAGGAGCAGTCGCATTCAGTGAGCGATGCACTAAAGCATTTACGGTAAATTCAACAAGGCTGATGTATGGAATCTCCAATGCTCCTTGCGAGTTAAACTCATGCCCGACTTGTATATGACGTAAGTTTCGGTTGAAGAAATCCATAATGGTTTCAAACTGATGAAGCAGATTACCCTCAATGTCGGCATCATTCACCTTATCGCGGAACTGTGTACCGCCAAGATTGTTGCCCACAAAGCAGATACACTTTGCTGTCATGGCTGGAAGCCAACGCTGGGTGTACTTGCCAAACAGTAACATTGCAGCCACTGTGATTTTTCCATCGGGACGGATGAAACGTAGGTTACGCAACAGCTTCTCTCCATCGTGACCACTGGCGATAGCGGAGCATACAGTATCCAAAGAGGCTTCGCGGAATGCATCACCCACCAAACCTTTTCTCACTAATACTTTTTCAAACTTGTTGCTTAGGAAGGTTTTGATGGTGTTCTCGTCCAAATCCTTAATGGTGGCATCACGGACTCCTGCTTCATCAGGCGAGAAACTGCCACAATCAGTCATCATCTCGGCAAGCTCGGCATTATCGAACACCTTGCGCTTGTCGGCACCGTTCTTTACCCATACAATACCCCGATTGTCATGGTAAGGTTTATTCACTCCTTCCTTAATATGAGCCACAACAAGGCTTCCACCATCTACGGGAATGGTTTCTACATCAACAAGAATGGCAGGAACAACATTCTCAGATGCGATGTTGCCAAGTGTATTCGTCGTTTCCTGTACTTCCAGATACGACAAAGGATTAACACTGCCAGTTTTGTCCTTTACGCCAACAACCAACGTACCGCCACGTGCATTGCTGAATGCCACCAGTTCGCAACCAATATCATAGTTGTCAAGGAGCCGCTCTTTGAACTGCACCTTACTGACCTCGCCAGACTTTATCTGTTGGATAATATCTATTTCCTTCATTGTACAAATGTTTTTGGTTGAGCAGTCTGCCTGCCTCAATATTCAAGGCCTCTGCTATACGTAGGAGGTTCCTTGCGTCTGGCTGCATGGTGTTTGTCACCCATTTGGAGACTGTAGCCCGGTTTTTTCCCAGTTTCTCTGCCAGCCACTTACTACTTTTTTGTTCTTCGGCAAGCACTATCTTCAGCCTGTTAATCATTTCTTTTTCCATAAACGACTTCCTTTCGATGTAAAAGTACAAATAAACCATGAGAATCCCGGAGAAACACGTCAAAAAAGAGCATCTTTTTTATAAATAATTGGTTATATCGTCAATATGTAATCTGCATTTGTTCCTTTGTGAGTAATAGATCTGCAACAAAACGCTTTTCCAAGACAGGGAGGGGATGTAAAGGTTTTCTTAGTTGAATGGGGTTCCTAAAAATAGTGGAACCGACTCGGTTGAGACGGTTTCTAACGACTCATTGTTTCCTGTGTGGACACAACTTGTTGGTGGCGGCTTATCCTTAGTGGAACTTGTTTTCTCGTCGGGCTGCTACGGCTCTTTCATTTAACTTTGGCATTGTTTGATAACAATTTGAATAAGTTACATTTACTGCAAAATCAACCTTTATAAATATAAGGAATGCCTTGTTGGAGTAAGTTAAAAATAGCTTTTAACCGCTTAATACCCACAAACATTGAAATTTAGAGGCATTTTAAATGAAAGGCCGTGTCCGGCTGTAACACAAAATTAGCATTTATGATTGAGTTGATAAAAAATTGAATTAACTTTGCATATTCGCTTCTGAAACAAACTAGTTTCAGGCACACTTAAGGAAACACTGCCGTTAAAAAAACAAGCGTTTAGGCAAGATATATTTTAAAGTAGAATGAAACTCATTAAGGCCAATGACCTCAAACGATGGGCAGACACGTTGGAAATCCGTGGTTTGCTTCCTGAGTTAATATGCCGATTGGTGCATGCAACTAAGCCGCATCTTTCAAAGGTGTACATACCGACTGAAGAAAGCACTCATTCTGCCGGATGGGATGGCATTGTTGTTTCTGAAGACAATGACACTTATCTGCCAGCTGGTACATGTCTTATCGAGATGGGGACGAATGAGAAAGTGGCAACAAAAGCTAATGACGATTATACAAAACGTACGAATGGCCCATTAGAATTTGAGAAAGGAGAATGTACCTTCGTTTTCATCACTCCTCGCGAATGGCCCAAAGCGCCATCTTGGGAAGCAGACAAAAATAAACTGAATAAGTGGAAAAGGGTTAAGGTGATAACAGCCGTAGAATTAGAGGATTGGCTATCTTATTATCCTTCTGTCGCTTTATGGGTGGCAGAAAAACTTAACATTTCCCACAGAGAGAAAATTCAGAGTATAGAATCGTATTGGCGTCAATGGTCAACTAACGATAAAGGACAACAACTTTGCTATAGTGTTGCTGTTGGAGGACGCGAGGAATCTGTCAAAGAACTTCTGGAAAAAACAGAAAATCATATAGCAATAGATGTTTGTTCCCATTCTGTAGAAGAATCGCTCGCATTTGTCGTGGCTGCTATATTACAATGCGGAGATGACAATCTTAAAAACAGAGTGGTTATTGCAAAAGACAATGAAACCACAGGCTTATTGGCTTCACAATGTTCCAATATGGTTATTATCTCTAGTGGAGATGATAAAAACATTAATCCAAACGAGAATTGCTTGGTGTATGTTACACATCCATCTGCAAGAAGCAGAAGTGGAGTGTCTATCATTCTACGAACACCAGAGCCTGACGATTTTATTAATGCTTTAAAAGAAAGCGGATTTAATGAAACGCAAGCAAGGCAGCTTTGTTCTGATACAGGGCGAAGCACAGCTATCTTGAGAAGGAAACTTGGTTTTGAACGCAACAACCCTGATTGGGCGAAGCCTGAAAATATCAACCAATTGCTTCCGGCTCTTCTGATAGGACGTTGGCTGAATAATTTGGAAGGGGACAAAAAACTAATTGAAGAGCTTTCTGGGATGGAATATTGCCAATTCGAAAATGTTATTCAGACATTTGCTAAAGGCAACGACAGCCCTTTTGGACTTATTGATAATCTATGGTATGTTATATCTCCATTTGACGCTATAAATTATGCAATAGATTTTATCACACCCCAATACTTAGATAGACTCTCTGTCATTATTGACAAAGTCGCAAATGATATTGATTTTGATGACAAAAAGGCAGCCACGACTGATTCTTTATTTTATCAAAAACATAATACGAAGTATAGCTATTATGCTAAAGAAGGGTTATTCTTGACATTGGTGTTATTGGCTCTTCGAGGTGACAAAAATGCTCAACTGATTCCGTGGGTTGACGAAAAGGTTAGAGCAATATTAAATACAAACACTTTAGAATGGTGGTTTAGTTATTGCAAACATAATCTGATATCTCTTTTAGCAGAAGCTTCGCCTCAGTTTTTTATTCAGAAAATTGAAGATGATGTGATGAGCGATAATTCTATCATCCGTGAGATGTTTCGAATCAATTTTGAACATACCTCCTTGTGGGGTAATAGTTCGCACTATGGATATGTTTTATCTGCATTGGAAGATTTGGCCTGGTCTGCAGAGAATCTTTCCAGAATTAGCCGAATCCTGTTTGAACTCTCGTCTTTAGGGAAGAAAAAAGGGTATGCTGGAAATCCTTTTGAGTCGTTGTGCAAAATATATTGTCTCTGGATGCCTAAAACAAAAGCAACCATAGAGCAATGTTTTATGGTATTTGAATCCATGGTAGAGGAGTTTAGACCATTTGTTTTCAGACTTTGTAGATGTTTAGTGAACTATAGTCATCAATCACAAAGCATTAATGGCCGTATAATGCGGTGGAGATATTTCGGAGAGGACGTTAAGGCCGTGACAATGGATAAGTTTTTGACAGCATTAACAGCTACAGTGAGGATGTTGATAAAGAATTGCGATTATAGCAATGATGCTATTGAATGCATGTTGGAAACAGCGACTGCTTCTGACTTGCCTGCTCATCTTAGGAAAGAAGTCCAAGATGCGATTTCTTCAAATATAGATTTTCTGAAAGGTAAAAATAAGTTCTGTAATAAAATAAGAGAAAAAATATATCATTTTGAAAAAGCCCGTGATTCAGATTGGTGTATAGGTGATGATGAGATGAACTGGCTAAAAAATCTCTTAGAAGCCATATTGCCAGATGATATTATTGAGGCTAACTTGTGGAAATTCAAGGCTTTTTTGCCAGTATATGAATTACGTCGGAGAGAGGATGATATACGTAAGTGGACAGAAAAACAGTTGAGTTTCAGAGTAGCTGCCGTGAAAGAACTGTACAAGCGGATAGGATTCGATGGTTTAAGAAAGATTGCCGAGAAATCTGAAGACAAATATCAAACAGGTCTTGCATTTGCAAAATTCAAGACCACATACCCGATGATTGATTTTGTTATAAACGAAGGTTTTGACAATCAACTTTTAGCAGGATTCTTTATCTCTTTATTCAACACAAACAAGGAACGCTATTGGAAAGTAGTGAGGAAATACAATAATCGGAATGATATTCTTATTAGCATCGGAACAAATGAAGAATTAACTAGATTTGTCGAAACTCTACCAGAAGAAGCTAAGGAAAATTATTGGAAGACCGTATCTGTTTGGTGCTATTCTGACGATACACTGAACATAATGGCAGAGCAACTGCTTAAAGTGGGTAGGTCTGGCGATGTATTATCTTTGTTGTGCCGTGTTAATTATGGTGGGAAGGACATACCTGTTGCACCAGCCTTTAATGCCTTGCAAGGATGGCTGAATAATATTGAAACACCAGAATTTGAGCAGTACAAGCATGATGCAGAAGAAATACTGGAATATCTTGATAAAAATCCAAATGTCAAAGATGAACAAATAGTTAGTTTAGAACTTTTACTTAGCGAAATTTTCCATCTGGATTCTGATTGTCGTCTGTATCATTCTATTTACACAGAGCCAAAAAGTTTGTTAGAACTAATATCATTTGCATACCGTGGAGATGAAGATTTTGACGATAAGACTTATTCTGATTCAGAGAGAAACATCGGGTTGCTTTCACTGCGTTTTATCACAGGTCATGTAAAAAGTTGCCCTGGATTGACAAAAAACGGGACATTAGATGAAGATGCTTTGATGAAATATGCCGACGAATTTATGTCTCTTGCAAAAAGAGAGAAGTATTTTCGTGCTGCAAAGATAGTGTTTGGTCAATTGTTAGGCAACATTCCTGACAGGGAAGACTACCCACAGGATGTTCTCTGTAAACTATTGACAAAATATAGTGAACATGGTCGTGACAAATCAATCCTAAATTCTTTTCGATGCCAGTTCTTTAACAATCGTGGTATGACCTCACGTCTGCCCTACGATGGAGGACGAATTGAAAGGACACGAAGTGAGAAATACAAGAAATATGCAGATAAGACACGCTACACGTACCCAGATGTCGCATCAATCTTCGACTCATTGAGCCGAGATCATGAATATGATGCACATCGTATGGACAATCAAGCTGAATTGGCAAAAATTGGGTATTAAAATATGAGGCGATATTTACATTGACTATTAATAAAAGTAATAGTACTGTATGCAATGGGTTCAACGGCAATATGCAATCTCTCAAATTCTGCGTAAACAATGCGTAAACAAACGGTTTCAGTTAGGGGTATTTAATGAGTCAGAGGATAGCGAGTTTTGCAACTAACTGATATTCAATCAAGATTGGTTAAGCGAGCTATCGCAGAATATCACATTATCGTTCTCATAATCTGGAGGTCCCTGGTTCAAGCCCAGGCTGGTCCACAAACTAAAAGGCTGATTCCTAACGGAATACAGCCTTTTTTGTTTGCAGACCCTCCAGATATAACTCTGTTGCTCTTGGTTGATTTACTCCTATTTTAAGCAGATGTTGACTAATTGTTGACTAATTAAAATAGAGCTAATATGCTGACTATTAAAGCTGAGATTAAAAGGAGTGAACTAAAAGTTGACGGAACTTATAACGTCAAGATTAGATTCACATTAGACCGCAAGGTAAAACGCTTATCCACCAACCTGTTTGTAACTCAACAAGACCTAACTAAATCCCTCAAATTCAAAGAGGACACTTCCATTAAGAGAAAAATAGATAGGCTTGTTCTCTATTATAGGGAACAGTGCTTAAAACTGCAATTAGACCAAAATCATTATTCATTGGATGAGATAATTGAGTTCCTAAACGGAGAGCAAGAGAAGCAACAGACCATTGACTTTATAAAGTTCAGTCGTGAGTGGATAGCTTCTACTACCATAAAAGGAGCACCCAATTACACTACTGCCATCAATGCTTTGGTACGGTTTGTAGGTAAGGAAGAATTGGATATAAATCTTATCACCTTAGACTTCTTGGAACAGTTCAAAGCATTTTTAATTGGAGAACGTGATGCACGTACCAAGAAACTAATGCAGCAAGGTAAACGTGTGACCTCTAACCGCACCCTTTCCCTCTACTTGGTAAGCATCAAGAAGCTGTTCAATGAAGCCAAACGTAAGTTCAATAAGAAAGACAAGAACCTTATTCTTATTCCTAACTCACCCTTTGAGGACTTCAAGATACCTAAACAGGAAGCTACACGTAAGAGAGCCATTCCAGCAGACATCATTAAAAAGGTGTGGAAGCTGCCTTATAAAGACATGAAGAAAGGATATAAGTCCACCTGCCGTTATAACTTGGCTAAAGATTGTTTCATTCTCTCATTCTGTCTTATTGGAATCAATTCAGCAGACCTTTACAATGCTACTAAAATGAGAGGGAACACTATTATCTATAACAGAACCAAAACCAAGGCTCGTAGATTGGATGGTGCAAAGATGATGGTAGATATTCCTAAGATAGTGCAACCTCTTATTGATAAGTACAAGGATAGCACAGGAAAACGTCTGTTCAACTTCTATCAATATTATGGGGATGAAAAGACATTTAACAAGGCTATCAATTCTGGATTGAAAGAGATTGGTTCAATATTAGAAGTAGATGATTTGGAGTACTATGCAGCGCGCCATTCATGGGCTACTATTGCATTGAACAAAGTAGGCATAGACAAATATATAGTCCATGCAGCCCTTAATCACATAGACGACTCAATGAAAGTGACAGACATTTATATTGAACGTGACTTTGTAAATGAGAACAAGGCTAACGCCAAAGTTGTGAAGTACGTGTTTGGTAAGTAAGCTAATAATTCCTCACTTGCAGCAAATGCAGGTGAGGATTATTTTTTAACTTTGTACTGAATTAGAGCAAAAAGCATTATGGATGATAATCTGTTCATTGAATATATAAACTCCCCTTATGAAGAGCCACAAGATATGCTCCCTAAGATTGATGAAACTATGCTGACTGATATGGAGAGTAGTTTAGAAACTGATTTCAAAAATGAATATCAGCATGAAGATGTTACTTCTATTTTGGAGAGCATTGAATATATCAGAATCTATTGTAGAAACTTCCCATGCTTCAATGGCTTCGATTATCAACCACTCCAAGCTCCATTTGCATACTATCGTAGTAGAGAAATCTATCTAAAAGAACTACCCTTTACAGAAGATGGATTTTATAAATTCACGTACATACAGGATGCAATAAAAAAGTTAGGGCTAAAAGCTCAACCTACATTTGAGTTTATTGCATTCTTATATCATATTATTAAGGTGTGGAGCGAGAATCAGATAACCACAAGTGGGACAAAGATTGATAACATTCTCTACTTATTGAAGGAGCAACCCAATACCAAATTAACTATGAATATTAAGGTAGGCAGTAAATCCTTCGAGTTTAACAATTCATTGTTCATTCAATCTTTATTGGAGTTCTATTCTTCCCATGACCTTGTCTCTCATGGTCTCATTGAAAGAGAGAATAAGAGAGTGAGAGAACGTACCATCCAATATTCTTTGGTCAAAACATTGTTAGACTATCTTCCCATCAAAACTGATAAGTCTGAGGGAATCAGCTTTGTACAGGCAGAAAGAGATTTTGCCTTATGCACCCTATATCTATGCAAATTACTAATGGGTGACCCTGCATACGTTTGTACCAAAGATAACAACGCTACATTTGACAAGTTGATGAGAGACTTCAAAGACTTTAATATTACACTTCATAAGATGCTAACCTAATGATATTCAGCAACGTAAAAACAGGGATATAAAACTTACTCTTACATACCCTATTTAAGAGACATATCTTTGCACCGCTTTCAGAAAGCTGGCAGGCACGTTGCCACAGACTAATCACTGAAAGCCCCAAAGACATGAAGAACTTAAATTTATTGTTCATCGAAGGTAACCGCACTAAAATTGACAACTCTAACGTAGTTGAATCTTACAACAAGATTAAGGCATGGGGATTCATTGAGACAATGCCTATTGAATACTTCCCAATGGAAGAAGCTAAGAATAAATTAGGCGGTAGAAAGTTGTACAGACCTACTATTACTCGTAAGAAAGGGGAAGGCTCTGCTACTATCAGCAATTTCGAGATTAAAATGGTTGAAGTACAGGAAGCAGACTATGACAAGTACGACGGTGTTTGTGGCGATGGTCAGCATAGAACAATAGCCCTCATGTTTGATGAATTGAAAGATGTTACAGCTACTTATCAGCCAGTAAAACTCTCTAAAGAGAATATGGATATATTGGCTTACATATCAATACGTAACAATGGCAGGAAATGGTCTAATGATGATTTTTATGCTTCCAATATTTCAACAGGAGATACTAATGCAGACTATATCCTTAATAAAAGGAAAGAAGGCTATATTCCTGCATTCCTTTTCAATGTTTATACTCTTGGAACATCTAATCTGACAGCAGCACAAATCAAGTCAATCCAACAAGGATATAAGAAACTCTCTGACTTTAGTAAAGTTCAAATCAGCAAAGATACACAAGATAAGGGAGATAGAATCTTAGCGGCATTAGAATCTAACAGCTTCATCTCTAATGATAGGTTTACTGGACGTTTTGGAGCAGGACTGAAAGCATTCTTTACTGAATGTAAGGATATAGAAATAGTTGTAAACACTATCAACCATATCAATAAAGAGAATTGGAATAAGTACTTCACCCCAATTGCAGGTCAGAGCATGGAAGCCAAATCTTATAAGGAAGCTCTAACTAAATTGACAGAACAAATAAAGAAGTAACCTGTTCGATAGCCCATGTGACAGGTGGGCTTCTCTACTCCAAATTCTTGGGTTTAGCATTTCAGCCTTATAGAACTATCTCAAATTACCCATTATATGAACTTTAGACATATCTAAGATTCTATAATTGGGGTTACAGCTAACAGATTTTTAAAAGCCAACAATATATGATAACCAAGTTAGATATTCAAGAGAAAGATGGATTCCTTACCATGAAGGACTTCCCTATGAACTGCATCTTTAATAAGGTCAAGACAGGTTGCGGTGCTACTACCATAGCACTTACCAATAACGAGAATTATATCATTACTGTTCCAACCACAGAACTGATTGAGAACAAATGCTATCCAACTAAAGATGCAGATGGTAATGTGAAGTTCTGGAAGAAACATGAACGCAGAGCAGGATTAAGTCCTGTTGTTAATAACCTGTTTGGCTTATATGGAAATTTCACCTTAGAGCTAAAGAAAAAATTAAAGGATTACTTATCTTCTGTTGGAGTAAAGAAGATTATCTGCACCTATGACAAGATAGACAAGTTGATGGAGTTTATCAATCCTAAAGACTTTAAACTGACGATTGACGAATACCACAACTTCCTTAAACAATACTCATTCAGAGACAAGGCTATTAATGGGGTGTTGGCTCACTTTAAAGAGTTCAAATCCTATTGCTTCTTGTCAGCTACTCCTATTCCAAACAATTTGAAGCCAGCAATCTTCAATGACATTCCAGAATACATAGCTGATTGGAATACAACAGATGATATTACTGTTTATCCTTACCATACAGACAAGCCTTATATGGTAGCAGCCAAGTTTATCAAGACCTACCAAGCTAAAGGTTGTCTGAATGTGAACGGCATAGAGAGCAAGGAAGCATATTTCTTCATTAACAGCGTTACAGAGATTAAAGCCATACTTAAACAGACACAACTAACAGAGGATGATTATAGAATTATTTGTGCTGACAATCCTAAGAATAGAAGAACCTTAGAAGAATATACTATATCAAGTTCTGCTGACGCTCCCAAGAAATTCAACTTTATCACTTCCAAATCATTTGAGGGTGTGGACTTCCATTCTGAAACAGGATTATGCTTTGTTGTCAGCAATGTTCAGAACAGACACACATTGGTCAGCATTGATATGGATATACCTCAAATTGTAGGAAGAATCAGAACCAAGTCCAATCCATTTAGAAATAAAGTAGTCCATATCTTCAACACTAAAGCTACTGACCATTACACAACATTTGAAGAAATGGAGCAGATTGTGGATAAGGAAGTAAAGGCAGCACAAGAAAGGGCTGATATGCTTAATAATACCAAACTATCAGAAGCGGCAACCAAGCAACAGATTAATGAGATTAAGAAAGTTGGGATTGAATCTTACCTATCTTATCAAGAGAATAAATTTGTCGTTAATGATATGGTAGCCAAGTTACAGCTTTACAGCTATTATATTGCTACTGTGGTTTACCAATCAGACAAATCATTAAGAGAAACTTATGCCCAATCTGGAATAGTAACTACTAAAGGTAAATGGCATATCGCACCAGAGAAGTTTGTCAAGGAATTAATTGTAAAGCCAACTTTCAGAGAACTACACAAACGATATTGTGAAATCAAAGCAAACCCAATGACATTTGACTTGCAAACCATTGATATAGAACATGAATATCCAATCTTAGGCAGAGCTTACCGCCAACTTGGAGTGAAAGAATTAAAGCGATTGCGAACCATCAAATCCATTCAAGAGGCTTTAGGTGAAGCATAAACCTATCTCATAAGATGATTACATAAGTTTATAGTGTAACGAGCGAGGAGGTACACTACATTATTATCCCCCCTCATGGCTCTAAATAAAAAAGAATGCTTTAGAAATGTAGTCCAACGGCTGACAGGAATAAGCATTCTTATTAATCTAAGAACAGGCACGATGCACGATTATCACAGTCTGCCAATAATTTACTAATACTCCTCATTTCCTTTGAAAGAATCTTTAGGGAAAGACATAGGACAGCCTAAGATGCAAGCGAAGAAATTCACTTGTGTTTTAGGTTTGTTCTTGTTAAATCCATTCAATCAATAACCATTTAATTCAATTTCATTATGAGAGATTTAGTAATTATGCCAGCTATGGCACAGCGTAGAGAATCATTAAACATGGGTGAGTTTGCAGAAGAAGCAATTATTGTGGAAGAAGTTGCAGCACCCAAAAGAGTAAACCATTTCATTGAAGCAAACACACAGGAAGTAACCTTACAGCACTTACAGCAAGACTGCATCATTCCAAGTTTTGCATCAATGGAGGAAACCATAAGCCACCAATCCTTTATAGGTGCAGTAGTGGATGCAGCTAAGGATTACTTTCATGGGGAGCAGTTTGATATGCCAGAGATTAGAATCTCACACCCTATCAATGGCAGAATACCAAGTGCATTAGGTAAGAAAGCATCTGAATTGACAGACGAAGAGAAAACTTTGTTCTATCAGAGAATGTGTTTCTGTTTTGAAATTCCATCCATTGTACATGATGAATACGGTAATCGTTTAGCGTTATCCATTGGTGGAGTGAGAGCATATAACGAGATTAACCTATACAGTAAGAAGTCTGTTGAGAGATTTAAAATCTTCATAGGCTTTCGTAATCGTGTGTGCTCAAATTTAATGCTTACTACTGACGGCTTGCAGGATAAGATAGAAGTCCTAAGCATACAGGAACTATATGCAGCAGCATTGAATCTGTTCCATGCTTACAACCCATCCAAAGACCTGCATCTGTTAAGGACACTTGGGCAGATGTCAATCTCAACGAGTGAGTTCTGCCAGATAATAGGCAGGATGAGATTATATCAAGCTCTTACACCCAACCAACAGAAACGCTTACCTCGTCTATTATTAGGAGACAGTCAGATTAATGCAGCTTGCAGAGCATTCGTTTCTGATGCGAACTTCAAGAGTACAGGGGACAGCATTACAGGCTGGCAGCTCTTAAACCTGCTCAATGGTTCTGTGAAGTCAAGTTACATAGATAACTTTTTGGAGAGGAATCTTAATTGCACAGAGTTCGTACAAGGCATTCAACGTGCCAAATTAGGAGATAGTGAATACGCTTGGTTCTTGGGCTGAGTGGATTGTTGATTGAGAGAGGAAAGGGCAGCTATTCAATTAGTTGTCCTTTCTTTATATCTACCAGCTTATTAAGACATCAAATTATGGATATAGATTATACTGTGGGAGAAGTGGAACTGTCCTACAAACCCAAATTCAAGAATATATATAAGGTAGTCAGTTCAGAGGATGCTTATAAATATTTGCTTCCTACATATAAGGAGGGTACAATCTGTTACAAAGAATATTTCAAAGTCTTGTTTCTAAACCAAGCCAGCCAAGTTTTAGGTTACACTCTCATATCAGAGGGAGGAATAACAGATACGACCGTAGATGTCAGAGTAATTCTACAAGCTGCATTGCTCACCAATTCAGTAGCTATCATTCTTGCTCATAACCACCCAAGTGGTAGCATGAAACCAAGCAGGCAGGATATGGAGATTACTAAGCAGGTCAAAGAAGCTGCAAGACTTATGAGAATTACAGTAACAGACCACCTCATATTAACAGATGCAGGATATTATAGCTTCGCAGACGAGGGAGAATTATAATAAGGTAGAGGGCACTCAATTTCTAAGTTGGGTGTCTTTATCATATTCACTTCTACTATTAGTGAATGTTCCATTAATAATCAGTGAGTTAGTAAATCCAACTCAGAATTAATATTCACTTCTATTCATTAACTTATAAAACAGAACATTATGTCACTTAAATATTCAAGCACAACCGCAGACTATCTTGTTTGGTCTGATGCAATGAACCTAATAAGGAAGTTAGCCAAAGACGAGAATTATAAAATCTCACTTCTTATAGCTTTAGGATGCTTCACAGGATTAAGAATATCTGATATTCTATCTCTAAGATGGAAGCAGATATTAGATGCTGACGAGTTTACAGTAATTGAGAAGAAGACAGACAAAGTAAGGACTATCAGACTGAACCCCCAATTACAACATCATATTAAAGAGTGCTACGAGCATATAAATCCTGTTGGAATCAATGCGCCAATTCTTATAAGTCAGAAAGGCACTATCTTCACAGTTCAGAGAATCAATATCATTCTTAAAGAGGTGAAGAAGAAGTACAGGTTAAAGATTAAGAACTTTAGCTGTCATTCGCTTAGAAAGACATTTGGTAGGCAGGTCTATAACATGAACAGCGATAATGCTGAACTTGCCTTAGTAAAGCTGATGGAACTGTTCAATCACAGTTCTGTAGCCATTACTAAGAGATACTTGGGATTAAGGCAGGAAGAAATCTTGCAGACTTATGACTGTTTGAGCTTCTAATGATTGGGACAGGATTATTAAGATACATCTTTATAGTGGTCTGAACGGTTCTGTCCCAAATCAATGAAATATTGAGTTTAGATATATCTAAAGTCCAATCTTGACAGTTCGGCATTTCAGCCTTATAGAAGTAAGTCAATTCCATAAGTTTACAGATTTTAGGATTATCTCAACTCTTATTAAGCATGTTACAGATAACACTTCTTAAATATCCAACAATATACTGACTTAAAGATGATAATTCAAGGCAGGTAAGAATATTCAGAATTTACTCTTTATATGAGGAGAAGTGAATTTGATACCCACATGGATTTAGAGAGTTTAGATGCGACTCTGCTTAAATACTCCATTAATTCCCTGTTTTGTAACACAATAATTACTATTTCTCCTTATTCCATGCCTATTAATTTAGAACCTTTCGCTATCTTTGCACCAATTCCAATGAACTAAGGAGATAGAGAGTTGGAAGGACATATTTAACGAAAGGTGTTATTGAAATTATCTTCTGTTTCTTAGATTCTCGCAAAATTTAAAAACGGTACGAAGATGATAACAATAGCACCCACACATTTGATATATATTCATCGCTTAGGTGAACTATATACCTTTTGGTGTGGGGCTATTGTTTTATCCGTACCAAAAGGCAATGCGAGAAGCCCAAGAAACAGGATAAGACAAATATAGTTCCCACACCTCTTTTATTTTAACAGCTTATCCATAGGGAACAGATAAGCACTAATTATCAAACACTATGGGTTTATTTGGTGGTATCAATGCTGTAAATGAAATCAATTCTCTTATTGCTCAAATAGAGAGAAACATGAATGCTTTAGCTCCTATGATAGAATTGAATGGGATGAAGCATACCACACAATCTAAAGAATTAACAAAGTTAGTCCGCAGGGATTTGGATAGAATTAAAGACCTGTTGAATCAACACAGTTCTGCCAGAATAGCTGTTTACAGACTTAAAGGCGACAAGGTGGATTCTACAACATTGGTTGGATTCCTTGAAATGTGTCTTAAACAAGCTGAAAGTCTTATATAATTATGGATGCAAATGATATTAAGTTAGGACTGTTCATTTTAGTTATAGTCCTTATAGGTGCTTTCATTGGCTATTGTTTGGCAAGTTAAGACAGATTACTAAAACAGCTATCACATGAAAATATTTCATCTATTAGGGTTAGTGGTACTGCTATTATCTTCTTGCGATGATACTTCTGGTACATATATAATTTCTGAAGTCGCATTTAAAGTTAATAACCTGTCTGAACAAGAGAAACAGAAAACTATCAATGAGTTTATCAATCAAGAAGTGTTACTTACAGTTCTTAAAGGAAAGATAGAATTAACATTATCTAACAAACCAACCACTTCTAAGATAACTCTACAACGCGTGTCTAATAACTGTTATTCAACGACTGATGGAAATATAACCATTAATTTAGAATTGGAGAAAAAGAACTTTGTACAGACCAAATATAAATTGATTGAATATGGTGGCACAGATGACAAGTTCTTTAGCTTACATATGACTTTGGATAAACAATAACAAATTTATTGCATAAGAATCAATGAGAACATTTAGATTATTAGCAACTTCATTATTGGTTGCATTGAGCATGGGAGTTAGCTCTTGTAGTGAAGAATTGGATAGCCAACCAATGGAATCTTATCCAGAAGGTGGTGAGCCTTTAGATGTAGTTTGTAAAGAATATGGCATTAGTGACTATGAAGACATAGAATTACTTTCTTACTATAAGAACAATTTGGAGCAAGCTAACTTCTCTGGCTTACGAGAAGAGAAGCTATGGCTTGCATCATTCAATGTAAAAGATAAGTCGCCTATTATTAATTGGACTGACGAATTACCATTTAATAGGAATCGTAAGATTTACAAAGGCTATGGAGAATATGAAGATGTCACCATTCAGCAGATAACCATGTTGCAAACCATGTACTTTAATCCGAAGGAGTTTGTAGCATCATTAAGCTATTACTTTGGTAAAGATTATGGTTACCTCGCTTTACTCTTTAGGCATGATACACAAACTAAAGAAGTTCAAGTTAAGCGTAGTGAAATACTTGCTGGATTTCAATATTCTATAATAAACAATGATTGTTGTTACTCATTGTCTGGCGATACGCTCTATATAGCAGAGAAAGGCTTTGGATATTCCAATGTAGGAACTCTCTATACTTCTGAATTTATATCTCACGAAGAAGCAATATACACCCATAGAGATAATAAAGGCTTCTTTGTAGGAAGACGGAATTTCAAATTGGGAGAAGATTTATGGCATATCCAAGTACCACAGCTAAATGATGAACCTGCTGATGCTAAGATTGAGGTTAGTGTAGAAGATAATTCCAAGAGAGTTTGGAAGTACAATGTCAATATTATACATTATGATGGAACTAAGAAGAATGTAACATTTGAAGTGGATATTGACAACGGTACAATTAAAGGAGAGAATGATTATACTTCTCTCATTATAGGTAAATGGAAGAAGACAAGCGGTGATGCTGTTGCTACCCATGTTACTTATAAGAATGATGGCACATTTGAATATACAAGTACAGAAGATAGCTCTTACAAGGAAGTGGGCAAGTACAAGATAGACGGTAACAAGCTCTATGAAATGTACAGCGATGAAGAAGAATGGATTATCAATGATATTCTGTTACTTAATTCTATGACCTTATCAGTGCAGGAATTGGAAGCAGACGGAGTTACACCCACAGGTCAGAAGTACTCTTATCAGAGAGTGGAATAAAGAACTTATTCATACTAAAAGTAGGCAGCATTTGAGGAAACTCTTATGCTGTTTTCTTTTTTATATAAGCACTACGAATGTTACATACTAACAACCCAATTCTTTGGAATATAGGAAACTAATATTTAACTTTGTACCGTAGGTTTAGCTGTTGACTAATTGTTGACTGATAAACTTCCAATGAGATTATTAATACGTTGACATATTGCAATTTAATAGGATGAAATTTAGAGCCTCATAATCTGGAGGTCCCTGGTTCAAGCCCAGGCTGGTCCACAAACAAGAGGCTCATTCTTAATAGAATAGAGCCTCTTTTAATTTTTGGACTCCGCTATACAAGCCCGGTATTTGTGTAATAAAACAACCTTCATCATGAAATACGGAGTATCTCCAAATACACTGCTCATAACTGCCGGAACCATATGGTCATTGGCAGGAGTCAATATTCTGCGTATAGGCCTGACCTGCTGGATAGATGACAGACATTATTGGCTATTCAAAGTCTGCGAAGCCAGCCTGGTATTCCTTCTGTTCTTCGGCATTATTTTCCATAGGCTATACAAGAAACATACTCTCCGTATCTCACAGAAGAAAGGGAAGCACTGCCCCTTTTCCTTTTTCGACGTAAAAGGATGGATTGTCATGATAGGCATGATTGCAATGGGAATTGTAATACGTACCTACCACCTTCTGCCCGACTCCTTCATCGCAGTGTTCTATACCGGACTTTCTCTCGCGCTTCTCGGCACCGGGCTACGCTTCATCTGGTATTGGTGGAGGAACAGATAACTCCGGATTCACCGATTCCCATCCTATGCAGGCTCCGGCAAAGTGCTGACCGCCTCGCTCTTTATCCTTTCAGGCTTATTGCTATTCCCCGGCAATTTCCAAGCCATGCTGTGGCCCTTGGCCCTTATCCTCATCGGCATCTTCCTTCTCAGACATCACCATAGGAGAAACTGGACACACCAAAGGACAGTGCATCGCCGTGCCAAGATGGTACAACGGATGATGAACAAGAGAATGGGAGAGCAAGAGGAACATAGCACCCGGAGAAACCTACATAGACCTGGACTGCAGTTGGGGAGGAGTGGAACTGCACATACCCGCCGACTGGCAAGTACGCATAGAATGCAGTTGCTTTTGCGGCGGATGTGAAGACAAACGCTGGCAAGGCACACCTGCCAAACAAGCATTCCTTTCCGCCTCTTGTTCGGTATTCCTGCCTGGACAGCTATCCTTTTGTGGTATCATCTGCAGATTGTGGCAGACACTTCATTACAAACAGAAAAATTCACCGCCCCCGAGGTAGAAAAGGCCGCTCCCCTGCCACAAGAAGAAAGTATTGACCGGATCACGATAAAAGACGGCTCCCGGATTCACATCATCAAAGTGGAAGACCTATTATACATCCAGGCTTGTGGGGACTACGCAACCCTGGTGACATCCGACGGAGAGTACATCAAGGAACAGACCATGAAAAACTTCGAGACACATTTGCCAGCAGATAACTTTGTCCGCATCCACCGCTCGAGCATTGTCAACGTAACCCAGATATCACGAGTAGAACAGTATGGAAAAGAGACCTACCAAGTGACGTTAAAAAGTGGCGTCAAGCTACGGGTAAGCCTCTCCAGATACCGGTTACTGAAGGAACGGTTGGGCATATAAATGCCGCAACCAGTCCTTCAGAATACTTCCTGCAGAGGAAAAAGACAATTAATCTTAAAATACAGCGGAATATATAACTTTGTCCAAAGTTATTTGTTCCTTTATCTTGCTATGATGAAACATCTGTATTACATACTTATGTTTACCTTCCTCTGTCTGGGTTTGACTACCATCTCCCAGGAGGAACAGCCAGACTCACGGAATACTACCGGGAGTCCGGCGGGAATAGTTGTCGGAAGTCCGGCCTCCGAATGCTCCTTTACCGCCTACACACAGTGCGCATCGTACACAGCCACCCACCGTTCACTATTCAATGACGAAAATACCGACTGCTGGACCAACGAAGCGTTGTGTCCGAACAGCCTATACACACATAACCACGCCTCTCCGAAATTCCTGAAGATGAGAATTCTGAAACCAGCCGGGCAACTGGAGCATCTGCTTTCCAGCCATCTGTCTGCCGGAGAGAGCGCCAACCTTTCATTCAATCCCAATGCTCTCCGCTATTCCTGCGGATACTATATCTATGCACTGCTGCATATCCTGATTTAGACTTTATCGGACTTATTGCAAACCATTACCGGAGGTGTACTGCATGTACATCTTTCGCTTTTTTATTATCCATTTCATCACATTAATATCATAACTATGTCCGATTTATTCCTCCCCACCCTTGAGATGATGGGGCTCACTTTTGCAATCGGTTTCTTTGTGGCATTCATCATCAAACTGATAGCCAGCGCAGCCGATTCACTCGATTTCTACAGTTCCCACCAGCAGGAGTTACTCCGCCTGCACCGCATAAAGAAGTTCCGCCAGAAGATGGAACTGATGCTACACACCCCCTCCATGCACGGAAACATCTTCGGCAACGACACGCGCGAAGACTACAGCCGGGGTGTGGACCGTGAAAACGAAAAGCCTCGAGGCTATTACCACGGAGTAAGCCACGGTGTCTCCAAAAGAAACCTGGTAGACTACTTCTACCCAGAAGATACCCTTATGATGTATCTGGAAGATGCCATCAGCCACCGTGACAACAAGAACAAGACTAAAAAGAACAACGACACCAAAAACAAAGACTAATTATGGAGAATATAGATTTTGCAACCTTGTTCCAAGGATTCGGAACAATGATGGAAAGCGGCTGGCTACTCTCCTCTGCCCGTGTATTTCTAATAGCCCTGGGCCTGCTGCTCATATACCTGGGATGGAAAGGCGTACTGGAGCCGATGGTCATGATTCCCATGGGACTGGGTATGGTCGCCATCAATTGCGGCACCCTTTTCATGCCCGACGGCACATTGGGGAATCTCTTTCTGGACCCGATGCTTTCGGATACGGACGACTTGATGAACACCATGCAGATAGACTTCCTGCAACCGGTCTACACCCTGACCTTCAGCAACGGATTGATTGCATGCTTCGTATTTATGGGTATCGGTACCCTGCTCGACGTGGGCTTCCTGCTACAGAAACCGTTTGCCAGCATATTCCTTGCCCTATGTGCCGAATTGGGAACTTTCTTGACTGTACCCATCGCATCTGCATTGGGACTGTCCTTGAAAGAAAGCGCTTCCGTAGCCATGGTAGGAGGTGCGGACGGGCCGATGGTGCTTTTCACTTCCTTGGCCCTGGCCAAACATCTGTTTGTACCCATCACGGTAGTGGCCTATCTCTATCTGGGACTGACATATGGCGGTTACCCCTATCTGGTGAAGCTGCTGGTACCGAAACGCCTGCGCGCCATCAAGATGACGAGCAAGAAGCCGCCCAAAAACTATGATGCCAAAGTAAAACTGGCTTTCTCGGCTATATTGTGTGCTGTACTGTGTTTTCTGTTCCCGGTTGCCTCACCGCTGTTCTTCTCCTTGTTCCTCGGAGTGGCAGTACGCGAGTCGGGGATGAAGCATATCTACGATTTTGTAAGCGGTCCGCTGTTGTATGGTTCTACTTTCATGCTCGGCCTGTTGTTGGGCGTACTTTGCGACGCACATCTGCTGCTCGACCCTAAAATTCTTAAATTGTTGGTATTGGGCATGGGCGCACTGTTGCTCTCCGGTATCGGCGGAATCATTGGAGGGTACATCATGTACTTCATCAAGCGGGGCAATTACAATCCGGTCATCGGAATTGCAGCCGTGAGCTGCGTGCCTACTACGGCGAAGGTTGCCCAGAAGATAGTAAGCAAGGACAACCCCAATTCCTTCATCTTGGGAGATGCCTTGGGGGCTAATATTTCAGGAGTAATCACTTCGGCCATCATTACGGGTATCTATATTACTATAATTCCCTATCTGTAGCCTGCGTAGTGGGTTTAGGTGACGGAAAGAGGTTGTGGCAATCACAATCTCTTTCTTTTTATGATACATGGGGCAAGCTGTTGCATTTCAGATAAAATCCTTTACCTTTGCCGGCAAACACATTTATCAAGATATCAGGATGAAGAAAGTATTTAAATTGGCCGGAGGATTCATGGTCGGGGCATGCATCGGCTTTGTAGGAATAATAGGTGTAAGAGTCCTGGTTTTAGGAGACTCGTTCGACGGTTTACACAGCAAGTTTGCCGAAACCGGCATGCTGGAGACAGTAGGAGTTTCCTTGTTAGCCATACTGATTCTGCTGTTCTCCATCTTCCTGCAAGTGCTTCTGCACGAAGGGGGACATCTTGTCTGCGGACTGGCAACCGGCTACCGCTTCGTCTCCTTCCGCATCTTCAACCTTACCTTCATACGGAAAGACGGAAAGTTGTGCATCAAGCGTTTCAGTATTGCCGGAACTGGAGGGCAATGCCTACTTACACCACCCGACAAGCCTCTGGAAGACATCCCGACCGTCTTATACAACCTGGGTGGAGTGCTTGCCAACCTGCTGACCGCCATCCTTGCCTTCCTCCCCCTGCTGACCGTAGACGGGCTGCCTTACCTGCTGAAATTCTTCCTTCTGATGCTCTCTTTGATTGGCATTCTCCTTGCAGGGATGAACGGCATCCCCATGAAGATGGGCGGCATCGGCAATGATGCCGACAACATGTGCCTGCTTCTCAAGGACAGCAAGAGCAAGCAGGCACTGGTCACCCAGCTGCGCATCAACGCACTGGTGCAAGAGGGCATGCGTCCTAAGGACATGCCTGCCGAATGGTTCAGCCAAACGGAAGACATCAACTACAAAGATGCCCTGCAGGTCACCATAGCCTTGATGAGCGCCTCACGCCTGCTCGACTGCGAAAAATGGGAAGCCGCCTACAATGCATTCGAGAAAATAATGAGTCACCGGCACGAAGTCATCGGACTTTTGATAAAGGAAAACGCTTGCGAGCTGCTCTTCACCGCACTGGTGACAAAGAGGACCGCACGGGCAGAAGAATTATATACCGATGAGCTGGATACCTACATCCGGCAATACAAGGATGTGACCTCTTCCAAACAGCGGCTGCTCTGCGCCCTGGCGCTCTACCGGGACAAGGACACAGCAAAGGCAAAGGGGATTTACGAAGCCACCTGCCAACGGAAAAACAAATACCTGATGCAGGGAGAAGTACATTCGGACATAGCCTTGATGAAATCAATCCTTACCGCCAAGAACGCCTTGTAAGATGGAACGATATTTCTTTTACTCGTTATATCTGCTGCTTGGCTGCTCACTATACGGTTGTAGCGGAAAACAAGCGCCAAAGCAGATACAAAACCCGGATACGGAAGCCACCATCCCGTACGCCGACACCATAGCGGCATCCGTCCCTCCGGCTCCGGCCAAAAGCCTGACAGCCCGCTACCTGGACTCCCTCGGTTTCGTCAACATCGCCGAAGCGGACAGCAGCATCGCCATCGACTTGATGTACACCCGTGCCGACAATTTCACCGGAACCATATTGTACGAAGACCTGAAAGAAGCCTACCTGCACCCCGATGCCATGAAAAGCCTGAAGCAGGCACAACGCCTGCTGAAAGAGCGGCGCCCCGGCTACAGCCTCATCGTCTACGACGCAGCACGCCCCTTGTCCGTACAGCAGAAGATGTGGGACGTAGTGAAAGGAACCTCCATACATCTATGTCTCCAACCCCTCACGCGGCGGCGGCCTGCACAACTACGGATTGGCGGTGGACATCAGCATACTCGACGATAAAGGAACTCCTCTGCCCATGGGCACCCCGGTAGACCATCTGGGCAGGGAAGCCCACATCACAGAAGAAGCCGTGCTCGTGGCACAAGGCAAGCTGACGGAACAAGAACGTGAAAACCGGCTGCTGCTCCGGCAGGTAATGAAAGAAGCCGGATTCCACCCGCTACCCAGCGAATGGTGGCACTTCAACCGCGTCAGCAGGCAGACGGCAAAGGAGCGATACCGGGTCATCCCTTAACTCTCACCCCCAGCTTGTCCGGAAACTTAAATTTGCTATCGCTTTGACGCAGATGACGCAGATGACGCGGATGACGCGGATTTTTAATATTCTTAATCTGTATTATCAGCGTCATCTGTGTCTGAAAAATAATCAGACAGAAAGCTGCGAATTTATGCCCCACTTTGTCCTTTTTGAGATAACTTTGCATCAGAATAAATAAGCCAAGCCATGCCTTTATCCCAAGACACCCTCCGCTTCATCCGCGAGCATCGCTGCGACGACGTGCGCAGCCTTGCCTTGCAGGCACGCCGCTACCCTTCGGTAGACATGCCCGCCGCCATCACACAGATTTCCGGCTGGCAGATTGCCAAAGAGAAGATACCCGCATGGGCCGAGAACGAGCATATACTCTACCCCGCCCACCTTTCTCTGGAACAATGCTCCTCCCAAGCAACGGCACAGTATAAAGCGGAGATTATAACTAACCTGCTACATACAGAACAAGAACATCCCGCGCAGGACAGTACCCCCGCATCAGCCGGCACCTTTACCGACCTCACCGGAGGTTTCGGCATCGACTGCGCCTATCTCTCCTCCCGCTTCGGGCATGCCACTTACGTCGAGCGCCAGGAAACCCTCTGCCAGATAGCCGCACACAACTTCCCTGTCCTCGGCCTGAACCACATCTCCGTCTGCCACGCAGACAGCGTCCGCCATCTGCAAGAGATGGAACCCGTGGACTGCATCTTCATAGACCCTGCCCGCCGCGACGGACACGGCGGAAAGACCATAGCCATCGGCGACTGCGAACCCGATATAGCCGCCCTCGAAGAACTGCTGCTGCGCAAGGCAAGACACGTACTGGTAAAACTCTCCCCCATGCTCGACCTCACCCTTGCCCTAAACGATTTGAAGCATGTCCACCAGGCACACATCGTCTCCGTGGGCAACGAATGCAAGGAACTGCTGCTCTTGCTGGGACAAGGCGAAGGAGTGCCGGCAGACGACATCCCCATCCATTGCGTCAACTTCACCGGTGTACCGGCTCCCCAAGCCCTCGTCTTCACCCGCCGGCAGGAGAAGGAGCGTGCATGCCCCTACACCCCTCAACTGAAATCATACCTCTACGAACCGAATGCCTCCGTGCTGAAAGCCGGTGCATTCCGCAGCCTCTCCTCATTGTATAAGGTGGAAAAACTGCATCCCAACAGCCACCTCTACACCTCGGACCACTTCCTGCCGGACTTCCCCGGCCGCAAGTTCCGGATTACCTCCTCCTGCGGCTTCGGCAAGAAAGAAGTGAAAGAGATGCTGGCTGCCGAGAAAAAGGCGAACCTCACCGTGCGCAACTTCCCCGCCACCGTGGCCGAACTGCGCAAACGACTGAAATTGGCCGAAGGGGGAGGCACTTATCTCTTTGCCACTACTCTGGCAGACGAGAAGAAGGTACTTATCCGCTGCCAGGCTACGGGATAAGACACCAACCCCTATACCTTCCCCTGCACGAGATGTACATCTCATGTTGCTCGAGATGTACATCTCATACAGTCCGAGATGCACATCTCGTGCATCTTTAGCATCAGTCTGCCAGATGACGGCAAAGGGAGATACCGCCGAAAAGGTACTACCTCCAAGAATTTATGTAACCTCATTGTAACTGAATCGTTATCTGTTCTTCAACGCTCCGCAACCTCCACGTAACGGTAACCCTCTACTTTTGCGGCAGATTATTAACAGATAATAACAAGTATGAAACAGATTTTGAGAGCATTCTTATTCTTACTCCTATTCACCGCCACCGTCAATACGGCCATTGCCGACGAAAAAGCAAATGTCACGAAACAAGGAACTGTACGTGGACGCATCATCGACGCCACTAAACAAACTCTCCCGGGCGCATCCATCTACATCGAGAAACTACACACTGGCGTGACGAGCGACGTCAACGGCTTCTACACTTTCTCTAACCTTGACCCGGGAACCTATACAGTAAAGGTGAGCTACGTGGGCTACTCTCCCGTAGAACTGAAAATCACCATCCCCGCAGGCCGTACACTGGAAAAAGACGTCGTACTGAACGAAGGCGTGGAGTTGCAGGAAGTGGTGGTAGGCGGCGCCTTCCAGGGACAGCGCCGTGCCATCAACTCACAGAAAAACAACATGGGGATTACGAATGTAGTCTCTGCCGACCAGGTAGGCAAGTTCCCCGACTCCAACATCGGTGACGCCCTTAAACGCATCTCCGGCATCAACGTGCAGTACGACCAAGGCGAGGCACGCTTCGGGCAAGTGCGGGGCACGAGTGCCGACCTCAGCTCCGTCACCATCAACGGCAACCGCGTTCCCTCTGCCGAAGGCGATACGCGCAACGTACAGCTCGACCTCATTCCGGCAGACATGATTCAGACCATCGAAGTGAACAAGGTAGTAACCGCCGATATGGACGGCGACGCCATCGGCGGCAGCATCAACCTCGTCACCAAGAACTCCCCCTACAAGCGTACCATTGCCGCCACCGCCGGAACCGGCTACAACTGGGTGAGCGAAAAGGCGCAACTGAACCTTGGCTTCACCTACGGCGACCGCTTCTTCAACGACAAACTCGGCTTGATTGTATCGGCCTCCTATCAGAACTCACCTTCTGGTTCCTACGACACCGAATTTGTATGGGAGCAGGATGACAACGGCAAGACGTACGTCAACGACTACCAAATCCGCCAATACTACGTCACCCGCGAACGCCAAAGCTACTCCGCCGCACTGGACTGGGACATCAATGCCAACCACAAACTGACCTTCAAAGGCATCTTCAACAACCGCAACGACTGGGAGAACCGCTACCGTACCACGCTGAAAGACCTTGACCCCGACGGTAACGCCACCGTACGCATACAGACCAAAGCCGGTACGCCGGACAACCGTAACGCCCGCCTGGAACGCCAGCGCACCATGGACTTTGCCCTCGGCGGCGAACACCTCTTCGGCGCCCTCTCCATGGACTGGCACGCCAGCTATGCCAAAGCCAGCGAAGAACGTCCCAACGAACGCTACATCGACTTCCAACTGAAGAAACAGAAGTTCGACATGGACCTGAGCGACGAACGCCAACCCTTTGCCAGCTCCAAAACAGGCTCTACCATGACATTGAACGATGAATTCAGCCTAAAAGAGCTGACGGAACAGCAGGAAGACATCAAGGAGCAGGACCTGAAGTTCTCCACCAACTTCAAACTTCCCTTCAAGAACGGCAACAAGCTGAAGTTCGGCGCAAAGGTAGTGCGCAAGACCAAGGATAAAGAAGTGGACTTCTACGAATACTCTCCTCTGGACGAGGATGCCTTCATGACGAACAGCCTGGCAAATACAGTGAACCAGACCAACAAGAACTTCATGCCCAACAACAAATACCAGGCAGGCATCTACGCCAGCAAGGAATACACCGGCTCTTTAGACTTGAACAACGCTTCCCTCTTTGAGAAAGAGCAGGTGCAGGAAGAACTTGCCGGAAACTTCAACGCCCGCGAAACCGTGACTTCCGGCTACCTCCGCTTCGACCAAAAACTGACAAAAGACGTGGAACTGATGACCGGACTTCGCATAGAGAACACCAACCTTGCCTATACGGGACGCACCTACGATGCCGACGAAGACCTCACCAGCAAGACCGACCGTCAGCGCAACAGCTACATCAACTTCCTGCCGTCGCTGCTCGTAAAGTGGAATGTAAACGATGACTTCAAAGTGCGCGGTTCGTTTACCCAAACCTTGTCACGCCCCAAATACTCGGCCCTCGTGCCCAGTGTGAACATCAAGCGTTCCGACAACGAAATCACCATCGGAAACCCGGAGCTGAAACCTACCGTCTCCTACAACTTCGACTTGAGTGCCGACTACTACTTCCGCAGCATCGGTCTGATAAGCGCCGGCATCTTCTACAAGAAGATAGACGACTTCATCGTAGACCAGGTGAGCACCAACTACGAATACCAGGGTAACACCTACACCCGCTTCACCCAACCCAAGAATGCGGGCAACGCCAACCTGGTAGGGGTAGAGTTATCCTACCAGCGCGACTTCAGCTTCATTGCTCCCGCTCTGAAATGTGTAGGTTTCTACGGAACGTACACCTACACCCACTCCCGTGTGGAAGACTTCAACTTCGAAGGACGCGAGAATGAGAAAGGTTTGAGCATGCCCGGCTCGCCGGAGCATACCGCAAACGCTTCCCTATACTTTGAAAAAGGCGGCCTAAACCTGCGTCTGAGCTATAACTTCGCTTCCGACTTCATCGACGAAATGGGAGAAAGCACCTTCTACGACCGCTACTACGACAAGGTGAACTATATGGACGTAAACGCCAGCTATACCTTCGGAAAGAAGTTCAAGACTACCTTCTACGCCGAAGCCAACAACCTGCTGAACCAGCCGCTACGCTACTACCAGGGCACAAAAGACCGTACCATGCAGGCAGAATACTACGGCGTGAAAGTGAATGCGGGAGTGAAGATTAATTTTTAAACAGCGAATTCTATCTCAACAAGTTATCAACATTAACCACTCAACAATTTAATAATGACAATGAAGAAAATATTCCTTTTACTGTTTATTGCCCTACTCGGCAACGCAGCCATTGCCCAAATCACCGATTACTCCATCTTCGACAAGAAGTTCAACTTCTACGTAGCCAACGACCTCGGCCGTAACGGCTACTACGACCAAAAGCCCATCGCCGAACTGATGGGACAAATGGCAGAAGAAGTAGGCCCCGAATTCGTTCTTGCCACCGGCGATGTACACCACTTTGAAGGCGTACGTAGCGTGAACGACCCGCTTTGGATGACCAACTACGAACTTATTTACAGCCACCCGGAGCTGATGATAGACTGGTTCCCCCTGCTGGGCAACCACGAATACCGCGGCAATACGCAGGCTGTGCTCGACTACAGTAATATCAGCCGCCGCTGGACCATGCCCGCCCGTTATTATACCAAGACGTTCGAGGACAACGGCGCTACCATCCGCATCCTTTGGGTAGACACCGCCCCGATGATTGACAAATACCGCAACGACAGCGAGACCTATCCCGATGCCTGCAAGCAGGATTACCAGCAACAACTTTCCTGGATAGATTCCGTACTGACTGCCGCCAAAGAGGACTGGGTTATCGTTGCCGGACACCATCCCATCTATGCCGAAACCCCGAAGGACGAGAGCGAACGCGCGGATATGCAGGCACGTCTCGATCCCATCCTGCGCAAGCACAAGGTGGATATGTACATCTGCGGGCACATCCACAACTTCCAGCACGTACGCGTGGCAGGCAGCGACATCGACTATATCACCAATTCTGCCGGTTCGCTCGCCCGCAAGGTGAAGCCCATCGAAGGGACCGTATTCTGCAGCCCCGAACCGGGTTTCTCCATTGTATCGGCCAGCAAAAAGACACTGGAACTGCGCATGATTGACAAGAAAGGGAATGTATTGCACACGGTGACGCGCAGCAAATAATCCAAGCCGGCACGCAAGCAGGCGCATTCCCCCGAAGCCCTGCCGAACAACCACTTTCCTCCCACGAAGCAAAAGACCATGTTTCGTAGGAGGATTTTTCCATCTCATACGACAAAAACAAAGCCTATCCGCAGGAATACAAGAAAAAGCCCTATATTTGCATTTGTCAATACATAACTATGATGAAGAAGATACACTTCCTGCTACTAATCAGCCTGCTACTTGCCGCTTGCAGTGATGACGACAAAGAGAAACAACCCGCTTTTGTGACCAATATCACCATATCCGATGCCGGAAAGACCTTCAATCCCGGTGATGCCGTGACCGTCAAAGCCGACGGCTTGCAGAGCGGCGACCAAATCATATTGGACATCTACTGGCCGATAGCCGACAATCCTCTCTTTCCCGAAGGGTATTCACGCTACACACGCGCCGTTACCACGGAGCAAACCACCAACAGCATTACTTTCCTTGCCCCCGGACACTGGCCCGCCTCACGGGTAGAAATGTTCCTGGAACGGGCAGGACAGCTTCAGCCTCTCGGCCAGATTTCGGTAGCCGACGGACAATCCCCCGAAGAACCATATCTCTACGGTATCACCAACTCCCACGCCATTTACACACCGACCGTTCCCCGCGGCATCACCCGTATCGACCTGGTAACACAAGAAATATCGGAAGTAATCCAGTTCCATGACGACGAAGATTTCCACCTTGCCGCCAACATCCCCGGCACCAACATCCTCTGCGGGATACGGGAGAAAGACGGCAGTAGTTTCATCGACGGATACGACCTCTGCATGCACTATTGGTGTAACCCGGTAGAACGTAACGCAATTACCATCTGCTCGGACTTCAACAACACTGTTTCCCTGGAAATGGCCGGAGATAAGCTCCTCACCTACTGTAGCATCTCTTATCCGGTATATACCCGGTTGAATATGCCACCGATACATACTCCCGAAATACCATTACCGGATGGACTGAAGCCCGAATCCCTCTCACGCTATCCGGGCGTGATAGCCGACGCCCACATGCTGCTCTCGGCCAACAACGGCGACGGCACCTTCTCGCCCGTCGTGATAGACATCGCCAAAGAAAAGATGCACTGCTACGACCCCATCAAGGCCGAAGCCTTGATACCTTTCCGGATTATGGAACCATCCCCCGAAAACCCAAACAGCCTGCGATGCAAAGGAGGCTATATCGTTTCCCGTGCCAATGGTGGAGATACGCAATTCTGCTTATGGGATACTACTGCCGGAAACTTGAAAGAGCCTTTCGCCACCTACCCCAACGCCGTACGCTCCGCTGCCATGTACTACTCCAAGGACGGGCAGACAAGGAAACTCTACGTGCAGTTTGCAGGCTATCGTGAAGGCGACTTCATCGAAACTTATGATTTCCAGACAAAGAAATGGAGGATGTTTATGTTCTACGTACCGTTTGCAGAGATTTTACTGGCACGATAACCGGCTCCCTTACTGCTTTTTCTCCCGCAAGTCATCCTTGGGTATGGTCGTCTCACTGCCGTCACGCGTAGCTATGTAGTGAGGAGACATGATTTCGATGCCTGCTTCGTTGAAGGCATCCTGGATATTCTGATGCAAATCAGAGTAAATCTGGCTAAGGCTGTTGGCATCCCTAATATAGGCATTCACTTGATAAACCGGATAATAATCCTGAAGGGAAGTCTCCAATACAAACGGACGGGGATCATCTATCACTCCAGGAGTATTCAATGCAGCCTCTATCAACAGCTGATGTGTCTTCCGCCACGGAACATCGTAGCCAATACTGACCTCCGAATGGATAATCAATCCATACTCACGGGCAGACTGGCTGTAATTGACCGTATGGGAAGACATGATGAAAGAGTTCGGAATGGTCACCACCTCATTCTTCGGAGTACGGATGCGGGTGACGAGCGGTGTTTTCTCAATGATGTTGCCCGTAGTATCGTTCAGCTTGATGCGGTCACCCAGCTTGAAAGGCCGCATGTAGGTTATGACCAGTCCTGCAATGATATTGCCGATAACCGTACTGGAACCGAGCGAAACAATCAAGCCGACAAACACGGAGATTCCCTGGAAGACTCCCGACTTGGAACCCGGCAGATAAGGGTAAATCATGGCAATCATAAACGCATAAAGCAAGAAGCGCACAATATGATAGGTAGGAATGGCCCAATCCGGATAGAAGCCGTTTATCTTCAGCCGTTCAGCCTGCACCTCATTGGCAAGATAACGCACCAGTCTGACCAGATACTTCACCGCATAGCATATCACAAAGATAGTGAACAGATTGGGTATATAGTCGGCTATTCCATTCAAGATGACCTTTATAGGATTCCAGATGTAGGAGAATAATGTATAAGCCAAGCTCTTGGTCTGAGGGAAAATGGAGAATAATAACGGAACCGTCAGCAGCAACTGCAACAGCATGACTACATAACGCACCAGGTTGGCAACAAACACCAGCAGGTTGACCTGCTTCTGCGTATCCAGCAATTCATAATCCTGAATAGAGATCGGTTTCAGCTTGGTATCCTTCAGCTTCTGAATGCGTAGTTTGAGTTTTCTGAACAGCCAGTTGGTAAACTTGAACAAGAAGAACTGTCCCACAAGCACCAGGATAAAGTACAAGATACGTTTACCCAACTGCCACAAGCTATGCTCCTTCTGCATGGCTTTCAGTTTGTCCACCACGACATGCCTCTTGCTGGCGGCCAGCTGGTCACGGGTACAGTTTTCCCACAAAGCATCCTGATCGGTAAAGGAAGCGATGACCTTCTCGCCATACATCAAATCCGTAACAATATCCGTACTCTCCAAATAAACAGAGTCCGGACGCAGATTGAAACGCGTGCCCAATGCTTCGATGACGCTGCTTACATCCTTGGCCCGCTGTTGGGGCGTATGCCCTCCACGCTTGGCATACAGATAGAACAAGGTGTCCTTCTCCACCACCACCGGAATGCCCGGCGTCACTGCCCGCAACGAATCAATGCGTTGTTTCTGCAATGCCAGCTTCACCGAATCGACCGCATAGCTCGCCAGCCTCATCTGCTCCATTTCCATCCGCAGGTTGGCCTCGTTCAGCCGGGCTGCCTCCAACTCCTGCCGAACAAGCGACAGCTGAATCGAATCGGAGTCGGTCCTTGCCACTGTGACACTCCCCACACTATCCTCACCTAAAACACTGAGCACTTTATCTACCAGCTGAGCTGACACTCCGCCTGCCAGCATCAACAGCCAACAGAGACAGAAAGCACGGATAACCTTCATATATAAACTTCTTGATTTAATTCTGGTTGCAAATATACCCAATAAATGCTTCAAACATACGGAATGTTTTTAACTTCCTATCCTAATCAACATAACTTTTTCATGCAAACATGAAAGTTCTGTATCCGGTTTGCATTATCTTTGTACTCAAAATTAACATACCTATGGATATATTGTTTCTTGTCGGAGGACTGCTCCTCATTCTTCTGGGTGCCAACGGGCTGACAGACGGTGCCACATCCGTTGCCAAACGTTTCCATATACCGTCCATCGTCATCGGGCTTACCATTGTCGCCTTCGGTACTTCCGCACCGGAACTCACCGTCAGCATATCCTCTGCCCTAAAAGGCAGTGCAGACATTGCCATTGGCAATGTGGTGGGAAGCAATACGTTCAATACCCTGGTGATTGTGGGTTGTACGGCCCTTTTTGCCCCGATAGCCATCACCCGCAATACGCTGAAACGCGAAATCCCTCTTTGTATTCTTTCGTCCGTCGCCCTGCTGATTTGTGCCAACGACGTCTTTCTGGACGGCAGTGGCGAGAACATACTCAGCATCACCGACGGCCTGTTGCTGCTATGCTTCTTTGCCATTTTCCTAAGTTATACTTTTGCCATCGCAAAAAGGGATGGAAGCATGAAGGAACCGGAAAAGGAGCCCCTGCAGGAAGAAGACGAAATCAGGCTGCTGCCCGCGTGGAAGTCTGCCCTATACATCGTCGGCGGACTTGCCGGCCTCATCATCGGAGGTAATTTCTTTGTAGACGGTGCCAGCGGCACAGCCCGCGGATTGGGTGTCAGCGAATCCATCATCGGGCTGACGCTCGTGGCAGGCGGCACTTCACTGCCCGAACTCGCCACCTCCATCGTAGCCGCCTTGAAGAAAAACCCCGAAATAGCTATCGGAAACGCCATCGGAAGCAATCTCTTCAATATATTCTTCGTGCTGGGTTGTTCGGCCTCCATCACTCCATTGCGCCTGACGGGCATCACCAATTTCGATTTGTGGGTACTCGTAGGGGCCAGCATCCTGCTTTGGCTGTTCGGTATCTTTTTCGGGAAACGCATCATCACCCGGGTGGAAGGAAGCATTCTGATTCTCTGCCACATTGCCTACACAGCGGTACTGATATACAACCTCTAACAGCAAATTTACAGACACTCTACGCGGTATTTTAAAGATTATCACGTTTCTTTAAATAAGGCAAGCTGCACTTCGGCATAAAAAATAAGCAAGCTTATTTTGTTCTGCCCTCAGTTTGCATTACCTTTGCTACCTCAATATTGAACAACTATGGCAATTACAATCAAGAAAGTAACCACAAGACGGGAACTGGAGCGCTTTATCCGTTTCAACTACCTGCTCTACAAGAACAACCCTTATTCCGTCCCCGACCTTTTCGATGACATGCTCAACACCTTCAACAAGAAGAAAAACGCCGCATTCGAATTTTGTGAAGCCGATTATTTCCTGGCTTATCGGGAAGGTAAAATCGTAGGACGCGTAGCTGCCATCATCAACCACAAGGCAAACCGGACCTGGGGCAAGAAGGAAGTCCGCTTCGGCTGGATAGACTTCATCGACGATGCGGAAGTCTCCGATGCCCTAATCCGCACCGTGGAAGAATGGGGAAAAGAACGGGGAATGACACATATACAAGGCCCGCTGGGATTCACAGACTTCGATGCCGAAGGTATGCTCATCGAAGGATTCGACCAGCTCAGCACCATGGCCACCATTTATAACTATCCCTACTATCCGCAACATCTGGAACGCATGGGCTTTGAGAAGGATGCCGATTGGGTGGAGTATAAAATCTACATTCCCGACGCCATACCCGACAAGCACAAGCGCATCTCCGACCTCATCCAGCGCAAGTATAACCTCAAGGTAAAGAAATACACATCTGCCAAGAAGATTGCCCAAGACTATGGCCAGGCCATCTTCGAGCTGATGAACGAAGCTTATCAGCCACTCTACGGCTACTCTGCACTGAGCCAACGGCAGATTGACCAATACGTCAAGATGTACCTGCCCATCCTCGACCTGCGTATGGTGACATTGATTACCGATGCCGACGACCAGCTGCTTGCCGTAGGCATCTCCATGCCGTCACTCGCCGAAGCGTTGCAGAAAGCCCACGGGCGCCTGCTTCCTATGGGTTGGTATCACCTGGCAAAGACCATCTTTTTGAAGAAATATCCCAAGATGCTCGATTTGCTGTTGGTTGCCGTGAAGCCGGAATATCAGAACAAGGGGGTGAATGCACTGCTCTTCTCCGACCTTATACCCGTTTATCAGAAGCTAGGCTTCGAGTATGCCGAAAGTAATCCGGAGCTGGAGCTGAACGGCAAGGTACAAGCGCAATGGGAGTACTTCAAGACGGAACAGCACAAACGGAGAAGATGCTTTGTGAAGGAGATAGGATAAGCGGCTAATCCAAAAAATCATCATAACTTTTCGGATTAGAGAGGAAAAGCCAACAATATAAACCGCTCATCAGACATAAACCTAATACGGAAAAACCGAACAGCAAGAATATATGACACTTATTCATCACAACGAAGTTCCCGGCAATTATGCCCACTGCATCCACCGAGACTGCCCCCTTGCCACCAACTGCCTTCGCGCCATGGCCTGGGAAGCACTGCCCAAAGAAATTATCTCCGTACCGGTACTGAATCCTGCACAAACCAAGACTACAACCGATTGCCCTTTCTATCGCAACGCTGCCCCGGTGACCTACGCCCGCGGCTTCACCAAAATGCAGCAGCAGATGTTTCCCGAACAATACTTCCGGTTCAGCAACCGGCTGATTGCCAGCTTCGGCCGTAATCCCTACTTTGAGCGCAGACGCGGCGAACGCCCACTCTCACCTAAAGAACAGCAGACGGTACGTGCCGCACTGAAGCACGCAGGTGTGTCGCCCGACCTCGAGTTCGATGCCTATGAGGAGCGGCTCAGCTGGAACGACTGACCCATCCGTACACCTGCAAGACTCGCCCTGACAGAGGACTCCTGTCCTTCCGAAAAAACACGCGAATACTTGCGTAGCAGTATCAGAGTTCTTTCAATGAGAATACCACAGTACTTGCATGAAAGTACCGCGGTACTTATATGGAAGTACACTTGTACTGCCATGCAAGTACTACGGTCGCACCATAGGCTGTGGCAAGACGAACCAGCCTTTGAAGAAATAATATCTCTCACAGAGCGTTGCATTGTCTAAATAAAAAGCGTACCTTTGCAAAGTCCGACCGGAGAAATGGTCCGGACGTAAAGACAGCATTTTTTGTTTTATCCTAAGAACGAAATCGGCAAAATTTCAAAGGTAAAGGATAGAGACAATGTGACGCTCATTCTGATTTGCGTATGCTTCTAACGTAACATTTGCTACGTATGTCGTGTTATATGCAACAGCGTGAGAGTATTGTTTCTTCGTTCATTTTGCCATGGTGTTTGCCGATACCAGTTCTTGATGAACAGAACCAGGTCTCACGCTCTCTTTTTATAGTCACCCTCTTTTACATGCCACCCGCGGAGATCTACCGGCAAGAACTCATACACACATGAAAAATGAGATTCACATAGGCAAACTAATCAGACAACATCTGACAGAAAGCGGACTTTCCGTTTCTGAATTTGCCAACGCCATCCACAAGACACGCACAAATGTCTATGATATCTTCAAACGAAAGAATGTGGATATCGAGTTGCTTATGGCCATCTCCGAAACCCTTCATTTCGACTTCATCAACTGCCTGCACGATGCCAATTCCACTGCAAAGACACCAACCCGAGAATGCGGGAAGTATCTTGTGGTAAAGATTGTCGAAGAAAGCGACCTGGAAAAAGAAAAAACCGTTCTCTTCAGTTACAAGCTTGACATGTAGAAATTTATTGACGATCCCGTTAAATCGTCCGCACAACGCACCCTGCAATCCAAGCAATACCAAGATGTAAGAGCCGTGGTCAATACGAATGAAAACCTGATACAGTTTTTCAATTCATACCCGACATCATGTATCAACAATGATTTCGGCACCCGATGGGCCATGTATGCAAATACACCACTGAGCAAACAAGCCCAGCGTACTCTTTATCCTGCCTTGAAACAAGCCATCAGCGGAAAATCACAGTATGAAGCCGTCAGCAGATTACTGAATTTCGTTCAGACGGCCTTCGTATATGAATACGATGACAAAGTATGGGGATGCGATAGGGCTTTTTTCGCGGATGAAACCCTTTATTACCCGTATTGCGATTGTGAAGACCGTTCAATCCTATTCTCCCGATTGGTCCGCGATTTGTTAGGACTGAAAGTCGTACTGATTTACTATCCGGGGCACTTGGCAACCGCCGTCTGCTTTACAGAGAATGTAAACGGAGACTACATTTCCATGAATGGCAAGCGCTACACAATTTGCGACCCGACTTACATAGGAGCACCCATAGGAGCTACTATGCCCAAAATGGATAATCAAAAGGCAAAAGTCATACTTTTAGAATAGGGCAAGTCTCCATCATACATCACCATGTTGCAGCTGGAAGTCAGGATAGCAGATATCCGTTCCCGAACAGACAGAAGCGATATCCTGCACAAATAATCCACTGAACACTTGGGATATACAGAAAATCCTACTAACTTTGCCCATTGCCACCCTGGCAAGGGGCAATTTTTATTTATAGGAGAACTTGATTATGGCAACAACAACCATGAACCTTGATGTGCAACGGGCCGAAATCATTCGCCAACTCTTCGCCACAGACAGCCCGGAAGTGCTGAAGAAAGTGCAACGCACATTGAAGAATGCACTGAAAGCCCTGCAAACCGAAGAAAAGGAGGAAACCGAATACATCAGCAAGGAAGAAGTGATGGACGGCATTCGTGAAGGACTGACGGAGATGTTTCGTGCACAACGGATGGGGATAAAGCAAAAAACCTTGCAGGAACTGATAGATGAATTATAATATCGTCACCGAGAGAGCGTTTTTACGGGAAGTAAAACGTCTCAGTAAAAAGTACAAATCACTGAAACAGGACCTTCAGCGATTACAAGATGAACTATTGGCCAACCCGCAAGCCGGTGCCGACCTTGGCAACGGTGTCCATAAAGCGCGCCTTGCCATCGGCAGCAAGAACCGGGGCAAAAGCCACGGTGCATGTGTCATCACCTACACCTACCGCATAGACGAAGAAAACGGGAACATCACCCTGCTCTACCTCTACGACAAGGAAGAACGCGACAGCATCTCTGCTACCGAAATAAACCAACTGGTTGCCGAAGCCAAGGCATCTGCAGGCCTCTAAGCCCTCCTCTATGCGGCTCTACCTCCACCCCCCTGCCATCAATACCGAAGGACAATATGAAAAACAAACATAACTACAAGAGCATCTACCAGGAAGTCAAGAGTACAATCCTCGACCAGACTTACCCCACCAACACACTGCTCCCTACAGAAACCACACTGGCCGAAAAATACGATGTCTCCAGACCGACGATTGCCAAAGTATACAGCCAGCTGCAAAAAGAAGGACTGGTACAGAAGAACAAAGGCAAAGGAACCGTTGTATTATACCAAAAAGAGTCTAAAAGCAATTACACCTTCGGCCTGCTGCTGCCCGGAGCCGGCGAGTCGGAAATCTTTTCGATCATAAACGACCAAATATTAAAGCAGTCCGAAGCCATGCAGTTCACCTGCCTGTGGGACGGGGCCACAGCCAGCAACGCCCAGATAAGAAAAAACCTGATTGAATCGTGCTGCAACAACTATATCAGAAGGAAAGTAGACGGCATATTCTTTTCCCCCTTAGAGCGGGTGTCGGATGCAGATATCATCAACAAAACCATCTGCAGCCAAATAAGCCGCGCCAATATCCCACTGATATTGATAGACCGGGACATTGTACCCCCTCCCCAGAAAAGTCCTTTCGATGTAGTCTCCCTGGACAACTACGGAGCCGGATGCACGATGGCGCAACATCTTATCGATGCCGGATGCCAACGCATCTATTTCCTGTACAGGCCCAGCTCCGCCTATTCCGTAAAAGTCCGCTACCTGGCCGTAAAGAATACCTGCCAGGAACACGGCCTGCCCTTCGACTTGCAACACGAGTATTGCGGCAACCCCGAGAACATGGACTTCATCAACCGCATCCGGATAGAGCGGGGCAAGACAGGCATCATATGCGCCAACGACGCAACCGCCGCCGTACTGATGTCTTCATTGGAAGCAATCGGTTATAAGACAAGAACCGACCTGCTCATCACAGGCTTCGACGACATGAAGTACTCGCAACACCTGAAGTGCTCCCTCACCTCGTTTGTCCAGCCCTGCAAAGAGATTGCAGACGTCAGCATCGAACTGATGATGCGGAAAATCAAGTGCTACAACCGCCCTCCGGTAAGCGTATCCCTGAGAGGAGATATCATCATAAGAGATTCTTCCAAATTCTTGAAACCATAAAAAGACGGAATGTGCCGGATTTCTCATAAACTAAAAATCACCCTCGCCACAGGTAGTTGCAACGAGGGTGATAGCCCGGATTATTCTGCCAAAGGCACCACCTTCAGGTTTGTGATTTCCATCTTATCGCACGCAAACTGAAGCCTGTCTACAAACAACTTCTCCCGATAAGAAATCATCGTCCGCTTACCGGCAATTTCCGTATCCACCATCGTACCATCAAACTTATCGGAAGCCTTAACCAGCATGCGCACTGTAAACGGTCCGTCTGTATCCGGCAACTGCTCAATGGCATAATTCCTTCCCGATTGCGGTGCCCCGCCCTCGCGCAATGTCTTTTCATCGCAATCCGCCCGAGCGGTTACAAACGAATACTGCGCCCGTCTGCGCTTATTGTCCAACCGCCATTCGCAAGCATCTTGCAACGCCTTGTCAGCCGACGGCAACAAGCAGACAGACAACCGACCGTCGGCAGCCGTCGGATTCACATCAAAAGTCAGCAAAAAAGACCGGCAGGGAATATTCTGTGCTTGATTAGAAGATGCCTCTACAGCAACCTTCCTATTCAGGGTCACCAGCACCAGTTCGTCCATCCATTTCGTGCCGATTCTTCCATCGGGCAGTTGCACCAACTCATGAATCACCAACGGGCCTCCCCACGCTTTCATCCACATCCAGCCGGCCATCACATACCGATTATCGAATATCCTCGAAATGGTAGGCACACAAAGGCCGTTATAGAAATCCACTCCCGATGCCACCATATCCTTATACGCACTGTCCGGCTGCTCCGCACGCTTGGACCACAACCTCGTGAATCCGCCTATGATGTAATCATAATCTCCCCAATGGAAGAAGAACGTGCAGTCTCCTCCCAACGGGAAATTCTCGTTCAGGCAATGCCAGCCACCATTCACCGAATCGGACGCCCACGTGCCTTGCGCCCCATAGTTGGCAAGCATCTTCAGCCTTCCTTCGGGGTCTACATAGATACTCGGATTCTCGCACGGATGAAACAGCACACCGGTTTTGGCAAAGTGAACCCCGTCTTCGCTGACAGAATAAGAGGCACCTGCCGCAACACCCCTCATTTGATGCCTGTCGAACGCTCCCGTATGTCCCTTCTTGTCCAGATACTCGTAAAGCTCGGGAAGCGTAGTCTGCTCCCTCGGATAGATACGGGTGGTATGATAGCCATAACTGATGCAAAGCTTGTCATCGTAGACAAAAGGAGTGCCGGTTCCAAACGTCTCCCACTGCTCTTCGACAGGAACCGCAGCCTCGTGCTCGGTCCAATGCTTGAAGTCTTTTGTAGACAAGTGTTCGAAGTAGTGTCCTCCCCTGCCCAGTTTGCTCTGATGCCCGCGCCGGTCGTACAAATAGAACAAATGATAAGTGTCCTTATGATAAAGGCTGACCACATCGCCCACCCACGTATTATGGCCGGCAGGCGTCCAGAATTGCACTTGAGACCCATCCCCCCGAACCGTTCCTTCTTTACGTACCGGAGCCACCGCCGGATAAACCAGCTCTGCCTTTGAGACAAAATCCGGATTGATTTCCCACTTGTCCATTTGTTCTGCCAAAGGATACCCCAAAGGGAAATCATTATCGAGCAATTGCCCGTCTACATACATCGTCCATCTTGCTCCTGTAAAATTCAATAGAACGTCGTGCCTTCCCAAGGGGCTTTCCAACATAGCCAAGGGAATGCCCACCGGCATTTTTTCCACTTTCCCCTCCATGGGTGTCTTGAGTGAGATGACAGCCTCCAACACAGGAACCGACCCATCGGCCATCTTAAAGGCCGGATAATTTTGCTTGTCCCTATCCAGCGGATTGTGCTGGCGCAAACATACATCCAGCACTCCCGGGATTTGCAAAAGACACCTGTCCCTGTTCGGGATGGAGAAGTCTGCATTGAAACGGATAGAGAAACCCTTCGTAATATCCTCCAATGCAGGTAACGGGCCACTCCAATTCCGACCATCCAATTCTGCTATCGTTCGATTGGACGTGCTGGTATCCCAATGGTTGCTTAGTAACGCTACTCTTGCTCCATTCTCTTCTGCGGCCTGCGGTTGTTTCCCGCAAGCAGAAAAACAACCGGCCAACAGCAAATTCAAAGTAATTACACCTAATGTATTTTTCATATCAACCTATTTTTTATTATTCATAGCCATGCAGCAAGCACCGAAAGCAGCCTCTTCTTTTATGTCAGATAGCCTTAGCTCCCTTTCGAAAACCTCTTCAAGCGCATGTTGCATCAGCCGATTCTTCTTTATACCATTACCGGAGCCTATCAATTTCGTTTTCCCCTTACTGATTGAGCCCGGTATCAAGACAAAATAGTCGTACAAGCTATCGCATACACCATCAACAAATCCAATGATTAAATTCTCCGGAGTGAAATTATTCAAAGAGATACCTTCTATCTTCCCCCGTTTATTAGGGTTGGAACGAGTGCCGCAAAACAGAGTTTCCACCTTGATATTCTCTACCGAATCTGCCTGATATGCCATAGAGGTCATCCGTTGGAACAGATATTCATCATCCGCCTCTGTCCCGGCAAAAAGTTTCAAAGTCTTTCCGAAAAAGTCTTTCAACATGACAAACGATATTCCGCCACAAAGCGGTGCCCCAACCAGCAAATAGCCACCGCCCGGAAAAGGCCGTGTATCCAGTTCGTCTATCTCGATATATTCATCAGAGTACACGGAGATTTGGCTGCTGGTTCCGATGGTAATGTGTATCGACCGGTCGATGTCCTTGACCGACCCTAAGAAAGCAGCCTGGTTATCACCGATAGATACACAAACCGGAATATCATCGTAATGCCCTACCACGGTTTTTGATCCGACAACGGTTGGCAATATCGATTCATCAATGCAGAGCCTGTCGAACAAAGATGACTTGAACCGTAATTGCTGTTTGTCAAACAATCCCAGGCCTGCCGCATTCGATGGTTCAATACTCGGAACCGTTTGTTTGCATAACCGCATAGACACATAATCCATGATTGTGCACAATTTAACCGCCTCCTCAGGAACAATGCCATTCTGCAGGTTGTAATAATGTGTCGCAAGTCCATATCCCGTCGCCATAGGCCAACCGGTCACTTTCGTCATATAGCCGGCATAAGTCTCCCCATCTTTATACGGAAGATTTCCCCTGCCGTCTTGCCAAGTGTACAAAGGGCTTGCTGCCACTCCATTCGCATCAACATACAATATACCATGCATTTGTCCGGAGAAACCGATGCCCTTTATATCTGTGCACAAAATTCGCAACTCGCCAATCATTTGCTCAACGATGCGATAGATCCGTTCCGGGTCTTGGATTCTCTCCCACTGACAGTTTGAAACCAAGTTTGCGTTGTTCTCTTTGACTATCGTCTTACTGCTTTTATCAGAAGGGTTATAAGCAATTCCACAAATGGAACTGGTTCCAATATCGATTCCTATATATTCCATAACATCCTCCTCTTTAAGAACACTTATCCATCTTACCGGACAGGAACAAAAGATAGGCCACACAGACTGCCAGAATAATGACAGTACCGATTTGTCCGCCCATGCAATCGGAAGCCATGCCCATCAGAACCGGGAAAACTGCTCCTCCGGTTATGCCCATAATCATCAGTCCGGAAATTTCATTGTCACGCGAAGGCATATAGAGCAATGCGCGCGAGAATATCACAGAAAATACATTTGAATTGCCGATGCCGACGATTGCCACACAGGCATAAATCATCATCTCGGAAGAGGCGAACATCAGTCCCACAACTCCCACAAGCATCGACACCACGCTACAGACAAAGAATTTCACCGGCGAGAATTTTGCCATGATGATTGTACCGGAAAAACATCCCAATGTGCGGAACAAAAAGAACACACTCGTTGCATAACCGGCCTCCGACAAAGAAAGCCCTATACGCTCTTGCAACAGCTTCGGAGCCGAAATATTAACACCAACATCAATGCCTACATGCACCAATATACCGACAAACAATAAAAGGATGACCCCATTTTTCAACAACAAGACACACTCCTTGAACGTCGAAGAGCTGTTTTGAGCTTTAGCCTCTGCAACCGGAGTAAACAGCAGATAAAGAACTGCCATGACATCTATCACCGCAAAAATCAGAAACAGCAATCTCCAATTATCCATTTGCACAGCTGCATGTACGGCAATCAGCGGGGCAACAAACGAAGCGACGGACTTTATGAACTGACCTAAAGTCAGGCAACTTGGCAGCCGCTCCTCAACAACCAAGCCAGCCAACAATGGATTCAGTGAAACCTGCATCAGGGTATTTCCTATGCCGATGAACGAAAAAGCAAAAAACATCGAAATGGCATCATATACCAAGAGCGGAACAAGCAAACCGACAAAAGTAACTGCCATGCTCAACAACACCGTGTTTTTCCGCCCTATCTTATTCATCAACATGCCTGTTGGGATTGAAAAAACAAGGAACCACAAGAAGACCATCACCGTAAACGAATTGGCGGCCGTGTCCGATAGGGCAAAATCCTGCTTCACATAATTGGTTGCAATTCCCACCAAGTCGACAAACCCCATTGTGAAGAACGCAAGCATTACAGGAATTATGCTTTTATAGCTAACCATACTGCTTTTCATAACGAATCTTATTACATAAACCGACCACTAATCAAATATATCAACTTGGATGTTCTTAAACTCAAGGTTTCCCTGCTTCGTATAGAACCAAAGGTAGTTTCCTTTACGTTCGGGCAATCTGTTCACAATGCAACGCCGATCGTTGATGCAAACATCTATGATGTCCTCTTTAAGGATAAGCTCAACCTTTATCTGCTTATCCAATCCCGATACAGCCTCGATAAACGCATCATCACCCAGCCGCACAGTTCTCTTATTGGGGCTAAAGCTGAGCTTGTATCCATCGTTGGCCTTCTCCTTGGCACGGATAAACAGCCCGAACTCATCACAAACACTTTGCGGTTCTACTTCAAACGTAACCCTGCAGGAGTATGGCATATCTTTAATATATGCACCACCCATTGCACCCTGGGCCTTCATCACCACCGTATTGCCCGCCACAATCTCTGCATTTTGTCCGCTTTCCAATTTGATATTTGAAGCTGCTACTGTATGAAAGCTCGTTTCCGGAACAAATTTGGTCGCCAAATCCCCGTTAGGCAGCTGAATGGCCTCGCGAAGCACAATACTGCCTCCAAAGCGTTCCCAACCGTAGTCTTTATTATCTTGCTTACTGGGAATCCACCCTGCCACAATTCTTCTATTTCCATTGAACCGGGCTGTTTTGGCCACGTTTACCCACTGTTCCAGCAAAGCTTGCGATTCCGGATATTCCCAAGGGCCATAGGGCTGTCTTGATTTCACATAGTAAGTATCCCCGGCCTGCCCATAAACCAGATAGTACCAATCGTTCCATTTAAAATAGTCCGGACATTCCGGAACATCTCTTTGCCCGGTCAGTAACGGTGCTTCCACTTTCCAATCTTTCAGGTTTTTCGAAGTCAAATGCACCAAGCAACCACGTCCTTCGGCGATTACATAATTATCTACTTCGGTAGATACAAACAAATGGAAAACACCGTCTTTATCTATAACAACCTTCGGATCCCGGAAATGCCTTTTGCTATACCCCGGTGCCGAAGTATAAAACGGATTCGGCTTTTGCTTGGTGTATTTCAACCCGTCCTTGCTGACGGCATAGCTCAACTGTTCGTTTACGCTGTTGTCATCCAGTATGAGCCGGGTTGCATAAAAAGCATAATGCTTCTTCCCGTCATAAGCGACAGAACCTATACAGATGGATTTCTCCCAATCTTCGTCAATCCCAATGGCTATGGGGTGATGTTTCCAGTTCTTAAGGTCGGTACTTGTACTTACACACCACTGGTGCCCTCCCAGGCCGTTCAGCGCCGAATGGTGCCCCTCGTCGAGCAGCCAATACAAATAAAATGTCCCGTCCCTGAAGAAAGGGATACAGTCACCCACAAACTGGTTTCCGCCTACCGGGGTGAAATATTGTATGTTCCCTTCCGGTTGTTCTTCCGGATTGTATTTCACTGAAAATTGGGCAAAGCACGATGATGCGGCAGTGGCCAACATCATCGCCATAGTCATTAATCTATTCTTCATATTTCTATTATATTACTTAATTAATTGAATAATCGACGAATCATTGATAGTTACCGAACCTGAATCGGCAAAAAACTCAATCACTTCAATATCACCTCTCGGGTAGCATAAAGAAGAGATGTTTATCCGGCCATTTGCGGCAATCAGTTCTATTGAATTATAATCGTATAGTATATACCAGTCTATTGCATCCATGGAAGGCCGATAACTGCCTCCCATTATCTGCCCCATCCAATCAGACAGTGCCGGAACTATACAACCGGAACGGTCTATGTAGAAATAGCTAAGCTCGTTTTGATAACCTATTGAAATGGATTTTCCGCTTTTCGTAATGAGTCTGATTCCGTAATCGTTGGCTTTCCACCATGCAAAGTTGTCCCTATTGTCGTAATTCACATGCAGGATAAACGGCTCATTCCGATACGGATTGCTTATGCGCATTACGTCAGATTCGAGTCGCTTACCATGGACTAACCCAGACTTTCCCCCAAACAGCTTTTCGACATTGCGTTGGAGATTTGATTGCAAGACATAGTGGTTGCCCTCTTCTACCAGATTCAACGTTCGCGGCGTTGTCATGCCTCCACGACCATTCAGGCTGGGAATACTATTGGCATATTCCCAGCAATTCATCCAGCCTAAGAAGATTCTATCTTCCTCTTGCAATCCTTCAAAAGTTCCTCCTGCATAGTTGTCCTTACCGTAATCTACCCACAACCTCTTATTTTGTGTAGGGATGAACTTCCCACCCGAAAAATCTCCGACAAAATAACGTGTGGCCGGCGCACCGTTGGCCGGCCCGTTTGACATATTAACCAATAATACCCATTTATATAAATCTTGCCCCGAAACTCTTATACGAAAGAAATCCGTTCTTTCCATATTCGAGCCGCTATTGTCATCCACGGTAAATTCACTCTGATAGCTCCATCGCTTACCATCATCCGACTTATAAAACAGCACCGAATATCCTGTGGAAACTGTCATCAACCAACAGTGCATGTCAATATTCCACTTCACTTGCGGACTATTCAATTTCACACCGGGCTCGTTTTCCAACTGAATTTTGCCCGATTTAATCCAGTTCTCTCCTCCGTCAAGGCTATAAGCATGATACACACCGGTTGCCTCTTCCGACTGATAGGTATAATAGGCTATCAAAGGCGTTTGAGAAGCAGAGCCCAATCCGGACAGATTCTTATCGTCTGCAATCACGCTTCCCGATTTCAGATATCCGATGCTATCCGGGCACAAAGCTATCGATTTCTTTTCCCAATGATACAGGTCGTTGCTGACAGCATGCCCCCAATGGATGTTTCCATATACAGAATCTGTCGGATTATACTGGTAAAAGAGGTGGTAGCCTCCTTTATAAAACAACAATCCCGTAGGCTCGCCCACCCAAAACATATCCGCAGAGAAATGCACCAACGGCTTATCGGGCTCATAAACCACCCCACCACCGCATGCACAAATCACGGACAACAAATAAACAATCAGAGTATAACTAAGTAAACGGTTCATATAGGCAGATAACTATTATTTGATTACAAATTACCCATTGGCGGAATTAATCCATTGCCGCTACCAGACGAACTATATTCGAACAATTTGTAATAATTTATCAAAAGCATAACAACTATTCACAAATCGATGATTATCAACAGCAACCAAATCAACTGCATTCAGTATACGACTGAGCCCTATTCAATATACGACTGAATGGCATTCAGTATACGACTGAATTAGGTTCAAAATACGACTGATTCTTCATTTTACATCGTTTGTAAATAATATGGATTACGATTCAGTCCTTTGCTACAGTTTGCAGGAGCTATTCCCATCCATAATTTTGCGTATACAAACCTTTTACATAACTAATCTGCGTTTGCGGGATGGGAAAGTACTCATCCCTGTTCTTTTGGAATTTGGCATCTTTCAGATAAGTGCGTCTGGTTCTTTCCACATCGAAATAATCATTCATATAGCGGTCTGCGACGCCCCAACGCACCAGGTCAAAGAACCATTTCCCTTCTGTTGCAAATTCCAGGTGACGTTCCCACTGCAATGCCTTGAAAGCAAATTCTTGTGTAAGGGCAGGGCAATTCACTCCAGGCTTATACACATCAACATCAAATTTTCCGGTAGGTGTTCCATCGGCAAATTTAAGTCTGCCCGTACTTCCGGCTGCTCTAAGGCGAATCCGGTTAATCAAATCGAGGGCTGTATCCAAGTCTCTGTTCAATTGGATAAGAGCTTCTGCACGCCACAACATGACTTCATCCAGACGAATCACGTCCCAATTGAGGCCACTACCCATAAACGGGTTGGTTTTTCTGAAGCAATCGCAAGTGGGGAGCACAATCAGTTTCTGGCTCATGGAGTAGCCATACACTTCCGGAGTTCTGGCCCAGCTTTTTTCCATGACATATTCCGGATCGTATTTCCAAGGCATTTCCGGGACACAAGCAGTGTGCATCAATCTCGGATCCATAGGGATTGTCGCAAATGCCTCCTTGTTATCCAATGTCTTTCCTTCGTTGAATTTTTCAAAATCGGGCAGACCATTCACTGTCTTAAAGCAGTTCATCATGTGTACAGAGGGCTGGAAGGCTCCGCAGCAACCGTATTCATCATTGATGGGATAAACCAGCCAAGAATTGTTGCGTCCTACCGGAGATCCGTCGTTGTTGGCCGAATATTGAATCGCCCATATCGACTCCGAGTTGTTTTCATACTCGCACAAGAAGTTCTCGGCAAAATCGCCTACCAACTGCTTTCCGGCGTGAGCCATGACATCCGCGCACAAACTTTCCACCTCTTGCAGTTTTTCTTTACTGATATTTACCACATTGTGCTTTTCATCTTGTTCGTAAGCCGAGAACAGCAGAGTCTTGGCCAGATAGGCCTTTGCAGCAAAACAGGTCGGCCGTCCTACTTCACTTTGTGTTTCGGGCAGAGTAGCAGCTGCATAGCGGAAATCGTCAATCAACTTGTCCCACAACTGTTGGTCGGTCAAATCGTCATTGCTCACTTTATCGTATTGGTCGTTAGGGGTGTTCTCATCAATCCATGGAAACAGCTTAAAACAGAGTTTCATATACATGTAGATATGTGCACGCAAAAAACGGAGTTCGGCAATCCGTTGGTCTCTTAACGGATATTCCTCTGTCGTAAGGGCTTGCGCACGTCTCAAAGCATCGTGCACGCGTCCCACTCCGACATAATGTACCCACCACAGGTTGTCCAAATCACCGGTCGTTGTGGGCTGCATATAAACGAATGTCTCCCACAAGTGGCGTTCCGCATTGTCATTGGTGCCCGATGCGCCTTTATAGGCTTCGCCTCCACGAAGGGAACCTTCTTCGTAAGGCATGCCAAACTGTTTGTTGAAATGGTTCTGTCCGCAAAAAGAGTATGCCGCATTCACCATCTGCTCTACTCTGCCAACTGCATTAAGGTCGGCGTCCGATATGATTCCTTGCGGATTTTGGTCCAACAATGAGGTACAAGAGGTGCCACACATAGCCAATGCAAGGCTACAAACTATAGTATTTAATTTTTTCATACGAATGTGATTTAAAAAGTTACGTTTACTGACATAGTCATTGAGAACGGCAGCGGATAGCCGTTACCCGGAGTTTCCGGATCGAGCCCGGTATAGGCATTGCTGCCCCAGCCTTTTTTAATGGTAGCAATATTGTCGGCTCTCAAAGCGATGCGGGCTCTTTGCATGCTGAGCTTTTTAGTGATTGACTCGGGAAGGGAATAGCCGAGCTCTGCATTTCTCAATTTCAGATAAGAACCGCTTTCCACATAGTAGGTGGACATCCGGCCCTCATCGTTATAGTTGTTGATAGAGAGCGCGGGGATAGTGGATTTTTTATTGGCAGGAGTCCAGGCATCCAACAACCGGGTGCCATAGTTCTCTCCGGAAGTACTCAAGGCATAGATGTCTGTCCAGCTCTTCCAGCCCGACACATTGAGGTCTTTGCCGCATACACCGTTAAAGAACAGGCTGAAATCAAAATTCTTATAGGTCAATCCGACTGTTACTCCATATTCCAACGCAGGATTTTCGTTGCCAATCCATGTCCTGTCTTCCGAATTGATGACATTGTCATTATTCAAGTCACGATAACGGATACGTCCCGGAGCAGCTCCCGTCTGCTTGGCATGTGCATCTACCTCTTCCTGGCTTTGGAACAATCCGTCGGCAATGTAACCATACAAGGAGTTTCTGGGTCGGCCCAAGATATTGTCTTCTTTACCGTTGCCGGCAAAATTGTTAATGACGTCATCCGGCACTTTCACAATGGTCTGGCTATTGTGGGAAAAGACTCCGCTGATATTCAAGCCCAAATCTCCGAACTTGTCGTTGTAGTTCAAAGTCAGTTCAAATCCTTTGTTGTCAATGTCCGCACCATTCAGCCACATGTGGGCGCCTTCGCCCAAAGTGGCAACCGTGCCGGGCTTCATCAAGATGTCTCTTGTATATTTCAGATAATAATCGAATGATCCGCTCAGCTTGGAATGGAAGAGGGCAAAATCCAAACCAAAGTTGTGCTGTGACGTCGTTTCCCATTTCAAATCCGGATTACCTCTTTGTGTACGGCGGAAACCTGATGGGAGAGTACCTCCCATACCTGTAAAGTCGTAGGCAGTTCCCCAGTTCCAATCATACAGATTGTTGCCATCATACGCAGCCTCATAAAATTGATAAGAAGCGTATGCATCGATACTGGAATTACCGTTCTGCCCCCAGCCGTAACGTAGTTTCAGCAAAGGAACCACAGAAGTAAGCTCTTCAAAAAAGGCCTCATTACTGATTGACCAACCCAATGAAAAAGCCGGGAATGTAGCCCATTTGTTGTTCTTGCCAAATACCGACGAGGCATCGCGGCGCAACGTCACCGAAGCCAGATAACGGTTATCATAATTGTAATTCAACTTGCCAAACCAGGAAATCATCGTGTTCTTGACGGAGCCGCTGCCATTATCCTTTTCCGATTCACCAGCACCCAGCCACATATAATCGTCATTTTCCAATGCAAAATCGCGACGGCTTCCCCAATGTTGCTGGTAAGTATGGATAATGGTTTCTTGGCCGGCCATCACATCGAAATTATGCTTGCCCAGCTCGAAGAGGTATTGAAGTACATTACTGTTAGTACTGGTCAAGTCAAAATATGATTCCTGGTACACCTTGTTCCGGTCTTCACTGAGGAATCCGGATTTATACCTATAGTCCATCGTACGCTTCCAGGAACCTACACCGTCTACACCAAACGAGGAACGGAAAGTCAGCCCTTTCAAAATATTCACATTTGCATAAAGGTTCCCGAATATCCTAAGGTTATCGTGATGATTCTGCTTGTTGTCCTCAATCAGCCGGACCGGATTCTGACGGTCGCTCATACCGCCAATCGGACCACCCCATCCACCGTCTACCGTGTGAACGGGGACTATAGACATCAATGATTTACATCCACCCAAATTGCCATCACCGATATTATCGCTTTCGCGCCATTTGGAAACCGTAAAGTTTTCGCCAATGGTCACCCTTCCATTCAAGAATGAATAATCTGAATTGATACGGCCATTGAAACGGCGATAGAAGCTTCCGTCAATGGTCCCTTTGTTGTCATAGTAATCCAAAGCAAACACAGAGTGCCCTTTATCCGTACCGGTAGATAATGTGACACTGTATTGCTGTACCTGGCCTGTACGCAGAATTTCTTTTTGCCAATCCGTATCAGCCGATTTCATGGTCTTGGCATCGTCAAGGTATTCGCGCCAAGTCACTTTATCCAACACCCAGTTTCCATTAGCATCTTGATGGTCTTGATATTGGTATAGCCCGCCTATGCCCATCTGAGTAGGGTCAGCATTCGGATTGTCATTCTTGATGGCCCAATATTGCGCGATACCTCTTTGTTCCGTATTCATCAATTCGTAAGGCTTTTTCTTGCTTACCAGCGTATAAGAAGCACTAAAATCTACGGTTGTACCTTTCTTTCCTTTGCGTGTAGTAATAATAATGACACCATTGGCCGCACGGGAACCATAAATGGACGCGGAAGAGGCGTCTTTCAAAACCTGCATCGACTCAATATCCATAGAAGCCAGTTCGGCCATAGAGCGGGTTGTAGGCGTACCGTCAATGATATACAACGGGTCATTATTGTTCAACGTGCCCTCACCTCTGATTCGGATGGTGGCATTGGGAGCAGGAGAACCATTGGCCGAGACAGACATACCTGCCACCTTGCCTTGCGCCGCTTTCATGGCGCTTCCGTATGAGCCGGATTTAAGTTGGTCAACCTTAACAACAGAAACAGAACCGGTCAAATCCGCCTTCTTCTGTGTGGTATATCCGGTAACAACCACTTCATCCAAACTAAGCGCATCTTCTTCCATCCGGATAATGTTACCATCTGCCCGGTCAGGAGTGAGCTCAACATTTTTATAACCTATATAGCTGAACAGCAAAGTACTTTTTCCACCTACTTTTATAGTAAAATTTCCATCAGAATCCGTTATAGTGCCATTGCCGGCATTGTTCTTATCAACAATCGTCACTCCAATGATAGGTTCTCCGGCTTTGTCCAACACACGTCCGGTAATTGTCCGCACTTGCTGTTGGAGCATTGATGGGATTGCCGCAGGAGCAACAGCTACTGAATCAGGTACCTGCAAACCGCACAAGCAAGTTATCAAGGCACATCGATACAAGAAATGTTTTTTCATACTCTTATTTTTTGGGTTAATAATGTTGTCATATATCAGATATTCCGATTAAGCGAATAAGATCTTAGTTAACATTAGGTTCTCTATCCTTTGGCAAATATAACACGGGAAGCTATAAAAAAAATAGATTATGTCAATTTAACAATCAGTTCCATTCTTTTTTTATATTACATATATGCAAAAAGAATCTACATCACTTGCTAAAATAGAATTATATTTAAGCATAAAATAGATACGTAAAAACAGTTTATTTACATACACACCATTTCCCATATCAGCTAAACGCCGCACATGCTTAAAAAACCGAGAGAACCATTACATGTATGTCATATATCCATCTTCATCAGGCCTTGTTCCTTACTAACAAAACATGGCATGGAGAGATAAAGAACAAGTGGCACTGCCAGAAATTGAAAGGAAGAAGAAGCCCGTCAGCCGGGACAAAGCATCATCGAGATTCCACAGCTCTTTCATTTAACTTCAAAATAAAGGCATAAAAGGGGGTGTGTCGTAATGAATATTTGAACACGAATTACACGAATTACACAAATTTGCAGAAAGATAATATGCTGATAATAAATATTCTATAAAAAAAATCGTGTAATTTGTGTTCTTTTCTCTCCTTTAGACACACCCTCTTTATTATTACATATCAGTTAGCTGTGACTTGAAAATCTTTTTTATTTTAAACCCAAAATCCTCAAAACTGCTTTAATCTTACTTCAGCTTTCTTCTAACCTACTTAATTCACAACAAGAGTTAACGGGAGTGAGACAGGTTAATTCCAAACGAAGCCCTAACTCCCGTGAATAATATAAACTAAATGAAAGAACTATGGAACAATGCAGCGACATTTCTCCAGTACCAGGGAAGGCTGGAGTTCCCCGATGCCGCCCCCTCACTCCTCTGTGCCGAAGAAATACATGCTTTTTCTGAAACAGACAAATAAAACCTATATATATAATAGGATAGAACATTCCTGTCAATATTTTATCAACATCTGCTGCAAAAACATGCGATACTCCTGCGGTGTGCTACCTTTCTTTTTCTTGAATATCCGTATGAAGTTGGAGAGATTGTTGAAGCCACAAGTATAACAAATTTCAGCTACCGTATGAGTAGTTTCCGACAGTAGCTGGCAAGCACGAGCTATCCTTAGGTTGGTAACATAATCAATAAACGTACAATTAGTCTTTTTCTTGAAGAAGTGGCTGAAAGCAGATTCGGACATACTTACCAATTGTGCCACGTCTCCCAAACGGATGGGTTCCTCAATATTCTCTTCAATATACTCACATACCTTAGCTATACGTCTGCTTTTAGAGGTACGTACGGTATCTTTTGTATCATATTGGTTACTTACCAGTATACGGCGATCAGCTATGGAAAGTTCATAGAGAATGGAAAAGAACTCCAATACTGTATGAAATCCCTGCATTTTTGTTAGTTTCAGAATCTTATCCTTCATCAGCAACTGTGTTTGCTCCGAAAAGCTAATACCATGTTGCGATTCAATCAGCAACTGCTTAATAGAAAAAAACAATCGTTTCCCCAAAATAGGGAAATTAAGTAATTGATCAGAGAATTGAATGGTAACCACATGGTTACCCGACACCACTTTCCCCTTCCATGCGTGAGGCACATTAGGTCCTATCATAACCAAATCCAAAGAATCAAATTCCTCTTCTGAATCACCTACCGTACGAGTGCCATACGTGTCCATCACCAAATTGATTTCATAATCCGAATGGTAATGAACCGGATAATCAAATTTGGCATTCGGATGATTAAGGACAATAAACAAATCTTCCGCAGCGGTAGGAGTAATTTCTTTCTGTATATCTTTCATGGCAGTATAAATTTTGCTGATACAAAGATATGCATTCTAATGAAAACATAATCAAGTATTCAAAAAAGTACAATTGATAAACAGAATACTATAAGTGTATTATTGAAATCAGCTCTACCTTTGCGGTGTAAATTAAGAAACGCAAAAAGATTAAACCATGGAAACATTTTCAATCAGTATTTTAGACCTTATAATCGTACTCATTTATATGGCTGTCATTGTATGGTGGGGACTGAAAAACGGCAAAAGCCAAGACTCGCAATCCTATTTTCTCGCAGGACGCTCCATGCCTTGGTGGGTGGTCGGACTATCATTGTTTGCCGCCAGTATTTCAAGCACTACATTAATCGGGCAATCAGGTGATGCTTACCATACGGGGCTGGCTGTATTCAATTACAACCTGACGGGAATCATAGTAATGGTATTTTTCGCCGTTTTCCTATTGCCTCTTTATATCAAATCCGGCATTTTCACCATCCCCGAATTCTTGGAGAAACGTTTTGACCGACGTTCACGCTATTATTTTTCGGGCATCTGCATCATCGGCAACATCTTCTTGGATGCCGCCGGCGCACTATATGCCGCAGCATTAATAATCAAACTGATACTCCCCGATGCCGATTTACAGTCAATTATCATCATATTTGCCATCATCGCAGCTTCTTATACCATTCCCGGAGGATTATCTTCAGCCATCAATGCCGAACTGATACAAGCTGTCATACTTATATTAGGTTCTGTCATGCTGACATTCTTCTGTTTCCAGCAAGGAGGCGACTACTTCTTCCAGCTGTTCAGCAACGATGACATGCTGACCAAACTGATTCGTCCGCTGACTGATACTGCCACCCCTTGGCTTGGTCTGATAGTAGGTATGCCCATTTTAGGCATCTACTTCTGGGCTAACAACCAGACACTCGTGCAGCGCGTGTTAAGTTCCAAAACAATAGACGAAGGACGCAAAGGTGTCCTTTTCACGGGATCCCTGACCATGTTGACCCTCTTCATTATCGCCATGCCGGGAGTCATTGCCCGCCATCTGTTTCCCGGACTGGAAAAGCCCGATATGGTTTACCCTAACATGGTGCTCCAACTTATCCCTACCGGATTGCTCGGCATCATGCTTGCGGCACTGCTTTCGGCTTTGACCTCTACCATCAGTGCCATTCTGAACTCCACCTCCACTCTGTTCACCATGGACTTTTACGCTCAGTTCAACAAGAAAGCCGATTCCAAGAGACTGGTCTTCATCGGTAAAATCACCTCTTGTGTTATCATTGTTATTGCCGCCTTATGGGCGCCACAAATCGGCAAGTTCGGCTCTCTGCTGAAATATTATCAAGAAATGCTCTCCTACATCGCCCCTCCTATAGTTGCCGCCTTCCTATTGGGCGTGTTCAACAAGCGAATTAATGGAAACGGAGCCTTTGCCGGATTACTGGGTGGCTTGGTTATGGCCATAGGCATGCTCTTCTTAAAAAATGAAATTTTTGGAAATATGCACTTCCTGCTCATCGTACCCTTCCTGCTCTTGGCAAGCGGAATCATTATCTGCGTAGTGAGTCTGTGCTACCCCAAACCCGCCCTCGAAAAGCTGAAAGACACCGTGTTCACTCCTGCCGACCTGAAAGCGGACTTTAAGGCGAACCAGGCATTGCCTTGGTACAAGAACTACTACTCATGGGCAGCAATATTGTTGATTTCGAGTGCATTGATATGGATTGTATTCAATTAGTCGTCATATAAACCATTAAACATAAGAAGATGAAATTAAAAAAGTTTGAAGGGAACCCGATACTTTCCCCTTTGGAAACAAACGATTGGGAATCACTGGTTACTTGTAATCCGGGAGTAATTTACGATAATGGAGTATTCTATATGCTGTATAGAGCCGCCGGCAATGATACCGAACATGTCATTCGCCTTGGTTTGGCCATCAGTAAAGACGGATTCCATTTTGAACGTGTCTCCAACCAGCCGGCGTTCGGCCCCAGCGAAGACGGTCCCGATTCCGGTTGCGTGGAAGACCCCCGTATCATTAAATATGGTAAGGAATTTTATATTACTTATGCTTATCGCCCATACGCTCCCGGACAATATTGGACGTTCGGACACGATGAAATTCTGCTTCCGGAATGTGGCGAAGATGCCCCATTAGCACTTCGCAAGAGTTTGGGCAATACCGGATTGGCCATGACTACTGACTTCCGCAAATTCAGGAGGTTAGGCAGGCTCACCTCACCCGTACTTGACGATAGGGACGTCATTCTGTTTCCCGAAAAAGTGCAGGGAAAATACGTGATGCTCCATCGCCCCAAGGAATATATCGGTGAAAAGTACGGTGTAAAATATCCCTCCATCTGGATGAAGTTCTCAAACGACATGCTGAACTGGGAAGACAAGGAAAGCCACTTACTGCTGGCCGGTCGTGACGACACCTGGGAAGAGAAAATAGGCGGAAGCACACCTCCACTCAAAACGAATAAAGGATGGCTGATGCTCTATCATGGAGTGGAAAGCGGAGGTCTGGGATATTATCGCGTAGGAGCGATGCTGTTGGACAGCAACGACCCCACACATATCATCGGCAAAACACCGTCACCGATATTGGAACCAGAGACTGAATTTGAGACCAAAGGATACTACAACGGATGTGTATTCCCCACAGGTAATGTAATAGTAAGTAACACGCTCTTCGTGTACTATGGGGCCGCTGACAAATATGTATGTGTAGCAACTTGCCAAGTAGATGAATTGGTGGATTATCTCTTGTCTGACGAATGTAGAATCTCCTATTAAAGATTTATGAAACACAAGATTCTAATTGTCTTATCAGTTCTGCTACATGCTTCCACAAGCATGGCAAAGATTACCTTGCCCGAAATTGTCGGCAACGACATGGTGCTACAGCAAAGCACGCAAGTGAAGCTTTGGGGCAAGGCTTTGCCAGACAAGCAGATTGAAATAACGGCATCATGGAATTCCCACACAGTCACTACCCTAAGTGACAAAAAAGGAGATTGGGAAATCAGCATAGCTACCCCAAAAGGCAGCTATGCTCCCCATACCATAGAAATTTCAGACGGAGAGAAGGTAATACTATCCAATATCCTGATTGGAGAGGTTTGGCTTTGCTCCGGACAGTCCAACATGGAAATGCCGCTGAAAGGTTATCAAAATTGCCCGGTGGCCGGAGGTAATGAGACCATAGCCACCAGTGGCTTGTGGAAACAGAAAATCCGTTTTGTCAACATCCCGTGGACTGAAAAGCTCACCCCTCAAGAGAGTTGTCCGGGCAGATGGAAGACATCCGTACCGGAAAACGCACAATGGTTCAGTGCAATAGGTTTTCATTTCGCCACAATGCTCTGCCAAGTACTTGATGTGCCCATAGGCATCATAAGCTGTTCATGGGGAGGCTCCACAATCGAAGGATGGCTTCCGGAAACCGTCTTGAAAGATTATGCCGATATAGACTTGGATAAAGCCCGTAAAAAACAAGGAATGCCATGCCTGCGTCCTATGATTATGTACAATGGAATGCTACATCCTCTGCATCGATACACCATTAAGGGTGTCTTGTGGTATCAGGGCGAGTCCAATGTCGACAAATACGAGGTATATGCAGAGCGATTGGCCACCATGGTGCAACTTTGGCGTAAAGAATGGGACATTCAATTTCCATTCTATTTTGCCGAAATCGCTCCTTACCGGTACGAAGAAAGATTAGATGCAGCACGTTTCCGCGAAGCCCAATACAAAGCACAATTCATGATTCCCAGCAGCGGAATGATTTGTACCAACGACTTGGTTGAACCCTATGAGTTAGGAAATATCCACCCCAAGAACAAAAAAGATGTAGGAAAACGGTTCGCCTATATGGCACTGAAAGAGACTTATGGAATCAGAGGTTTCTACAGCCGGGGACCCGAGTATAAGACCATGAAGATTGAGGATGGAAAAGTGATATTGGCATTTCACCATGCCGAAGAGGGATTCAGCAGACTGGAAGGAATACAAGGATTTGAAATAGCCGGAAAGGACAGCATTTTCCATTCCGCACAAGTGAAGGTCTTGTATGCCGAACGCAAGCTACAGCTCTCTTCGGACAAAGTGACCGAACCGATAGCTGTCCGATATTGTTTTCACAACTCAATGACCGGAAATACAGGTAATCAGATGGAACTCCCCATCGTTCCTTTTCGAACAGACAATTGGTAATTCATTATATTCATATATAATATTCAGCCCTATTCAAAAAAGTACAATAATTCGATATTTTTTTAAAACATCGCTGACAAAAATGTACATACCTTTGTCATACTAAATAAAAACAATTAATAATCAATAAATTTATCAGCTATGAAAGCAAAATCATTTTCAAGATTTTGGTCTTTCTCACTGTTCTTGATGATCATAATCTGTTTTCAGGTTTCTGAAGTCATGGCCCAGAAAACCGGAAACAAGATTACCGTTACCGGAGTAGTGAACGACCAGACAGAGTACCCCATCCCCGGGGCAACAGTAGTAGTCACCCAAGCTTCCTCTAAAGGAACGGTGACCGATGCCAACGGAAACTTCTCACTTGACGGAGTTACGGTTGGCCAGACGTTGACGGTTTCATTCATCGGCTACAAAAGCCAAACGGTGAAAGTTACGGGAAAAGGAAAATTGACCATCACACTCTCCGAAGATTCGGAACTGCTGGACGAGGTGGTTGTTGTGGGATACGGACAAATGAAGAAGTCCGACCTCACCGGTTCGGTAGCCTCCGTAAAAACGGAGAAACTGGCTGATATACCTTCCAACTCCATAGAAAAAGCCCTGCAAGGACGTATTGCGGGTGTGCAAGTAATCAACTCTTCCCAAGACCCTGGAGCAGGTTCCACGGTGCGCATACGCGGTAACTCATCATTGAACGGTTCCAACGCCCCGCTCGTTGTGGTAGACGGATTTCCCTTTGGCGATGCGGGCAACTTGAAACAAATCAATCCACAGGACATTGTGTCTATGGAAGTCTTGAAGGACGCATCGGCCAGTGCCATTTACGGTTCACGCGGTGCCAATGGCGTTATCCTCATCACCACCCGTCAGGCCAAGCAGAACGTGACACGCATCAACGTGAAGCAACAGACTACTCTTTCCGAGTTTGGCTCAGAGCTGAATCTTTGGCGCGACCCCGTACTGATGGCCATGCTGAGCAACGAATCCTATATCAACGCCGGACTGACGCCCCTCTACACCGGTGCGGTGAGCGGTAACGGCATCTACTATCCTTCCATCGAAGAATTGCAGACCACCTGGACCACCAACACGCGTTGGGACGACATTGTGTTCCGCGATGTACCTGTTTCAAACAACACCACCGTGCAGCTGCAAAGCAGCAACGACCGCACTTCCTTTATGGCCAGTGCCAACTACTTCTCCGAAGACGGTATGTATATTGAAGACAATTACCGCAAATTCGGAGGAAACTTTTCCGTGGAACACAAGGTACTGGACAACCTCTCCGTGAAAGCCAACGCCAACATCATACACAGCAAACGCCACAATAACGGCTATCTATCATATAGCCGTAATCCCATCTTCCCCGTGTATGACGAAAACGGGAACTACTGGCTCTACAGCGAGACGGACTATTACCATCCACTAGCCATTACCAACCTGCAGAAAAACGAGAGCAAAGGATTTGATGTCATCTCGTCCGTACTGGTGGACTATCAGATGCTTCCCTGCCTCAACTTGAAAACCCAATTCAACTATAAGCACGGAGAAAGCACCGGAGACCAGTATTATCCCAAGAAATACACCTCCAGCGGTGTACGCAACAACGGCTACGGTAAAATCACCAACTCAAAAAGCGACAACATCGTATTTGAGACTTACGCCACCTTCGACAAGACCTTTAACGAGAAGCACCATTTCACCGCCATGGGTGGTTACTCTTACGAAGAATACCAGTCACGCAGCTCGTCACTCGCCGCAAAGAACTTCGTAAACGAGTCGTTGGGTAACGAGAACCTTGCCGCCGGTGACGCGCAGAGCTACGAAATCAGCAACGGGTTCTACAAGACCAGGCTCGTTTCAGGTATGGCCCGCTTGAACTACGTGTACAACAACCGATATATGGCAACCTTAACCGCGCGTATGGACGGCTCCTCCAAGTTCGGTAAAGATAACCAGTGGGCTTTTTTCCCCTCGGGTGCTCTCAGCTGGAAGCTGCACGAAGAGGAATTCATCAAAAAACTGAACGTATTCGATGTTCTGAAACTGCGTGCCAGCTACGGTATCTCTGGAAACCAGGGCATCAGTGCCTATCAGACCCTGAGCCGATATGGAACGCACAAATACTACAACGATGGAGAGTGGCAGACCGTGATAGGTCCGGGATATATCTCGGGATATTACGGAGCAGACAACCGATATAAATACTGGAGTGGAGTATCGAACAAAGGACTGAAATGGGAGACTACTTCACAACTGGACTTCGGACTCGACATGAGTTTCTTCAACCAACGCTTGAACATTACTTTCGACTGGTATGACAAATATACCACCGACCTCTTGCGCCAACGCAACATCGCTCCCTCTTCAGGCTATGACAAAATGTGGGTGAACGACGGGAAAATCCGTAACCGGGGAGTGGAACTTACCATTGACGGCACAGCCTACCAAGACAAGGACTGGAGAGTGGGAGGAACCATGGTCTTCTCACGGAACCGCAACAAAGTAGTCAGCTTGGGAAATGTGATAGAGGCAGGACTCACCACCGACCCGCGCACCGGAATGCTTTATGAGAATTACGGTGATTCCAACAGCACCTTCGTGGCCTACACCAACATTCTGGCCGTAGGCAAACCCATGTACGTGTTCTATGGATACAAGACGGACGGTATTGTACAAACTGTCAATGAAGGCATTGATGCCGGATTGACCGGTAACTTCGCGCAACCGGGCGAGTTCAAGTATGTGGACGTGGACGGAAACGGTACCTGGAACGAGAACGACCGTTGCATCATCGGCGACCCCAACCCCGACTGGTCGGCATCACTTGGCATCGACCTGTCATGGAAGCATTTCGACTTCAGCATCTTCTTCAACGGAGTATTCGGGGGAGACGTGGTAAACATGGCAAGCTTCAATCAACCCAACAACTCGCACTTGCGCTGGACGATGGACAACCCCACCAACAGTTACCCGCGACTGAACCAAAGCAGACAGACCAAATTCTCCGACTGGTGGATAGAAGACGGTTCCTTTGTACGTATACAGAACCTGACGGTAGGTTACTCCATCCCCATCTCCAAAAAAAATTCGGCACGCAAGGTACGCCTCTACCTCAACGTGGACAACCTGCACACCTTTACTGGATTCAAAGGATACGATCCCGAAGTAGGGATGACCGGTATATATAGCGGTGGATATCCCCGCCTGAGAAAATGGACCATAGGTGCCGACTTTACGTTCTAAGGCCTTTCAATATGGTTAGTCGTTAATTTATTCAGATATTAAGAAACTAAAGACATGAAAAAGAATACACTCGCACTGATTTCATCAGCCATCATGGGGATGACAGCCCTCTCCTCGTGCGACCTTTCCGAAACTCCTTACGGATTCTACTCGGAAGACAACTTCTACAAGACGGAAGCTGACGCCCAGGCCGCCGTGAACTATATTTACGATGCTATCACTTACATCGAGTTCTCACGTGCCATCGTCTTTCTGGGAGACATGCCCACCGATGTGCTCGACCCCAAGACAAGCACCACCAACAGCGACAACCAACAGCTGGACGAATGGACTTTGGAAAGTTTCAAGGACAACGTTTCCCTGGGAAACTTCTACAAGTATTGCTACATCACCATCAACCGTGCCAATGCCGTGCTGAAAAAAGTGCCGGGCATGAACATCGACGAGAAATACAAAAACCGCTACATGGGCGAAGCCTACTTCATGCGCGCATACGCCTACTTCCACCTGGCACGCAACTTCGGTCTCGTCCCTCTCCATTTGGAACCTGTGGAAACACTAGAGCAATCTACCGTGGGGGCAGCAAAATCATTAGACGAGCTGTGGGGAATCATCTTGTCCGACATAGAACAAGCTTGCAATCTCATACCCTATTATGAGAAACCTCAATTAGGCAGAGCTGATAAAGTGGCAGCCTACTCGTTGGCGGCAAAGGCTTACATCTATCTGGCATCGGCCAAGGACCACAACACTCCGCGCTACATCGATATGAGCTTCGATGTAAATACCTACTACGCCAAAGCTGCGGAATATGCAGCCAAAGTAGTGGATAACCCCGAACAAACCCAATTTGGCTTCGAGCCCAATCTGCTCGACATCTTCGATGTGTCTAAGCCCGAAGGACGCGAGCATATCTTCATGATGTCCATGGATCGCACCGGAGTAGACGAAGGGCAATACTCCAAAATATCCAAGATGTATATTCCTTACGTGGCAGGTGGGACCATCTACATCAAGCAAGGCGACTCTGACAAGATGATTGCCACACACGATGGATGGAGCGAATACCGTACTAACCTTCAATTCTACAAATCATTCGAGTTGGGTGACCTGCGCCACGACTGGCTCATCGTAGACAAAGTGTACAACAAGGACGGAGAAGTCATAGCTTCTGTGGAAGACAACAAACTGTCATACCCCTTCTGCCGTAAGTTTATTGACCCGGAATTCATAGGAGACAAGACCTCCACCCGCCCCTACCTCATCCGTTATTCGGACATCGCACTCACCTATGCCGAAGCCGCAGGCCCCACACCGCTTGCCTACAGCTTGGTGAACTACATCCGTCAACGTGCCGGGCTCAGCCAGCTAGACCCCAACCTATCGCTCCAGGACTTTCGCGAAGCTGTACTGAATGAACGCAAGTATGAGCTCGCTTTCGAAGGAAACTGGTGCTACGACTTGCGTCGCTGGAACCGCCTGCATACAGACATACAAGCCGCTCGCGAACAAGGCCTCACAGCGGAGAAGATGGTGTTCTATCCCATACCCTCCATGGAAACAGACTTAAATCCTAACCTCTAAAAAAACAGACAACATGAAACTCATCAATTATATATCCATAGCCCTTGTAGCCATGGCTACCCTCAACTCTTGTAAAGAAGATCCTTGGGACAACGTGAAAGACGGTGGATGGAACCACGAACGCACTATCCTTGACATCAAACTCGAAGGACAAGTGGGAGTAGCAGAAATAGAAAATACAGATGCAACCACCGGAGTCATTCACCTGAAAGTATCCCCAGATATGGTGGAAGACCTTTCGCAAGTCCGTATTGAGAAACTTACTCTCTCTTATCAAGCCGAGTCCTCCCTTGCCAAAGGCGAGACCCTTGACCTCTCTTCCTCTTCTTCTCCCTCCATCACGGTGACATCCGAGATGGGAGAGAGTCGTACCTACACGGTGGATATGACGCCGTTCATTGAGTCTCTCACCGGTGTGTATTCCATCAACGAGTTCTATGTTTATGGTGGAACCGGTCCTTCATACGGTGGAACGGCAGTAGTCAAAGTGGACTCCAAAAGTTGGTGCTGGACCACCGGAGCTACCAAGCCCGCGTCAGAATATGACAACTATCTTGAGTTGAGACTTACCGAAGTGCTGCCCAACGGAAACACCACAGGTGAATGTATCAATTATGGAGGGCGTGACGGTAACTATTGGGACTGCATCTTTGTAGCAGCACAGAACCAATGGGGCACAGGCGACCTTGACCTCAGTTCCTTCTACCGCCGCATACCCCAAGGCAAAAGCATCTGGGTACGCAACTATGCAGAAAATACCATTACCTTCACCACACCGGATGGTACCCAATCCTCCACGTCTATGTTATTGGAAGCCGGAACCTACACCATGTACGAAGGCAAGGATGTTGTGGTAAAGAATCAAGCTTTCGCATTCGATGTAGCGGGCAAGGACAACTGGGAAGGCAGTATCTACACCGACTTTAATAAATTCGCCTCCAGCCCCCGCAAGTTCTTTGTTATGATTACCAAACAGGAAGACGGCTTCGTCATACCCGAAGAATCTAAGACCATGCCGAAATAATCCGTACACATAGATGAAGAATAAAAAAAGAATAGGAATGGAGGATGAAGAATTTCAATGTAAATGTTCTTCATCCTTCATATACATAATATGCTCCTTGCTGCTCTTATGTGGATGCACAGAAACAGCACAAACAATCGTTTCCATTGATACGAAACAGATTGTCAATGAAGATTACATAGGAAACGGTGCCCAGTGGGACCCCTATCGATTAGACTATGGCAAAGGGAGAATGGAGATTTCAGAAGCCGATTGGGAAAAAATGTACAGGCGGTTGGACTTCATGCGCCCACAATTCATACGGGTGATGACCAACACCACCTCAGTGATGAAAGATGGCGTACTCCATCCCGAACAAGGACTGGAACACCTCTCTCATATTCTGAATTATTGCCAGACACGCAATGTAACCGTGATGTTCGGTGACTGGGGAGGAGGGATGGTAGACTCACAGCAAGAAACCATCAATGAAAAGAATCTCACGACCGCTGCCGAATATGTCCGCTTCCTGATAGAAGAGAAAGGTTTTTCCTGCATCCGATATTACAACCTGATAAACGAGCCCAACGGCTACTGGTCTTCCACAGACGGCAAATATTCCTTGTGGGCGAACGCCATCCGCTTCTTCCACCAAAAGTTGGAGGAAAACAAGCTGACCGACAAGCTGCAAATCGTAGGTCCCGATGCGGCCATCTGGAGTGCCAACGAATCTTGGTGGGTAGACAGTTGCGCCATCCACCTGGACAAGGAGATAGGGCTATACGACATCCATACCTATCCCTCCAAGTCGACGGTAAACAGTGGTGCTTATACCGACATTATCCGTGCCTACAAGCAAAGCGTTCCCGCCGACAAGAAAATCGTAATGGGAGAAATAGGATTCAAATTTGTGGCGCCGGAAGATTCGCTCTTCCTGCAAGAGAACCTCCGCAGAGCCGAGGCAAAGCAACATGCTTCCATGGACGACTCACAGATGTTTGTGTACGACTCCATGTATGGCACAGATATGGCGGATGCACTTTTCCAGACTGTCAATGCCGGATTCTCAGGCTCGGTGGTGTGGATGCTCGACGATGCCATGCACTCCAAGGAAGCCCCGGACAAACTGAAAATATGGGGATTCTGGAACATCTTCGGCGAAGAGCGGTTTGGCAAGGAAGAGGAGGAGGTGCGCCCTTGGTTCTATGCCTGGTCACTGCTGACACGCTACATGCCGACCGGCTCGCGTGCCTACCGGGTAGAGGTGGAGGGAGACTCCAGCATCAAAGCCATTGCCGTGGAGAAGGAGGGGAACTACATGCTTGCCGTGGTCAACGTAGCCAAAGAAGAAAAATCGGTCGTGCTGAAAAGCTCCACCCTTCCCGTGCTGGAGGGAGTGAAAGAGTACCTCTATGCAGATGGAAAACTGAAAAAGGAGGGTGACAGCCAGCTGCTTCCCCTACGCCGGGGAGTAACCTTACGCTTAGACAAGGGAGAGGTTATACAGATGCCCGGAGAATCATTGACCGTATATACCAATTTCGATTATTAACCATCCATATTAAAAATAGATGAAAAAGATAAATATCCTGCTGAACGGCCTGCTCTTGGGCATGGCAGCAGCCTGTACACCCAAAGAGGTGACAGAAATCACCGTATCACCGGAAGTCATCAACGCCGACTACATAGGCAACGGTGCCGAATGGGACCCCTACGACGAAGCAGAAGCGTGGGGCTCATCTATCTCCGACGAAGACTGGAAAACGCTATATAAGCGATTGGACTTCATGAAGCCGCAATACGTGCGCTGCATGATAAACAGTCCTTACCGCTATTATGATTCAGAAAGCGGGAAATACGATAAGACCCGAAACATAGAGTCTATCTCCCGGTTACTTGAATATTGCACAAAGCAAGGAATTACCGTTATTTACGGTGAATATAACCCGCCCACATGGGACATGAAAGAAGACCAAAAATGGGTAGATATGTCTGTTGATTACCTCAACTATCTGGTCAATGATCTCGGTTTCTCCTGCATCAAGCATTTCGTCATCTTCAACGAACCTGACGGGAGCTGGGCATCCACTAATGGAGATTATGAAATGTGGAAAAAGATGCTTTTCCGATTCCACAAAAAGATGGAGGAATATCCCGGACTGACAGAGAAAGTAACACTTGCCGGTCCGGACGTAGTAGCTGATTATCGCAACAAAGCATCCAACCATGATGCTGAAGGATGGGTAAAACAAAGTGTACTTGATGCTGACTCCATCATCGGGATATATGACGTACACTCCTATCCCGGACAAAATGAAGTACGTAACGGTAAATATCCAGAAATACTGGCCCGTTACAAACAGCACCTTCCCGAAGGAAAGAAAATCGTATTAGGCGAAGCTGGATATAAATACTGGCGCAAGGCCGACTCCCTGCTGATGGCAGAGTACAACCGCCGCGTAGAAGAACATCCTTTCACCAAAGGAAGTGACTGCAATATGCTCTGTTACGATTATTTCTATGGCCTTGACATGCCTTTATTGGCAATGGAAGTAATGAATGCCGGCTATTCGGGCATGGCAGTGTGGATGTTAGACGATGCCATGCACAGCAACGGTGACTCCGGCAAAACGGAAGACGTAAAAATCTGGGGATTTTGGAATATATTAGGCAAAGAAGTCTTCAATAAACCGGATGAGGAAGAAATTCGCCCTTGGTTCTATTCTTGGTCACTTATGTGCCGCTATTTCCCTACAGGAACAGATATTTTGCACAGTTCGGTAACATCAACAAATCAAGATATTTATGTGGTAGCGGGTACATACAAAGGCAAATTAACTGTAGCCTTAGTAAACGTCGGAGAGAAAGATAAAAATATCCGCATAACTCTTCCTCAGCCAATGGATAATGCCTCTCTTTATGTATATGAAGAAAACAACTTGGCAAAGGACAGTGATGGATTCCCGATTCCCTCAAAAGACGGCTTGAAGTTGACAAAAGACTATGAGACAACTTTAAAAGCACAGACTTTCCAGTTATTGACTGATATCAAATATTAACTAACACACTCTCTATGAATGCCGGATTTATGAAAAAATTATTTATCCTTATTCTTACGGGATGGGTTAGCTTTTCCGCTTGTTCCGAAAGCAATGACACCCCCGGTAACCCTAAGCCGGAACCGCCCGTTGCCGAAAACACAGAACTAAGCATGGTGGACAAGAATGCCACCGCAGAGGCCAAAGCACTGTATGCCAACCTATGGGAAATACAGCAAAAAGGATTCATGTTCGGCCATCACGATGACTTGTTTTACGGTCGCAAATGGTATGATGTATCCGGAAATTCGGATACAAAAGATGTATGCGGAGACTATCCGGGAGTATTCAGCCTGGACTTTGCCGAAATTATGGACGACCGCCACGAAGGAAACAAAGCCAATGCCATCCGCAAACGCTGCATCCTCGAGGCACGCCGCCGTGGAGAGGTCATTATGGCTTGCTGTCATCTGAACAATCCTTTGACCGGCGGTGATTCCTGGGATAACTCCAATGCCCATGTGGTCAGCGAAATTCTGGACGAAGGAAGCGAGATACAAAACAAGTTCAAGACTTGGCTCGACCGTCTGGCTGTCTTTTGCCAAGAACTGAAAGATGATGAGGGAAAGCCCATCCCTATCATCTTCCGTCCTTTCCACGAACATACGCAAACATGGTCGTGGTGGGGAGCTGGTTGTACTACAGCCACCGAATTCATCGCCCTTTGGAAGTTTACGGTAAACTACCTGCGCGACACGAAAGGCATACACCAGTTCATCTACGCCATCTCCCCACAAATGGACACCGTGAAGAGCGAAGATGACTTTCTCTTCCGCTGGCCGGGCGACGACTATGTGGACTTCATCGGTATGGATTGTTACCACGGGCTGAATCCTACTACTTTTTCCTATAATCTGAAAGCCATTTCCGACTTGTCCCAAAAGAAACGGAAACCTTGTGGAGTAACGGAAACCGGCGTGGAAGGTTTCACAGCCAAAGACTACTGGAGCAAACAAATCCTGACTCCGGCCACCGGTCACAAAGTGAGCATGATTGTAATGTGGCGCAACAAGTTTGTAGGTGGAAATGAACAGGACATGCACTATTTCTCCGTCTTCAAAGGACACGCCAGTGAAGCCGACTTCATGAAGTTCTATAACAATGAATTGACTCTTTTCAGCAAGGACTTGCCGGACATGTACCTGATGCCCGAGCATACCACAATAAAATGAGTTTCTTCTTTCCCTTTGCCTGCTCCCTACCTGCTCCCTACCCGCTCCCTCCGCTTGGATACGGAGATAACAGAGAGTTGGCAGGGAGCAGACTATATGAAGGTATGTGAACTTTCAATAAACAAAATACCCCCTTGTATATATCATATATAAGCTATATATTTGCAAGAAACTAAAAAAAGGGAGATGGAAGAAGAACAAAATACCAATGACGGCCTGCCATTCAGCGAACCGTCTGTAGAATATACCGACGACAACATCCGCCACCTGGACGACATGGAGCATATCCGTGTCCGTTCTGGTATGTACATAGGCCGCCTGGGCGACGGTTCACAAAGCGACGACGGTATCTACGTCCTACTGAAAGAAGTAATGGACAACAGCATCGACGAGTTCAAGATGGGTGCCGGAAAGCGTATAGAAGTGACTATAGAAGACAGTCTGCGTGTCAGCGTACGCGACTATGGACGAGGCATTCCGCAAGGAAAACTCGTAGAGGCGGTCAGCAAGCTGAATACCGGAGGTAAATACGACTCAAAAGCCTTCAAGAAAAGCGTCGGACTGAACGGTGTGGGCATCAAGGCGGTCAATGCGCTGAGTAGCCGTTTCGAGGTACGCAGCTACCGCGACGGCAAAGTACGTACCGCCATCTTCGAGAAAGGAACGCTGTTGAGTGATGTGACCGAAGACTCGACAGAAGAAAGCGGAACCTATATCTTCTTCGAACCGGACGCCACACTCTTTCTGAACTACTCCTTCCAGAACCAGTTCGTAGAAACCCTGCTGCGCAACTACACCTACCTGAATACGGGCCTCACCTTCATTTACAACGGCCAGCGCATCGTCTCCCGCCACGGACTGGAGGACTTGCTGAAAGACAACATGACCAGCGAAGGACTTTACGACATCATCCACCTGAAAGGAGAGGACATCGAGATAGCCTTCACTCACACCAACCAATACGGCGAAGAGTACTACTCCTTTGTCAACGGGCAGCACACCACCCAAGGCGGTACACACCAGACTGCCTTGAAGGAACACATTGCCCGTACCATCAAGGAGTTCTACAACAAGAACCAGGAATATGCCGACATCCGCAACGGACTGGTAGCCGCCATCGCCATCGACGTGGAGGAACCCATGTTCGAGAGCCAGACCAAAACGAAACTGGGCAGCAACAACATGTGGCCTGCCGCGCCGCAGGAACACAAGCCCGCCGGCCCCACAGTGAACAAATACGTAGGAGACTTCATCAAGACGGAAGTAGACAACTACCTCCACAAGAACCCGCTTGTGGCCGAAGTGATGTTGCAAAAGATACAAGACTCCGAGAAAGAGCGCAAAGCCATTGCCGGCGTCACCAAGCTGGCCCGCGAACGCGCCAAGAAAGCCAACCTGCACAACCGCAAGCTGCGCGACTGCCGCTACCACTTGAGTGACGGTAAAGGCAAAGACCAGGAAACCGAATCCTGCATCTTCATTACCGAGGGAGACTCCGCCAGCGGTTCCATCACCAAGAGCCGCGACGTGAATACCCAAGCAGTATTCAGCCTTCGTGGTAAACCACTAAATTCCTACGGACTCACCAAGAAAGTAGTTTATGAAAACGAAGAATTCAACCTGCTACAGGCAGCCTTGAATATAGAAGACGGCATAGAGACACTGCGTTACAACAAAGTCATCGTAGCCACCGATGCCGATGTGGACGGCATGCACATCCGCCTGCTGATTATCACCTTCTTCCTGCAGTTCTTCCCCGACCTGATAAAGAAAGGGCATGTATATATCCTGCAAACCCCTCTCTTCCGCGTGCGCAACAAAAAGAAGACAAGTTATTGCTACACAGAGGAGGAACGTGTGAAAGCCATTGAAGAACTGGGTCCCAACCCCGAAATCACCCGATTCAAAGGTCTGGGAGAAATCTCGCCCGACGAGTTCAAGCATTTTATCGGCAAGGATATGCGTCTGGAACAAGTGTCCCTGCGCAAGACAGACCTCGTAAAAGAACTGCTGGAATTCTACATGGGTAAGAATACCATGGAACGACAAAACTTTATTATCAACAACTTGGTTATAGAAGAAGATTTGGCATCATGAGAAGAGCTATCTTTCCGGGAACATTCGACCCGTTTACTATCGGACACTCTTCGGTAGTGAGCCGTGCACTGACTTTTATAGACGAAATCGTCATAGGCATCGGCATCAATGAAAATAAGAATACGTATTTCCCCTTGGAAAAGCGCGAACAAATGATACGGGAATACTACCGGAACGAGCCGCGCATCATTGTGCAGTCCTATGACTGCCTGACTATCGACTTTGCCCGGCAGGTAGACGCCAGTCTGATAATACGCGGCATACGCACCGTGAAGGATTTCGAATACGAGGAAACCATTGCCGACATCAACCGCAAACTGACCGGCATAGAAACCATCCTGCTCTTCACCGAACCGGAACTTACCTGCGTCAGTTCCACCACCGTGCGCGAACTGCTGCAATACGGCAAGGACATCAGTATGTTCATACCGGAAGGAATGGAGATTAGGGATTAGGGATAAAGGATTAGGAATTAAAATGGAAATGATGAAGAAACTATTTACTATTATAATATGTATATGCGCGGTGACGGCGCAAGCGCAAAAGCCGAATAACGAGGCCCTGCGCAAGCTGCAAATGGCAGAATTTGCCATCACCAACCTTTATGTGGACAAGGTGGATGAAGACAAGCTGGTGGAAGAAGCCATCATCAAGATGCTGGCACAACTCGACCCACACTCCACCTACAACAATGCCGAAGAAGTGAAGAAGATGAACGAGCCGTTGCAAGGCAATTTCGAGGGCATCGGCGTACAGTTTCAGATGATAGAAGATACCCTGCTTGTAATACAGCCCGTCAGCAACGGCCCTTCCGAAAAGGTGGGCATCCTCGCCGGCGACCGTATCGTAGCCGTCAATGACAGCGCCATTGCCGGAGTAAAAATGAGCACGGAAGATATTATGAGCCGCCTGCGCGGACCGAAAGACTCGGAGGTGAAACTGACCATCGTGCGCCGCGGCGTGGACGACCAGCTGTACTTCACCGTGAAGCGTGACAAAATTCCCATCCGCAGCCTGGACGCATCTTACATGATACAACCCAAAACCGGCTATATCCGCATCAACCGCTTCGGGGCAACCACCGCCGAAGAGTTTGCAGAAGCTCTGAAAAGCCTGCAAAAGAAAGGAATGGAAGACCTTATTCTCGACCTGCAAGGCAACGGAGGAGGGTATCTGAATGCCGCCATCGACCTTGCCAACGAGTTTCTGAAGCAAAAAGAACTCATCGTCTACACCGAAGGAAGGGCCGCACGCCGCAGTGATTTCTTTGCCAAAGGTACGGGCAACTTCAAGAACGGTCGTCTCATCGTATTGGTGGACGAGTACTCCGCTTCTGCCAGTGAAATCGTGACTGGAGCCATCCAGGACTGGGACAGAGGCGTGGTAGTAGGACGCCGCACCTTCGGCAAGGGACTGGTACAGCGTCCTATCGACCTGCCGGACGGTTCCATGATTCGCCTCACTATCGCCCGCTACTATACTCCTTCGGGTCGTTGTATCCAGAAGCCTTACGACAGTACCGCCAACCTCGACGGTCGTCTGACCGGCGAGAACAGTCAGGATAAGTATAACCAGGAACTGATAGACCGCTTCAATCATGGAGAAATGATTCATGCGGACAGTATCCATTTTGCCGACTCTCTGAAAGCACAGACCAAGCGTATGGGACGTACCGTTTACGGAGGTGGAGGTATCATGCCCGACTTCTTCGTCCCCATCGACACTACCCAGTACACAGACTATCACCGCAACCTCGTAGCCAAAGGCGTGGTTATCAAAGCCACTACCGGCTACATCGAGAAGCACCGGAAGGAGTTGCAGAACAAATACAAGAAATTCGAAGCCTTCAACGAGAAGTTCGAGATAGACGATAACTTCCTTGCCGAAATACGTGCGCTTGCCGACAAGGAGAAAATCAAGTTTGACGAGAAACAGTACAACCAATCCCTACCGCTCATCAAGACACAACTTAAAGCCTTGATAGCCCGTGACCTATGGGACATGGACGAATACTTCCAGGTGATGAACAGCACAAACCAGAGCGTGCAGCAAGCCTTGAAAGTGCTGAACGAAGACATCTACAGCACTATTATCCAATAGCCGACTTGAAACAAACTTAGGCGCGGATTACGCGGATTTCACGGATTTAGTTTATCTAACTCCGCGTATTCCGCGTAATCCGCGCCTAAAATCATTCTCCGAACAGCCACTTATTCAGCCACTTGTTGACGTAGATGTTGACCACAGCACATCCAGCACCGATTGCAGCCCCCGCCAGCACATCCGACGGATAATGCACTCCCTCGTTCATACGGGAAACTCCCACGGAACAAGCCCACAAAGCAGACGGAGCTATCACATACCATTTAGGATACTTTACACTGAGCGAGGTGGCAAGGGCAAAAGCCGTCGCCGTGTGTCCGGAAGGAAAAGACGGACTGCTTTCACGGCTATATGCATGCACTCTGTCGGGATATTTATCATAAGGACGCTCACGGTCCACCAGATACTTCATTCCATAAGTCACAACAAAAGCCCCCGCCACACTTGTACCTACGTAGACCGCATCTTTCAGCAAACCCTTATCATGTTTTATCCAAGCGGCAACCGCCATCGCCACCGGAACACCGACAGCAACATAGGGCTCCGAACGTGAAATTATCTTATTATAGTTACGGACAAACTTGCCATCCCAACTGTTCACCCGATGCAAAGTGTTGATATCCCAATTCTGTGCCGAAAGACCGGATACAACAAGGCAGATAAAATATACAAAAAAAATAGCCTTTTTCATAAGTCCTTTATATTAGTTTGACGCAAAGATAGGACAAATAGATAGAGTTTTCACAAAAAAATTCTATCTTTGTTGCCACATTTATAATAATTCGCTAATCATTTCATGAGACTGGAAACTTGCTGCAACCGACAGATTGATTGTATGGTATGTCCCCAAAAATCAGAAGGAGTATTGGTTTACCGCCACTATCCCAAGGGACAACATTTCTCTGCTGAAAAGTGCACACAGAACTGCATGATATTTATGCTGAAAGGTGAATTACTTGTAAACAGTGACGAATACCCGGGCACCACTCTCCAAAGCCGCCAGCTCATCCTGCAAGCCATCGGCTCCAAAGTAGAACTCCTGGCTTTGACCGAAGTGGAATACATTGTCTATTGGTTCACCGAGCTTCCTCTGATTTGCGAAGAGCGCTACAAGGAGATACTGAAACGCTCGGAAGCCCCCTTGACTTACACCCCGCTTACCGCAATTTCCATGCTCGAAGGGCTCCTGAAAAGCCTTGCCTGCTACCTCAACGAGCAACCCTATGCGTGCAGCAAATACATTGAAATGAAATGCCAGGAGCTGGTATACATATTGACATGCTACTATCCGCTACACCAAATCAGTACATTCTTCTACCCCATCAGCACTTATACGGAAAGCTTCCAGTATTTCGTCATGCAGAACTACGACAAGGTGAGAAATGTGGAAGAGTTTGCCCACCTCGGCGGATATACCACCACCACATTCCGCCGTCTGTTTAAAAATATGTATGGGGTCCCGGTATATGAATGGATTCTGGACAAGAAACGTGAAGGAATTCTGAACGACCTGCAATACACCAAGCAACGCATATCAGTCATCAGCGCCCGCTATGGCTTTGATTCCCTATCCCACTTTGCCCACTTCTGCAAAGACTCTTTCGGAGACACGCCCCGCGCCCTGAGAAAACGCTCGGCAAACGGAGAAAAGATTTCCATTATCTGCAAAGAGCAAGGCAAAGACCAGGAGGACGAGTAAACCTTTTACTTGTCCGTAAACTTCGCATTCTGCCGGATTACGGAATTATTTCTTTAATCGCTTGCTTTATCGCTGGATTTCTCCTATTTTTGCGAAACATTTACAGAAGTATCCTGATAGAACAAATTTTCAAACTATTAAATAACTTAAATTCAATCATTTATGTGGTTAAGTAATTCATCTGTAGGAAGGAAAGTGGTGATGAGCGTTACCGGTATCGCCCTTGTCCTGTTTCTGACATTTCACATGGCGATGAACCTGGTTGCATTAGTCTCGGCTAATGGCTACAACATGGTTTGTGAGTTCCTGGGAGCAAACTGGTACGCATTGGTGGCTACGGTAGGTCTGGCTGCCTTATTCATCATCCACATCATCTACGCTTTCTGGCTGACTATGCAGAACCGTAAGGCACGTGGTAGCGAACGCTATGCCGTTACGGAAAAGCCCAAGACTGTGGAATGGGCTTCTCAAAACATGCTCGTACTGGGTATCATCGTAATCGTGGGTTTGGGCCTGCACCTGGTAAACTTCTGGGCTAAAATGCAGCTTCCCGAGTTGATGCACAACATGGGCATGCATGCTGACACCCTCACGCTGGCATATGCAGCCAACGGTGTCTATCACATTCAGAACACCTTCAGCAATCCGGTATTCGTAGTGCTTTACCTTGTTTGGCTGGGCGCATTGTGGTTCCACCTCACTCACGGTTTCTGGAGCTCCATGCAGTCTTTGGGCTGGAACAACAAAGTATGGATTAACCGTTGGAAATGTATCTCCAACATCTATTCTACTATCGTTGTCCTCTGCTTCGCTCTGGTAGTTGTCGTATTCTTTGCAAAATCATTGTGCGGCGCTTGCTAAATTCAAATTGTAAATGACTAAATTGTAAATTGCATTATGACTAAGATAGATTCTAAAATACCGGAAGGACCGGTGGCTGAGAAATGGACCAATTATAAGGCTCACCAAAAATTAGTAAACCCTGCCAACAAACGTCGTCTGGACATCATCGTAGTAGGAACCGGACTTGCCGGTGCCAGTGCTGCCGCCTCTCTGGGCGAAATGGGTTTCAGAGTATTCAACTTCTGCATCCAGGACTCTCCGCGCCGTGCACACTCCATCGCTGCACAAGGTGGTATCAATGCTGCTAAGAATTACCAAAACGACGGTGACTCTGTATACCGTCTGTTCTACGATACAGTAAAGGGTGGCGACTACCGTGCCCGCGAAGCCAACGTTTACCGTCTGGCTGAAGTATCCAACAATATTATCGACCAATGCGTTGCACAAGGTGTTCCTTTCGCCCGCGAATACGGCGGTACACTGGACAACCGTTCTTTCGGTGGTGCTCAGGTATCCCGTACTTTCTATGCCAAGGGTCAGACCGGACAGCAGCTGTTGCTGGGTGCATACTCTGCATTGAGCCGCCAGGTGAACGTAGGCACTGTGAAACTGTATACCCGCTACGAAATGGAAGACGTTGTCCTCATTGACGGACGTGCCCGCGGTATCATTGCAAAGAACCTCGTTACCGGTAAATTGGAACGTTTTGCCGCCCACGCTGTGGTAATCGCTACCGGTGGTTACGGCAATGCCTACTTCCTTTCTACCAATGCAATGGCATGTAACTGCTCTGCAGCAATGGCTTGCTACCGTAAAGGTGCCTGGTTTGCCAACCCTGCTTACGTACAGATTCACCCCACTTGTATCCCGGTTCACGGTGACAAGCAGTCTAAGCTGACTTTGATGTCCGAATCTCTGCGTAACGATGGTCGTATCTGGGTTCCGAAGAAGCTGGAAGATGCCAAGAAACTGCAGGAAGGTACACTGCAAGGAAAAGATATTCCCGAGGAAGACCGCGACTACTACCTGGAACGCCGTTATCCGGCATTCGGTAACCTCGTTCCGCGTGACGTTGCCAGCCGCGCTGCCAAAGAACGCTGCGACAAGGGCTTCGGCGTGAACAACACCGGTCTTGCCGTATTCCTTGACTTCTCCGAAGCTATCAACCGTCTGGGTAAAGATGTCGTTGCACAACGTTACGGCAACCTCTTCGATATGTATGAAGAAATCACTGATGTCAGCCCATACGAAAACCCGATGATGATTTATCCGGCTATCCACTATACCATGGGTGGTATCTGGGTTGACTACGAACTGATGACCTCCATCAAGGGACTGTTCGCCATCGGTGAATGTAACTTCTCCGACCACGGTGCAAACCGCCTCGGTGCTTCCGCCCTGATGCAAGGTCTGGCCGATGGTTACTTCGTATTGCCTTACACTATCCAGAACTATCTGGCCGACCAGATTACAGTTCCCCGTTTCTCTACCGACCTGCCCGAATTTGCAGCTGCAGAAAAGGCCGTTCAGGAGAAGATTGACTGGATGATGAACATCAAGGGTAAGAAGTCTGTAGACTCTATCCACAAGGAACTGGGCCACATTATGTGGGAATATGTAGGTATGGGACGTACGGCCGAAGGCTTGAAGGAAGGTCTGAAGAAGCTGAAAGAAGTCCGCAAGGAGTTCGAGAAAGAACTGTTCATCCCGGGCGACAAGGAAGGTATGAATGTAGAACTCGACAAGGCTATCCGTCTGTACGACTTCATCACTATGGGCGAGCTGGTTGCTTACGATGCACTGAACCGTAACGAAAGCTGCGGCGGTCACTTCCGTGAAGAATATCAGACTGAAGAAGGCGAAGCCAAGCGTGACGATGAAAACTACTTCTACGTGGCTTGCTGGGAATATCAGGGTTCTGACGAAAAGGAACCGGTATTGCTGAAAGAGCCGCTGGTTTACGAAGCAATCAAGGTACAGACTCGTAACTACAAGAGCTAATCGGGAAGTTGAACATTTAAAGAATTAAAGAAAATGGATAAAAATATATCATTTACGCTCAAGGTATGGCGCCAGAAGGGTCCGAAAGCAAAAGGCGCTTTTGAAACATACCAAATGAAAGATATTCCGGGCGATACTTCATTCCTCGAAATGCTGGATATCCTGAACGAACAGCTGATTTCTGAAGGTAAAGAACCGGTTGTATTCGACCACGACTGCCGCGAAGGTATCTGCGGTATGTGTTCGCTCTACATCAACGGACACCCCCACGGTCCTGCAACCGGCGCTACTACTTGCCAAATTTATATGCGTCGTTTCAACGACGGCGATACCATCACTGTTGAACCGTGGCGTTCTGCCGGTTTCCCGGTTATCAAGGACTTGATGGTCGACCGTACGGCCTACGACAAGATTATGCAGGCAGGCGGCTACGTCAGCGTACGTACCGGTGCTCCCCAGGATGCCAACGCTATCCTGATTCCAAAGCCCATCGCTGACGAGGCTATGGATGCTGCCAGCTGTATTGGTTGTGGTGCTTGTGTGGCTGCTTGTAAGAACGGTTCTGCCATGTTGTTCGTTTCTGCCAAGGTGAGCCAGCTGAACCTGTTGCCCCAAGGCAAACCGGAAGCATTGCGCCGTGCCAAGGCTATGTTGAGCAAGATGGACGAACTCGGTTTCGGTAACTGTACAAACACTCGTGCGTGCGAAGCTGAATGCCCGAAGAATGTTTCCATCAGCAACATTGCCCGCCTGAACCGCGACTTTATCATTGCGAAACTGAAAGACTAATCCAGTCTTTCTGCAAATAATATAGGATGCGCTTCGAATAAACCTTCTGAGCAAGCTCAGATTTATCACTCAGCTTTCACTATATTTGATTAATATCACAAGAGACTCCTCTGCGGGAAACCGCCAGAGGAGTTTTTTTATGACATGCCGTTTACTTCAGATAAATTGCCGGCACGCAAGCTACGGGGAGAAGCCCCGAAATTCTTTTTGCAGAAATTGGAAAAATGAGGCAGCGATTCAAAGCCATATTTATAGCAAATCTCTGATATAGAGGCATCCGTATAGCGAAGTTCATAAACCACGCTTTCCTTCCTCCGTTCCATCATCCACTCGTACACCGGTTGATGAAAAACAGAATTGAATATACGCCGGAAAGTAGCTACTGTATATCCTCCCAACTGGGCAAGTTCCTCTACCGTCTTGACTTTGGCATGATTCTGCAAGACAAAGTAGTGGAAGGAATTAGTATACTGGGCAAGAGAATGTATCAGCATGGAAAGCTCATAGTCGGAGTAGTAATTTCCAAGAATGAAAGCAAGTTCTTTCCGTTTGAAACAAAGCATTTCCCGGCAAATCTTCTCCTCGGACAAATAGGCCTTGGAACTTTCCAGAAAGAGCTGCAACTCGGGAGTAATGGTCAAAGGATAGAATATCAATGGAGGGGTAACCTCTTTCATAATATGGTTATACCGGTCCTCACAGAAGAATTCAGGCTTACTGAACCGGTAACAAACGCATTCCACATCCGTCATGGCAAGTATTTCGTACTTGGAACCAATAGCTTGAAGGATGAACTCACCTGCATGCAACACAGTTCCCGCATACTCCTTACTGTTGACAAGCACTTCTCCTTTCAGCAGGAAAATTATAATATTTTCCTCACACTTTCGCGCCGGCAGATGGAATCCTCTGAGGTGGGAAGCATATATTATTGCATTGTCCACAGCCTTGGGACATTGAGCGCATTGTTTTTTACCTCTGCAAGCAGAAGAGTTGGGCATCGGCAAGTAGATTTGTTTGTTGCAGTGACAAAAATAGATAAATAATACTCATAAAAGAAACATTCCCCGAAAACTTTCATAAAGAAGTTTCGGGGAATGAATAAAATAGAAGTAATTCAGTTTTTTATTGCGGACAGTGCCGTTTTATTTTTCCACGTTCGTATCATCAGCCGTACTCCATGGACCAACTTCAGGTACAAAGGTTACTTTTGCCGCCTTATTGGCCAGCGTCAGCGTATAACGTATCTTTTTGCCTTCACCCCAGGCTTGTGTATCATTCAAGTCAATGGCGGAAGTTACAGTATCAAGAAGAACGTCTTTCTCATAGATGTCATAGACAACATTGATTTTGGCATTCGTATCCAACGTCTGGGGCATCAACATCCAGGCTGCATTCATTTCCACACCCGTTGTATTCACTTCCAATGCACTGCCGGCAATCGTATGCGCATAAGTGGCTGTTCCTTCCTGTGACTTCCATGTTGAATCATCAAAACCATAAGTTCCCTTATTGTGCACGCCGGATATTGTAAGTGTTTTCAGTTTATAAGTCAAAGCGTCGGCTGCCTTGACAGTGAAATTTATTTGGGTCAGTATATGGCCGAATTTCAAAGATACCCCACTGGCATTTGATGCCTTGGTTGCATCCGTCACTTTCGCGGCTACCAAGTCCGTTTGGGCAGCTACATCTGCTACCGTATAAGTAATGGAAGGATATATAGCACCAGCAGCCGGTTGATTGTACGTCAAGGCTCCGGTACCCGGATTCCCGTAAGCAAAGAACTGCAAGTTATCCGTCATTGGCCAATAATATGTTCCCCCAGTCAAACTCCAGTCGGGAGCACTATAGGTTACTTTAACATCTGTCATGAATTCCTTCATCGCATCAAAAGTCGCAACGGAGGCCATTGCTGTCGCTCCCGTATTATAAGCATACACAGTGAACCCTACCTTCTGCAATTCCGGCAAATCAGTCACTGTGGCTCTCGTAGTGTTACCCACTACTGTTCCCAATTTAATCTCCGCCTTTTGTCCGGCATTCTCTATCTCCTCACTTTCCGAGCAACTCATTACTGCTGCTGCAGCCAAAGCCAAAAATAAAACCTTCTTCATAATTGTCTGTTATTAAAGTTAATATATTTATTTGTCTGTTTGCTATCAATTCACCGGTAGCTCCACATCCGTCTCATCATCCCAATCATCCACATCGCCACCAATCCCTCCATCTCCTTCATCGGTTCCCGGTTCCAAATCATCCACCACAACCTTGTCCTCCGGTACGGGAACCTCGATATGGATTTCCGACCCAGGAACGCCCACATCAGGTTCTTCTTCGCCTCCTCCCGAGGGAGGAGCTGTTTCAATCACTTCCGTGATATCCACCTTCACCTCTTGAACCGTTTTATCTCGTTTCACAATCCTCAGTGTCAGCAACATAGGACTATCCGCACGGGTCTTGGTATCTTTCAGTAATACAAAACTGGAGAAATACCCCCATAAAAGCCCGTTTTCACGCTTTGTATCCACACATATAGGTACCTCGCTCAAATGGCAAGCACGGTTGCCTATAAAGTAACTTCCGTTCAAGCCGTCCACATGGCAGATGATGCTCGATATTCTATCCCATCCTTCCACCTTTATATCAAAGGAATAATGGTCCACTACCGCTTCCGGCTTCCAGTCCAACGGAAGCGCCACATCACTCTGCCTTATTTCCACCTCGTCCAAAGCCACCACATACAAAGGGTCGGGCGACCAAACCATATCTTCGTGTACATCCAGCCCCGTACAGTGTCCCGTAAAAGCCTCAATCGTCTCATAACTCTCGTCGCCCCGTATCTGTATACTCTCCGTATTGAAGTTATAGGCCACCACCGCATACTTCCCCGGCGGTACCTTCACCTCACCCCCTCCGGCAGGCAGATAACTTTCAACCTTTCTCCCTTGAGTATCTTTCGGATAGAAGATAATCCGCATGGTCTGCGGCAGCTTATCCGTCACCCCTTTCCAATCCAGTTTAATCTGTACTCCGCTAACGGGATAATCATCCAGCATATCGCGGAAGTCACAGCTTCCCAGCATTGGCAACAGCCCGAAGAACAGCCAGAGAATCATATGCCGTGCATCTTTCATACCACTCATCTCCCCGACGTTAGAAGCCACACCAAAGAAATTTTTGCTTTTGTCGGCCCGATAAAGTGATACTTTCCACTGCTGACCCAAACCAAGTCATTTCCATAAGAAGTATATTTCCTGTACTCCGTATCCAAGTATCCAATGCCCACACTGAATTCAATCGCCAGATGCCGAGCCAGTGGACGCACGTATCCATAAGTTATTCCTGCAGCTGCGTAATACTTCCCCCGGTATCCCTTCTCCTTTTTCAACTGAAAATCATAGGTACCTCCTTCGGCATATGCTCCCAGGAAGTGTCCGGACAATCTTCCGCGCGTATGGCGGTTTCCCAACCAGTAACGCGCCTCTGTCCCTCCCGAAAGGAGCTGATAGCAGAAATTACATCCGCTGTCAGACCACCAAGGGCATTTGTACTCAACATTCAAAGACCACCTCTTTCCCAATGGCAGCTCCACTTCTATGTTCGGAGCCAAGGCCAGGTCGTAAAGCAAATTATTTTTTAACGCCAGCACCGTTTTACAAGTATGGCTATGGGATTCTACCGACTTATTCTGCCCTATTACCTGCCCCGACATCATGCAAAAAAGGAGTAGCCAAAAGACATATATAAAAATGCGTTTTCCCATAATTTCGCGTTGTATACAAACAAAAGTAGAAGATAATTACCGAATAAAAATCACTTTCCATCACTCTTTTCAAAGGCTGAAAGGTTCTGTGAAACGATTGAAACAGATTTGCAACTTCTGCCTTATCCGGGACGCTGTGAATAGATTCTTCTCTCTCAAAAAGTCAATCCGTGTGCGAAAACAGTAAAATTCAGTGAAAGAAATACAAAAGAAGTAGCAGGAACATTCTGAAATTTGGAAGATAACAACGGGAACCTTACATTTGTAATGTGATTTTTTTCATAGTATTAGATTTAAGGTTAACAAAGGTTGGAGTACAGCGGTACTCCTTTTTTTATGCCCATACGTTTCTCCGAATGACAAAAAATAGCTATCTTCGATGGCTTTTATAACTGTTAAAGAAGAAAACATCACTACTTGAGCCCATTATGAAAAAACCGGTACTCACATTGCTTTCCATAATCCTACTTACCGCAGGATGTTCCCAACGGCCTGCCACCACCAAGATACCCCTAACCAGCGCACACCGTGGTGCGGCCACCATCGCTCCCGAAAACACAATGGCATCCGTAGATTCGTGCATCAAATACGGTGTAGGCAATATAGAATGCGATGTCTGCATCAGTAAGGACAGTGTCTTCTACGTACTGCACGATTCCACCCTCGACCGTACCACCAACGGTACCGGCGCCATCTCCCAATGGCTGTCCACCGACATCGACACACTGGATGCCGGCTCTTGGTTTGCGCCCCGATTTGCCGGACAACGGGTACTACGCCTTACCGACCTGCTACGCAAGGCCAAAGAGCACGGTTTAAGAATCACCATCGACTACCGCAACGGCGGTCTGCACCAATTACTGAACTTGATAAAGGACGAAGGCATGCTGGAAAACTGCAACTTCACCTTCAGCAAGGAGTATCATGCCAAATGCTTCAGAAAGATGGCACCCGAGGTAAGAACCCTGCAAGCCTACATCAAAAGTGAAAAGGACATAGAGCATGTCGTAAAGGAACTGCATCCCGACATCGCTGTCGTCTGGATTGACTCCCTTACCCCGCAATTCGTAAAGAAATGCCGTGAGCACAACCTGCAGGTACTGGCACTTGTCCTGGGGCTGGACGACAAGACGGAAGAGAACCAGAAGGCAGTCGACCTGGGAGTAGACATCATAGCGACAGACCACCCGGAAAAGTTCATCATGAAATACGGGAAACCGTCCATATAAGGCAAGAGACCTGCCGCGCTCAAGTCAGCAAGTGATAGACACCACCCACCATTGCCTTGACCACTCCCTTCATCTCCAATTCAAAAAGCAAGGCACTCATCCGGTTGACGGGTATGTCCGCTTCCACCACCATCGCATTGATATGGAGGTCTCCCTGCCGCATAAGAATACGCACAACGAGCTCCTCCTCTTCCGTCAGTTCCGGGAAGAGATTACGCTGGATACCTTCTGTCCGGGCAGGCTGCTCCGCTACGGCCCAGCCCATAATCTGCACAAACTCTTCCGCACTCTGGATAAGGGCGGCCTTGTTGTCGCGTATCAACCGGTTGCAACCGATGGAAGATTCGTCCGTAACACGTCCCGGAACGGCAAAACAGTCACGATGGTATCCCTCCGCCAACTCTGCAGTGATAAGGGAACCTCCCTTTGCGGCAGACTCCACCACAATGGTAGCATCACTCATACCCGCCACAATACGGTTGCGGCTGACGAAATTATGCTTGTCCGGATTCGTCCCGGTAAGGAATTCGGTCAGCAGTCCGCCTTGTGCCAGCATGTCGATGGCTGTTTTCCGGTGGACATACGGATAGATGCGGTCCAGTCCGTGAGCAAGGACAGCAACGGTAGGGAGATGATTTGCCAAAGCGGCCCGATGGGCATGGATATCTATCCCGTAAGCCAGTCCGCTTACTACCAGCACATCGGGACAAAGAACGGCCAAATCGCGCAGGAAGTCGGCACAGAATTGCTTGCCGTAATCGGTGGCACGGCGTGTACCTACCATATCGATGACATGCAGGCGGTTGAAATCGGTGTTTCCTTTAAAGAAAAGTACAATCGGCGCATCCTCACATTCGCGCAAGCGGGAAGGGTAAGCCTCATCCTTCAACGTCAGGCAGGAAAGACGATTCTTCTCTACAAACTCCATCTCCTGCTCGGCACGCAGAAAGGCAGCGGGACAATCAAGAGCCGTCACTACCCCCGGATTCACACCGGGCATGATTTCGGGGAGCTCCTTCCGCCGACTGAATACTTCGGCAGCACTGCCCATACCCTCTATTAAACGCTTTGCCCCGATATGTCCTATACCGGGGCAAAGTGTGAGAGCTATGCTGCAAATCCGTTCGTCACTGTTCATTCCACCACAGATTACACAGATTCACACGGATTGAGATAAGGGGCAAAGAGACGGTCGAACAGTTCGCTATCGCTTAACCGTCCGTTCACCACACATACGGTTTCAACTATGCCTTTGAGACAGACTTTGCCGTCGGAAGCACGGAAGATATCTTGGTAAAAGACGTACTTGATACCCTCCTTCTTCATGTAGAGTTTGGAGACAAACTCGTCACCACTCCTCAGGGGAGTCTTGAAAGCCATATTGATACGTGCCACTACCGGGTCTACCCCCTGCTCGTGCAGTCCGGCAAAGCTGACGCCGGCACTCAACAGAAACTCATGGCGCGTATGCTCCAGATAATGCTGATAATTGGCATTATTGACGATGCCTTGCAGGTCGCATTCATAGTCGCGCACCTTCATGGGAAGTTCATAGATATAATTCATATTTACTATTGGACTATTTACTATTTGATACTTAGCCACGTTGTTTCTCCACATCCAAGCCTTTGAACTTCTTCAGTTCCTCTACGCTGACCAGCTTGTAGAGTTTGTCACTGGGACGTATTTTCACCGATTTCATCGAGAAATGCTGGCCTTTCTTTACAGTCTGCACGGGTTTCAAATCGACGCGTGCCTCGTCCAAAGTGACGAATTCGGCACCCGTTGTGGGACCCGTAATCAGCAACTTGTCGCCTACGCTCACTTCGGCTGCTTCTACCAGGAACTCTGCCACACCGATGTTTGAGAAGTAGCGGATGCCCTTACCCACATAGATTTTACGTTCCGTAGCGGCAGAGCCGTAGTTCTTGGTCCATTCGCCCAAGCGTTGTCCCAGGTAGTAGCCGTCCCAGAAACCACGATTGAAGACCGTCTTCAAACGTTCGTCCCACCGGGCAATTTTCTCATCGGTGAATGTATCGTCCAGATAGGAACGGATGGCTTCTTTGTAACACTCCACTACCGTGCGCACGTACTCGGGTCCGCGGGCACGTCCTTCTATTTTGAAAACACGAACACCTGCATCCAGCATCTTGTTCATGAAGTGGATAGTTTTTAAGTCTTTGGGGGACATGATGTATTGGTTGTCCACCTCCAATTCCACATCCGTCTCCTTGTCGCGCACCGTATAACTACGGCGGCATACCTGCATGCAAGCACCACGGTTGGCAGAGTGGTTCATCTCATGCAATGAGAGATAACACTTTCCGCTGACTGCCATGCAAAGGGCACCGTGGCAGAACATCTCTATACGTATCTGCTCTCCGCTGGGTCCACAGATATTCTCCTCACGGATATGGCGGTAGATTTCTGCCACTTGCTCCAGATTCAACTCACGCGCCAGCACCACCACATCGGCAAACTGCGCATAGAAGCGCAGGGCTTCCACGTTGCTGATGTTGAGCTGTGTGCTGAGGTGTACCTCCTGCCCTATCTGCCGGGCATAACTCATCACTGCCACATCAGCGGCAATGACTGCCGAGATGCCTGCCGCCTTTGCCGCATCTACAATGGTACGCATCAGCGGAATGTCATGGTCGTATATAATGGTATTGACGGTGAGGTAGCTCTTCATGCCATGTTCGTCGCACGTCCGGGCTATTTCCCGCAAATCGTCGATAGTGAAGGTATTTGCCGAACGGGCACGCATGTTCAGGTTCTCGATACCGAAATAGATGGAGTCGGCACCTGCTTGTATGGCTGCTGCGAGAGATTCGCGCGAGCCTACCGGTGCCATGATTTCGAAGTCACTGATTGAGTGTTTCATCATTTCTTTTTGAATTAGAGTATGCAAAGGTAGGCTTTTTTCTGTACTTTTGCGGACAAATCCGCTTAGATTATGAAGATTAAAGATATAGACCTGGGCCCACGCCCCGTATTCCTCGCCCCGATGGAGGACGTCACCGACCCTGCTTTCCGCCTGATGTGCAAGCACTTCGGAGCAGACATGGTATATACCGAGTTCGTTTCTGCCGATGCCTTGATACGCTCCGTAGGCAAGACCCAGCAGAAACTGAACATCAGCGATGAAGAGCGGCCCGTAGCCATACAGATATACGGACGGGACACCGCCACCATGGTAGAAGCCGCCCGCATTGTGGAGCAGGCACATCCGGACACGCTGGACATCAACTTCGGCTGCCCCGTGAAGCGCGTTGCCGGCAAGGGTGCCGGTGCCGGTATGCTACAGAACATTCCGCTGATGCTGGAAATCACTCGTGCCGTGGTAGATGCCGTGAAGATTCCCGTCACCGTGAAGACCCGCCTGGGCTGGGATGCCAACAGTAAAATCATCGTAGACCTTGCCGAGCAGTTGCAGGACTGCGGCATTGCCGCCCTCACCATCCACGGCCGTACCCGCGCCCAGATGTATACCGGCGAGGCGGACTGGACACTTATCGGCGAAGTGAAAAAGAACCCACGCATGCACATTCCCATCATCGGCAACGGTGATATCACCACTCCCCAACGGGCCAAAGAATGCTTCGACCTCTACGGTGTGGACGCCATCATGATAGGCCGTGCCAGCTTCGGCCGCCCGTGGTTCTTTAAGGAAGTGAAGCATTATTTGGAGACGGGCGAAGAACTCCCTCCGCTGAGTTCCGAATGGCGGCTGAACGTACTCCGCCAGGAAGTGGAAGACAGCGTCAACCTGCTGGATGAACGACGGGGCATACTGCACGTGCGCCGCCACCTGGCAGCAAGCCCGCTCTTCAAAGGGATTCCCAATTTCCGCGACACCCGGATAGCCATGCTGCGGGCAGAGACGAAGGAGGAACTGTACCGCATCTTCGAAGAGATAGAACCGTTGCTGCCATAGGAGAAAACCGCATACGATTTTTACCATCGAGTCCGATACTTGAGCAATCATCCTCACGCCCCTTCTTGAATAGCTTCTGAGAGGGGGGCTATTCAGACGCAGATGACACGCTTTGTTGCCATCCGCATAACTCACTGTCTGTCAGCAAGAAATTTTGCCAACCACTTGCCTTGCCCTTGGCAAACTTTTGCCATGCCTATGGCAAAGTTTTGCCAACGCGGTGGCAAAGCCTTGCCAATGGGAAGGCAAAACCTTGCCAACAAGGAGGCAAGAAAAAAAACATTGTTTCTTTGGCAGAAAGAAACAAGTCCCTATATTCGTCTTCCCAAGAAAGAAAGAATCCCATAAATATGTCTTTATGAAAAAGAAAAAACTGCTCAAACAGCTCATCGTAAACTTCCAGCATTCACTTCCGGCAGAAGTTTATCCGCGTACATTGGTATTGCCCACAGACAGTGGAAAGATAATCACCGTGCCCGACTAGCGTAACATCGGCTGCGCAAACCATCGCTTGAACATCCACGTGGCCAGGATATAAATGCCGAAAGCCGATACGAAACCCACGATAGAGTCTATCAGGTAATGTGCCTGGATATAGACCGTAGCCCCGCACAACAGCAGATAGAAAGGAAACAAGCAGGCAAACAGACGCTTGCTGCCACGCCATGCCATAATCATCAGTACCGTAGACATTCCGACGTGCGAACTGGGAAAAGCAGCCGTGGGGCGCTCACCCACCTGCTGGGAACTCTCCACCAGGTTGTAGAAGAAGCCGTGCTCATAGCCCGGACCGGGAAGAAGTTCCTGATGGTGATGGAAATAGTCACCGATGGACGGGAAGATACCTTGCGCCACATGGTCGCTTCCAATGGCGGGGAAGTAGAACTGCGGCCCGGCAACGGGGACGAAGATATAAATAAGGTAATAGATGAAGAAAGCGGTGACGATGACGAACGAAACCTTCTCGAAAAGGTCGAAACGATAAAGGAAATACCACACCACCACCAGCAGAATCATCGGATAATAGAAGAAGTATCCCATATTGAACGGCTCGCTCACCCACATCTGCGGAAACCTTTCACAGAACCATACAGCAGGCTGTCCGCCAAACATCCACTGCTCCACCGACGCGAACACGTGGTCGAGATTGGGGAATATCCGGTTGAACTCAAAGGTGTCGGGATACCAATAGGAAAGCAGTGACATCTGGATGGCTATGCGCACAAAGGCAGAGAACTTGCAGGGTGCCAGCCGGTAAAGATACATCAGCAGGAACGTCATACCCGCAATGACAACACGGTCTGCAAGCATCTGCACCGGATGATCCATTTCCTGAAAAAGAAACAGAATGAGAATGGAAGTCAGCAAATTGTATATCAGCGTAATCTTCTCTACCGCAAAAAGCCCCTTACGGGTTTCTACCCTTTTAAATAAATCTAAAGCCATCCCTTATCCTTATACCAGGCAATGGTTTCCTTTACACCCCGTTCCAGGTCGTACTCAGGACTGAAGCCCAGTTCCTCGACGGCCGGTGTGATGTCACACTGCCAGTTGCGTTGTTTCATTATTCTATACTTGTCCGAATTGAGCGTACTGGTCTTGTTCTGCCGCTTCGCCCAAAATTCAGCGAGCAAAGATACGACTTTCAATACAATTAACGGACATCTCAGGCGAATAACAAACGGATTGCCCAATTCTTTCCTTATCAAATCGGAAAAAGCACGGCTGCTATACACCTTCCCGTCAGCCAGGAAATAGGCGCGGCGGGACACCTGCTTCTCTATCCCGAGGAAGACGGCCTGCACGATATCCTTTACATATACAAACGTCAAGTCCTGGCGGCAGAAGCCTACAGAAAAGTCCGTATGCTGCCGGATGGACTTTGCCATAAGATAATAATCCTTCTCACGCGGCCCGTATACACCCGTCGGCCGGTAGATGACGTAGGGGAAACCCGGAATACTCTGCAAATAAAGTTCTGTTTTCAGTTTACTGAGTCCGTAGGCGGTATTGGGTGAAGGGGGGTCACTCTCCATAATCGGGTCGTAGGTCCTCTCGCGTACCGGGCCGAACACACTCAGCGTACTGATGAAGATAAACTGCTTGGGAATCATGTTCAGCTCCCTCAGCGTATCGATGAAGTATTTGGTCTGCAGATAATTCACCAAATCGAATTCGTTCTTGTCCACACACTTCGTCACACCGGCACAATGGACAATATAATCAAACTTATTGTAGGTCCCTTTATGTCCCGAGAGTTGTGCCCTCAGTTCATTGGGGTGCGCAAAGTCCAGTTCGAGGAAATGTATCTTGCGGTCACGCAGATACTCGCGGCTGCTGGACGAACGTACACCCGCCCACACACCGAACTTGCGCTTCAACGCCTCCTCCACGATGAAACTTCCGATAAATCCGCTTGCTCCTGTAATTAAAATCGATTCCACTTCTTCAGTTACAAATTACTAATTACTTTTCATCCGGTCCGTCACCTTGACGCTCCTTGTGTTACTCTGTCGCCTCGTTACTCTTCTTCACCGGCTCCACATGGATGCTGACCAGTGTTCCTTTGCCGAACTGCCTTTTCAACTTGTTCTCCACCGCCGTTGCCGTCTCGTGGGCTTCCTCCAGCGAGATGCTGCCATCCATACGCACATGCACCTCGATGGCACAATAACTGCCGATGCGGCGCGTACGAAGGTGATGCGGCGAGCTGATACCGGGAAAAGAGAGAATCGTCTTCAGTATCTCATCCTCCACCTCGGCAGGCAATGATTTCTCCAACAGTTCGTCCACACACGGTATCAACAACTGCACAGCCACCTTCATAATGAAAAAGCTGACAATAACCGCTGCCACCGGGTCCAGCACCCGCCAATGGTCACCCAAAAGAATGGCGCCACCTATACCCGCTGCCGTGCCTATGGACGAAAACGCGTCACTCCGGTGATGCCAGGCATTGGCAACAACCGCCTGCGAATTCAACTTCCTGCCCTTGAATACGGTATATTGATAAAGCACTTCCTTGAAAACGATGGATACCAATGCAGCCACCAGTGCCAGTATACCGGGTTCCTGCAGAGAGCCGCCTTGCAGGAAACGGTAAATGGAGGAAGCCCCGTTCCAGAAAATGCCGAATCCCACAAACAACAGAAAAATACCGATAATGGCAGTTGCCAGCGTCTCGTACTTGCCATGACCGTAATCGTGTCCTTCATCTTCGGGCTTTGCCGAAATGCGCACAAAAACAATGACAATAATATCTGTAATGAAATCCGACAAAGAATGTACCGCATCCGCCAGCATGGCGGCACTGTGACCTACAATACCTGCAAAGAATTTGAAGACAAGCAAGAGAAAGTTTACCACACTTCCCACAACCGTCACCCGGTAAATGTCTTTTTCCCGTGTGGCATCTGCTTTTTTGTTCAGAGTTTGCATTTCCATCTGCTTTTCGTCTAAGGTACAGCCTATCTTCACTTTGTGTGCAAATATAGTACATAAATCCATTACAATCTGTCGTTCCTTCATTATTTTCAATAGAATGATAATATTTTGAAGTCTGAGTGAACGAAGGAACGTATTTATTTGTTTACTTTGCAAGAGGTAATCACCACAGATTACACAGATTGACACAGAATCTCTATTTATACATAAAATACATCATAACATTATGGCCAAAAAGAAAGAAAAGAAAGCCGGCAAACGCATGAAGAAGAAAGAGCTCGTCAAAGTACTGCTGGAATTCTTCCACACAAAGCAAGACGAAGTATTATCCCTGAAATACATCTTTGAACAACTCCACCTCACCACACATCCGCTGAAGATGCTGTGCATGGACATCTTGTCCGAACTGTCGATGGACGACTACATCACAGAAGTGGACAAGCACAAATACAAGCTGAACAACCACGGCGTGGAAATGACCGGAACCTTCCAGCGCAAGAGCAACGGCAAGAATTCCTTTATACCGGAAGGTGGAGGCGAACCGATATTCGTGGCCGAACGCAACTCGGCACACGCCATGAACAATGATAAAGTGCGTATCGCCTTCTATGCCAAGCGTCGCGGACGCGAAGCCGAAGGAGAAGTCATCGAGATACTGGAACGTGCCAACGACACCTTCGTGGGTACCCTGGAAGTTGCCAAGTCATACGCTTTCCTTGTAACGGAAAACCGTACGCTTGCCAACGACATCTTCATCCCCAAAGAAAAGTTGAAAGGCGGCAAGACGGGCGACAAAGCCATCGTAAAGGTGGTGGAATGGCCCGACAAAGCCAAGAACCCCATCGGCCAGGTAATCGACATCCTGGGGCGCGCAGGAGACAATACCACCGAGATGCACGCCATCCTGGCGGAATTCGGCCTGCCCTATGTCTACCCCGCTGCCGTAGAGAAAGCTGCCGACAAGATACCCGCCGAAATCTCCGCCGAGGAAATAGCCCGACGTGAGGACTTCCGGGGTGTGACCACCTTCACCATCGACCCCAAGGATGCCAAGGACTTCGACGACGCCCTCTCCATCCGCAAACTGAAAGGGGGACTTTGGGAAGTAGGCGTACACATTGCCGACGTGACCCACTACGTGAAAGAGGGCGGCATCATAGACAAGGAAGCCGAGAAGCGTGCCACATCCGTCTACCTCGTAGACCGCACCATCCCAATGCTCCCCGAACGGTTGTGTAATTTCATCTGTTCACTCCGCCCCGACGAAGAGAAGCTTGCCTACTCCGTCATCTTTGAAATGACGGAAAAAGGCGAAGTGAAGAACTCACGCGTGGTACATACCGTCATCAAGAGCGACCGCCGCTTCACCTACGAAGAAGCCCAGGAGATTATAGAAACCGGCAAAGGAGACTTCCAGGAAGAGGTGCTCCAACTGGATAAGCTTGCCAAAATACTGCGTGAGAACCGCTTTAAGGCAGGAGCCATCAACTTCGACCGCTACGAAGTGAAGTTCGAAATTGACGAGAAGGGCAAACCCGTCAGCGTCTACTTCAAGGAGTCGAAAGATGCCAACAAGCTGATAGAGGAGTTCATGCTGCTTGCCAACCGCACCGTAGCCGAAAAGATAGGCCGCGTGCCCAAAGGCAAGAAAGCCAAAGTGTTGCCATACCGTATTCACGACCTCCCCGACCCGGAGAAGCTGGACAACCTGGCACAGTTCATCGCCCGTTTCGGCTACAAGCTGCGTACCAGCGGTACAAAGACCGACATCTCCAAGTCCATCAACCACCTGCTGGACGACATCCAGGGCAAGAAGGAGGAGAACTTGATTGAAACCGTCTCCATCCGCGCCATGCAGAAGGCACGCTACTCCGTGCATAACGTGGGGCACTATGGTTTGGCTTTCGATTACTATACCCATTTCACCTCGCCCATCCGCCGCTATCCGGATATGATGGTACACCGTCTGCTCACCAAGTACTTGGACCAGGGAGGCCGCACCGTGTCCGAACAGAAATACGAAGCCCTCTGCGAACACAGCAGCAGCATGGAGCAGATAGCCTCCAACGCGGAACGCGCCTCCATCAAGTACAAGCAAGTAGAATTCATGACCGAACGCCTGGGACAGACCTTCGACGGCGTCATCTCCGGCGTAACGGAATGGGGACTCTACGTGGAGCTGAATGAGAACAAGTGCGAAGGCATGATTCCTATCCGCGACCTCGACGATGACTATTACGAATTCGACGAAAAGAACTACTGCCTGCGCGGACGCCGCAAAAATAAAATTTATAGTCTGGGAGATGCCATTACCATTAAGGTGGCACGCGCTAACTTGGAAAAGAAGCAGCTGGACTTTGCACTGGTGTAACCTCACCCCCGACCCCTCTCCGAAAGAGAGGGGAGAGGAGAGCAATGAATTGAAAACTTGCGAAACTTGAGTGAAGTGAAATAAAGAATAACCCTACAATATTAAATATCCCCACTTCCCCACTCCCCTCTCTTTCGGAGAGGGGCCGGGGGTGAGGCTTTGCACATGAAGACAATTACTATTACAGACCCTACACAGATTGAGGAAATTATCCGTAAATGCCCATACTGCATAGTGGGCATCACAGACCTTGAAGGAAACCCATATACGGTTCCCATGAACTTTGCCTATCAAGACGGGGTAATATACTTGCATTCCGGCCCGGAAGGCAGTAAAGTGGAGATGGTAACAAAGCACCCGCAAGTTTGCATCACCTTCTGCGAAGGACACGAGCTGGTTTATATGCACCGGCAAGTGGCATGCAGCTACAGCATGAAGTCGCGCAGTGTTATCTGTCGTGGGAAAGTACACTTCGTGGAAGACATGGAAGAGAAGCGACGCGTACTCGACATGCTGATGAAGCAATATACGGAAAATGAATGCAAATATGCTGAACCCGCCGTACGCAATGTCAAGATATGGGAAGTAAAAGTAGAGAAAATAAGCTGCCGGTCATTCGGGTTAAGACCAAGCGAACTATAAATACCATCTGCCGGTCACCTGCTCCACATTGATGGAGCGGATAACCGGCAGAAATATTTACTTTTACAACGGATATTCCTCAAATGCATACAACAGCGTCGAAAGATACCGTTCTCCCGTATCGGGCAGCAGCGCTACAATCGTCTTTCCTTCATTCTCGGGCAACCGTGCCAAGCGGGTAGCTGCAGCAACGGCAGCTCCCGAAGAGATGCCGACCAGCAGTCCCTCATACTTCGCCAGTTCGCGACCCGTACGGATGGCGTCATCATTGGATACCAGCAGCACTTCGTCTATCACGGCACTGTTATAGTTCTTCGGCACAAATCCGGCACCGATACCTTGTATTTTATGGGGACCGGGCTTCCCACCGGAAAGTACGGGAGAATCTTCGGGCTCCACAGCCACAATCCTTACCTTTGGGTTATTGGCTTTCAAGGCTGCACCCACACCACTCACTGTGCCTCCCGTACCTACACCGGCCACGAAAATATCCACCAGGCCGTCTGTATCACGCCAGATTTCTTGTCCGGTAGTACGCTCGTGCATTGCCGGATTGGCAGGGTTGTCAAATTGCTGTAGAATCAGCGAGCCGGGGTTGGCGGCTTTCAGTTCTTCGGCACGGGCTATGGCGCCTTTCATACCGTCGGCACCCGGAGTCAGTACCAATTCCGCACCGAGGGCTTTCAAAAGGTTGCGGCGTTCCAAGCTCATTGTGTCGGGCATCGTCAGTATCAGCTTGTAACCTTTGGCGGCGGCTACAAAAGCCAGCCCCACGCCCGTATTGCCACTGGTAGGCTCGATGAGGGTGGCGCCGGGCTTCAACAGCCCTTTTGCCTCGGCATCTTCTATCATGGCAAGCGCCACGCGGTCCTTCACACTGCCGGCGGGGTTAAAATATTCCAATTTGGCGATAACACGGGCTTTCAGACGCTTATTCTTGTTATAATTATTCAACTCCAGCAAGGGAGTGTTGCCTACCAGGTCGGTAAGGCGTTCTGCTATCTTCTTCATAATCCAACTGTTTTTAAATTCCTCATTCCCCTAAGGGAAAAGACTAACAATCCGGAGTGGAACGAGGTATGTTATTTCTTACAAGACAAAAGTAGCGCAAAATTGGTTCGTAGAAAATACCACAAATATGGTAAATACGTACTATAAATGAGGGATATGTAGGATATTTGACGAGTATTTCCTATCTTTGTTGCCACTTTTAAACTTAAGGATATCATAATGAGTCCACTCAACTTTACCCACATTTTGACACAAGCAGTCGATGAGCTATCGGAAAGCGAATCATACAAAGGACTGTTTCACCAGCATACGGACGGCAACCCGCTGCCTTCGGCAAAAGTGCTGCGCGACATCATCGAACTGGCGCGAGCCATCATCTTCCCCGGATATTTCGGAAATTCTACGGTCAACAGCCGTACGGTGACTTACCATATCGGTGTCAACGTGGAGCGCTTGTTCGACCTGCTGACCGAGCAAATCCTTGCCGGCCTCTGCTTTGCAGGCGACGGCGAATGCAACTGTTGTACCGAGCTCCAACGGGAAGAAGCCGCCTTATTGGCTGCCAAGTTCATCAGCAACCTGCCGGCAATGAGACGTACACTCGCCACAGATGTGGAAGCCGCCTACAACGGTGACCCCGCCGCACAGTCGTTCGGCGAAGTCATCAGCTGCTATCCGGCCATCCGCGCCATCAGCAACTACCGCATCGCACACGAGTTGCTCAAGTTGGGTGTTCCCCTCATTCCCCGCATCATCACCGAGATGGCGCACAGTGAAACGGGAATCGATATTCATCCAGGAGCGGAAATAGGTGGTTATTTTACCATCGACCACGGTACGGGTGTGGTAATCGGCGAGACCTGCATCATCGGCAACAACGTGAAGCTGTACCAGGGTGTGACCCTCGGTGCCAAGAGCTTCCCGCTAGACGAAGACGGTAAGCCCATCAAGGGTATTCCCCGCCATCCCATTCTGGAAGACAATGTGATAGTCTATTCCAACGCCACCATATTGGGACGCATCACCATCGGACAAGGAGCCACCGTAGGCGGCAATATCTGGGTGACAGAAGATGTTCCCGCAGGAGCAAGGATTGTACAGACAAAGGCCAAGAAGTAAGTCACAAACAACCAATAAACAATTAAAATCGTAAATAACTCAAATCAGCAGTTCAAGTAGTTAAATGGTTATCAGCCACTAATGAGAGAAACGAGTGACAACTACCCAGATTGCCGATTCACATAAAGTAAATGCATAGATGAGCGAACAATCTTTTGAAATGATTGCCAAAACCTTCCAAGGACTGGAAGAGGTACTGGCACAAGAGCTGACTGCACTGGGCGCCAACGAAATAGAAATAGGCCGCCGCATGGTATCTTTCAGTGGTGATAAGGAAATGATGTACAAGGCAAACTTCTGCCTGCGTACAGCCATCCGGATACTGAAACCCATCAAACACTTCACAGCCAAGGATGCCGACGAGGTTTACGAACAGATTAAAGCCATCCGATGGGAAGACTATCTGGATACGGACAAGACCTTTGCCGTGGACGCGGTTGTATTCAGTGAAGAGTTCCGTCATTCCAAGTTCGTTTCCTACAAGGTGAAGGATGCCATCGTGGACTATTTCCGCGAGAAGACCGGCGAACGTCCCGGCGTGCGTGTCAACAAACCGGACGTGCTGCTGAACATACACATTGCCGAAACCAAATGTACGCTGTCTCTCGACTCCAGCGGCGAATCGCTGCACCGCCGCGGTTATCGCCAGGAAGCAGTAGAGGCCCCGCTGAATGAGGTGCTGGCCGCCGGCATGATATTGATGACCGGCTGGCGTGGCGAATGTGACCTGATAGACCCGATGTGTGGTTCGGGAACCATTCCCATCGAAGCGGCGCTGATTGCACGCAACATCGCTCCGGGCGTATTCCGCAAGGAGTTCGCTTTCGAGAAGTGGGTGGATTTTGACCAGGAGCTGTTCGACACGATATACAATGACGACAGCCAGGAACGTGAATTTACGCATAAGATATACGGTTACGACAACAGCCCGAAGGCAAACGAAATTGCCACACACAATATAAAGGCTGCCGGCGTAAGCAAGGACGTGGTATTGAAGCTGCAACCTTTCCAGCAATTCGAGCAACCTGCGGAGAAATCCATCATCATCACCAATCCTCCCTACGGTGAGCGTATCTCTACCAACGACCTGCTGGGCCTTTACTCCATGATTGGCGAGCGTCTGAAACATGCCTTTACGGGCAACACCGCATGGATTCTTTCTTACCGGGAAGAGTGCTTCGACCAAATCGGGCTAAAAGCCACCTCCAAGATACCTTTATTCAATGGTGCGCTGGAATGCGAATTCCGCCAGTACGAAATCTTCGATGGAAAGTACAAGGAATTCCGTGCCGAAGGCGAGGAGTTGAGCAAGGAGCGCAAAGAATTTCGTCCGGCTTCTGGGGAACGGAAAGAGTTCAAACCCGGAGAAAGACGCGAATTCCGTCCCCGATTCAGTGGAGAGAGACGTGAATTCGGTAGCGAAAGACGCGAGTTCAACGGCGAACGCAGACCAAGAGAATTCAAGGACGGCGAAAAGCGCGAATTCCGTCCGCGTGAAAGAAGAGAGTTCAAGGATGGGGAAAGACGGGAGTTCAGACCGAGGGAAAGACGTGAATTCGGTGGAGAACGCAGAACAAGGTCGGGTGAGTCTTACCCGGAAAGCAAAAGAAGAGAGGCGGGAAAGAAGGAAGAAGAATAACACGAACAATGACAAGGAGAATGAATGCAAAGAAAATAAGTAAGAGCATTCTTGCACTGCTGATAACAGTACCTGCTCTGCTTGCAACAAACGCTATGGCACAAGAACTAAAAAAGCCGACCCTGGAAGATCTGATTCCCGGAGGTGAGACCTACCACAAACCGGAAAACAAATCGTACCAGTGGTGGGGCGATGCCGCTTGTCTGGAACTTGGCATCGACAATATAGAAGGTACATGGGCTGTCAAAGGATTAGGTGCCAAGCCCGGAGAGAAATTCACTGCCATCACATTGGAAGAAGCCAACGCGCTGCTGGAAGAAAAAGGACTTGGAAAACTGCGTCACTTTCATGCTGCAAAGGCTGTCAACGTACCCCGAGGCGTCAATCTGGGTATTCAAGTCCAAATAGACCCACTCCTGCTGCTGAACACCGGCAAGTACCGTGCCCTCGTCGACTGGAAGAAGAAAAAAGTCATCTGGAGCCAGCCTTGCCCCGCCCAAGCCGCAAATGAGGATTGGAACGAGGTAAGCCGCCATTTGGCTTATACTATCGGCAATAATCTCTATGTGATGACCGGTGACGGGCAAACCCTGAAAGTCACCAACGAACCGGAAGGTATCGTCTGCGGACAAAGTGTGCACCGCAATGAATTCGGCATTTCAAAAGGCACTTTCTGGAATCCTGCCGGGGACCTGCTGGCCTTTTATCGAATGAACGAAAGCATGGTCACCCCCTATCCATTGGTTGACATCACGACAAGAATAGCACTGGTGGATAAAATACGCTACCCCATGGCCGGCATGCTCAGCCATCAGGTAAAGGTAGGTATCTACAATCCGGCTACTCAAAAGACCATCTACCTGGACATGGGCGACCCAAAAGACCGCTACTTCACCAACATCACCTGGGCACCGGATGGTAAAAGCCTCTATCTGATAGAGCTAAACCGAGACCAAAACCACTCCAAACTGTGCCGGTACGATGCGGAAAGCGGAAAGCTGCAACAAGTGCTCATCGAAGAGAGACATCCCAAATATGTGGAGCCGCAATCTCCCATTCTATTCCTGCCATGGGACAGCCACAAGTTCATCTATCAAAGCCAGCGTGACGGCTTCAACCATCTATACCTATACAATACGGAAGGGGAACTGCTGAAGCAACTCACCTCCGGCCCCTGGCTTGTACAAGACATCGTAGGTTTTAACCGGAACACGAAAGAGCTCATCATCAAGAGTACGGAAATCTCTCCTTTGCAGAGCAACCTTTACGCTGTCAACCTGAAGAATGGCAAACGCAGCTTGATAGGAGACCCAACCGGCATGCACTCGGCACAAATCTCCGGTTTCATGGGAACTTACCTCATCGACAATGCCTCTTCGCCCACTTGCCCCCGTATCATAAAACTGATGTCCACCAACCCGAAAAAACAACGGGAACACACACTGCTGACAGCCAAGAACCCCTACGAAGGCTTTGAAATGCCCAGCATAGAAGTAGGCACCATCAAAGCCGCCGACGGCAAGACAGACTTATACTACCGCCTGATAAAGCCTACCGACTTCGACCCGGCAAAGAAGTATCCCGCCATCGTCTACGTATACGGCGGCCCGCACGCCCAGATGATAACGAACGGCTGGATGAACGATGCCCGCGGCTGGGACATCTACATGGCAAACAAAGGCTACATCATGTTCAGCCTCGACAACCGTGGCAGCAGCAACCGTGGACTGGAGTTTGAAAACGCCACCTTCCGCCAGCTGGGCATCGAAGAGGGCAAAGACCAGGTGAAGGGCGTAGAATTCCTGAAAAGCCAGCCTTATGTGGACGGAGAGCGTATCGGCGTGCACGGCTGGAGCTTCGGAGGACACATGACTACGGCGCTGATGCTGCGCTATCCCGAAATTTTCAAGGTAGGCGTTGCCGGCGGACCGGTTATCGACTGGGGATACTACGAGATAATGTACGGTGAGCGCTATATGGACACTCCGCAAGCGAACCCGGAAGGCTACAAGCAGACAAATCTGAAAAACCTTGCCGGTAACTTGAAAGGACATCTGCTCATCATACACGACGACCACGACGACACCTGCGTGCCGCAGCACACCCTTTCATTCATGAAGGCGTGCGTGGATGCCCGTACCTATCCCGATTTGTTTATCTATCCCACGCACAAGCACAACGTCCTGGGACGCGACCGTGTGCATCTGCACGAGAAGATAACAAGATATTTTGAAGAATATCTTTAATGTACAATGTACCGTACAATTTGCTATGCAGTGCGGGCGTGCAAATAGGGAGTAGATGGTAGAAGAAAGAAGAGAATAAAAGAGAGAATAAATCATTAAGTATAACAATCTGTACAACTTACCTGATGCCCCACAGCACAGACAAATTGTACATTGTAAATTGTAAATGAACCCATGAAAGTATTATTATTAGGCTCCGGTGGCCGTGAACACGCTCTGGCATGGAAGATTGCCCAAAGCCCGAAAGTAGAGAAACTATATATTGCGCCCGGCAATGCAGGTACAAGCGAAGCAGGCGAGAATGTGAACCTGAAGGCGACAGACTTTCCCGCACTCAAGGCCTTTGCCCTTGAGAAAGAAATCGACATGATTGTTGTGGGTCCCGAAGACCCGTTGGTACAAGGCATCTTCGACAGCTTCAAGGAAGACCCTGCCACCTGCCATATCGACATCATCGGCCCCACCGCCAAAGGTGCCACACTGGAAGGTAGCAAGGAATTTGCCAAAGGCTTCATGATGCGCCACAACATCCCCACTGCCCGCTACAAGAGCATCACCGCCGACAACTTGCAGGAGGGACTCGACTTCCTCGCTTCCCTCGAAGCGCCTTACGTACTGAAGGCCGACGGACTGTGTGCAGGCAAGGGCGTGCTGATTCTCCCCACACTGGAAGAAGCTCAGAAAGAGCTGAAGGAAATGCTGGACGGCATGTTCGGCGATGCCAGCGCCACGGTAGTCATTGAAGAGTTCCTCAGCGGCATCGAATGTTCCGTATTCGTGATGACAGACGGCCGCCACTATAAGGTATTGCCCGTAGCCAAAGATTACAAGCGTATCGGCGAAGGCGACAAAGGCCTCAACACCGGCGGTATGGGCAGCGTTACTCCCGTACCTTTTGCCGACGAAACATTTATGGAAAAAGTACGCACCCGCATCATCGAACCTACCGTAAACGGTCTGCTGGAAGAAGAAATCGGCTACCAAGGCTTCATCTTCCTGGGACTTATCAACGTGAAGGGCGAACCGATGGTAATTGAATACAACGTCCGCATGGGCGACCCCGAAACCGAAAGTGTAATGCTGCGTATCAAGAGCGACCTGGTAGACCTACTCGAAGGCGTTGCCCAGGGCGACCTCGACCAGCGTACACTGGAATTCGACCCACGCACAGCCGCTTGCGTCATGCTGGTGAGCGGAGGATATCCGGAAGCCTACGAAAAGGGCAAGGTGATGACCGGATTCGAGAAGGCTGCCGAAACAGACAGCATCCTCTTCCATGCCGGAACAGCCACCAAAGACGGACAGACCGTAACCTCCGGTGGCCGTGTCATCGCCGTCTGCTCCTATGGTGAAACGAAGGAAGAAGCCTTGCAGAAGAGCTACCGCGTGGCCGACATGATAAACTTCGAGAAGAAATATTTCCGTCGCGACATCGGATTTGACTTATAAATGAGAACGAAGAGATTCCAGAACCGGATAACGGCAGGGCGGTTCACACTACCCACCGCTATCCTGATTTCAGTATCCTGCTGGATACTGACCGCTGTTCTGTTGCCCGAGACGGAGACACAGCAAAGCGGATATTCCCTTTGGGAAACATTCTGCGACTTCTGCATCCCCACCTGGGCAAACCGTCTCTTCAGCTTTATTCTGTATGCCGTCATCGGGTACTTCCTAATACAGCTCAACAATACGTTCGCCATCATCCGGATGCGGGCATCGGTACAGACTTCTGTCTACTTCCTGCTGATATCCGTCTGCCCCAGCCTGCACATGCTGTATGCGGGAGACTTGGCAGCCGCCTCCTTCCTGGTGGCACTGTTTTTCCTCTTCAAGAGCTACCAGCAGGCACGGCCCACAGGCAGTCTCTTCCACGCCTTTGTCTTCATCGGACTGGGCAGCCTGCTTTTTCCGCAGCTCATGCTGTTTGTCCCCATCTTCTGGATAGGTGCCTACAACTTCCAGTCTCTCCAACCCAAAAGTTTCTTCGCTTCCTTGGTAGGATGGAGCGTACCCTACTGGCTGTTGCTGGGACACGCCCTCTACTACGGGCAAATGGAACTCTTCTGCCAACCCTTCCGCGAGCTGGTGACCTTCGCTCCCACCCGGTTCGACTATCAGCCGTGGGAACTCGCCACCCTCGGGTATCTCCTTGTTCTGTTCATCGTCAGCGCGGCACACTGTCTCATTGCCGGCTATGAAGACAAGATACGCACCCGAAGCTATCTACACTTCCTCATCCTGCTGAATTTCTGCATCTTTGTCTATATCGGACTGCAACCGGTATTGAGTGTCCACCTGATGTCCTTCCTGCTCATCGGTGTCAGCATCCTGGCGGGACACTTGTTTGTACTGACAAATAGCCGCAGTTCCAATATATTCTTCATTTGTGCATTTATCGGATTATTCATTCTATTAGGATTCAACATATGGACGCTTTTGTAGATACACTCGTACAGCTGCTGATTGACTGGGGATATGTCGGTCTGTTCATCTCTGCCCTATTGGCAGGAAGCATCATTCCGTTCAGTTCCGAGATAGTGATGGTAGCACTGGTCAAGGTCGGTCTGAGCCCGGCACTGTGCGTACTCTCTGCCACCTTGGGAAATACGCTGGGAGGCATGACGTGCTACTACATGGGACGTCTGGGACGTATAGACTGGATTGAGAAATATTTCAAGGTAAAAAGGGAAAAGATAGAACGGATGCAGCATTTCCTCCAAGGGAAAGGGGCACTGATGGCTTTCTTCGCCTTTCTGCCTTTTGTGGGAGAGGCTATAGCCATTGCACTGGGCTTCATGCGCAGTAATCTGATGCTGACCACCACGTCCATGTTTGCAGGGAAACTGGTGCGCTACATAGCTATGCTGTGGGCACTGCAAGGAGCCATTTCGATGATGAATTATTGACATGTAGTGAGTTTGAGCAATAGATGTATAGATACAACGCGTTGGATGTATAGATGCAACGTACTGGATGTATAGATGCAGCACACTGGATATATAGGCGCAACAACACGCTGAATCACAGAGAATTAAACTAAACAAAAACATTCAACAAAAGCAGAAGTGATGCAACGAATCATAGAGAAGACGGAAGACGGAAGTGCGACACTGTTTGTACCGGAACTGAATGAACATTATCATTCGGTAAAGGGGGCACGTACAGAGTCACAGCACATCTTCATCGACATGGGACTGAAAGCATCCGCTACTGCCCGCCCGCATATCCTTGAAATCGGTTTCGGCACCGGGCTGAATGCCCTGCTTACACTGGAAACTGCCGAAAAGGAAAAGAGACCTGTGCACTATACCGGTATCGAACTCTATCCGCTTGCATGGCCGGAGGTGGATGCGCTAAAATATAGCGACAATCCTCTGTTCGAGGAACTGCATCGGGCTGCGTGGGAAGAAGAAGTTGCCATAACTCCTTATTTCACACTGAGAAAAGTGCGGGCAGATGTCGAAACAATAAGCATTGACAGTTTGTTAATGATTAATAAATCTCCGTTCGACGTTGTCTACTTCGATGCTTTTGCACCCGAAAAGCAACCGGGAATGTGGGAGGAAAAAGTCTTCCGGAATATCCATGCCGCCATGAGCACTGATGGCGTGCTGACCACCTACTGCGCCAAAGGAGTAGTACGCCGCATGCTGCAAGCCGTAGGATTCAAGGTAGAGCGTCTTCCAGGCCCCCCCGGAGGGAAACGGGAGATACTGAGGGGAAGGAAAGAGGAAGTGATAATGGATAAGGAATAGTTGATAATGAATAGTTGATGCCCCCTGCCACAGCGCAGCCAAATTGTAAATTGTAAATAGTAAATTGTAAATGAAAAAGTTTTGTTTTTTACTCCTCATAGCCACCTTGCTCTTCTCGTGCAAGCAAGGAGGCCAACAGAACAAGAAGAATGACGATAAACCCGTGATTACCGTCACCATCGAGCCGCTGCGGTATTTCACCGAAGCCATTGCCGGCGATGAATTCACCGTCGTCAGCATGGTGCCCAAAGGTTCAAGTCCGGAAACCTACGACCCCACGCCCCAGCAGCTTGTCGACCTTGCCCAAAGCAAGGCCTATTTCCGCATCGGCTACATCGGTTTCGAGCAGACATGGACGGAAAAACTGACGGACAATGCTCCCCACCTGCAATTCTTCGATATGTCCGAGAATGTGGAACTTATTCTGGACGATACCCATGCACATCATCATAAAGACGGGCATGTACACGAAGGCCATACGCACGCCGGTGGTGTGGAACCCCACATCTGGAATTCCACCATCAACGCCCAAATCATTGCCGGAAATATTCTGAATGCACTCTGCGCCATAGACAAAGCCAATGAAAACGCCTACATGGAACGTTACAACGCACTCATCCGGCGGATAGAGCATACAGACAGCCTCATCTGCCAGATGCTTTCCAGCCCGAATGCCGACCGTGCCTTCATGATTTATCATCCGGCACTTTCCTACTTTGCCCGCGACTACAACCTGCACCAGATTCCTATCGAAGCCGGTGGAAAGGAACCCTCTCCCACCCATCTGAAGAACCTGATAAACTCCTGCAAGAAGGAGAAGGTACGCGTCATCTTTGTACAGCCGGAATTCGACCGCCGCAATGCCGACCTTATCGCCCAGCAGACCGGAACCCGGGTGGTGGCTATCAATCCCCTCTCATACGACTGGGAGGAGGAGATGATGAATACGGCCCAAGCACTGCTCACCCCTCGTTCCCCTAAAGGAGAAGGAGAATAAAGAAAAAAACATGCTCGCATCTCCTATTATAGAAATAAAGAACCTCAGTGCCGGATACGATAACCGGACTGTGTTGCACGATGTAAACCTGACTATCTACGAACGTGATTTTCTGGGTATCATCGGCCCCAACGGTGGAGGAAAGACCACACTTATCAAGTGCATCCTGGGACTGCTGAAGCCCACTGCCGGAGAGATACTTTATCATACCGATTCCCCGTCACCCGAAGTAGCCGGTTCTCAATGCCTACCCCTCAACACTCGATTATCCATGGGGTATCTGCCCCAGTACAGCAGCATCGACCGGAAGTTTCCCATTACAGTAGAAGAAGTCATCCTTTCAGGCCTCAGCAGCCAAAAGCCACTTGCTTCGCGCTTCAATACCCGACACCGGGAAAAGGCCCGCCATGTGATAGCCCGCATGGGACTGGAAGGCATGGAACAACGCGCCATAGGTGCCTTGAGCGGCGGACAGTTGCAACGCGCCTTGCTGGGACGTGCCATCATCTCCGACCCACAGGTCGTGATTCTTGATGAGCCCAGTACCTACATTGACAAGCGTTTTGAAGCCCGCCTCTACGAACTACTGACAGAAATCAATGAAGAATGTGCCATCATCCTCGTCAGCCATGACATCGGTACGGTATTGCAGCAAGTCAAGTCTATCGCTTGCGTCAACGAAACGCTGGATTACCACCCCGACACCGGTGTCACGGAGGAGTGGCTGGAACGGAACTTCAACTGCCCGATAGAGTTATTGGGACACGGAACACTGCCACACAGAATACTGGGAGAGCATAAGCATGCTCATGAATAAGCAAAGGAGGTTGGTTTTACAGTAAACCAGCCTCCTTGCTCTTTCAAATAGTCACCCGGCAATCTTCTTACCCATTATTTATATCGGAATGCCTTATATGAATGGGGCAACAGTAATAAACGGAAAGAATTCTTAGGCGTAACCGGACGTCTGGTCTGTATCACCGGTCCGGCAGGAAGAGGACTCAAAACAGTCCCATCCTCCAAGCTTTCCAGCTTCATCACCTTATCACCGGTCACGATACGCACCTCTACCGGTTCGTCATTGAAGTTCTCTACCACCAGCGTTTTATTGTCATATACAAACAGGCCTACTTTGGAGGGAGCTTCCAGACAGACTCCTATGTCCTTACTCATAATGCGACGAATTTCATTCAAGGCATTGGCCGGAAAATCATACAGATTGCCCATATCGTCGGGAATGGTAAGAACATACAGATTACCGGTAGCATACGGGGCTCTCAACAGAATAGGATAGCCCGAAACTCCACCCGTCAGCGGACGACCGGCACTGACCATCTCCCAAGCATCATTCGTATAATACTGCACCTGCGGAATCAACAGGTCACGTCCGGACTGCCCGTAACGGCCGAAATCATTGACAAGAGCCTTCAAATCAGTACAACGCAACTCGGCTACCTCTGTAAGCTTCTCAGGAATGGCTTTCAGCAAACTGCTCGTAACCACCACATCACGCCCGCTTTGCAGTTGTCTCTTGATTTTAGCCATAATTTCCGTATCCTGTGCAGCTTGTGCAGTCAGCAGAACCACTTGCTGGTCTTCCGGAAAAACAGGACGCATATCCATCGGCAAACCTATCATGCCCAAATAGTTCTGAAGGAAATCATCACCGGCGGCATGAAAAGGCTTGTAGGATTTTATACCCACCGGATTCCCCAGCTTATGAATCAACTTATCCGTTTGTTTCAGCACAACACCGGCTATACGGGCCATCGTGGTAGGTTCTACCAAAGAGCCGTCTTCCAACCGGATGGGAGCGGTCACCTCATCATAGTTAAAGCTGGTACCCATTCCCTGCCAGGGAGTACGGTATTTAGGAGACAACTTCACATTCAGAAGCTGGTGATAGGCAAAGAGAATAATCTCGGGAGCCTTGGCAAGCATGGTCAAATGAAGCTGTTCGGCATACCGGTCCATACCCATGTTCAGTCCACCTACATCGACCCATCCCCCACCGTTATAACCCGGACGCAGGTTATCGAAATAACGGATAATATTATAACTCAGATAGTTCTGCAAATGCTGATTACCTGCCGGGTCCCTTGTTTCAGTACCGGTCCAGACACCGTCAAAGAGCTGGGGACCTTCCTCCAAATTAAATCCCAAACCTTGAAAGTGATCATACCAGTTGGGATATTTGATAATCACCTTTACCTGAGGATTCACTTTCTTGGCAGGTTTCAGCACGAGGTCACGACCGGCCTCGGTCATCAGCTTCAAGCGGTAGTCCGTCCAGCTCTGCATTCCTTTTGCCTTTATTTCTATGTCGGACTTGCAGCTGGTGAAGAAGAAATCATCCAGAATAAACTCATCAAAGTGTTTCGCCGTGTGTTCCGCAATCTTTTGCACCATCTTGCGGTGTTCGGGATTGGAATAGCAGAATGTCTCGAAACTGTTTGCCTCGTTGATGGTATAGGTAATGCCTCCGGCAGTCTCTATACCCCGGTCGTGGAAGAATTTCTTTGCCTGCTCCAGAGTGGCATCCTCCACAACCAGCAAGTCCCGGTGTGTTTCCAGATAAATCTTGTCCACTTCCAACTGTTGTGAAATCACATTCCAGGTAGAATCCAGCCAATGGATGTCCTTCATCTTGTCTACCTCGTAAGCACGGACATAAATGGATACTTTGAAACTCTCGTAAGCTTTTGCCTGCATGGTCATATTACAAACCATGCAGAGCAGAAAAACTACAATTACAAACTTATCTACCTTTATTTTACTATTCATTGCAATTCAATATTTTATTAGACGCCAATACCATATACATAAACCACGTAGCATGTCCACCCAGGCAATACTCACCTTCCTGCCACAAGAACGGAAAATGAAGCAGTTCCGGTAGATCGGGACGAATCAGATTAGTACCCGGAGAAACTCCACCCGGGATATAAGACCAATCAGCACGATTGACACCATAGGCGGCCTTCATCGTTTCGGCACCAACCCCCGTTACAAAAGCTGCCTGGTTACGTCCCGGATGCATACCCAGCAGATACTGGACGGCATTAAAAATGTAGTCCGGTGTAAATAAGTCAGGATAAGCAGCATGTAAATAACAGTAGTTATAGCCCAAATGCTGAGGCTCCCATGAACCGGAAGAACGGTTACCTCTGTCGTGTGGCACTCCATACGGGGTTTTACTGCTATACTCCTGATACATGGCCTGTAACTCCGGCAATGCCTTACGAATAGCCTTGCTGAAACGGACATTGCCCACAGCCTGGTCGAACCGTCCGATGAACCAGCCCGTCTGACGGATATTCTTGCAGATGAAATCCTGCTGCTGCAAAACGAAATCGCGGTACCCGGCTTCCTTCGTTGCCAGATAAAGCTCTACGGCGGCATGTACTTTCGTTGTCAGTATCCAATTGTTATCACAACGTGTAATCTTAAACAGCTCACGGGCTATTTCCAGACAATCTGCCGCCAGAGTATCATTATGTCCCTTCAGCACGCGTGAAATACCTGCCAGCCAAGCGGTCACCTGTAACTCACGTCCCGGATTGTCTTCCGTAAACACCCAACGGTCATCAGCCGTTCCACTGACATGATCAGTATGGGCCGAAGCATCTCCCAAGTGTGCATATTGCCGTACAGTAGGACACAAAATTCCTCTATAGAGGCGTCCCAATGCCTTCCAACCGGCTACTACGGTCAAAGCCCCGTTTTCCACTTGCTGTAACAAGTCGTTTTTCCCGTCAGGCTGGTGTATCTCTACAATCCGTTTTTCGAAATCAATGGAAGTCTCGTCCCAGTAGGCACCGAAATTCTCACAAGCCATAGCGAGGATATAGGCTTCACCTGCCTGCGACTCCACACGCAGGTCATAATCGCCTGCATCGTGCCAACCGCCTACGTTCAATCCCGGAACAAGATCGCCCGGCTGATATTTACACAGAGTAGAAGGTCCCTGGCTATATCCGTCAATGTGATTGATATTCGTTTGGGCCATTCGGGCATCGTCCTGGTGACAGAAGTCATGCCATACACGATACTTCTCGTTGACACGCATGTGACACATCTGTACCGGCAGGAAATATTCCACCTCCGCCTGCCAGATTCCTTTATCCCAAACATCCTTTGCAATACGGAACACCGGAGAAGCCGCATCACCGTACATCACCTGATAAAGTCCCTCTTCCGTAATTTCCGTAAAGTCGAACTGCAAATAATGGTAACGCTGGAAATCTCCCCAATCCTTGGCAGCCTGCTGTTTCACCAGTTTCCTGCCGTCGGCCGCAATACGGTAGAGGGCAGGTTGCCGGAAATCTGTATCCCGTTTGTCCAATTCGATGACAGCCACTTTCTTCTGTCCGGGATGATAACCCACTTGGGAAGTCTGTACTACCGGTGCATAGCGCCACTCCTTGGTAACTGTGGGACGGATAATCCATTTTACCGCATTCCCTTTCGTTCCTGCCGGAAATTCCGAACGAAGCACAAACCAACCGTTATTATGGTTTATCCGTCCGTCATACAGCATCAAATCTCCCTTCTCACTCTCAATCGTAATCTTTGCCAACTCATCCTGCGGATTGAGCACAAACTTTTTTCCCGCGGCAAGAGGGGCAGAGACAATATCATCGGCAATCATCGGATTATAAGTCTTCCGGTCCAGAAGCAACTGGTCCAGGCTGGCTTTCCCCTTAGGATTGAAGTCTCCGATATGCTCCATATTGGAGGTCTGCTTCATGGTGGGCCCCATCGCCTGATGAGGGAAAACACCCGTCCGGTTATCCATAATCCAGGGCTTGCCCAACAAGGTAGAAGGCACCAGCTCCAGATTGAAACCGAGCTTCCCGGCAAAGCGCTCCGGAACCGGCCGGTCCAAATCAACAGTCAATACCAGATAGTCCTTTTCCCCTTTCACCTTGATAGTATAGCCGAAAGCAAAATCCGGATAGAGCATCGGATTGAACCCCGCCATATGCTTGGCCGAGTCAGGATAGCTCAGTGTGACACGGATTTCGTTGGCAGCCTCATCCACCACCCGTTTCCTCATCTTGGGCAATCCCTGCCACTGCCCCTGCGAAATCTCGAAACGCACATCACCGCCTGCGGCCCTGCGGTCTCCATTCAAAACCAAGGTGACACCCCCTTGGTGTCCTTCAGGATAGACATCACTGAAAACCATCACATTGGCCCCGTGGTTTTCAAAATACCCCGACGGGTTAATCTTGAAGTCCTGGGCTTGCAAACCTGCACAAAGCATCAGTGATGCCGCACCTATTATCAATTTCTTCATACGTATTATTTTAAACGATTATACATTTCCACTCCCAAGCGTACCGTATGATATGGACAACGCCACATACTTACTTTGGGAGCCTCCTTTTTAGGCTCTCCGTCGAAACAGTCGCTATACCATTCCCCGTATTCCTTGTCCACCATATGGTCTTTGACAAAAGTCCAGACCGTATCAACCGATTGTAGATAAACGTCACTCCCGCTGATTTGCCAAGCATTGACACAAGCTATCACCGTTTCAATCTGGCCCCACCATGAGGCATGCTTGGTTTTTCTGTCACCTTTCTTCTCGTAAATCATATAGCCTTTATCACTCATTCCTTCAGCCAGACAAGCTTCCGTCACATCCAATGCAAGCTGATTTGTCTGTTCTATCAAGTCCTGATTTTCCAGCGTACGGGCAGCCTCACAAAGCAACCATCCGGTCTCAACATCATGTCCGTAAGAATCCATTTCGACCAGACTGTTCCACTCATTATCAAAGAACAGATTGAAATGCTTCCTTGACGGGTCGTAAATGCGGTTCATGAACAAATCGACGCAAAACTCAAGCCTTTTCTTCAAGCCATTGTCTTTCCAGCACTGATATAGAAGGGTATAAGCTTCCAACACATGCAGATGGGCATTCATGGTCTTAGGAGCGTTATTATCATATTGCTCCAATTTTTCCCAATTTTCGGTAAAGGATTCCACATAACCGTCATATTGCGGTTCGCGACCTTTTTCTTCCAAGACATGATACAAACTAATAGCAGTTTTCAGACTTTCGTCGTTACCCGTCGCCAGATAGTGCTCTGCTAATCCATAAATAGCATAAGTCATGGCATAAGTATACTTAGAAGCATTCACTACTTCACCATCGGGGTTGACCAACCAATACACCCCACCGTTCTTCTTATCAATAAATGTATCGATAAAATAGCGCTGAGACTTGTTGGCAAGTTTCAGATAAGATTCATCTCCAAATGTACGGTATGCAGCAGAAAAACTCCACAGAATCCGGGCATTCAACACTCCTCCTCTGGGAGCATCTACCACCGGAGTACCATTCCGCAATACAGTCCCATAAAAACCGCCGTCAGGCGCCACTGCATAATCCATCCAAAATGGCAGTACACTGTCCCGGACATTGGCAACAATTTCCGCACACAATGTCGACCGTAACGAATTATGCCGAACAGTACATGCACACACGCCCATACATATAAATAGAAGGAAACAAAATGTTTTTCTTGCCATACTTAACTACAAGTTTAATTTGTGGACACTTAATCATCTGATTTGCTCATTCAGGAATACATACCCCAAACGAAGTGAAGAATCTCTTTTCTGTAGAAGAGATTCTTCACTTCGTTCAGAATAACAGAACAATATAATTGTCTATTCTTAGCACAATTTTAGAGTCATCAATATCCCTCATTCTGGTCCTCCGAATTGATGAGAGGATTATTAAGAATCTCATTAGTAGGTATTGGGAAAATCTCCTGATATTTCTGATGCTCAAAATAACGGAAAGAATCGCCAGTTTCCCAGCACTCCTCCGGTGTAGAATTGGCTTTTGTTTTCGGGTATTCGCATCTGAACCATTCTTCAGCCAACCCCATACGGCAAAGGTCAAAATATAAAGAGAACTCTGCATTGAGCTCATGACGGCGTTCTTGTGTCAAAGCCACTTTCCATACATCACTTGTATACCCTTTCCGCGTCTTATATTCAGCATAAACAGTCTTTGCATCGGGTACATCGACAACTGTCGTATTCAACATTGCCTGCGGGAAATCAATGGCTTGTACACCAATTTCCAAGTTACCCCACGCACGATTACGCACTTGTCTGATCATCTCCCATCCGGTCGCTTCCTCACCCGTCTCGAAACAACATTCAGCATAATCCAGCAATACGCCTGCATATCGTTTGAAAGTCAATGAAATCGGGCAATACACAAACCCGTCCTTACCCGGTTGCTTTCTCCAATACTTCAGTGAATATACACAAGGTACATTTTCAGAGCCTTGTACATATCCGCTGTAAGAGGGATTGGTACCCAGTTTTTCATTGGTAATAGGATGTACGTCACCCGTACCTACACAAGTATACTCCTTGCGCTTGTCTCCCTGCTCAAAAGAGCGATAATACTCCCAAGACAGAGCCAAGGACCCCCAACCGCCATACTCGGGAGCGGCACACATATAGCCATACCATATCTTGCCGTCATCGTGGCTGTTGCCTCCCCAATTCATATTGCCGTGAATATGATAAGCCACCTCAAAAATGGATTCTTTTGTCCAATGGTTGTCCCAGGCATGAAGATTGGCATAGCACGGCTCCAATGCATAGGTATTACTGGTAATAATGTCATTCAATTCCTTCTTGGCTTCAGTAAATTTCTTCTGATACATATAGAGTTCTGCCAAAAATGCCTTGCAGAAACCTTTCGTAATACGACCGTATTCTCCATCGGCAGGTTCCCAATCCAGCTTTTCCATGGCAAACTTAAGGTCTTCCTCAATAACCTGATAAGTGCCTTCCAGATTTTCAGGACGCGCCTTTCCTGCACTGGTTGTATAAGTCTCACCCGTAAGCAACATGGGGACAGGGCCAAAGACTTTTGACAAATACAAGTAATTGTATGCACGAATGGCACGCGCCTCGGCTTCAAACTGCACTTTCTTTTCGGCAGAAAGCACGGAAACGTCCACATTCTGCAATCCGGCCAGAAAACGGTTGGCACGGTCAATACCCTTATAGCTCATACGCCAAGCCGTATCCAGCGAACCTTTATTGGCTAATACCGCATGACGTTGCCATTCGGCATCCCAGCCGGACGCCTGGCAATCCATCGTACTGTGTCCGGCAATAAATACATTGGGCTTAAATCCCCATGTCGTATCATCGCCACTATTATCACTGCCTTGATAGGTATAAAAAGTATCATAAATACCATAAAGCCCCGACTTTATATTTGCCTCATTCCGGTACATGAAATCTTCGGGCAGAATATCGTAATGATCGACTTCCAAATAGTCATCACAAGAACTGGTAGTACCCAAGGTGAGAGCACCCAACAACAATATATGGTAAAAACTTTTTCTCATAATATGATTTGTTTATCTGTTAAGTATTAGATTAGAATTGTACACTCACACCGAAAGAGACGGATAACGGGAACGGATAGCGTCCGCCATCGAAACCTGTCAGCAGCACTCTGTCCGAACCGACTTCCGGATCACCCCATTTGTTATACGAAGAAAGCGTCAATATGTTGTCTGCACTGACAAACATGCGGGCATTCTCCATCTTCGCGTGCTTTACCAAATTCTTCGGGAAAGTATAGCCAAACTGAATGTTCGAAATCTTCAAATAATCGCCTTTCTTAATGAAAGCGTCACTGGAACGGTGATTCTTATTGTGGTCGCCCTTGGTGATACGCGGATATTTGCCATTGGGATTCTCAAGAGTCCAGGCATTCTTCACATATTCTGCCAGAACGTTCTGGTAACCGCCGTCAGGACCATACATAGAAGTCAGACGGGCAGCGCTGTAAGAATAGACATCCATTCCGGCTACCCCATACATATTCATTGAAAAGTCGAAATTCTTGTAAGAGGCAGTAAGGTTCAAACCGTAGGAAAGAGTCGGGAAACCATTACCGATAACCGTACGGTCTTCGTCTGTAATCTGGCCGTCGCCATTCAGGTCGATATACTTGAAGTCACCCGGAGCGGTGTCACCATCCTGGTACTTGCCTGTAGGCGATTGAGCATTCAAGGCATCAATCTCCTGCTGGTTCTGAAAAATACCGGCCACTTTCCAGCCATAATAAGAACCTACGGCATAACCGTTCTGTGTGATGGAGTGATTGTCCCAGTCATCACCATCCTGCGTACCATAACTGTTGTTTTTATAGAAAATAGGGTCACCCACCTCTACCGCCTCATTTTTCAAGGTAGAACCATTTACACGTACTCCTACATTCCAATCACCGAAACTTTTATTCCACGCAGCACTAACCTCAAAACCTTTGTTACGGATATGTCCGGCATTGGTATAGACAGACGTAAAACCGGTAGAAGGACGGATCTGACGATAAATAAGCAAATCTTTCGAGTCACGGATAAAGTAGTCCACCGAGAATGAAAGCTCGTTGTTCATAAAGGCCATGTCCAGACCGATGTTGGTCTGCTCGTTGGTCTCCCACTTCAGGTTGGTGTCAATTTCCTTTTGCTGTGCGATACCGGCTGCATTCATCATGCCGCCCCCGGCCATGACATAATACATACAATCCAAAGAAGAGAGCTGAGGGACAGAAAGACTGGTTCCGCTACCCGCATTACCGGTCTGCCCCCAACCTGCACGTATCTTCAGGTTGCTGAAAAGATTCAGATTCTTGATGAAGTTCTCCTCTGACAAGCGCCATGCCAAAGAAGCGGAAGGGAAAGTACCGTACCGGTTGCCCGAACCGAAGTTGGAAGAACCGTCGCGGCGTACTGTAGCCGTCAGTATATAACGGTCATTCAGACTGTAGGTCAGACGTCCGAAATAAGATTGATAACGGGTCTTCAAGTCACGTCCCCCATTTGTATTCTTGGAGCTGGGGTCGTTTGTCAAAGAAATCTGGCGAATGTTGTCAGCCGGGAAATCACTGGCACTGGTATTCAACCAGACACCGTCCGTATCGCTGATAGAGAAACCCGCCATAGCGCTTACACGATGATGGGCATTCGACCAGTCATAGTTGACAAACGATTCTAAGGCAATCTCCGAGTTCTGATTCTGATTGATAGAATAACTGTCCTTACGGTCCTTCGAACCAAATGTACGAGGATTATAAGGGGTATATCCATCATAACCTTTTGTGAAATAGTTGTAGCTACCGATGGTTTTAAAAGTCAATCCCTTTGCAATGTCCAATTGCAGGAATGCACTGGCCACCAAACGGTCCCATTTGGAAATCTGGTCGGTTCTGGTCTTGGCTGCAGCCACCAGGTTGTCGGCCCCCTTGTTGATGTCACCATCAGACTCTTGTTTATAATGTCCCCATGAACCGTCGGGCAGAACGATAGGCATAGAATAAAAGACTCCATTCTCTACATAGTCCATCGTAGGAATGGCTTGCGCATAACTACGCATATTGCCACTGAAGTGATGCTGGGCATGTGTATAGTTCAAGTTCAATCCCACATGAATGAAATCTTTCACTTTATGAGTGATGTTGGCACGGGCTGTCAGACGTTTGAAATAAGATTCAATGACAACACCTTCATTATTCAGATATCCCACTGAAAGGTTGGCTTGCGTGGCTTCCGTACCACCCGAAGCGGAGAGATTATAGTTCTGCTGCAACGCTGTACGTGACATTTCATCTTGCCAATCGATGCTATTCAATTTGCCAATGTACTCTTCGCCAAAAGCCAGATTGGTCATGACCGAACCGTTACGGCAAGATTCGCGTACTGCCTTGGCAAAGAGATCTGCATCGGCCACGTCTATCTTGTTGTTGTTGAATTGAAGGGAATAGTTGGCAGAGAAGTTGACTTGTGCCTTGCCCTTGCTTCCGTTTTTAGTGGTAATCATGATAACACCATTGGCACCGCGTGTTCCATAAATGGCAGTAGCAGAGGCATCTTTCAGGATTTCAATGCTCTCCACATCGTTTGGATTAAGAAAGTCAATGGAAGTACCGACCTGCACTCCATCCACTACATAAAGAGGGTCGGAACTACCGTTTACGGTGGCTACACCACGAATACGGATGTTGAATCCCCCGTCGGGCGAACCGGAGGAACGGATGACGGAAACACCGGCGGCAGCTCCCTGCAGACCTTGTCCCAAGTTCACCGGATTACGTTTCATCATCTCCTCTGCATTTACAGAAGTAACGGAACCGGTCAGGTCGGATTTCTTCATCGTACCATAACCTACCACCACCACTTCTTCCAATGTTTCGGCATCTTCTTTCAAGATAATCTTCAAGGCATTCATGTTTCCGGTTACTTTAACGGTCCTTGTCAGATAACCGATGTAACTGGCTTTCAGCGTAGAGCCTACGGGACACTGCAAAGAGAAGTTTCCGTCCAAATCGGTAATCATACCGTTCGTCGTACCCTCTACGATGACATTGGCACCGATAATGGGTTCGCCCTTCTCATCTACCACTTGTCCCTTTACGGTGGCTACACTCTGCTGCACTACAGCGACACTTGCAAACGGATATCCGCTTGTTGCAAAGAGAGGTCCGGCGCACGCCAGCGATACTGACATGATGCCCAAATACTTCATCACATTTCTCATAAATACTAAATACTTAGGTTTAACAAAGACCCTGCTTGGAATATACCGGGAATAAGAGTTTTGCCAGTTTGCTGGCACGGTCTTGCCAAGCCGTTGGCTAAGTTTTGCCAATGTGATGGCAAGACTTTGCCACTATAGTGGCAAAAAAGGTTTACTCTTTTCCCGGCCTACCGGCAGGAGTGGATTAAATATAGATTTTCAAAGATTAAGTTCAGAAACTCAGGGAAGTGCCTTCAACCTGATTCAGCAACTGCGGTTTCGCCTTTGCGCAATCCACTTTCACTACCTGAATGCGGTTGTCTGTAGGCAGGCATATCAAGCCCTCCGCCTGTTTCTTATCGGCACTATACACTTTCAGGCTCATCTTGCTCCAATCCATCTCAGAGGTGGACTGCGCCAACTTCAGATGAGGAAGCACCGAACCGTCGCGCACCAGCATGATTATCGGCAGGCTGCCTGCTTCAATCCTGTGCCATCCGCCTTCATACACTTTCTCCGTCTGATAGTCTATCCACTTTCCTTCGGGAAGGTAAACGGTGCGGCCGGTTATACCGGATTCGAGCAAGGGGGCAACCAGAATCTGCGAACCGAAGAGATATTCATCGTCCACCTTCCATGCTCCAGGGTCATCAGGGAATTCCACGAACAAAGCTCTCAACATCGGCAAGCCTTTTTCAGTACATTCCTTGGCTTGGGCATAAACATAAGGCATCAGCCGATATTTCATCTCTGCACTTTTGCGGAAAACATCCTGTACACGCTTGCTGTCGTACAACCACGGCTCTGTCGGAGGTGCACCGTGTGCACGAGTATGAGAAGTCAGAAAACCGAACGGCAACCAACGGCAATACAAATCTTCGGGAGTAGACTTTACAAATCCACCCATATCATGGCTCCAGAAAGAGAAACCTGACAAACCGAAGGACAAACCGGCACGGAGTGTACCCAGCATACCCGTATTCGTCGTAGCAGCATCACCGCCCCAATGCAACGGATAGCGTTGTGAACCGGCCCACGCAGCACGGGCCCACATAATATTTTCATTATGAAGCTTCTTGGTTATCTCGGATACTGCCATGTCGTAGCGCACCGGATAGAGATTGTGCTCATACCAACCACTTTTGCCCGAAGCATAAATACCGTTCAGCGGAGCCGCTTCGCCAAAGTCAACCTTGATGGCACTCACACCGATATTCAGCAGTCCGGCTAACTTGTCCTGATACCACTTTACAGTCTCCGGATTGGAGAAATCGAGCACCACATCCTCATAAGGAAGTTCCCCATTACCATTCTTTACATACATGTCCTTCTTTATCAGTTCAGGGAAATAACGGTTCTTGGGAGTAAAATAGGGCAACTGCCACAAGCAAACATGGAACCCTTGCGACTTCAGGTCCTTCAGCATCTGCTGGGGATTCTGGAAACGGTTTTCAGAAAACTTATAATCGCATTGCCAGTCTACATCAAACCAACCAGTATCAAAATGAATAACATCGCACGGATACTTATTCTTGCGGATATTAGCAGCCACATCATAACCTTCTTTTTCACTGAAATAAGTGATACGGCTCATCCATGTACCAAAAGACCACAATGGAGGCATACCCGGTTTTCCTACCAAATCAGTGTACTCATCCAAGATGTCTTTCGGCTCACCGAAGAATACGAACAAATCCAAGTTTTCGTCGCCCATAAACATTTTGTTCAGCCCGATATAAGTAGCACCGAAATCACAAGTGACAGGTGCGGAAGTATGCATGAACATACCATATCCCCGATTGCTCATAAAGAAAGGAATGGGCTTGTACATCTGGTCTGTTTCCGGACCTTGTGGGTCTGTAACAAACAGATTTACTTTCTGCCCCACTTTGTTCAACCCTGTAGCAGACTCGCCACAGCCAAAAATCATCTCATCTGCAGTCAGAGTAAACACGGGATTGATACGACGAGCATTGTCGCTTCCCCTTTTAATGAAACTGAAAGGGGTATACTTCACTTGCGTAGAATCAGCATCACGCAAAGTAACGGTTTGACTTAATATACGTCCTGTCTTATCTTTCAATACAACCCTCCAAGGATTCTTGTTTATTTGTACAGTTCCATAATTACCGGCATAGACAATGGTATTTTCCGTTTCGGTTACCTTCCAACTTTCATCTTTACCCGGTTCCTTCGCCAGCATAATGGATGTACTTACCTTAGGTTCCACTGGAGTAGTAAGCATACGAATACGTACTGTACGCGGAGTTACAAAGTCAATCTTAAATTTTAAGTTCGGGTCATTCTCATAAGCAGTAAAAGGAAAATCGAGCATTCTCATTTTACGGGGTTGCGCACCGTTGGTATTGAAAGCCTGACGTGGCATCAGATGCCCCCGTTTCCAGTTCACCAGTCCTTCACCCGACTTAACGTCGAATGATTCCAGATGATCTGCAAAAAACAAGGTATTACTCAAATCACGAAAATCAGTACTCATATCCAAAGGTTGGTTCATCAGATACGAAGTACCGTCATTGACATGTGGCTGTGCCAACAGATTGCCACCGGCAAACAACAGCATTGCCACTGCTAAAAGTTCTTTCTTCATACTATTAGGATTTAAATGATCTCACTGACAAAGGTATCTTGCATAAAGGAAAAACAGATGTGTGAAAAATGTCTTTTAATGCCCGTTTTTGTTGCATAGAGCACATATAGAGCACCTGGAAACAAAATGCATACTCTTTTTCACCAAATGAGGTATATCATCGTACATGAATACACAAATCTTCCCTTGCCCATCCGGATGATTATATTTAAGTTTGCAGATACAATATCGTTAATCTCCCTAAATATTACAGAAAACACATGAAGCATCTGTTTTTATTCTTAATATGCCAGCTATCCTTTGCCTTTACAGCTTGGGGAAATCCGGCAGAGATTCCACCGGCTGTTATGTTTAAACAGCTTTCCACCACAGAAGGACTGTCCAACAACAGCGTCAGGAGCATTTTCAGAGATAGCAGGGGATTTCTGTGGATAGGGACGGAATCGGGACTCAACAAATATGACGGCTACTCGTTCCGGCAGTATCACCGGGATAACTCCGAACTGCCCGACGATGCCATCATCAACATCTTCGAAGGACCGGAAATGAATGTATGGATAAGGACATCCAACGGTTACAGTATCTACGACTACAAGACCGGAAAGTTCGACAATGACTACAAAACCACACTCGAAAAATTAAAGATTCCCAGCAAAAACATTCTCAGAATAGGGAAAACACCCAAAAATGAATTCTGGGCCTACGATCATTCCAAAATCTATATACTGAACATAGACAACAATTCCCTCAAAGCATATCCACTGTCTATCGAGAAAATTTCCAATATATCGATAGGAGTGCAATATATCTACGTCATGTACTCCAACGGCGTACTATACAGCATCAACAAGCAAACCTCCGAAACCAGGGAAATCACCATCCCGGCCATTTACAAACCACTACTGGAAGACCATGAACCGCACGTCTATACAGACCAAAGTGAAAGCATATGGATATATACATACCAAAACAGCCTGCTACTGTACAAAAGCAACCTTACACAACAATGGGAAGACATCTGCCTGAACAGTTGCAATGATATTCAGTACAACCGCGTACAACGTATCCTCGATTTGGGCGACGGGAATGTATGGATTCTCACCAGCCACATGGGGCTGGTCATCTACAACACCTTGAATAAATCGCTTACCAACCTGCTGCACAACCCCCTGAAACCACATACCATCGCCAGCAACAACCTGAATACCATTTACCGGGATAAGGACGGAATCATATATATAGGTAACTTCAAACACGGCATCTCCTATTATAGTCCGATGTCCCAAATCATCCTCTGCAACAAATCACTGGAATATGACGACATCTTGACTTTCTGCAAGGACACCGACCCGGGATTTATCTACTACGGAACAGACGGCACGGGCCTGATACGCCAATCACTGATAACCGATGCATACGAGAAGATACCCACTCCCGCCAATATCGTAGTCGATTTATCCATTGACTCCAAGAGCCGTCTGTGGATCGGCACGTTCCAGAAAGGGTTGCTCTGCTATTTGAAAGGGCAAATCAGACAATACACAACCAGCAACAGCCAACTGCTCGAAGACAATGTATATACGATAAAAGTAGACAAACACGGATACGTCTGGATAGGTACGATGAGAGGATATATACAAAGGCTGCATCCTGAAACCGGAGTATTCGACACCATCTTGTATCGTCCGGGAGAGTTCTTTGTACGGGATATGTACTATGACAATGACCGGCATCTGTATGTAGCAAGCAAAGGCGGGCTTATCATCATCGACACCGAAACCCAAGCCTACAACATCTACTCCGAAACCACCCGTTTCAAGGAAACCGACATGCTCACCGTCTACAAGGACAGCCGTGACCTGCTTTGGATAGGCCATCCGCATGGACTTAGCGTCTGGAACCAGAAGAACGACTCCGTCTATTTCATTGACCAGAAGAACGGACTTGCCGCCAACCTCGTCAGAGCCATTACGGAAGACAACAACCATCAGATGTGGATTGGTACCGGCAACGGTATTTCACGCATACAGATGACAAACGGAGTGTATTCCATCGTGAACTATTCCGTAAGCGACGGGCTGATTTGCAATGACACCAACGTACATGCCATTCTGAAACTGGAGAATGGAAACATACTGATAGGCACTCCCAAAGGATACCAGACCATTATCCCCCAAGAAATTCTTTCAACAAACTACGATGCCCGCATCTACCTGACCGGAATCGAGCTTAAATCCGGAACAGCCCACTCTGACATCTTGGGAGGAAGCTCGCTTGAATGTGCACAAAGACTGTCGCTCACCGAAAAGGAAAATTCATTTACTCTATCCTTCTCAGCTCTCGACCTGATAGAAACAGACAAGATAAAATATGCCTACAAAATCGACCAAAGCCATGCCAACTGGATTTATGCTGAAAACAACAAGATAAATCTATCCATGCTGCCTGCCGGAAACTATACCTTGTCCGTAAAGGCATGCAATTCACAAGGCGTATGGAGCCCCCATATCAAAGAGCTGAAAATAAAGATACTTCCTCCCTGGTGGCGTACCTGGTGGGCCTATACCATTTATACCGGCATTGTTCTGTGCATCATCCTACTAATTATCCGCAACCTGCGTTCACGGCACAAACAGAAACAAATCATGCAGGCCATTGAAGTAGAAAATGAAAAGCAACAGAAAATCAACAACATGAAGCTACAGTTCTTTGCCAACATAAGCCATGAACTGCGTACCCCCCTATCGCTAATCATCAACCCGCTTGAGGAATTCTTTGTGGACCACCCCGAATACCGAAAGGGGATTCTGGATATGGTGAAGCAAAACGCCGACTATCTGCTGGAACTCATCAACCAATTGCTGGACTTCAGAAAGCTCGACGCCAAAGCCGAGACACTGAAATGCAAGCACGACAATATTCTCATCATCCTGAGCGAGATATTTCATTCCTTCGACCCGATAGCACAGAAACGGAACATCGGCTACAGCTTTACCAGTCCGCAGCATTCCGTATTCATGGATTTCGACTATGACAAGATACGCAAGATATGTACCAACATTCTGTCGAACGCATTCAAGTTCACTCCCAATAAAGGAAGCATCTCACTGGACATTGCCATAAAGGGAAAAAATCTGGAACTGACCTTTACCGATACCGGTTGCGGCATAGAGGATGAATCCAAGGAAAAAATATTCCAAAGATTCTATCAGTCGGGAAAAAACCAATCGAGCAACGGAGGCAGCGGCATCGGCCTACACATTGTTTCCGAATATGTAAAAATGCACCAAGGCACTGTCTGCGTCAAGGATAACCAGCCTTGCGGTTCCGTATTCCTGATTACACTCCCTCTGCACCAGAACAGTAATGAAACCGGAAACGGAGAGCTGGTCGAAGCATCGGAAACAAAAGAAGAAACCCATCCGTTCACTATCCTGCTTGTAGATGACAACTACGACTTTCTTAAATTTCTCTCTGAAAGTCTTGCCAGAAAATATCACGTATTGAAAGCCACTAATGGGAAACAAGCACTGAATGTTTTGGAAAAGGAGGATATAGATTTAGTGGTCAGTGACATCATGATGCCCGAAATGGATGGTCTGGAACTATGTTCAACCATCAAGAACGATATACGCTATTCACATATCCCCATCATCCTGCTGACAGCCAAAGCAAGCGAGGAGCACCAATTGGAAGGACTCAACGTCGGTGCAGACGACTACATCACCAAGCCTTTCAATATGGAAGTCCTCAAACTGCGTATCAACAAGATTATCGAGATGAACGTCAAACGGCAGGAAATATTCAATCAGGAAATTAAAATCGAGCCAAGCCGTATCACCATCACTCCTCTTGACCGACAGCTGGTGGAAAAAGCCATCCAGATTGTAGAGGACAATATCAGCGAAACCGAGTTTTCCGTCGAAGAGCTTGCCAGCAGCCTGAATATATCACGCAGCTATTTCTACAAGAAAATGATTAAGATAACGGGAAAGAAACCCATCGAGTTCATCAGAACCATCCGCATGAAACGGGCACAGCAACTCCTGACAGAAAGCCAAATGCAAGTTTCGGAAATTGCATATACCTTGGGGTATAACTCCCCCAAGGTATTCTCCAAGCATTTTAAAGATGAATTCAACATCAGCCCGTCCGAATTTATAAGGCAGCAAGCTGAATAGGAACATCATTTTGACATCAAAGCATCCAACGAAGACACCAATGCCACCAAAGCGGCACTCCAATTAATGGCTATCTCATTGGAAGCATACGAACCTTCCACATCTGCATAAGACTCATCCGGCAGGTTGGAAGCATAAGCAACGCCATCCTGCTGCCCAGGATTGGGACCGCCAACCAGGAAACCGGGAAGAGGTGCCTCTATATCATCCGATGCAGAGAGACGATGGTGCGGATACAGAGGACTCTTCATCCCGAAACCGGTGACATAACAATATCCCGTGGCATTCTTTCCTAAAATGTAGTCCATATTGCGGTAGGCGTTCGTCAAGTACGACTTCTCGCCTGTAAGCAAATAGGCGCAAACCAGTGAAGTGGCTTGGTTAGCACACCCTTCGGCAAGGCATCCCCAGAAGAAATCTTTGGCATCGTTGCCGTAAGGAGCATGGAAAGGAGAGCGGTCAGCACCCCGCACAGCCTCGGCAGCATAGTCCAGTAACAGGTCTTTCATGGCATTTGCCAACTCCACGTCTTCACCCTGATATTCCCTGCCCGGTTGCAGCCAGGCAAACACGCCCAACGCAGTGGTATTGCCCCAAGAAGGAGTCTTATATGCAGTGGGGAGATGCTTCTTCACTTGTTCCCGATAAGCGGGCTTTCCCGTAGCAAGATAGAGCTCGGAAGCCGCCCAGAAGAATTCGTCATCGGCACTACGATCACCGTAAGCTCCCGTAACCACGGCAGGTTGATATTGCTTGTTGAGGAGGTCCTGATGATAGAGCGCCTGCGGATGCGCTTCTGCCCAGGCGTAAGCACGTTCGGCAGCCTGCAAAGCCACTTCCGAAAAGCCCGGATAATCCTCTTCGTAAGGAGCAAACAAGGCAGAAGCCTGCGCCAAAGCCGCAGCATAGTCCAATGCAGCCGTTACTGATTTCTGAACCACATAACGGGGCTGCTTGCACTCCGTAGGCTTGATGAATCCCTCGAACGAAGGGGTAGTCAGCTTGTGGTAGACTCCTCCGTCGGCAGGGTCTTGCATGGTCAGCATCCATTTCAGGTTATAGTACATCTCGTCCAGCAAATCGGGCGTGTGGTTTCCACTTTCCGGGATGTTGACCCGTTGACGGATAAAATAGTCAGGAAAGCGGGCATAAATCGCCTGCATCAATCCGATGGAATAGGCGGAGTTCACAATATACTTGTTATAGTCTCCGGCATCATACCATCCTCCCGGAGAAGAAATCACCGTTCCCGCCTTACGTTCCGGCCCGGCGGCATTGGGATGTATCAGTACCTTGTCATCGGGATGGCCTGCCGGACGGCTCCACCGACCCGCATAAGTCGCTTCGATGGGCATGCCCGTACGTTGGTAATAGAAAGATTTCAAAGCAGCATCGGCCAAAGGGGACAGTACTCTTTCTTTTATTTCGAATGCCACTGAATCTCCGTTAACCATCAGAAAATAGTTTCCCGGTGCCGTGATGTCACTGAAATCCAATATCGTCCTGTTCTTATCCGACCAAGCGGATGAAGCGGTATATCCGGGTTTGCCGGAAAATACCCGATTGCCCGTGGCTGCATCTACTATGGTAAATTCACGTACCTCACCGGTATTCACCACTGCTACTTTCTCCTGCCGGGGATAGTACCCTAACTGATTCAAACGTACAGTTTCTGAAGGATGACCTAAAGTGACCATCCCTCCCAGAACCGTAAACAGACATGCAGTTATATTCATATCACTATTCTTTATATATTAAAATTATTTATCAGACAATAAGGTAATGAAACTGATGGCCGGCAAGTGTACCCGTACCTGCCCATTCTCCACTTTCACTGCAGTTTCCTTCATGCAGTCTTTTGTATTGGTCACATAGACTTTCAGTTCCTTCACTTCTGCGGGGATACCGGAGATGACAGCCTCGCACTCCGCCCCATTATTGACCATATGGACAGCATATTCTCCGCGCACCATATTTCCGAAAGCCGCACAGTTTACGTTTTTCTTGCCACTTCTGACCGGAATGGCCAAAGCATCGGCCGGAGTGGAGGCCAGTTGCTTGATATTCCAGAAACGTTGCGTAGGACGCAAAGGGCCTTTGGAACCATAAATGCCGTCTCCCCACAACAACGAATAGTCTGAAGTAAGCTGCCACTGCAAGATGGACAATGGCTGGCAAATGGCACAAATACGCGTATACAGATTGATTTCATAAAGTGCAAACGTCGACTCATTGAATATCTCGGCATAACCATGAGCAGCGGCATCCGTACTACCCTCACCAACCAAGAGTGGTACATTGATCGCTTTGGCAGCATCCGCCCACTTCTTTAACGTAACATCATCACAACCACGCCATGAATGGAAAGAAACTGCACCAATATACTTATGAGTCTCAGGATTGTTCAAAGCAGGAAGGATAAAATCAAAAGTCGTAGCATCCGAATTGTCGCCAAGCAGCATACGGGTAGGAAGATTCAACTCTGCCAGATAAGCTCCAAACTCCTTAATGAAATCGGCATGCTCCTGCGGCGTGTGAAGGACATCAATACCCAAATCCGATTCATTGAACGAGAACATGGAGAACTCAATACCATAATACCGTTTGGCATACAACAGATAATCTGCCATGGATTTATAAATCTTCTCCTTTTTCCGGTTATCCAGACGATAAGCAATGACACCACCTTGACGAGCATAACTTGCAGGACCTCCGTCAATGGCCCATGCAGGCGGAAACCAGCAGCTTAGTATTACCGGCATTCCCATCGCCTTCAAGCGCTTTGCCATGAGGAGACTTTCCTCCACCCGCTTGTTCAGTCCCCCATTCTGTGCGGTGGCAATAGGGTCGGCTTCCTCTTCCGGTTGCCACAATCTCCACGGAAATTCCACACGTCCATAGGCTACACGCAAGTTTTCCAGACAGTAATCTATTACTTTAGGGTCGGCAGCAGGATTCTGCAGGCGGAAATTCCCCCCAAAGCCTGCGAACAGACTGCCCGGATTCTGCATATCCAATGTAATTTCCGCGTCACTATGATCTATCACTCCGGAAGCATGCAGTTCCATGGACAATGCAGTTCTCCCGGCCTTTTTCAGAGTCGGCATCAGCGAGATATAAACTACGGTACCGGTGGATTCTTTTTCAACCGTGGCCTTTACAGACTTATTGAACTTGAATTCCAACTTCCTATTGGCCGAAGTAGCGGTCAGCTTCCTGCCACTTGTCCTTACTTTGACATCAGCGTAGTTTTCCGGACTCAGGGCGATACAGTAATAGGCTGACTGGTTCAGAGTAGTGTCCGACAGCGCATCAATAGAAATCTCCACCAGACCTTTTCCCTTGTCCGTCACTTTCTGATGGAACTTTATACCTCGCAGAGTAGTCGTCACTTCCTGCATGTCCCCTTCACGATGGAAAACGGGACGGACCTGCTTCTCCTTTCCAGTAATCTCCATATCTCCTTTCAAGGTTCCGACACGCAGGGATGACTCAAAGTCTATCAATTCACCGTCTACACGGACACCCGTGATATTGCTCCATGCCATCACTTCCGTCTGGGCAGAAAGCGGCAGAGATAATATACCACACAGCAATACAACTATTCCAAACTGGAAAATTCGTAAATTCTTCATAATATCAAATCTATAAAAGGTTGTCATTTCAGTCTGGTATCAATCTCAAACCCCATACGGCTGTTATGATAGGGACAGTTCCACATACTTGCTTTAGGTTCCTTGTAGCGGGGAGTCCCATCTTCCAGCACGGTTCTGAACCATTCGCCATACTCCTTGTCTATCATCCGGGACTTGATGAAATTCCAGGTGCGGACGGCACTGTCCAGATAAGATTGTTCACCAGTCAGTTGCCAGGCATTGATACAGCCGACCACAGTTTCCGCTTGGCACCACCAGGAAGCGTCCTTCCTGATTTTGTCCTTATGTCGTTCATACATCATAGCTCCCATCGGGTTGATGCCCTCCTTCAAGGAAGCATCTGCAAGTTCCAATGCTACCTTCCTGCACCTCCCGATAACCTCCGGGTCACCCAGAGCCTCTGCAGCTTCCGTCAGCAGCCAAGAAGTTTCGATATCATGCCCGTAAGAGTCGATGTCATCCAGATTGTTCCAGTTCGAATCACAGTATAATATCAGGTGATGTGTTTGTGAGTTATACAGTTTGGTTGTTATCAAGTTTATCACTTTTGCAAGGCGCTCGCGAAGGCCGTCATCTTTCCATACTTTATATAACGCTGTGTATGCCTCCAATACATGGATATGGGTATTCATTGTTTTGGTGGCAACACCATCTCCATCATATCCCAGCTTTTGGGGAGTTCCCCATTCGCGGGTAAAGGATTCTATATAGCCATCATTTACGGGATCTTTGACTTTGCTCTCCATTATCCGATAAAGCTCTATGGCTTTTTGCAGGCTTTCATTGTTGCCCGTTGCCCTGAAATGTTCGGACAACCCATAGATAGCATAAGAGCAGCCGTAAGTCTGCTTGTTCGTATCCAATGGGGTACCGTCCGCTTTTATCAGCCAATATACGCCTCCATACTGCGAATCAATGAAGTGGTCTATGAAATACCGTTGCGCCCTGTCAGCCAATTTACGGTAGGCAGTATCGCCATACATCCGGTAGGCGGTTGAAAAAGTCCAAAGGATGCGGGCATTCAGTACACCACCTTTGGGAGCATCCGCTATCGGGGCACCGTCACGTCCCAATGAACCATAAAAGCCTCCGGAAGAATCTACGCTGTATCTTTCCCAAAAAGAGAGGATATTCTCTTTCAAGTCCGAGGTTATTTCATCTTTTAAAACCTTGTCTACGTGTGACTGTGCTTGCAGGAAAGGTGTAACCAGCAACCATACTGTAATCAGCAAAAAAACGGAAAACATACGTTTCATAATATAGCGATTTAAGGAATTAATCATAGTTACATTGCAAATGTACAAAAAAACAAGTTGCCACTACTCACTACCATCCTTTTTCAATGGATACAATTGGTTCCGATAAAGGCTGTTTTTGGGTACTGAGTCCTTGTTTTACCAGACATCAGCTTTTATTAGCTCAAACGTTGGTATCTGGCAGTTCAAACACCATTGTATGACAAATATAACAATGAATATCATAAAAATAGAGGAAAAAGACACATTTCATAACGTTATTGGCTACAAACAAAAGCCATCCGTTTCCTTTTTAGTCCGTATATTAGTAGAAAATTTCGTAACTCAAAAATAGATACTATGAGAAAGAAACATTTCCTATTTGCATCAGTCTTGGCACTGCTTTGCGGCAGCAGTACGCTGCATGCGCAAGACTTCAAGCTGACATCCTCCGGTTATTTCAAGAACCAGGGAGTCGACGTCATGGCTTTTGATGACATCTATCCCGAAGGACACCAGGGAGGGGTATGCATCATTATGAACGGACACCGTGTGGCAACAAACGGAGACATCCGCCTGGAAGCCACGCCCGGACAATGGCAACCCGTACCGAAACAGCTCGACCGGAAGCTCGGTGACAACAGCATCACCGCCACGCTGTGCTATCCCGACTCCTCACGCCATCTCACCGGATTCAACCCGATGATTTACCCGGACCTCCACCTTATATATACGGTAAACGTGGAAAGCAAAGGTAAAAACATAGAGGTGACCGTAGATCTTGACCGCCCCATTCCCCAGGAATTCATCGGAAAAGTAGGCTTCAACCTTGAATTCTTCCCGGGTTCCCTCTTCGGCAAGCCCTGGATTATGGACGGTCAGAGCGGCATCTTCCCGCAACAGCCCAACTCCCCCCTGATGACAACCCAGCCCAACTATCTGCATACAGGAAACTACCATGACGGCAAAAAATCGCTGGCAGACATGAACAAACTGATAGGAAAAGGTTACAGCCCGATTGTGGCAGACGACATCATCAGCGAACCTTATGCCAAAGGAACCAAGTTCACCTCCCGGCCCGATGACCCTTACAACAAAGTTACCATCGAATCATTGAGCGGTGACCTGCAACTGTTTGACGGGCGTATGAACCACAACAACGGCTGGTTCGTACTGCGCAGCAACATAAAACCGGGTGTCACCAAAGGTGCCGTCAAATGGATTATCACTCCGAACGTAGTGGCCGACTGGATGTATCAGCCGGTTATCCAGACTTCACAGATAGGTTATCATCCCACTCAGGACAAGGAAGCCGTCATCGAAATGGATATACGTGACAACAGAAAGGAAACGGCACAAATCATCCGCATTGATGCCGACGGCGAAAAGGTTGTCAAGAACGTCACTCCTGCCAACTGGGGTAAATTCTTGAGGTATAACTATCTGAAAGTAAACTTCACAGATGTAAAGGAACCGGGGCTTTATAAGATTAAATACAATACCTCCGTGTCTCCCATCTTCCGCATCGACAATGACGTATATGCCCGTGGCGTATGGCAACCCGTACTGGAATACTTCCTTCCCGTACAGATGTGCCACATGCGCGTCAACGAAAAATACCGCGTATGGCACGACTGCTGCCACATGGACGATGCCCAGATGGCACCGGCACACAATCATATCGACGGCTACGACCAGAAAGAGGGCCTGTCCAAGTTCAAACCGGGTGAAGTGGTTCCCGGAGTGAACATAGGCGGCTGGCACGATGCCGGAGACTTTGACCTCCGCATCGAATCCCAAGCCGGAGAATCCTATATCCTGGCACTGGCCTACGAAGCTTTCCACCCGAATCTCGACGTGACTTCCATCGACCAGATAAACCGTGTGACGGAAATCCACCAGCCCGACGGTAAGAATGACTTGCTGCAACAAGTAGAGAACGGCGCCCTTACGGTAGTCAACGGCTACTTGGCACTGGGACGTCTCTACCGGGGAATCATCTGCAACGACCTGCGCCAGTACGTACTTCTGGGTGATGCCGCCGCCATGACCGACGGGAAAATCGGTAATGAAGACGACCGCTGGATATTTACGGAGGATAACCCCGGACGGGAACTGTCGACAGCTGCCCAGCTGGCTGCCGTATCACGTGTATTGAAAGGTTTCAATGATACATTGAGTGTGCATTGCCTCGACATTGCTCGCAAAGTATATGCTTCTACCGGAAGCGGCAACAACAGAGCCTTGTTCCCCAAAGTGCAGGCAGCCGTAGAGCTGTACCTCACCACCGGCGAACAACCCTATATGGACTTCATTCTGGACAACCAGGAGCTCATCATCAAGCAGATAGGCCGCATCGGCTGGTACACGGCACGTGTGGAAAAACTGTTCGCACAGATGAAGAACAAGAAAGCCAAAGCCTTTTCAGCAGCTTTCCGCAAAGCTTTGACCGGATATGAACAAGAACTGAACAAACAAGTGCAGGAGACTCCCTATGGCGTTCCCTACCGTCCGAACATCTGGGGTGCAGGCTGGGATATACAGCGTTTCGGCTTCCAGCACTACTTCCTGACAACCGCCTATCCGGAAATATTCCCGAAAGCACCGGTATTCAATGCCCTCAACTTCATTCTCGGATGCCACCCGGGCTCCAACCAGGCTTCCTTCGCCTCGGGTGTCGGCGCACAATCAGCCACTGTAGGCTACGGACTGAACCGCGCAGACTGGTCGTACATTCCCGGTGGAGTCATTTCCGGTACGGCGCTTATCCGTCCCGACTTCCCGGAACTCCTGACGTTCCCGTTCCTCTGGCAACAGACTGAGTATGTGTTGGGAGGAGGTTCGTCCCACTATATGTTCCTGGTACTTGCAGCAGAACAGTTGCTGAAACAATAAAAGACAGAGGGGGAACAAAACCCTCTGGATATTTTCTTTTAGGCGCGGATTACACGGATTTAGTTTACTGCATCCGTGGATTCCGCGTAACCCGCGCCCAATATTATAGTATAATGAAAGTGTTTATATACTTTTCACTCTTTCACCAATTATCCGTACGGAACGGAATGGTAGGCAGTTCATTCCCACCGATCATCGTACCAATCTGGAAATCATGGAAACAATAGCGCACGCTGACGGGATGGGATACCTTTTCTGAAGAGATTACCACTTCATTCGTCTGCCAGTGCAGCCATACTTTGTCGGCAGGATGGAACACACGGTCCTCACCCGCCACTTCGAAACCGCGAAGGTCATAGTTGCGACAGATACCCATTTCCAAATGGTCGAAGGAAACCCATGCTTCACTGCCTTTAGCAGTCCATGACTTATATTGTGGGCCGAAACAGTGTATCTGCTTCAATCCATAGGTAAGGTTCAATGCCAGATAGCTCAAGCGTTGACCTACCTTTGTCTTGTTGCGGGGATGGATATTGTACATCTCATAAGGCTCTACAAGGTCGTTTGTCGAAATCATACCACTGTTCGGAATCAGGCTTTGGGCACGGAATTGCGCTTCACGTAGGTAAGCAGCTTTCTCTTGCTGGGTACCTCCATAGGCGTACGGCGCTATTTCGGCAAAGTAGAAAGGCAATTCGCCCAGCCCCCATTCCTTGCGCCACAGCTGCACCATGTCGGCCAAGCGTTCGGCATATGTTTCATGGCGACCTACGTTCGACTCTCCCTGATACCAGATGAACCCTTTGATGGTATAGTTCTGAAGCGGCTTCAGCATGGCATTGTACATCAGCATGGGGCGGAGCATGGGATGCAGGCGTTCGATGGAATCGGGGTTGAGAGATATGTCTGGATAGTTTTCCAGCAGTTCACGGCTTATCCAACCTTCTACAGTGGATCCACCGTAAGCGCTACAGATGATGCCGACCGGAATCCGGAGGGCACGGCTCAACGAAGTGGCAAAATAGTAGGCCGTCGCACTGAAATCGGGTGCGGTTTCTATGGAAGATATGTTCCAGCTACCTTTGCAGTCGGTTTGCAGTTCATAAGTCTGGTGCTTGGGAACGGTGAACATACGCACCCCCTTATTCTCGGCAGAAACTATGATGTCATCCGCTCCGTTCATGATGCAACAGCCAGCAAAACCTTTCAGGGGCATTTCCATATTGCTCTGGCCGGAAGCAAGCCATACTTCACCGATTAGGATATTCTTCAACGTAGTTTTTTCTCCGTCATCAAAAGTTATCTCATAAGGCGTGTATCCTGCTGCCGGAGTCTCCACGGCAAGCGTCCAACCGCCATCCTTATCGGCACGGCAAGTCATTGTCTGTCCGTTCCACGAAGGCGTAACGCGTACTTCGGCTTCCGGAGCAGCCGTTCCCCACAGTTTCACTTCAGTCTGCTGCTGGAGTATCATGTTGTCGCCCACCAGTGCAGGCAGTTTTACTTTGGCGCCCAACGAGGCGGCACCGCATAATAGAATCAATGCAAGAACCTTACTTTTCATAGTATATTTGTATTTAACATTATATTCGGAATCAATAACGTGAGCAAAAATAAGGCTTTTTTGCTCACGTTCTCCGTTTCATGTGCAAAAAGTGGGTGTTTTTGCACATGTGCTCAAACAAAATTATACATTGATGTATTATACATTGATGTATAATTTGTATATTTGTCATTAAATCAAGAACAGAAAGTTTATGAAATCACCTTTTCAATACGGCACACTGGTTGATAAAGAAAGTTTCGTCAATCGGGTAGAAGAACGAAAGCAACTGAAAGAATTACTTGGATCGGGCATCAACGTAATGCTTATTTCACCGCGCCGATGGGGAAAATCGTCGCTTGTAAAAGTAGCTATGGACGAACTGACACAAGAAGACAAGCATATCCGTGTCTGCTTCATTGATGCATTCAGCATCAAGACGGAAGCTGAATTCTACCGCATCTTTGCGCGAGAAGTCATTTCTTGCGCCGCCTCCACCCTTGAAAAGAGGCTTGAAGATGTGAAACAGTTTCTTAAAGCCGTTTCTCCCAGTATCACATTGAAGAGCGACCCAACCGATACCCTCTCCTTTGACCTGAAATTGGAACTGGAAGAAAAAAGTGTCATGGAGATACTGGAACTACCCGAAAAGATAGCAGCTGCCAAAGGCATACACCTGATTGTCTGCATCGACGAGTTCCAACAACTGGCACTACTACCCGGCTACAAAAGTATGGAGGGAAAAATGCGCTCTGCCTGGCAGAAGCAGCAACAAGTCTCCTATTGCTTTTACGGAAGCAAGCGGCATATGATGATGGACATCTTCAACAATTCTTCTAACCCCTTCTACCGCTTCGGACAAGTACTGTTCCTGCAAAAGATAAAGAAAGAGGAATGGGTGCCCTTCATCGTCAATGCCTTCCACCGGACGAACAAAGAAATCAGCGAACAGCAAGCAGAACAACTGTGCGACATCGTGAAATGCCATTCGTGGTATTTGCAACAGTTGTGCTATTTCATCTGGAGCGGTACGTCTGAAAAAGTGACAGATGAGATTATCGAAATCCGTACCCGCCAACTGATAGACACCAACATGCCTATGTTCATGAACGACACCGAGAACCTGACTGCTGCCCAAACTGCCATGCTTCGTGCTGTAGCCGACGGTGAATACCGCTTCAACTCCATCCCCGTAGTGCGGAAATATGAATTGGGCAGTGCACAGACCATCACACGCAACAAGCGTATGCTGACAGAACGTGATTTCATTGAGAAAGAGGGGAACAAGTATGTTTTCTCCGATCCGATATTCGAGCTTTGGTTCAGGAGGGAGTATTGCTGAATATAAAAAAAGAACGTGGAACTGCGTGCTATCCATCGTCTTTGAAGGCCCTGAGAAAACCCCACTATACAAATGAACAGACAGCAGACCCACGCCGAAACCAGCGCAGGAGCAGTCCATGCCATTCTTGTATAGTTTCGAAAATTTCTCAGGTTCTCAAAGACAAGAATGAAGCACAACGCTTCTTACAATATCATTTCACAAAACATTGAAGCTAAGGACACTTCCTTGCTTCGATGGCAAATTTAACGATAAAGAATGAAAACAAGAAAAAGATTGGAAAGTATTTTTAAGGCTGATACCTACAGAAGATAAATATGATTTTGTCATTCTGACACTTTGTATTTTCTATCGCACGAGAATCCCGTATTTCGGACCGATTATCCACACAGAAAGAAATACGAGAGCGAAAATCCATAAGTGTCAGGTTATAAGCATTATACCAAAACGAACGTCCTTCTAATAAATCGAAATCACACCTCCGAAAGCCCTGATACACCGAAAATGCAAAAGCAAAAGAACGTTTTACTAAAACAGAGTAACCGTTTTACTAAAACGCAACTCCCATTTTAGTAAAACGGTATACTCTTTTTAGCTTAAAAGTGTAGCCAATTTCTGTATAAAAGTCCCACAAAAGTGGAAGAATATGCAAAAAGAACGCATCTTTATGAGCTGAATATCCACAATATATCCTAAATCCGTTCTTCTATAAAACCAAGTGCGGCAGGAAAACCGGGAAAAACATTACTTTTTGTCAAGGTTATAGGGATATTTCCGTCTTTCAGCACCTTTTACAACAACCCATGCAGTTCCCACGCCCGCACATGCCTTATTCCTTCATGAGACGGCAGGCAGAAGTCGTCAAGCGAGACAACCAGCTTCTCATAATTATCTTGTATCGACTCCAGCGAAGCATACTCACGGCGCACCGCCTGTTCATATACCAGCATGTAGGTGGATTGCAGATATATCGTACGGTCGCCTTTCCGGGCGATGAAGTCCACCTCTTTTTCTTTGGCACATCCGGTATAGACATCATAGCCTGCCCTGAGCAACTCCAGATAGACAAGATTCTCCAGTTTATAACCCACCCCATAGGCCGTTCCGGGATAGAGAAAATTCTTAAAGACAAGGTCGTTGATGTAATATTTCGCCGTACCGGACAGTATTTCCTTTCCGCGCAAGTCGAAGCGTTCACAACGATACGCCAAGAACGAGTCTTCGATATAGCCTATGTAAGCAGCCACGGCATCATAGCCCGTCTTCCGGCCTTGGCTCTTGAAATAGTTCACGATGTTGCCGATGGACACTAAATTAGAGGCATTGCCTACAAGAAACGCAAAAAGGTCTTCAAGCAGTCGGGGGGCACGTATGCTGTAGCGTTGGCTGATGTCCTTCAGCAAGATGGTGTCCTTCAAGGCAGACAAGTAATTGCGCTGCACCTCCTGCTTTTCGGGCAAGACAAAAAGTTCCGGGATTCCGCCCGTATTCATATAGCTCTCGCGGTTCTGTTCCAGATGCCTTATCTCTGCATACTCCTGATAGCTGAAGGGATATACCGGGAATTGGACGTATCGCCCGGAAAGCAGCGTGGCAAGCTCACCGGACAGCATCCGTGAGCTGGAGCCACTGATAAAGAGCTCGTACTCCTCGATATAGTCCTGCGAATAAGAATTGACCGACTTTTCCCATTCTTCGATGAGCTGCACTTCGTCGATGAAAATATAAATCTCCTCTTGTCCAGAGATTGTACTTCCTAAGTATATCCATTCTTTCGTTCATAACCTAAAAAGTTTGCGAAAAAGGCTAGATTTTCGGTTATAAACGAAAGATTCATTTAGACAAGCAAGGAGGATACTTCCTTTCCGCATCCCCTTTATCGGCCGGATATTCCCTCTATAGAATCATCATTGTTGCATCTATATATCCACCGCGTTGCATCTATACTTCCACCGTGCTGCATCTATAGATGCAGCAAATCCCTTAACCTATCCTAATAATGCTGCTTATTGTCACCTATTTAGAAGCGAAATCATTATATTTGCGCCCATATATGCCAATACGTTGACTAAGCGATGGCAAAACAGCTTGTAAAAAACAAAACTGAATAATAACGAATTTCATCCGAATGAAACAGTACAAAACCGTAAACAACCTTGTAGGCTGGATTACCTTCCTCATTGCAGCGACGGTCTACTGCATGACCATCGAACCTACTGCAAGCTTTTGGGACTGCCCGGAGTTCATCACCACCGGCTATAAGCTGGAAGTAGGACACCCGCCCGGCGCACCGTTCTTCATGCTGGTAGCCAACCTTTTCTCACAATTTGCTTCCGATGCCTCCACCGTTGCCAAGATGGTGAACTACATGAGCGCGCTGATGAGCGGCGCATGTATCCTGTTCCTTTTCTGGAGCATCACGCACCTGGTACGCAAACTTGTGGTGACAGACGAAAACAATATCACACGCGGACAGATGGTCACCATCATGGGTAGCGGTCTGGTGGGCGCACTTGCCTACACGTTCAGCGATACCTTCTGGTTCAGCGCTGTGGAAGGCGAGGTGTATGCCTTCTCCTCACTGTTCACTGCCGTCGTATTCTGGCTCATACTGAAATGGGAGGACGTTGCCAACGAGCCTCACAGTGACCGCTGGTTGATTCTTATCGCCTACCTGACGGGACTTTCCATCGGCGTGCACTTGCTGAACCTGCTCTGCCTGCCCGCCATCGTACTGGTATACTACTACAAGAAAGTACCCAACGCCAATGCCCGAGGCTCCCTGCTGGCATTGCTCGCTTCGGGCATACTGGTAGCAGCCGTACTCTACGGCATCGTGCCGGGTATCGTGAAAGTGGGCGGCTGGTTCGAACTGCTCTTCGTCAACACGCTGGGCATGTCCTTCAACACGGGTGTCATCGTATATATCATCCTGTTGGCAGCCTGCCTCATCTGGGGTATCTACGAAAGCTATACCGAACGCAACAAGGCACGTATGGCACTCTCGTTCATACTCACCATCGCCATGCTGGGTATCCCGTTCTACGGACACGGTACCAGCTCGGTAGTTATCGGTGTCATTGTCATTGCCGCATTGTGGCTCTACCTCCGTCCGAAGACGCAGGCAGCCGTCAAAGAGAAATTCCGCGTATCGGCACGCACGCTGAACACCTCGCTGCTCTGCACCATGATGATTGTCATCGGATATTCCTCGTATGCACTTATCGTCATCCGCTCCACCGCCAACACGCCGATGGACCAGAACTCTCCGGAAGACATCTTCACACTGGGCGAATACCTGGGACGCGAGCAGTATGGCACACGCCCGCTGTTCTATGGCCCTGCCTTCTCCTCGCAAGTGGCACTGGACGTGAAAGACGGTTACTGCGAACCGCGCATCAAGTACAACGGCACGAAGTTCATCCGCAAGGAGAAAGCTACGCCCGACGAAAAGGATTCGTACATCGAAATCCCCGGACGCATTGAGTACGAATACGCCCAGAACATGCTGTTCCCGCGTATGTACAGCAGTGCCCATACACAACAATACCATGCCTGGCAGGACATCAAGGGTTACGATGTGCCCTATGACAAATGCGGCAACATGATTATGGTAAACATGCCCACACAGTGGGAAAACATCAAGTTCTTCTTCTCCTACCAGCTCAACTGGATGTACTGGCGCTACTTCATGTGGAACTTCGCCGGACGCCAGAACGACATACAAGGCAGCGGAGAAATTGAACACGGCAACTGGATTACCGGTATCCCGTTCATCGACAACTGGCTGGTGGGCGACCAGAGCCTCTTGCCTCAGGAACTGAAAGACAACAAGGGACACAACGTATTCTACTGCCTGCCCCTGCTGCTGGGTATCATCGGCCTGCTATGGCAAGCCTACCGTGGGCAGAAAGGCATCCAGCAATTCTGGGTGGTCTTCTTCCTCTTCTTCATGACCGGTATTGCCATCGTGCTCTACCTGAACCAGACTCCGAGCCAACCGCGCGAACGTGACTATGCCTACGCCGGTTCGTTCTACGCCTTCGCCATCTGGATTGGTATGGGTGTGGCAGGACTCGTCCGTCTGCTTCAAGACTATGCCAAGATGAAGGAACTGCCTGCTGCCGCCATCGTTTCCGTAGCCTGCCTCTTTGTCCCCGTGCAGATGGCAAGCCAGACTTGGGACGACCACGACCGCAGCGACCACTACATGGCACGCGACTTCGGCCAGAACTACCTGATGTCCCTACAAGAAAGCGGCAACCCGATTATCTATACCAACGGTGACAACGATACCTTCCCCCTCTGGTACAACCAGGAGACCGAAGGTTTCCGTACCGACGCCCGCACCTGCAACCTCTCGTACCTGCAGACCGATTGGTACATCGACCAGATGAAGCGCCCCGCCTACGACAGTCCTTCTCTCCCCATCACGTGGGACCGAATGGAGTACGTAGAAGGCACCAACGAATACGTCCCCATCCAGCCTGAGTACAAGAAAAGCATCGACCAGCTCTATGCCGAAGCCGAGAAGCAGGCACTGGACGGTAATCCCGAAGCACTGGTCAATGTAAAGAAAGAATTCGGTGACAACCCGTATGAGCTAAAGAATATCCTCAAGAACTGGGTGCGCAACAAGAATCAGGACTTGAAGGTGATTCCTACCGACAGCATTGTCATCAAGGTAGACAAGGAAGCCGTGCGCCGCAGCGGCATGATGATACCGGGCGACTCAATCCCCGACTACATGCACATTTCGCTGAAAGGCAAACGCGCCCTCTACAAGAGCGAGTTGATGATGCTCGAAATGCTGAGCGAGGCCAACTGGGAACGCCCCATCTATATCGCTGTCAGCGTAGGCAGGGAGAACCAGCTGAACATGGAGAACCACTTCGTTCAGGAAGGTCTTGCCTATCGTTTCACTCCGTTCGACACCAGTAAGACGGGCGTGACAATAGACTCCGAAAAGATGTACGACAACCTGATGAACAAGTTCAAGTTCGGTGGCATCGACAAGCCGGGCATCTATATCGACGAGAACGCCATGCGCATGTGTCACTCTCACCGTCGCATCTTCTCCCAACTCGTGCAGCAGCTGATGCGTGAGGGCAAGAAAGACAAGGCAAAAGCCGCCCTGGACTATGCCGAAAAGATGATTCCCGCCTACAACGTGCCTTACGACTGGCAGAACGGTGCCGTACAGATGGCGGAAGCCTACTACCAACTGGGCGAAACCGCCAAGGCGGACGAGATGATGAAAGCCCTTGCTGACAAGGCTGTAGAGTACCTGACCTGGTATCTGAGCCTGGACGACAACCGCTTCATGATTTCTACCCGTGAATTTGAATACCACTGGGCTGTACTCGATGCCGAGGTGAAGGCCATGAAGAAGTACAACTCCAAGCTCGCCGAAATCTACGAGCCGAAGGTGGAAGAACTGTATAATATGTATGTGGACAGAATGAAGGAGTGAGAATAAGGATTAGGGATTAAGGATTAAAGGATTAGGGATTAGCCTGTGCAGTTCATCACTAATCATTAATAACTAATCCTTAACCCCTAATCCTTAATCATTAACCCCTAATCCTTAATCCCTAATCCCTTAATCCTTAATCACGTGTTTATAGAACAACCTCCTGAGTTTTTTCGCAAACTATATCCCGGTGCAGTCTGGAGGATGGACCCCAATGAAAAAGCCGTTTATCTGACTTTCGACGATGGCCCTATCCCCGAAGTAACTCCCTGGGTGCTCGACCTGCTGGATAAGCACAACATCAAAGCCACCTTCTTCATGGTAGGTGACAACATACGGAAGCATCCGGACGAATTCCGGATGGTCGTTGAGCGTGGGCACCGCATCGGTAACCACACCTTCAACCATATCCGTGGATTTGAATACACGGCCAAGAATTATCTGGGAAATACCGAACAGGCGAAGATTTTCATGGAAATGGGTGGGGACATCAATTGCAATGTGGAGAAGGTTCTCTACCCTCTCTTGTTCCGCCCTCCCCACGGCCATATGTTCGCCAACCAGTATCTCACGCTGAAACGAACCTACAAGATTGTGATGTGGGACCTCGTGACCCGCGACTACAGCAAGAAGCTGCGCGGTCCGCAAGTGCTAGCCAACGTGATGCGCTACGCCCGCAACGGCTCCATCATCACCTTCCACGATTCCCTGAAATCCTGGTGCAACGGAAACCTGCAGTACGCATTGCCGCGCGCCATTGACTTCCTGAAGGAAGAGGGATATGAATTCAAAGTATTATAAACTTGAAACAGCAGAAAGTTACCAACATCTGCTGTCACAATAAATTCTACATAAAATAAGAAGGGGTTGTCTCGGCAAAAGGCAACCCCTTACATTTTATAGGCTCATGTCCTGTTCCACAAGAATAAACAGATGTTTTATAATTACCAAGTAAATGTACATCTGTATTCATCCCACTGGTCTTTTACAACCAGTTCCGTAGGATAACTGTCGGAATTCAATGTCCATGTAAAATACATATCGGACACAGAGTCCTCGCCATTGTATGTATAATGCCCTACAAGCGGCAGATGTTTCGTAGCCTTACCAAGCATGCCTCCATAATAGGCATATATCATCTCGTCCATATCCACATCCAGTATTTCATCAAACAACATCAGGCAGCCCTTATTCTCGATAGGAGCTGTTATATTATCCGTCGTATAGTCTATGGCAGCACTATACTCCCACTCGTCATTGCTGTCGATAATTCCGTCACCATTGAGATCACCACTAGCTACATAGCGTGTGGAAGTCTTCACCACATCTCCATCCTTATAGGTGATGTTCGTTATTTCACCATCGCTTTCAGAGCGTTTCATTACAACCAGATGGCCTTCAGTGTCGTATTCCATCTCCCAAGTAAACTCATCGGCATCGGGAGTACCAGCGTGGTCTATTGAGTTGCAAAATTCCACATAACCATCGCTGTTGAGCTGCAAGTTCAGTTCTGTAACATCGCCCTCTTCATCCGTCACGGTGATTCTTGCTCGGTCCTTTGCAACATCTGCCTTTGTAGTAGCGGGAAAGTACTCAAAGACGGCTTTATCCCCATCCTCAGTTGTAATGTTCGTCACCAGCCCTTCTTCATTGTGAGAAATCGCCATGCCCGAAACCGACTTCGGAAGTCCTCCCGTAAACACTTGCGAAGGATTGACCACAGTGGCGGTGTTTTCGCCACCCTCACCATTCTCATGTTCGTCATCGTCACTGCAAGCAGTGAATCCCAGACACAACGCCACACCCAACATGGAGGCAGCCATCATTTTAAACATTTTCATAAGTTACAAATCTTGTTTTATCCCCATCCCTCTAAGGAAAATCCATAATAACAAAAGTATAAGGAATGCCGTCCGTATCTCACGACAACAAGACTCTGCCATTCAAACCCGGACAGATACTTTTGGCCATTTATCATTCCCAGACAAAGCTTAATATTTTTTGCAAAGTAATAAACTTTTCCTTTCACCCCTTGTCACTGAAAAAGGTGATTTTTCAGCCACATACAGAAAAAATTCAGCATCTCCAATAAAAAGCAAAATGAATAAGACGTATATTTGCAACAACTAAGCACAGATTGAATTCCACTAAAATATACCGATATGAGGGTACGCCATACTAAGCTATTATCACTCCTCCTTTCTTTAACCACCATCCTGCTTCACGCCGGAGAGATACCGACAGACACTCTGCTGGCACACTTCTACAACCGGGCAGCCAATCTCATGGAAGAAGGACACTACGATGAAGCGCAACGTAGCTTCGACAGCGCCTTTGCCACCCGGAACGTAAAGCACTCCTTCATGTATCCCATCTTGCTGAACGAACAAGCCACACTACTGATCTATGTGGGAAAGACAGAAGAAGCCTTTGCCATGAAAAAAAATGTGCTCCCCTACCTGCCGCAGATAGATGATTTGGAAAAGCACATCAGCGTATACAACGATTTGGGCCTCCTCTACCGTCAGCACCAAATGAATGACTCTACACTCTACTATTACAATAAAGCACTGGACACTGCCTTGCAATACGGAGACGAAAGCTGGATAGCCCACATCTGCAACAATGTGTCCATCCTATACTTCAATATCAGGCAGCTGGACGAAGCCGAAAAGTATACCGACATGGCCGCCGAACATGCCGCCAGAACCGAAGACCCATTCGTAGCCTTCACCACCTGGCAAATCAGGGCAACCATAAAGGCTGAACTGAACAAGCTGGATGATGCTGAAAAATCCAACCGCAAAGCCTGGAACATTGCCTGCCACGGAGAGGGAAACGAAGACCTATGGAAGATACGCTGCCTGCCCGGCATGCTGAGACTCTTTGAACGAAAAGAACAACCCGATTCCATAGACCACTACTTGAAATTGGGGAACAAACTACTACAACGGGTACCATCCAACTCCATCGCTGCCATAGGATTCATACAATCGAGGGCAGCCACCGAAACAAACCGCAAAAACTATGCCCGCGCCTTGAAGGACTTCCACTGGCTGCGTAACCGGAAAACCGGTACCGAGCCCAAAACACTACTTACACAAATGGCACGATGCTACGATGCCTTGGGAAACCCCAAACTGGCCTACACCTATATGGATAGTGCCCGCATGTGGACTGATACGCTGGCACAGCACAATCTGACGCAACAAATGGCAGAATTCAACGTGAAATATCACACACAAGAAAAGGAATTGGAGATAGCCCACCTGCAACAAGAACAACTGGAACACCAAGCCTTCCTGCTAAAAGCCTCCATTGCTGTAGCCCTTCTGTCCGGTCTTGCTCTCATTACTTTGTTGACGCTCCGCCACAAGAAACGAATAGCCGAAAAGAAGATTGAACTGCTAAAGCAAGAAAACGAACTGAACTCGGCACGCCGTTACATTGAAGGGTTGGAAGAGGAATGCAAATATTTTGCCAAGGAACTGCATGACGGCATAGCCAACGACCTGCTGGGGCTGCAAATGAAGATAGAAACTTCTGCCAGCAAAGGGAATGAGCAGGAACTGGCCTCACTCGTCAGCAAACTGAGAAACAACGTGCGGAATATCTCACACGAACTGATGCCTCCCGAATTCGAGCATCTCAGTCTAGACCAGATACTCGACCGTTATGCTGCCAAACTGACCGAGAACACCGGCATAGAGGTCAGCTATCATCCAACGGAGAACAACGCATCACGCCATCTTCCCAATGAAACCGCTTATGAGCTGTACCGCATCGTACAAGAGCTCACCATGAACATCGTGAAACATGCCTCAGCCAGTCATATAGTCATCAGTCTCCGTGCCGACAATGAAAATAAATATACCCTGCAAATTACAGACAACGGTAAGAATGCAAACAAGCAACAAACAGCAACAAACAACAATGACGGCATAGGATTGCGCACCGTAAACGACCGTATCAGAGCCATCAACGCTACCGCCAATGTATGCTCGTCAACAGAAAACAACGTTTTCACCCTACTGCTTAACATAAACGAATGAAACCAAACAAAGAAACATACAGAATACTGGTAATAGATGACCACCCGATTGTTGCTGAAGGCATCATCGCATTGGCCTCGCAACTCGAAGGAGTGACGTGCAAAGGAGCCACTTGTGCAAAAGACGTGGAACAACTGACCCTCAAAGAGAGATTCGACCTTTGCATCATTGACCTTGAACTACCGGATATGAATGGATTCCAACTCATATCCCACCTTCACAGCCAGATACCCGAATGCGGCATTTTAATCTATACCATGCATGAAGAACCTTGGATCATAGCCAAATTATCCACCCTAAACATCAACGGAGCTGTTTCAAAAAATGCCAGCACCAGCGAATTGAGAGACGCCATCAGTACACTGAAAAACGGAACCAGATACTTCAGCAATGTTTTCAGCGAACTGGACAAGGAAAAACAAAACACCCTACCACATGCACTTCCCGAATTGTCGAGACGTGAAAAAGAAGTGCTCGCCTATCTCTCGCAAGGACTGAGCACTTCTGAAATATCCCAATTACTATTTCTCAGCATCAATACAATACAGACTTACCGGAAGCGCCTGATGGAAAAACTGGAGGCCAAAAACGTTGCAGAACTTGTCTACAAGGGGAAGAGCTTATTCTGAGAACACTTGTCATTCGCCCGGACAGTTACAAGCCTCCAGCTTCTCAAGCTTCTCCGTCTGAAAAGGAAGAAAATCAACTTAGCGGATACTCACCGTCATCGGATTGCGCACCTTCTGTGCAAAATCAGCCATGTATCGGTTCCAGGCTTCAGCAGTCTTGATGTCCGCGCGGTCCCAGGCAAAGCCCCAGTAATACACGTAGTCAGCGCCCGGCTCATAGTCGCTGACAACCAGTACATGACCGTCCGCATTGTTACGCATCTTCTTCTCCTCTATGGGGAAAAGCACGGTTTTGGCTTCCTTCACAACGGCAGGGAAAGCGGCCCCCATAAATATCTTGCCATTATCCGGTCCGGTAGTGGGGTCTACATACGTCATATAGCCACCGGCGGCATCAGCCACCACAGCACCGTCCGGTTCGTGCAGCACAATACCGGTAACAATGGGCAAAGATTCCTTTAGATTGCTATACGAAACGGCAGTACGGTTCAGATGAGAACCGGCATCCAGCGTAATCAGACGTGTTTCCACCACCGCAGTATCCCCTTTCACAGCCAACGGATTGAACTCCAGCTTCACGGTGAAGCGCAACGGACCGTTGTCCAGCACCTCCTGCGTCTTGTAGCACCACGGATAGATAATGGTATCATTCACCATCAATGCAGACACTCCAGCTCCCAATGTTGGACCTACTGCATAGCAGTCCATGCCATAACCGTGGTCTATATGATAGGAGAATGTGCGTACCAGCTCATCGGCTGCCTTCGGGTCTGTCTTGCGCAATTCATTAACCTGCTTCCAGGAGTCTGCATCCAGTTCCTTGGCATACATGTCTTCCAGTACCGGTGCAGCAGTGCCTCGCTTCGTGAACAAGTCGTAGCCGAAACCGCGTTCACCCCTTGCCTGCAATGCAGGACCGTAGGCACGGAAGCCTACCAAGTCGTTCTCCCAGGCCATGTCGTCCAGACGTTCGGGATACTGCCGCCCACAAGCCCTTACCTCCACATCGACGGGAGTACCGGCCTGGACGGTATATGCAGCCGATGCATTGGCAGCTACCGTCGCAGGGAAGATTAATTTGTCATCGTAGGTCACTTGGTAAGGCACCTGCTCCCCTTCGACATTCAGAACCACAATCTGTGCGGTGTCTGCCAGATTCAGAAGGTTTGAGATTTCGGTCATGGACACCTCTACCATCTCATCGGAACGGTCCATCGCTAACGGATTGGTTACCGTAACAGTCACTATCTTGCTATCGTTGCAAGCAAGACAGCAGAGGGCCGCCATACATAATAAAAGAAAGTTTCTCATATAATCATTGCTTTTTCCTAATCAGTTGTATAACTTTCTTTTAGGCGCGGATTTCGCGGATTATACGGATTTTCCTTATCCTTTCCGCGAAATCCGCGTAATCCGCGCCCAAAAGAAAAAGGTGACAAGTGACATTATCCTGCCACTTTATCACCTTCTCAATTATCCTTAAATTTATTTCGGTTGCTTTCCGATATAAGCCAAGATACCTCCGTCTACATAGAGGATGTGACCGTTTACCGCATTAGAGGCTTCCGATGCCAGGAACACTGCCGGACCGGTAAGTTCTTCCGGAGCCAGCCAGCGGCCTGCCGGAGTCTTGGCGCAGATGAACGAGTCGAACGGGTGACGGCTACCGTCGGCCTGCTTTTCACGCAGCGGAGCAGTCTGCGGGGTAGCGATGTAACCCGGACCGATACCGTTACATTGGATGTTATATTCACCATATTCAGAGCAGATGTTGCGAGTCAGCATCTTCAAGCCACCCTTGGCAGCGGCATAGGCCGACACAGTCTCACGACCCAGTTCGGACATCATAGAGCAGATATTGATAATTTTACCGTGGCCCTTCTTCATCATGGCAGGCAGAACAGCCTTTGATACGATGAACGGAGCATTGAGGTCGATATCGATTACACGACGGAAGTCAGCAGCCTCCATCTCGTGCATAGGAACACGGCGGATGATGCCGGCATTGTTTACGAGGATATCAACAGAGCCTACTTCCTTTTCAATCTGGGCTACCATGGCCTGAACAGCAGGTTCATCTGTCACATCACATACATAACCGCGTGCCTTGATACCCTTTTCAGTATAGGCAGCCAAGCCTTTGTCTACCAACTCCTGGTTGATATCGTTGAAACAGATAGTTGCTCCTTGCTCTGCAAAAGCTGAAGCGATAGCAAAACCGATACCATAAGAAGCACCTGTAACAAGGGCTACTTTACCTTCCAAAGAAAAATTCAAATACGGATTCATAACGTTAAATTATTAAGTTTAAATAAGTGATATTCTATTTATGTACGATTTGCAAGTAGTTTATACTCAATGGAAACTTTATTTTGGGAGAATGCCTTCCCTATAAGGAAATCGCAGCGAATGCTTTTCATATCGTAGCTTTTCACATAATCGGGATGCTCAGCATAGCGAATTTCATAGTTCGTTTTCATGATTGCACTACATTTAATAGGTTATAACTTCAGCCATCAAATACACATCGTTTGCGTACACGATGCAAATGTAACAAAAGAAAATGGAGAAACCGTATAAATTTGTGTCAATTATATAGCAATATCGTTCAAAGATTCGTAAAAAGAAAAAATCTATACCTATAGTGCCAACAAGAGGGGGAAAGAATAACAAAAAAACCCACTAAAACTTGCGATTTTAGTGGGTTTTTAGCTGCAATTAGCTGTATCGTAGTTGGACTACCAGGATTCGAACCTGGACAAACAGAACCAAAACCTGTTGTGCTACCATTACACCATAGTCCAAACATAGGGCTTTCTGTTAAAAAGCGGTGCAAAGATAAAAGGAAGCCCCGAAATATCCAAATATTTCGGGGTTATTTTTACTGCCGAAGCATCATTTCCTTAATTACTTCTCTTTAGGCTACCGTTATTTGGCGATAATCAGATAGTAATTCTTCTTGCCGCGCTGTACCAGCAGGTATTTTTCGTCCAGCAGGTCGGCTGTCGTAATCACCTGGTCGAAAGCAGCCAGTTTCTCCTTATTCAGAGAAACGCCACCGCCTTGCACCAGCTTACGCATCTCGCCCTTGGAAGCGAATACAGCAGCATTATCCACGAACAAATCCACCGCCTTCACACCGGCAGCCAGTGCATCACGGGATATTTCGAACTGGGGAACACCCTCGAACACAGCCAGCAGCGTATCTTCGTCCAACTTCTTCAGTGCATCGGAAGTTGCATTGCCAAACAAGATGTTGGATGCATCCACAGCAGCGTTATAGTCCTCTTCGGAATGAACCATGATAGTCACTTCCTTGGCCAGGCACTTCTGAAGGACGCGCAAATGGGGAGCAGCCTCGTGCTCGGCCGTCAGAGCGTCAATCTCCTCCTTGGACAGTGCAGTGAATATCTTTATGTAGCGTTTGGCATCCTCGTCGCTCACGTTCAGCCAGAACTGGTAGAACTTATATGGAGAAGTGTAGCGCGGGTCGAGCCAGATGTTTCCGGACTCTGTCTTGCCGAACTTGCCACCGTCGGCCTTCGTAATCAGCGGGCTGGTCAGTGCAAATACCTCCCCACCGTTCGTACGGCGAATCAGTTCGGCACCGGTGGTGATGTTACCCCACTGGTCGCTGCCACCCATCTGGAGCTTGCAGCCTTTGGTTTCATACAGATGAAGGAAGTCGTACCCCTGCAACAGCTGGTAGGTGAATTCCGTGAAGGAAAGACCGTCACGTGCCTCACCGTTCAGACGCTTCTTTACAGAATCTTTCGCCATCATATAGTTCACGGTGATGTGCTTACCCACTTCACGGGCAAAATCGAGGAAAGTGAAGTTCTTCATCCAATCGTAGTTGTTCACCAACTCGGCACGGTTGGGGGCATCCGAATCAAAATCCAGGAACTTGGAGAGCTGGGCCTTCATACCGGCCAGGTTGCGCTGCAACGTCTCTTCCGTAAGCAGATTGCGTTCGGCAGACTTTCCGGAAGGGTCACCAATCATACCCGTAGCACCGCCAATCAGTGCCAACGGCTTGTGTCCGCAACGCTGGAAGTGACGCAAAATCATCACACTGCAAAGGTGCCCGATGTGCAAAGAGTCCGCAGTAGGGTCGAAACCAATGTATGCAGTCACTTGTTCCTTAGCCAGAAGTTCTTCCGTACCCGGCATCATATCGTGGAGCATGCCACGCCATCTTAATTCTTCTACAAAATTCATCGAATGATTAAGTTATCTGATTAATTATTTAAGTGATTATCTATGAATTGTTTGATTCCTATTTTAATCTGCGCAAAAATACGACTCTTTATTCGAAGAAACAACTCTTAGGGTTTAAAAAAGACTTTGCAGACATTTCTCCGGAGTGTTTCTCCAAGCTCCTCGGGAGAGATGCCGCGCACTTCGGCAGCGCGTGCATACAATTCCCCGATGGAAACTTCGCTTTCATCCGTTTCGATGAACAGCCGGTCGGCAGGTACCCGGCACAAGGCTGCTTCCTGGTATTTCTCCCCGAATGAAAGGTAAAAGCCATGTTTCAGATATTCCTCCACCAGCGCCGCCTTGCCACGGAAACCATGTATTATCCACGGATTCGACGGGCGCAAGTCCCGCTTCACCTTCAGCAGTTCATCAACCGCCTTCACCAGATGAATCACCAGCGGCTTTCCCACTTCCTCTGCCAAACATGCCTGGCACCTGAACACTTCCACCTGCAAATCCATCGGAGCATCTGCCAGCTTGTCCAGCCCGGCTTCGCCCACGGCAAGTACTTGGGGATGGCGCACTAATTCCTCCAGGCCGCACACCCTGCTAGCCACAGCACCTTCAACTCCTGAGTATCCACCTCCACTCCGACCTATATGCCAGGGATGTATCCCCACCGAATACCATCCGCCGCTCTGTGGAGAGAACGTTTCGGGATAGCAATTTGCAATGGCAGTTCCGGGTACTTGCGGAAGCCGGTGTGTATGTATGTCAACTGGAATATTCATGGAACGGGATCATATCCGGAACCTCCCCAGGGATGGCAGCGCAGAATGCGCCTGACTGCCAGACAAAACCCCTTGAAAGGTCCGTGTTTCTTGATGGCCTCCACCGCATATTGCGAACAAGTGGGGGTAAAACGGCATGAAGGCCCTATCATGGGCGATATGCACTTCTGATAGAAATAGATGGGAAGCAGCAGCAGATATGAAAGCAGACGCTTCATGACACCTGCGGAGTTTGCTCGGTTTCAGCATTTGCCGCTACCTTCTCGGCAATGCGTGCCAAAGCTGTCTTCATACGGTCCTCGATGACAGAAGAGTCTACCAACTGGTCCGAAAGATAGATGAAGGCCACGGCCAGACGGCACTTTTTTTCCGTCAGCACGGCCAGCAGTCCGTGTTTGTTCATGCGGTAGGCTTCACGTATCTGGCGTTTCACGCGGTTGCGCTTCACCGCCCGCTTGAAACGGCGTTTCGAAACACTTACAAGAATGGAAACGGGTGCCTCCAACTCCTCCACCGGCAGATACACCACACGCAAAGGGAAAACCGAAAACGAACGTGAGCCGCCCGCAAACATCTTCTCTATCACTTTCTTCTTGTCCAACCGTTCGGACTTACGCAAGGTATTTGGCATGGGGTGATGAGTTATAAGTTATGAGTGATGAGTTATGAGTGATAAGTTATGGGGCGATACAAAAACGAGCTACAAGTACCTGGCGACATAAAAGCACAACCACTTGTAGCTCAATTTTATAAATCCATTGTTATGCCTACAAGCTATAAGCAAATCACTCATAACTTATAACTCATAACTCTTTTTACTTTCCTTTATTATTTTCCTTGATAAACATGTCAAGCGCCGCCGTCATTGAGGGTGCCTGCACGCTGGGAGCTTCCAGGTCAAGACGAAGCCCGGCATCACGGACTGCCTGGGCAGTGGTAGAGCCGAATGTTCCGATCTTGATTTCCTTCTGGTCAAAATCAGGGAAATTCTTCTTCAAGGCACTGATGCCTGCCGGACTGAAGAACACCAGCATGTCATAATCAAAAGCCTCATCTGCAGCAAAGTCATTGCTGACAGTACGGTACATGACAGCTTCCGTGTGCTGAATCTTATTCTTATCCAGCAGATTCTTCACGTCATCATTGTGTACATCCGACATTGGTACCAAGTACTTTTCAGTCTTATGCTTAACAATGGAAGGTATCAAATCGTCAATCTTCCCGGTGTTTCCGAAGAAAATCTTACGCTTACGATACTGCACATACTTTTGGATATACAGAGCAACGGCCTCCGTCACGCAGAAATACTTCATTGTTTCGGGAATTGTCACACGCAATTCTGTACACAAGTGGAAGAAATGATCAATAGCATGACGCGAAGTAAAAATAACGGCAGTATGATCCAAGACCGAAATTTTCTGTTGTCTGAACTCTTTCGCTGAAAGGCTCTCCACTTTGATAAATGGGCGAAAATCTATTTTCACACCATACTTCTCGGCGATGTCGTAGTAAGGAGATTTCTCTGATGCCGGTTTCGGCTGCGACACAAGTACTTTCTTAATTTTCAACGTCCTAAAATTTTATTATCAAATAACTGTTTAGCTGCATCACACCTTGATATAACACAAAACAAGGCATGATTTCAAGGGCACAAAAGTACACAATTAAAAGCAAACCGCCATATAAATTGTTACAAAAAAGCTTTAACCACTTGTATAACATCAATATTTTAGCAAAAAAGGCTAAAATCAATCCGATTATTATCGTCAGCTGCAAACTCAAATCAAAATAGACTACGAACAGGGCAAACGGGAAAAGGGCGAATCCCAAGTAATAAAGTAGCGTAGAATAGGACTCAAGCCATAGCGTTGTAACACTTTCGTCAAAAAAAATCCAACCCAGAAAAGAGTAGAGCATCCACTTCAAGCACAAATAGAAGAGACACACACCGATGTAAATCCCCAGCAGAAGCCCCGGCGACACATGACGTACCAGTTCCGGCTGTATATCATTGAAGTAGTTGAAGATACAGACGCCTGCTAGGATGCAGGTCTGCAGGATGAGCAGCAGCAAATAGCGCATATCGGCGGCTGTGGAAGTGGCAAATATGCTGGTACGTTCGCGATGAAGCAGGAAATCCTTCACCAATTGCAGCAGGAACTTGCGGCTGCGTGACAAGACATAGGCCGACAGAAAGAAACAGCACAAAAGGACCACGGTGATGCCATCGTCCATTCTCGGAGAATATGGAATAGGAATCCCCTCCGTCCCCACTACTGCCCAAGCCATCAACAGCCCTATCATATTGCAGCGAATTTACGGATGGAGGCGTCCCACAAGGGAGTGGTATATATCAGTTCCACGGCTTCCTGCGGTGTCTGCGCCACATGCCAGATGGCACCGTGCTGCGTACGCATGAAGTTTTCGTCCACCGCCTGCCGGAGCATATCGAGCAGAGGGTCGAAATAGTTCTTGACATTCAGTATCACAATCGGGTTCAGATACAGTCCGAGTTGCTTCCAAGTGATGATTTCCAGCAGTTCTTCCAGGGTGCCGCAACCACCGGGCAGGGCGATGACGGCATCGCTCAGGTCGGCCATTGTCTTTTTCCGCTGGTGCATGCTTTCCACTTCCACGAGTTGGGTAAGTCCGGTGTGATGCCATCCCTGCTCCACCATGAAGCGGGGAATGACGCCCGTCACCTCTCCCCCTGCCCGGAGTGCCGCATCGGACACAGCGGACATCAGTCCCATATTTCCCGCACCATTAATCAGGCGAATTTGCCGCTGCCCCAGCAGAGTGCCCAACTCACGGGCTGCATCGAAATAAACGGAATCTATCTTTGTGCTCGAAGCACAATATACGCATACGGAATTTATCTTGTTCATCATCTTGCTACCTCCTTTTTAGGTACCGCCACAAAGGTACATGATTTCGGGGAGATTTGAAACAAATTTCTTTCTTCCCACTTACGACGGGGGATTTTTCATAAATCAATAACGGATTATGTGTGCCGCAGGCACTGATAAGGCACATTAAACAGAGCTACACCCTTTGCCCCGGATAGCTACACCCTTTGGGGTAAATGGCTACACCATGTCAGGGAAAGGGTGTAGCCTTATATAAAAGGTAAAATTCCCTGTTGACATATAGTGATGAAAGCAGGGAATCGTTCACTTTATTGAATCAGAGGACCTTATATATCAATATTCGAGCCAAAAGTAATCCGTCAAGGTCAATCCGATTAATAGGATTATTCCCGCAATAAGCATAGAGACTTGTATTGAAGTAATTTTCAGCAGAAGGGTCCACCGTCGTAAACCTTCCCAGCGCAGCATCATACATGCGTGCCCCATAATCATACAGATTCAACCCCTTCTTGCCATCGTACTCCTTGCCGTTGTATTTATAAGGCTGCACATTGCCTGAACTTGCAAACACACCACCGAAGGGATAGTAATGGTTCGCTTCCTCAACAGCACCGCTGGAACTGAGGACTACGCGGTTGTTTCCCTGATGGTCCTGCAGGTAATAGTGATACTTCTTGTCCGAAAGCGTAACATACCCCTCTTCCGTAAGAAGAAGCTTGGCAACACCGTTTTCATAGACCACATTGCAGCAATACACCGTAGGAACCAGATTGCCCGAACCATCTGCCTCCTTATACATCATGCGCCGCTTGATGCCGTCGGCAGTATAGCCATACTGTATGAAACCGCCGGAAGCAAAAGTGACGCCTGTTGGCAAATTTAATACATTATACGTAATATCGCTAATTCCCTTGTTTAAATCTTTGGTCAAATTGCCGTTCGCATCATAAACGTACTCGTTCGCCTGCTTCACACCGTCCTTGAACTCGAAGCCACCGTTGTAGGCGGAAGCCGTCACGGCATCGTCCACACGGGTCAGCTGATTGCCGTTCAAAGTGTAAGTCAGGTTATCAATCAAACCGTAACTGGAAGCAGCGGTCTGACCGTAACGTTGCAGGGTCTTGATGTTGCCGTTTTTGTCATAGGCGGTTACATTCTCACTGAAACGGTTGGTGTTCGTATTGATGCCGGCTGTTTCACCGTAGGTGGCGTTCATCAGGCGGCTTAATCCGTCATAAGTGAATTTGTAACCGCGGACTGTACTTTCGTTCCCGGACTTCCAGGTCATGCTGCTGATATTGCCATTGTACTTCGCTGTACCCACACCCGTGTTGTAGTACAGGTTCTGTGTGAAGCATGTACCGCTGATGCCCGTCAGCCAGCTACGCAGGTTGTAGGCATATGTCAGTTTGTTGGTGCTCGTTCCGTGATACTGCTTGGTCAGCAAACGACCGAAGTTGTCATAAGTGGCTTTTCCACTGCCTCCCAATGTATGCTCCACCTTGCTCACCCTGTCAGCATAGTCGTAGCTGTAAGTGTATACTTCCTCTCTTGTAGTCTTTCCGGAAGCGGGAAGTAAATAAAAAACTATCCTAACATGCAAGATATAGTAATATCTGATGTTAGGATAGCAATTAAATAGATTATTTCAAGAATATAAAATACTTATTTATTTAAGATATACAAAACTCCAGTTTCGCAATCTGTATTAAGATAAACTCCATGATGAAATAACAAATAAATCAAATATTTTTCTTCTGGATATGACAAACCAACAGAAAGTACACCTTTCTCATTAAAAAGCAAAGAAATAAGATTTTCTACTTTTCCTTTATAAATTGAATCTATGTATGGCTGTGGAGTTACCATACAGTCCATTTCCTTTAGTGAACAAAATGTAATGCTGTCTATACCCAATGTCTGTTCTAATAAAATTGGAAAAAGTTCATATCGATATTTCTTATTAGCTACCCCATCATTCAGAAATAGGTACATATCTCCTTCTCTTGGAACTATCGAATATACACTATCTTTGTATTCTATATTCATTGCAACAAAAGGGCTTTGCCAAGTAGAATCAACAAACATATCTTCATACCTCTCACTTGTTTTATGTACACACATTACAAATAAGAGATTAATACCCAACATAAGGATAATCTTATTCCAACAGTTTTTGGGGTATTTTCCTTCCACGATATTCCGTTCTTTTTGCATCTCCTGTTCTTTTTCTAATTTTATTCTCAGTATTAATAGCACGAATTTCTCTCATGGGTATTCCATTTCCTATATTTTCATAAGACATAATACCTTTATCTACATCCGACGAATGCTGTAACTCATGGATTAAACCAATTCTTGGTGTCCGATGATTTCCATTAATATCCGTTTTAACATCAGGGTCATAATTTATAATGCTTCCTTGCGGAATGTCTTTTTTAGCTTTTTCTCTATCAAATCCTGAAGAATTAGACTCTCCTCGTTTAGTCCTTGTTATTGAATGAACATTCTTACTTTTCTCCAGTTCAATAATCATCTCACCAATTTCCTTATCATCCTTCTTAAGTTGCTGCAAATCTGCTTTCACGTCCTTTTGATACTTGGTATCAAATCCAAAGAACATTTTCACATTATCTATCAAACCATTCGGGTTCGGATTTACAACAATTGTATCTCCATTCACATCTATGTTATTCACCGGATTATTCGCCCCATACTGATACGGTGACATCGAATAATACTTCTCTGCAAACCTGTCATTCGTCGTAAACCGTCCCAACGCAGCATCATAATGTCTCGCCCCATAATCATACCAGTTCAAACCCTTCTTCGTATCAAGCTCCTTACCGTTATACTTGTAAGGCTGGGTATTGCCTGCAGTGCCAAACACACCACCGAAAGGGTAGTAATGGTTCGTTTCCTCCACAGTACCTGACTGGTTGATTACTACACGGTTGTTACCTTGATGGTCCTTCAGATAGTAATGATACTGCTGGGTACCGGTCAGGTTGATGTAACCCTCTTCGGTGAGTAACAACTTCTGAGTACCGTTTTCATAGATCACATTACCGCAATAGTCAGTCGTTGTGGTTGTACTACCTATCTTATGGACTGTTCTCAGTTTCGTGCCGTCAGCACCATAAGTATAGGTAATCGTGCTACCATCACTGAACGATACCGTACTCGGCAAATTTAATACATTATATTGAATATCGGTAATTCCCTTATTCAAATCTTTCGTTAAATTACCATTGACATCGTAGACATACTCCCCTGCGGTGCTTGCACCGTTCACAAAGGCAGTGTTTGTACCGTATGCAACGGTACTCACGGCATCGTCCACACGGCTCAACTGATTGCCGGTCAATGTGTAAGTCAGATTATCAAGCAGGCCGTAGGCACTGGCACCAGTCTGGCCGTAACGTTGCAAACTCTTGATGTTACCGTTCTTGTCATAACCCGTAACGTTCTCCGAGAAGCGGTTCGCATTCGTGCTGATACTTGCTGTCTCGCCATAAGTAGCGTTCAGCATCCGGTCAAGACCGTCATAAGTGAATTTGTAACCACGGACTGTACTTTCGTTCCCGGACTTCCAGGTCATGCTGCTGATGCTGCCGTTGTACTTCGCAGTACCCACACCCGTGTTGTAGTACAGGTTCTGTGTGAAGCATGTACCGCTGATGCCCGTCAGCCAGCTACGCAGGTTGTAGGCATATGTCAGTTTGTTGGTGCTCGTTCCGTGATACTGCTTGGTCAGCAAACGACCGAAGTTGTCATAAGTGGCATCGTACAGAGTGATTGAAGTGCCGCCAAGACTATGCCGCACTTTGCTTATTCTGTCCGCATGGTCGTAGGTATAGGTATATACTTCCGTGCGCGTACTCTTGCCGCTGGCAGTATGTGTATGGGACACACCAGACGGCTTGTCGGAGAAAGTATAAACCGTACTTGTGATGTCGTAGCCACTGAGCAAGTTGTTCTGCACACTTTTCGTCATGCGCCCTTTGATGTCATAATAGAAAGCCTTATAGATCTTAGTGCTACTGCCAAAAACCGTAACGGCACTGCCGGTAAGAGAACCCCTGCCATAGCCGAAAGTATCTTTGGTGAACTGGCCCGTAGGAAGTCCATAGGAAGTGCCCGTGCTGTTAAGCATCCGGAGAGTACGGATGTAGTCCTGCATGACCTACACAGAATTCTTCATTTGATAGACCTAAAAAACTATCCTAACATACAAAATATAGCATATCTGATGTTAGGATAGTAATTAAAGAGATTTTTCTTGAAGTAATCAACCTATATCAGGAGAAGATACAATATAAATGCAACCTGATTCACAATCAATATCTACGCAATAACCACATCTATGTAAAATATCAATAACATACCGTTGTTCCGGCAAAGTCAATATTCCATCTTCACAAGATGGAATAAACCATACATCATCAAAATAAGCAGAAAGTAATCCTTTCACTCCTTCATTCTCATAAATTGAGTCTATACGATATTGAGGAATAACTATATAATCTTTCAGTTGTATAAATGAAAGACTATCTACTATTAAAGTATCTTTGTACGAAAGTTCAATGAACTCTTTCTTTGGAAGTTTCAATTGAGGAATTGTCTTTTTACCTTCTTCCTCCAATATGGAAAATAATTCTACACTTTCCAACACTGTACAATAAGTAGAATCTTGCCATTTTATATTTACTGACATTAAAGAAGTTATAGGTACTCTATCAAGATCAGAAACCATCATCGCTTTTTCAGAATGCTTATACACTATATGAAAGAAGAAAGCGATTCCTCCAATTACAACAACTAAAGGTATAATTATGTTACTCCAATAGTTTTTTAGGTATTTTCTTTCCACCATATTCAATTCTTTTAGGATCACCTGTTTTTCTTCTAATCTTATTCTCTGTATTAACAGCGCGTACCTCCATTAGTTTTATACCATTTTCCGTTGTTTCATAAGTGGCAAATTTCTTGTCTACATCAAACGAATGCTGAAGTTCATGACTCAATCCGACTCTTGGAGTTCTCATTTCTTTTTCATTTCGACTCCTTCTTCTATTATTGGGATCATAATGGATTATACTGCCTTGTGAGATTTTCATTTCAACCTTTTCTTTATCAATTAGCGTTGAATTAGAAGCCCCTTTCTTAGGCATTGTAATATAATGAATATTCTCACTATCTTCCAACTCAGTGATAATATTAGCGACTCCTTTATCATCTTTCTTAAGTTGCTGCAAATCGACTTTCACATCCTTTTGATACTTAGTATCAAATCCAAAGAACATTTTCACATTATCTATCAAACCATTCGGGTTCGGATTTACAACAATTGTATCTCCATTCACATCTATGTTATTCACCGGATTATTCGCCCCATACTGATACGGTGACATCGAATAATACTTCTCTACAAACCTGTCATTGGTATGGCACCTTCCCAACGCTGCATCATAATGCCTTGCCCCGTAGTCATACCAGTTCAAGCCTTTCTTCGAGTCATACTCCTTGCCATTGTACTTGTAAGGCTGAGTATTGCTTGTACTTGCAAATACGCCGCCAAAAGGATAGTAATGGTTCGTTTCCTCTACCGTGCCGCTCTGGTTGATTACTACCCGGTGATTCCCCTGATGGTCTTTCAAGTAATAGTGATACTTGTTGTCACTCAAAGTTACATAACCCTCTTCGGTAAGAAGCAACTTCTGGACTCCGTTTTCATAGACCACGTTTCCGCAATAGTCCGTCGTCGTGGTGGTAGTACCTATCTTATGGACTGTTCTCAGCTTTGTGCCATCGGCTCCATAAATATAGGTGATAGTACTTCCGTCACTGAACGTTACTGTATTTGGCAAATTTAAACAATTATATGATATACCGGTAATATTCTTGTTTAAATCTTTAGTTAAATTGCCGTTGGCATCGTAGGTGTACTCGTTCGCCTGCTTCATGCTGTCCTTGAACTCGAAGCTGTTATTGTAGACGAAAGCTGTCGCGTTCTCGCGGAAACGGTTAGTGTCTGTACCAATGATTGTAGTATTATCATAGGCGGCGTTAACATTTGCTTTAAAGCTCATTGAATAAATTTTGCCATTGGGCCTTCATTACTCCACTTGGCAAGTTAGACTGCTAATATTTCTATTATAGTGGGTACCCTATAAAAAGAAACAGCGGATGTTTCCACCCGCTGTAATAGAATTGTTATAAAAATATTATTCAATTATTTGTTTTTTATTTTTAATATAAAATAGAATAAGAGCATAATAAAAACCTCAGATAATACACCTGGTAAATATAGAAACCCTATCATTATATCAAAATTAAAACGCCAAAATATAAAGAAAATAGTAGAAAGAGAGACAACAAGTATCAATTGCAGGCAACAATATAATAATGTCGTTTTAAGATTAAGCCTCAAATTCAATAATAATAATAAGAAGAACAAAACCGTTCCTAAAACAAACGTTATTGATCCTACAAATAATTCAACTGAAAATAAATCTCCTAATGATATACTTTGACTTTCCATATCTATTCAATTTTAACTTGTCTCTTTTTAGGATCATAATTTAGTGACTTAAAATTATCTTGATACTCTTTAACTATACTATTGGGCCTTGGATCTATAATTACTGGTGCCTTATCTTTTACAGATGGGTCTTGTTTCAAAACATCAGCCGCAAAAGTTCCACAATTATTATTCCTTAATGAATACTCTTTCCTCTTTGAATTAGCATTCTCCGCTATTTTTGATTCTGCATAGTTTTTCATTTCTTTAAACTTATCACTTTCAATATATGCTCCTTCTATTCTTCCGGCATGTCCCGCTTGTTCAGATATTATTGATAAAGTTTTATTCAATGATTCCAATGTAGGCTTTTTATCTTGTCCTATTTTTACATTTGGAACAGCGAATGTTCTGACAACTCCTTTACCCTCTTTGTCATATCTGCCATATTCATAATATTTAGTCACTCCTGTTTTATTATCAATCAATAATACTCCAGCATGACCTAAATTCCCAATTTTACCAATAGGAGTTGATATTTTATAATCAGGGAAGGCAATATAAATACCATCCTTCCCGTTAGGGTCTATACAATTTATAGGATTACTATAACAATAAGTATACAAACTTTCTGAATAATACTTCTCTGCCAACGGATCCACCGTCATAAACCGTCCCAACACTGCATCATAATGCCGTGCCCCGTAATCATACCAGTTCAAGCCTTTCTTCGTGTCATATTCCTTGCTATTGTACTTGTAAGGCTGAGTGCTTGTTGATGAAGCGAATACTCCTCCAAACAGATAGTAATGGTTTGTCTCCTCTACCGCTCCGCTCTGGTTTATGACTACACGGTTGTTCCCCTGATGGTCCTTCAAGTAATAGTAATACTTGTTGTCGCTCAAAGTAATATAGCCCTCTTCGGTAATCAGAAGCTTCTGGGCTCCGTTTTCATAGACCACATTCCCGCAATAGTCCGTTGTGGTGGTAGCGCCACCTATCTTATGAACCGTTCTTAGCTTTGTGCCGTCGGCTGCATAAACATAGGTAATCGTACTTCCGTCGCTGAACGTTACTGCACTTGGCAAATTTAAACAATTATATTGAATATCGGTGATTCCCTTGTTCAAATCTTTGGTTAAATTGCCGTTCGCATCGTAGGTGTACTCTCCGACCTGCTTCACGCCGTCCTTGAACTCGAAGCCTCCACCGTAAGCAGAAGCCATCACGGCATCGTCCACACGACTCAACTGATTGCCGTTCAAGGTAAAAGTCAGGTTGTCTATCAGGCCGTAGGCACTGGCACCAGTCTGGCCGTAACGTTGCAAACTCTTGATGTTACCGTTCTTGTCATAACCCGTAACGTTCTCCGAGAAGCGGTTCGCATTCGTGCTGATACTTGCTGTCTCGCCATAAGTAGCGTTCAGCATCCGGTCAAGACCGTCATAAGTGAATTTGTAACCACGGACTGTACTTTCGTTCCCGGACTTCCAGGTCATGCTGCTGATGCTGCCGTTGTACTTCGCAGTACCCACACCCGTGTTGTAGTACAGGTTCTGTGTGAAGCATGTACCGCTGATGCCCGTCAGCCAGCTACGCAGGTTGTAGGCATATGTCAGTTTGTTGGTGCTCGTTCCGTGATACTGCTTGGTCAGCAAACGACCGAAGTTGTCATAAGTGGCATCGTACAGAGTGATTGAAGTGCCGCCAAGACTATGCCGCACTTTGCTTATTCTGTCCGCATGGTCGTAGGTATAGGTATATACTTCCGTGCGCGTACTCTTGCCGCTGGCAGTATGTGTATGGGACACACCAGACGGCTTGTCGGAGAAAGTATAAACCGTACTTGTGATGTCGTAGCCACTGAGCAAGTTGTTCTGCACAAGCACGGTAGGACTGGAAGAAGGATTCCCCCCTGCAGGGTCAGCCGTCCCAGACTGTCGTACAAATAATACATATAGGAAATGTTATCCAGATAGGAAGTGCCCGTGCTGTTAAGCATCCGGAGAGTACGGATGTAGTCCTGCATGACCTACATCATTTGATAGACCTAAAAAACTATCCTAACATACAAGATATAGCATATCTGATGTTAGGATAGTAATTAAATAAATCTCATTGAAAAAAGGCAACTTATATTAGAGTAATATTTTTTATTTAGTATGCAAAAGCTTTATAATCTCACCATTACTTTTTCTTATTTCCACATAAGATTGTCCACAGAAAGTCAGCGCACTATCATTTCCATTAGGAATATGCCCTTCTATTACCCATATTCCATTTACCAAGTTAACAGAAAAAGGTTTTTCTTTCTCTATACTTTCCTTTCCATAAATTTCCAATAGTACGCATTCCGCTATCTTTACTGCAATATCCGCTGTAGGTATAAATCCCTCTGCAGGAACATAGCTTTTCATATCAGTATAAAAATCTGTTGAGAGACTATCATTCATTACATACTCAATCTGTTGAGATGATTGTTGATCTTCTCCGACCTTCGATGTACTGTTTGTACATGACATCGCAAATAGCATTAAAGCAAAAAAATAAGTCCTATACATATTGCTATCTTTTTAAAATACCCAATGAATATGTTCTCTCTGGCTAACAGGAATGTTTAAATCTGGCTTTTGTAGCAATTCTTTCATTCTTTGTTTACCCTTTTCAGCAGGAATATCTTTCGGATTAATATTATTCTTTCGTTTAGGATCTTTGGGATCACTAGGAAGATCACTAGTCACTATTGATGTTTTCTTACTATAAGGATTATATTCTAACAAATCGCCACTCGGCGTAGCCAAATAACCATTTTCTTTTGTTTTCTCAATATATTTTATATCAGCTTTTGAGAATTTATTATTTATATGCTCTGCGTCCGCGTCTCCATGCGAATGAATCGATCCTACAAATCTCTCACCGTTAGGAGGTAAGCTTATAGATACGCTGTGCTCTCCTTCATTGGCTGCACTATAAGAATATCCCTTTAGCTTTCCCTTTTGCTTAACTTCATAAATAGAAGAGCCCATTTCACGTTTACGTATAATAGATGCACCATTATAATACATACCCCAATCTTTAGCTGCTGCTCTTTTAGTCTTAAACAGATCACCAGGAGCATATTCCATACCATTTGGGTCTATGAACTTTACCGGATTATCGGCACAATAAGTATACGGACTCATCGAATAATATTTCTCTGCCAACGGGTCATTCGTCGTAAACCGTCCCAACGCAGCATCATAATGTCTCGCCCCATAATCA